>RCUF01000038.1_pt1 | contig 111154 bp, 104 predicted proteins | sample 2166311 | NCBI WGS metagenome assembly RCUF01 (sample SAMN09932608, study PRJNA488358) | compost metagenome | feature: garden; material: soil; isolation source: compost soil in 4-hydroxybenzonitrile-enriched culture | place: Germany: Experimental Botanical Garden Goettingen | collected 2016-01-27 | reverse complement strand
CTTGATCAATCACAGACCACGAAAATGCTTGGGGTGGAGAACCGCTCACGAATCCCTTTCAGAGGAACTGTCGCACTTGGCTTGACAATCCGTCATAAATATTAAGGAAAGCATATGTATAGCAGCCTAGTTTCGCGTGATTGACTTTAATTCCATAACCTTCGATTATTCATTTATCCTCTACCTTTTCTACCCGGGCCGCTGCCGCTGGGCCGGTCAGATGGACTTTTTCGCCCAATTCTTTCATCGTAACGCGGCTGTTAAGACTGAGCTCTTCAATGATGCACTCATCCGTCTGATCCAACTTGCAACAATCTCCTTTCGAAAATAAAGTAAATCGAGCCAAACACTTTATTCAGACCATGTATTCGAACATGCAGTCTAGTATAAACTGAATGGCGTCAAGAAAAAAACAATGACAGGAGAATATTCAACATGTACATTCACCAAATTCGAAACGCTACCGTTCTGATTCAATATGCAGGCAAAAAATTTTTGATCGATCCTATGCTTGCGGCGAAAGGAACTTATGATGCGTTTCGCGCAGGATTCAATGAAGAGGAGCGCAACCCTATCGTAGAGCTGCCGATGCCCGTCGAGCAGATCGTGGATAATATCGACGCAGTCATTCTGACGCATCTGCATCTAGACCATTACGACGAAGCCGCCAAAGAAGCTCTTCCCAAAACGATCAAGATCTTCGTACAAAATGAAAAGGAAGCGCAGCAGATCCGTAATGACGGCTTCGAGCAGGTCGAGGTGCTGACAGCCGATACGGTCTTCGAAGGCATTAGACTGATCAAGACGCAGGGCGAACATGGTCGAGGCGAGACGCTACTGAGTATGATGGGCGAAGTCTGCGGCGTCGTTTTCAAGCATACTGATGAAAAAACGCTGTATCTGGCCGGAGATACCGTATGGTACGAAGGCGTGCGTCAAGAACTGGAATCGCATACTCCGGATATCGTGATCGTCAACGGCGGAAATAACAGCTTCGAAGAGCACGGTTCTCTGATCATGTGCGAAGAAGATATTCATGAAGTGCATAAGGCCGCCCCCGAAGCCCAGCTTATCTCGGTTCATATGGAAGCCGTAAATCATTGGAAGCTGTCCAAGCAAGAATTGAGACGCTACAGCGAAGAACAAGGCTTCTCCCATCGCCTGCTGATTCCGGAAGACGGCGAATCTTATGTCTTCTGACCCCGCCCTGATTCGACCGAAATTATGGACGAAAAACTTTGTGGTTCTTTCGTCCATCAATTTTTTCGTAATCCTGATCTTCTTTCTGCTGAACGCAACGATTACGTTGTACGCGATCGACACTTTCCATGCCTCTTCTAGCCAAGCCGGTCTTGTGGCAGGAATCTTTATCATAGGTTCTTTGCTGGGCCGTTTATTCATCGGAAGTCGGAATTTATCCCGTAAGACCTTAATCGCGTGTTTGGTATTTTTCGCGCTTACCACGCTGCTTTATTTTGTTGAATGGGATATCGGCTTTTTGATCTTGGTTCGTTTGCTGAACGGCTTCACGGTAGGCGTCGTCAGTACGATCGTCAGCACGATCGTGGTATTCGGCTTGCCCGCTTCGAGAAGAGGCGAAGGCATCAGTTATTTCGCGGTAAGCACGGCACTGGCGACCGGGATCGGCCCGTTCATCGGTCTGTATATGACTCAGAATACCGGTTTTCAAATGATCTTTGCTTTCTGCGCACTGCTGGGCGTCGTTAATCTGATCGTCGCCTGGCTCGTGACATTTCCTGCAGCCGTAAACAGCGGAGTAGGCGCGGAAAAAGGCTGTCGCCTTTCCAGCTTGATCGAGCCGAAAGTGCTACCGATCGCAGTGACCGTTTTTGTGATGACCTTCTGCTTTTCCGGTATCGTTTCTTATTTGAACGTGTATGCCTTAGAACTGGGTCTGGTAAGCACGGCGAGCTTCTTCTTTATGGTATATACCGTTTTCGTACTGATCTCTCGCCCTTTTACAGGCAAGTTAACGGACCGAAAAAGCCCGGAGCTGATCATGTATCCGGCTTTCGCCTTGTACGCGTCCGGTCTGCTGCTGCTGAGTTCGGCCGCTGGCAGTATCTCTTTGTTGATAGCGGCAGCACTTGTCGCACTGGGCTTCGGTAATATTTCCTCCGTGGCGCAGGCCTCGGCAATCAGCCGAGCTGAACCTCATCGGGTGGGCTTGGCTACCGCTACTTTCTTTTTATTTTACGACTTGGGTAGCGGACTTGGTCCGACCGTTATGGGCTTGATCATTCCCTTGACGGGATACAAAGGATTATATTTCATTCTAGGCTTCGTCGTTTTGGCGGTGCTCCTGCTCTATGGATTGACTCACTTCAAAAGAAAACAGTACGTCTAAGGTCAAGAAAGCCCAGACATTCGTCTGGGCTTTCTTGACCTTAGACCTGTTCCTGACGGAACTTTGTCTACAGGCTGAACCGATTATATTTAATCGGTTTTTGTTTGGGTTTATAAATAGACAAGCAGACAATTATCGTTACCACAAGCTCCTCTAGTAATTGAAGTGGTCCGACTTTGTTTAATCACATTACTTCTATTTAAAGTTAAACTGCCAATTTGATTTTACCGCTACGTTTATTGATATCATCAGGCAATTCAGGACTAGCTACACCAGACAGGATAAATTTCACACCATCATCTGTTTTCGATAAATCCTCAAGCGTCTGAAAAAAATGTACTTTTTGAGTATTTGTCCTCAGATTTTGAATGTCATCGAAAACAAGCTGAATACCTTTATTATCTTGAAGGAAGCGCTTAAATGGAACATTCCAGTGTTCTTTGATCCTACAGCTGATGATTACATCCTAATAGTTTTGGAGAATGGAAACTTATGTGTGTGCCATGCAATCTTAGATGAAACAAATTGATCAATGATTATCAAGAGCAGCGACTATATCCACAATTGCTACATGTTTTACAGCCCTCAACATTCATAAGTGAAGCCGATCCGCAGGACGGACATAGGTCTCTGGAGGCCGTCGCCGTGGTGCTTGCTGGATAGGCACCCTCTCCAGTTGTACCTTGCTTGCCATAAGTATGAGTGACATGGCTATCCTCAGTATGGACGTGCTGTCCAGTTGAATTCGCATTCAACTGTGCATGCTCCTCGCGTGTAGTCTCTACATCGAGCGTGGCAGCAATCGGAGCTGCCTCCAGCTCGTGTGCATCTATAGCGTTAGCTTGTACATGCGTCTCCAGTGCCTTGGCAACCGCATCGGCAATAGACTCTACTCGGTTCACACCGAAGCCAATAGCGCCTGAGCCGCCAATTCCCTTCAAGTGCTTCACCAATAGCTCTACCTTCTGTCCATGATCTCCGTAACGCAGGAACAACGAGCATACCCGCCCAAGCGCCTCAGCCATGGCGAACACGTCTGAGCCTGCCTTACCGACATTCAGGAAGATTTCGGCAGGGGTGCCGTTCAGATCATTAATCGTAATATACGCCATCCCGAACGGAGTATTGATCTTGTAGGTCGCTCCGCGCAGCACCTGTGGACGGCTCTTGTACTGCTTGTCCACGACCTTGCCTTGCGCACCAATGGTTGCTGAGGTAGCTGGGCTCGTCGGCGCAGTTGAATCAGCCACTTTATTCTGTTCACTCGCTTCCGCTGCTCCAGAGAGCACAGAAGCATCTGCTCCGCCAGTAGCGCTAGCGTTTGCCTGTACTTCCTGTGCTGCCTCGGCTCCCGCTGTCTCCTTCACAGGGGCATCCTTCGCGTCCTCATCCTTCTTGCCCGTCGACAGCACCTGCACATCCCGGCTTCCATCCCGGTAGATGGTTACCCCTTTGCAGCCCAGATCGAACGCGAGCTCGTACAGTCTCTTCGTCTCTTCTACCGTGAAGTCAGCCGGACAATTGGCTGTCTTGGAGATCGAGCTATCCACCCAGCGCTGGATGGCTGCTTGGGCACGGATATGATCCTCCGCAGACAGATCCATAGCTGTGATAAAGTAATCCGGCAACGACTCGCCCGGATGAGCATCAAGCCATTCCTGTGCGATCGGTACGAATTGCTCATCGAATCCTAAGCGGCTCTGACGGAAGTACTTGAACGCGAAGTAGGGCTCAATTCCAGTAGATGTGCCTACCATAGTACCCGTACTGCCCGTCGGTGCTTGGGTAATGACTGTCACATTACGTATGCCCTTTTCCGTCACAGCAGCACTGATCTCGGGATAGGTCTCTGTCATGTTCTTCATGAAGCCGCTTTGTAGATATTTCTCTGCATCAAAGGCCTGGAAGGAGCCCTTCTCTTCAGCAATGTCAGCAGAAGCCAGATATGCTTCACGCGCAATGAAGCCATACAGCTTGTCCAGGAACTCCAGTGATTCCGGGCTGCCATAGCGGATCTTGAGCTTGATCATCAGCTCAGCCAGCCCCATCGTACCAAGCCCTACACGGCGCTCAAGCTTCTGGTTCTGTTCATTTTCCGGAAAATGATACGGTGTCTTGTCAATGACATTATCCAAGAAGCGCACCGAATAGCGAGTCGTGGTAGCCAGATCCTGCCAGGCCACATCCTGCTGCTCCTCGTCATAGAACTTAGACAGATTGATGGCAGAGAGATTGCAGACTCCCCAGCCCGGAAGTCCCTGTTCTCCACAGTTGTGAGCCACTACACCGCCTGCAATCAAGGAATTCGTAACAGGCTCATTGATATCATATACGGTTACCGTATCTCCTTGTTCGATGAGCTTCACCTTGGACATGAATTTCTCAGATTTACGTGAAGGTCTTGCGATCCGCTCCAGGGCCTCCTGCTTTCTTGTAATATATTTGAAGCCAATCTTATCCTTGAACACCACAATATTATTGCCTGTCAGAATAAGTTCGTAGAACCCGCCGCCCGAATAGGTTCTCTCTTCTCCCGATTTTGTAGTGTATTTGAATACGGCTTGAGATTTTTTGGGACGTGCATGAATGGAACCGTGAATTCCGTAATTCAGCAACAGTAGCTGTACTCCTTGTAGCAATTTCTTCGATGCAGAGGTCAACCGCATCGTTCGATGCATCTCGTCCCGCTCATAGACTGTACCATCTGCCGAGAACAGAGCTTGCAGGAATGAAGTAACTGTAGCCCTGGCAGATGTGAACAATGCTGCAGGAACTTCCTTTTCAGATGCTTTGAGGGCCTTTGCTCCCAATGCATGTAGCTGTTCCACCAGCGCTTTGCGCCACCAATATACTTGTTTCGTACCATTGGTTCTGTCGAACACTTTTGCACTGACACCCGTCAACCTCTCTCCAGCAGCGATCAGTTCGGGGATCACTTCGCTATCAGCTTCCCCGAAGACCATGCCGACATCGCCGTGCTTGGATATCCAACCGTCACCTGTCAGCCATCCTAGGAAGAGCCCCCAGTCCTCGCCTAGCAAATCCCGTTCTGCGAATCCTCCCTCGCCAGACTGTAGATAGACATAGTCTTCAGTTGTTAATTGCCCTGCTTCTTTCCAGCCTGAATCTGTATAGAGACGATGCTCAGGGGTTACAGACAACTCCATCCCATTTTGCAAAGAAATGTTAAGGGTCTCTCTTTCTCCTGTCGGAAAGACTGTTGCGCTTCTCATTTGCAGCCCAGGCACCTCATAGCTTCTACCGCCTACTACTTTTGCCTGCTCCACCAGTCTTAGATCTGTCCCGACCAAGAAGGCTTCACCTTGTGTCTTCTTATAAAGATCCTCGATAGTAATAAGTCCATACTCCGTAGTAATTCGTGTATCTGGATGAAAGCATGGATTAGTACAGATAATCGGATTGAAATACCAGCTGTTGGACATCTGATTGTAGTATTCCATGAATACAACCCCAGGCTCGGCGGACTTCCAGGCGGATTCGATAATGGTATGCCATATCTCGCGCGCCTTGACGGTACGGTATGGAATGACCCTACGCCCGCTGGCCTTCCACTGTTCCAGATCACCGTCCCATACCTCGTTATAATCAGGCTCGGTCGTATCAGGGAACACCAGCTCCCAGTCCAGATCCTCCTTCACGGCCTTCATGAAGCCATTGCTGACACAGACCGAGAGATTGGCATTCGTGACTTGTCCCATAGTCTGCTTCACGGTAATGAAATCCAGCACATCCGGGTGCCAATCATTGATCATCAGCATCAGCGCACCACGACGACTTCCACCTTGCTCAATCAATCCGGTCGTATAGCTGAACAGACCACCCCAGGATACAGCTCCACTAGAGGAGCCGTTCACACCCTTAACCACTGCCCGGCGTGGCCGCAGAGAAGACAGGTTAATCCCTACACCACCACCACGGGCCATGATCTCGGTCATCTCGGACAAGGTCTGCATAATACCGCCGCGGCTATCCTTCGGTGAAGGGATAACATAACAGTTGAACAACGTCAGCTCATCGCTGGCCCCGGCGCCTGCAGCAATACGACCTCCAGGTACCAGCTTCCAGTCATCCAGGATCGTACGGAATTTGGTCTTCCATTCCTGCTGTAGCTCCGGTGTGCTCTCTACAGAAGCCATGGCTCCAGCGAGACGGTCCCACATTTCCTCCGGCGTCTTCTCGATGTTCAAGGTCAGCTTCTCCACATCGGATTCGACCAGTTGTCCCGTGCGTGTCTTCACAGTAACTTTGCGTCCTTCGCGGCTGACAATCTCACCGACTTCCTTGGTCGGGAACTTAGGATCATCCTTCGTTAAGACCAGCACGACATCTCCGACCTTGGCATTATTCGTATCGGCATCCTTCCATGCATAACGGTCGAGGAAGATCTTCTCGCTAAGTCCGGTCAGGCGCTGCGAATGGTGAGTGGTAGTCAATGATAACAACCTCCTGTATAAAATTCAGATAACTTGTAAAATAAGAACTGGACATGATGACAGCTAAAGCTTGCTTCTTTAAGATAACAGAATTTATAAATTTTCAGCAGATCTGAACCATTCGATTATCGCAAGAAAAGCTTCAACCTAAACGCGGTCTGACTTATGTGAAAGTCATCGATAGACGTTTTTCTTATGTAATATCACAATATATTGTGTGCGAAACATATTATACTATACTATATATGGATAAAATCATTTCGATTTTGTGAATTTTCGTCTTCTCCCTCTATCTCCTGACTGCTACCAATCTTTTTCTGGTTCATTCTCTTTTTTTCGTTCTTTTCTCCCTCTTGCATCTTCATGCTCCTTTCTCTGTTCACTCCATCTGCCACTCATCTGCCACGCATCTCCAGTGCTTTCCTATGGCCTAAGTGTTCCTTTTTTCTGGCTCCACATCTATTTATCCTTGGCATATATCCATTCCTGTGTATCGTTCATTCTGCCGGAATGACACGCATCATGTTATGAATCTCCTGCCTAACGCCCATACTACAAATATACTCATATATCCGACTAGCGGGCCTTGTTCCTGGAAATGCACAACCAGAACCATGCCCGTATAGTCCATAAAAGTGACAGCAGAGGGAGGGATGGTTCGTGAATCCGCATCATTCGTCGACAACACAGGATGTCCCCCAGCTGCCGGTACCGGTGCAATTCGACCGCGACTGGGCAGAGGAGCTGGATCAGCGTGTACGCAAAGGAGGACCATGGGGAGACTGGGACCTGTTCAGGCTTACCATGCAGGCTGAGCAAGCGAATCTGATTCCAAGCTTCGATGAACTACAATGCTTGAAGCATCTCCAGGAGCTGACCCCGCTCCCGCATCAACTGGATACGGCCCGCAAGGTTCTGTTCAATATGTCCGGGCGCGCGATTCTGGCAGATGAGGTAGGACTCGGCAAAACGATAGAAGCTGGCATGATTCTAAAGGAGTACATGTTACGCGGCCTGGCTTCCAAAATACTGATTCTCGTACCAGCCTCGCTTGTCCTGCAATGGGTACGGGAGCTGAATAGCAAATTCGGCATTACTGCCGTCGCCCAGAAGAAAGCCCATACCTGGTATTCCGATGTAGTCGTGGCTTCCATCGACACAGCCAAGCGCGAGCCTCACCGCGATATATTGCTGGATACCGATTATGATCTGGTCATTATTGACGAAGCCCATAAGCTGAAGAATAAGAAGACCACCAACTACCAGTTCATTACCAAGCTGCGCAAAAAGTATTGCCTGCTGCTGACGGCGACTCCCGTCCAAAACGATCTGTCGGAGCTGTTCAACCTGATTACCCTGCTAAAGCCTGGACAGTTAGGGCGTCAGGGAGATTTTGCAGCCAACTTTGTCGTCGACAAGCGTGTACCTAAGAATGAAGACCAGCTCAAGGAAGAGCTGTCCAAGGTCATGATCCGCAACAGACGTGGTGAGGGCCCTGTCAAATTCACCAAGCGCAATGTATCCAATATCAATCTTCAGCTCTCAGCGGACGAACGTGCACTCTATGAAGGGGTGACCTCCTTCGTGAAGGATCAGTACGAGGCATCTGGCGGTAGCCTAAGCAGCATGCTATCAATGGTGACCCTGCAGCGCGAGGTATGCAGTAGCCGGGACGCCGTGTTCGTCACGCTGGTTAATCTGGCGAAGAAGCTGGCACCAGATTCTCCGGTCCGGGACCGGATCTGGGAGCTGGTCGCAGCCATCAAGGCAATCAAAGCCAATACCAAGGCCGAGAAGACCATGGAACTGGTCCGGAACATGAACGAGAAGGTCATTGTCTTTACGGAATATAGAGCCACACAGGAATACCTGCTGAATTACTTCCGCGAGCGTGGACTGACTGCTGTTCCTTATCGTGGCGGGATGAATCGGGGACGCAAGGACTGGATGATGGATCTGTTCCGGGGCAAGGTGCAGGTAATGATTGCGACAGAGGCCGGAGGTGAGGGCATCAATCTGCAATTTTGCCATCACATGATTAATTTCGATCTTCCGTGGAATCCAATGCGTGTAGAGCAGCGGATCGGGAGAGTACACCGGCTCGGTCAGCAGAATGACGTCCAGATCTATAACCTGTCTACCCAAGGCACCATTGAGGAGCATATTCTGAACCTGCTGCATGAGAAGATCAATATGTTCGAAATGGTCATCGGCGGCCTGGACGTCATCCTGGAGCGTTATGAGCAGAAGGAGAACATTGAGAAGAGCCTCTTCAAAATTATGCTGGAATCGCAATCGGACGAGGAGATTCGCAGCAAGGTGCAATCACTTGGCCATTCCCTGGAATCCATCCGCCAGGAGCTGGGCACACAGGAAAGGACTCAGGGAGGAACCCATTCATGAGCATGAGTACCGAGCAAGTGCAACAGTTCGTAATGACTTATCTGGAAGCAACAGGTAGCACCATTATTGAGAAGTCACCCTGTCATGTGACTGTCAAGCTATCGCCCGAAGCCGATAAGGCGCTAACGAATCGCCCTTACTATTGGGGATATGTTGAACGGACAGGAGTTCCTGCCGAGACGATGTCGTTCACGTTCGTATTTGACAAAGTAACCTATGATGAGGAGCTTGCGGCAAAAGAAGCACTTAGGCATGTGGGCAGTCCTAGAACCCCGGGCGGGTCCACTGGACAACCTCTGACGAACGGTAGCGCTAGCGAGGACAACTCACTCCTCTCCAGATATATGGGTGCGCTCCCCCCTATGCCCCAGCTGGGACCTAACCGAATCCTGCGCGAGGATGTCATCTATGGCAGCCGCAGACTGCAACAGATCTTCGCGGCTGCCAAGGATGGGGGCCGATATGTGAATCTCTTCGAGCTTCCGCTCCAGCGACAGCTCAATGCCCGTACTCCCGTTATGTATGAGAGCTGGCTCGGCGCATGCTTCAAGGTCGAATTCACCTGCGATCTCAAGCGGGAGGAGCTTCATTTTCTCGGCATTTCCCTGCGTAGCGGACAGATCCAGCAGGATTTCGGTAAATTACTGAACCGCAAGCAGCTAAGCCCGCAGATGGCCGGCAACATGCATGTACAGACAGCCAAGCTGAGCATACAGGAGGCAACTCGTGCTCTGGAGCAGCATGTGCTGCGCCAGATTCAGCACCGCGATTATTCCTGGGCCGATCAGGCCAGAGAACGGCTCGCCGAGGAGCTGAGTGTCGTGGATCTATATTACGAGGATCTGCTGAAGGGTCAGGATGAAGAGCCCCAGACGGCCATTCGCGAACAGTTTCAAGCCCGCAGAGATGAGATGCAGTGGCAATACGAGCCCAAAGTCGTGGTATCTGTCATGAATTGCGGTCTCTTTCATCTAAGATAACGACGATTGGTTCTCCGCTGTACAATATCTGGCCATGGCTACTCACGATTCGCCTGTATATGCCATAAGCCGGGGACCTGCATCTTCCAAAAAGAGGAATATCGACAGCGGACTGTGGCATATCCTGCTAGAGAGACACCGACAGGTTGCGGCAGTCTTTTTGGCAGGATCATATTATGCTAGACATGTAGGGACAAGCACTCTTGTTCGATATCTGTCCTGCAGAAGAGGTGAGAGAACGTATGAACCATTCGGCATTTTGTAAAAGCGTGGGCATCCTGACAGCCGCTCTGATCGGTCTGTCATTGCTCCATCCTATGTCTTCAATGATCAATAAGGCTGCAGCTGACTTCTCAACGGGACTACAAGGCTCTGCTGTCCAGGATATACAGCCTGTTATCTCGGCTCCCCCTACTGTAAAAGCTCCGGACTCAGGAGTATATCGAGCGGCACCAAGCGTCGTCATGCGTGCGGCTGAAGCCGCAGTACGTACGCTCGGGAAGCAAGCTGCCTTCGAGGATTGGACTGCGGGGCAGCTCCAATTTTACCCCTTGGGCCCTGGTACACATAGCTGGCTCGTACACGTGAATCAGAAGAATAGAGTGATTGGCTACATGATCTTCACCCAGCAACAGGACGGCACATATCTACTGAACGAATATGGGGCAGGAGACCAGATTCCCTACAGCATGAATACGCTGGATCGTGCTCTGGAGCGGATAGCCATTGCTGAGCCTGAGCGCGGCATTGCTCTCGGACAGCAATCCGCCATTGAAGCCCATTACGCTGCTCCCATGACCGCCTATTGGAAGGTCCGCTCCGGTAGCCAAGACGAGCTGTTCTATATAGATGCCTTCTCTGGGGAGGAGCTGCCCTTGCAGGCCAATGGGTATAGTCCGAATTCAATAATGAAACCTGAGAGCAGGACTGCTTCAATTGAGCTGGCTAGCCCATTAACCGATGCTGCCGACGCAGCTTTCTCTACAGCTACAGCCGACTTGTCCCCTTACGAGCATCTGGGCTGGCTAACCTCCACACCTCTGCCAATCCGCAACAATCAGCAGTTGGAGCAAGCATTGGCTTCTTCCCCGCTAGTCTATAGCGCTACAGGGGCGAATTACGCTTATGGAGGACCACTCACCTTAAGCGGCTTGCAGCGCTGGAAGACTGTCCCAGCAGCAGACACACACACGACTATATATGTCCGGGTGACTGGCAGCAGTGAGGCCATACGCTATGTGCCAGCTGCCCGACTGCTGGAGACAGGTAGCTTTTATACGTTTACAGGGCAATCCACAGGCCAAAAGCTCACCAATTGATCAATAGAACAACAAGATTATTGCTGGGCAATATTCTCTTTCCCTTCTAGTGACTGTCCTCATACATCGTATCACGTACTGATATTGCAATAATTCCAGCTTCGGGCCAAGTTCAAGTCAAAGGACTGTTACGCAAAAAAGGCTGCTAGTGGATCGTCACCGATCCTCCAGCGGCCTTTAGCTCGTGCAACTTAGTTAGAATTTCTTTATGCTTACACCTTGAAGCGATTGATTGCCTGCTGCAGCTCCTCTGCCATCCTCGCCAGATCTGTGGACGCTGCGGAGATCTGCTCCATAGCTGACAGCTGCTCCTCAGCCGTCGCGCTCACCTCTTCCGTGCCAGCGGCCGCACTTTCAGTAACCTCAGTGATCGTCTTCATGTTCGTATTAATTTGTTCCAGTCCAGAAGACATGGTATCGACAGCGCTGTAGACCTCCTGCGTCTTCAAGGCAGAACTACTGACAGCCTCCTGGATTTCTTCAAAGGCTTCGCCGGACTTATTTACAAGAAGAATCCCTTCCTGAACCTCTGCCGTTACCTCACTCATGGACTTCGAAGCATGCTCCATGCCCTGATCAATGGCTGCCACGAGCTTCACAATCTCATCAGCCGAACGAGCTGATTGATCGGATAATTTGCGTACCTCCGATGCTACAACCTGGAAGCCCCTTCCGTGCTCGCCTGCTCTTGCAGCTTCGATAGCAGCATTGAGAGACAGCAGATTCGTCTGTGCCGAAATATCCGAAATGCTCGTGACCATTTGACCAATCGCCTGGGAATGAGTGCTGAGTTCATCAATGACCGAAGCCAGACCATTTACCGTCTGATGGATGGATTGCATTTGCTCGACAGCCGATTGCACGGAAGCTGCGCCTGATACGGTCATCGTCGAAGCACCTGCGGCCTGCTCTGTCATACTTTGGGTATTGTCTTTAATCTGCTGGAAGCCAACCGATAATTGATTCACTGACTGGAAGCTCTCATTAACCATATGTACCTGTGTATCCATACCAGAGGCAATGCTATCCATGGTAGTGGCAACCTGTTCTGTAGCTGAAGAGGTCTGTTGTGTGCTGGCTGTCAGCTCCTCGGACGAAGCCGCCACCATCGAAGCATTGCTAGCTACCTGATGAACCAGACTACGCAGGTTATCCGTCATGGCATTGAATGCCTTCGCAAGCTCACCTGTCTCATCCCGATTGCGAACGACAACAGCTTCACCCGTCAGATCCCCTTCGGCAATACGGCTAGCTGCTTTGGATACTGCGATAATAGGTCTGGATATGAGTCTTCCCATCAGTAATGCAATAGCTGTACCAAGAAGAACAGATAGGATACCGATTATAAGAATGTTCCGAAGAACGGCACTAATTGTAGTGTGCGAGTCTTCGATTGCCTTGTCCAGCGCCGTCTGCTGGAATTCCTCCATAGCCGTGATCGTGTTCAAAAATTCAGTAATCAGCTCGGGACCTCTAACCTGCAGCTGAGCCCTGATTTCATCGGTGTTCCCCTGCTTGCTTAATGCGATGACCTCCTGGCCGAAGCTGTAGTACTCCTCACCCACCTGATCCGAATGATCAAGCAGCTCTATCATAGCTTGTTCTTTAATTGTTTTCCGAAGTTCTGCACTAAGAGCTTGATATTCGTTATGTAGCGTATTGAATTGCTGCTCTCCTTCCTCGTTCGCTCCGATCACGTAGCTTCGAATCGTAACCTGCTGGGTCTTGGAAGTGATCATCATGTCTTTAATCTGCAGCAGCTTGGTAGCACGGTTTTCTACAACTTCAGTAAAAGACTGCTTCAAGGAAAGAAATTGAGTAAAAGAAATTGCTACAACTGCAGCTAGCAGTACGAGTACACTTAGAAAACCTAACAATAATTTGCGACTAATAGATAGGCCTTTCATTTGACACAACCCCTTAAATTAATATATGTACATCACATTCCAGTCTATAAACCAGGTCTTTTTTCTTAAAAAAAATTAAAACCACAGACAAATAAATAGTCTTATGGACCTACCCTCCTTCCTTTATAAGCATATATCGACTAAATTTCATTTATTTTAAAGAGCAATCCTTAATTCACAATTTATAGGGAGTCAGACTATTATCAAAGGCTAGCCCCCAATTGATCTTCAGCACAAAAAGCCTCTCCTTCCACGAATTCTTGAGACGTGAAAAGAAGAGGCTACAGGGACAGTTTAACTGCATTCACGGGGCGCTATCATTCCTTTCTGCGTCCCGAGCGCAGCCACATATCTATGGAGAAGGGCAGCATGCCGAACCATCGGGTCCGCCACTGCTCCCTGCCATGCCTGCGCTCACGGCGTTCCGAACGCGGGGTACTCATATACTGCACAACCTGCTCCGTAATGTATTTGACCAGATCGCTACTGGAAGCCAAGGCTATTCCCTCCCTCATGTCCTCGATGCTATGATATGAACTTTTGTCCTGTATAAAAGGACGATACCTATAGCATGTGCAGGAGAATGAGTATATAAACGTAATACAGGCTTAATACAGATCTCATACAGAACTCATTCAGACTCAGCCTATGATAATAATCTATTAATGGTAACCCTAAAGAGTGGTCATTGTGGTGTTATAGTTGGCCATGTTACAGGGCTTATCACGTATATTATCCTTTGCATTACACATCCTAATGGGAAATAAGTCCATCCTTCAGGAGGTTCACCACCATGATGTCCACATTTCTGATGAAATCAGTTACAGCTGCGCTGATGGTCACACTGATCCCGACACTGACAGGCAGTGGCTTTACAGGAGCGACACCCCCATATGTTTATGGTTCTGCCATCCCACTCCTGCAAGAGATCACCCAAGAGGATGAGCCACAGCACCCGATCTTCACAAGTCCAGTCATTATTATTGATGCTGGTCACGGAGGGATTGACGGGGGAACCAGCCATCATGGTGTGCTTGAGAAGGAAATCAATCTGCAAATTGCACGTAAGCTGTATCTTCTGCTACGTAGCAGTGGGTATGCAGCCGTATTGAACCGGGATGGGGACTATGCCCTTAGCGAGCATAATCACTGGCTGAAATCCTCCCGACACCGTAAGGATCTCGCTCAGCGCAAGAGCTTGACAGAGGAGCTGCCCACTGTGCTGGTCGTCAGTCTGCATGCCAACTGGAGCAAGCGCTCGGACCGTCAGGGCCCTATCGTCCTGTATCAGCATGAAGGGCACAGCTACTTATTGGCTGATTGCATCCAACAGGCCTTGAATCAGCTGCATGGAACCTCACGACTTTCTGTCAGCGGCAAAGCTTTCTATTTACTTAATCAGATCAAGCAGCCTGCCGTGATCGTAGAGACCGGATTCATAAGCAACGAGCAGGATCGACGCTTGCTCCAATCGACGGCAGGGCAGAAGGCTATTGCAGATTCCATTGCGGATGGCATTACTCATTATTTGTCGGCATGGTAGGATCGGTTCTCCAATTCCATACATCGTTAATCAGGGAGCTCAATCCTACAATGTCTGCTTGCTGCTGAAGCTTGGGGAGTGCCGCACGGATAGCCGCCGATGTATGCATTCCCGGCGCTCCGACGTGCCCAATCGTGACACAGGTGTCATGCTCCTGGAACCAGTCTGATACAGCATTCATCTGGGAGAAGATATGGGCACGACTATACTTGTGATCCAGGAAAATATCGTTGCGAACAGGAGGCAGGCCCTTCGTAGCAGCAAGCTCTGGCACAACGGATCTGTAGTTGGTACGACTATCCACAAAAAACATCCCATGCTCCTTGCATACATCGAGTACAACGGACATGATACGCTTGTCTGAGGTGATCTTGGAACCCATATGATTATTCATGCCCACGGCAAAGGGGACATCCGCGATAGCCTTCTCCACACGCTCACGCACCTCCGCATCAGTCAGTCCCGAGGTAATGGCTCCCGGGCCCAGCCACTCGGGTCTTCCTTTATTGGGCTCCATCGGAAGATGGACGATGACCTCATGGCCTCTGCGATGGGCATCGGTAGCATCCCGCTGGGTCGTTGGAAGGAAGGGCATGACTGCAACAGTGATTGGAATAGGCAAATCAAGCATCTCCTTCGTTCCTTTCATGTCATTGCCAAAATCATCAATGATGATAGCCCATTTCTTGCGCGTAGAGGCTGGGGAAGAAGGCGATGTTGTATCTTCTGTCGAAGAATTCGCTACGTAAGACCTCTGTCTCTGAGCCTGATGCTCCCCACCGGCATAAATGACGGTTGCCCTGCCCTCTTCCTGTTCCCCATTTGCGTAAGTACTGGCCGTGTGCGGCATTACCATACATACAAATAACGCGAAGATGAACAAGAGACCCCATCGGGTCTTGCTATCTAATGTCTTGCTTTTCAAGGGCTTGCAACCTAGGAATTTGCCAGTCGTTTCTAATTTCTTCTGATTTTCATTCATCGCATATTTCCTCCTCTGTTACTAATCCCAAGTAAGCCATCTACAGTACCTTTTCAATCCTGTATCCCAATGCTTCGAACACCTTCTTAGACATGTGCCTTCATTGTGTGAGGAACAGGCAGGAAATATGTACGAATTACTGACTCATTCCTATTGACTTTACTGGAAAAAAAACAACTTTATCGCTATACTGAAATATATCCCGACCTAATAGCTTGGAAATGGAGGCTTTATACATGCTTACTCGCTCCAAACTTTCCATCCAGAAAGAAATCTATAATCGTATCTCCTACATGGGAACTGCCTCCAAGGCCGACCTGATGCAATATTTTCCGCTGACCAGCAGCAGTATGACCCGGACGCTCGACGACATGACAACGTCAGGAAAGATTATCATCTCCGGGCTTGGCAATTCGACTGGCGGACGAAAACCGATTCTGTTCCAGACCAATCCTACATACCGTTACCTGTTCGGCTTGGAAATATCACGGATCAAGTCCTCTCTGGGCCTCTATGATATGCACCTGAACCGCCTCGCTTCCGTACGCTGGATCATGGATGCCGAGATGACACCAGAGCGCCTAGTAGATCTGGTGTCTGAGGAAGCCAGGCGCTTCATGTCGGAGTACCGTATTCAGTCCGAGGATGTGCTAGGCATTGGCATCGGAGCCGTTGGACCACTTGATGCGCGCAAGGGAATCATATTAAAGCCTGAATTTTTCCCATCCGCAGCATGGGTACAGGTCCCGATCTGTGACATGCTTCAGAAGCGGCTGAATATACCAGCCATTCTGGACAATGGCTCCAATACTGCACTGATGGGTGAGCATTGGGCTCTGAATAATGAAGACCTGAAGCATATGCTCTATGTTCACGCCGGGGCAAGCATCCGTTCAGCAATGATGTCAGGAGGGTCTATCGTGCGTGGCGCCATCGATACGGAGAGTGCAATTGGTCAAATGGTAATTCAGGCAGATGGCCCAAGACTGCGTGAAGGTGGGAATTATGGAGCACTTGAAGCCTATGTATCTGTCCCGGCGTTGGAGCATCGCGTTCGCTCCCAACTCAAGCTTGGTCGCTCTAGCCTCTTGAGCGGTATTCCATTGGGAGACATTCATTTTTCCTCCCTGATCGAAGCAGTGGAGCAGGAGGATGCCCTCGTCAAATCCCAATTCGCCGAGACTGCTGCTTATCTGGGAATCGGTCTTGCCAATCTCATTAACGCCTTGCATCCTGAGTATGTGATTCTGGGCGGAGCACTCATTAATGCTCATCCTCTGGTGTATGAGACGGCTATCGAGGTAGCCAAGAGCAACCTGTACCACTATCCTGAATATAGCCCGCATTTCTCCCAAGGCCAGCTGCTGGACGAGGCTGTAGCTACGGGCGCTGCCGTTATGCTGCTACATGAATGGGAAGGCTAGGCCGAACACCTCCGCTTGTCACAATCAGTCCGTTCTCTCCGCTAATTAAGCGGGTTAGTACCTTGACTAAATTATTGTGAGTATATATCTGCTACAAGCAGGAGCCCTCTAAAATCATATTAGGTCAGCTAGCGCACAACGCAGAGCAGCGCTTCTCCTGTAACCGGAGAAGCGCTGCTCTGTTTGACTTTTATAGTGTTGGGGGCATGAGCACAATGGCCGTACACAAAGCCTTCATTAACTATCGATAACTATCGATGCATCCCTTAGATTGCCGGATTCGATTGCTTGGCCACCTCAGCCTTGCTAAGCAGCAGATAGCTGATCGTGAAAGACAGTACGATGGCAATAATCATCCCTGAGATCGCATACACGAAGTAAGGTCCGATATAGGCTGGAATGCTAAAGATACTCGACAATACGTAACCGTACAGCCTTACGCCGAAGAAGCTGATGAAGGCCGATGCCACAGAGCTTGCAATAATAGCTGCAAGGAAGGCCTTCTTGAAGCGGGCCAGGACGCCGAACAGTGCTGGCTCGGTAATCCCCAGAAGACCGGAGATCGCTGCAGACACGATGATCGATTTCTCCTTGGCCGTGGTGCTCTTGAAGTAGACTGCGAAGGTAGCGCCTACAATCGAGAAATTCGCCATACACATCATTGGCATCAGCATATCCCAGCCTTGAGTGGCAAAGTTATGCAGCGCAATCGGTGTCATAGCATGATGCATACCAGTGAATACAGCAAGCGGACGAATCGCTCCTACTACCACACCTGCAAATACAGACGAGATATCAAACAATCCTTGGATCATCCAAGCTAGGCCATAGCCCAAATAAATCCCAATCGGACCGATAACAGCAAGGGCTAGCAGACCGGAAATGAACAGCGTAAGCGTAGGTGCGACTACGGTCCTCAGCACTTCTGGTACAACCTTGCTTACGTATTTCTGGATATGGCTCATCGCCCACACGGCAAAAATTATCGGAATAACAGTTCCGGTGTAATTAAATACAGGAATCGGTATAAAGCTTAGAAACGCAAAGGATGACAGCTCGCCAGCCTTAGCTGCATCTACCATGGTCGGGAACATAATGGTGGCTGCAATGGCAACCGCCAAATACTCATTGGTCTTGAAGATTTTGGCTGCCGAGACTGCCAGGAAGAATGGCAGGAAGGTGAACACACCGCTCGCTATCATATTAATAATCTGCACCGTCGGGCTCTGATCCGAAATATAACCAAGTGCAAGCAGCCCGGACAGCAATCCCTTGATCATCCCCGCGCCAGCAATGGCAGGAACGATCGGTCCGAATACACCCGATACAATGTTCATGAATAATGTGACCATGCCTGTCTTCTTCTCTGACTGTGAGTCCTTGTTCTCCTCCTGATCCGCATCACCGATCTTCAGTTCTTTAGCCAGCGCATTGTAATATTCTGTGACTTTGGGACCAAGGATGACCTGGAATTGATCCTGGTTGAACTGTGCCCCGAGCACCGATTCGAGACTCTTGATCTTCTCGACATCCACCTTGCTTTTATCCTTTAGATCAAATCGGAGTCTGGTCATGCAATGCCAGGCGTTATCAATATTCTGCTCCCCACCGACGCCAGAAATGATCTCCTGTACCGTCTTCAATGTACTCATCGAAAATTCTCCTGTCTGTTGAAAATTGAGTTTTGGTTCCGTTTACACACTGAATGGTATCACAAAGATCACCCGATAAAAAGCAGTCCAAAATTAATGAAACTATCCAAAAAAACGTTGATATAATAAGGTTTTTATTGATTTAAATTCAAAATTGGTCTGGTTTATTTTGCAATCCGCCGCTTTTACCCGACCAAATTGATTCTGCATTTCAGACGTGTTTCAATAAAGTTAGATTTCTGAGAAAAGAGGAGAATTATGAACCCTTCCTTGATTACAAATGTGGAATGTTTTGTGCTGAAGCCGGATCGCCATAACCTGGTGGTCGTCAAGGTGACAACGGATAATAATATGGTCGGACTTGGCTGTGCTACATTTCAGCAGCGTCCGAAGGCTGTTCAGCTCTTGGTAGAGGAGTACCTTAGACCTATACTCATTGGAAAAGATGCCAACAACATCGAGGATCTATGGCATATGATGATGGTGAATTCCTACTGGCGGAACGGCCCCATCACGAATAACGCCATAGCTGGCGTGGATATGGCTTTATGGGATATCAAAGGCAAGCTGGCAGGTATGCCGCTGTACCAGCTTTTTGGAGGAAAATCGCGGGACGCAGTCCCTGCCTATACACATGCTGTAGCTGATAACAATGAGGAGCTGTATCAGGAGGTGGACTCCCTTCTCGCTCAGGGCTACAAGCATATTCGCTGTCAGCTTGGCTTCTATGGAGGGAACCCTTCCCAATTGCATACACCAGAGCAGTCCACACCAGGCTCTTATTACGATCAGGATGAGTACATGCAGACGACCGTCCGCATGTTCGCGCAGTTGAGAGAGAAGTATCAGCACCGCTTCCACATCCTGCATGATGTGCATGAGCGTCTGTTCCCGAACCAGGCTGTTCAATTCGCCAAGGACCTGGAACCGTACAAGCCTTATTTTATCGAGGATATTCTACCGCCGGACCAGAACGAATGGCTGCAGCAGATTCGCTCTCAGACCGCTACTCCAATAGCTACTGGCGAGCTGTTCAATAACCCGCTGGAGTGGAGAAGCCTGGTTGCGAATCGACAGATTGATTACATTCGCTGTCACGTCTCCCAGATTGGTGGCATTACACCTGCGCTCAAGCTGGGTGCTCTCTGTGAGGCCTTCGGGGTTCGTATTGCCTGGCATACACCGTCTGACATTACGCCTATCGGGATTGCCGTGAATACACACCTGAACATTCATCTGCACAGTGCAGCCATTCAGGAGAATATTCCGATCAAGGAGAATACTCGCAGTGTATTCTCCCCGGTGCAGGATGCCAAGAACGGGTATATCTACCCGCTAGAGCATCCCGGGATTGGGGTCGAATTCAATGAAGCTGCAGCACTTAACTTTCCAGTGGAATACCGCATGCATGAATGGACACAGGCTCGCCTACCAGACGGAACGCTGATGACCCCTTAAGCTATTTGGGGCAATGCTCTATTGATTTCTTCGCTTGTGATGCGCATTATTGAACGCGGTCAGGTAAGTGCATTTATAATCAATCGCCACAATCTCGCTCGTCTCGAAGATAATGCCATTATTCAGAATGCCCCGGCTCGATATCCTCATAGCCGGGCTTTTTCTTTTTTGCTGCAGCAGTGTGGCCTGCTCTTTATTGAGTGCAATAGCCTCGTAGGTATTGAGATAATGTGAGATGGTGTATTTGTGCTTTTTGACAAACGACTGGATGGAATGCTCTGCATCCTGAATGGTGAGCACGGGAAATAGCCTCATTGGCAGCCGAGATTGCTCAATCTGTACCGTCTGATAATTCACGATTCGTACTCGCTGGTAGGTCCAGACCTCCTCCTCGCTGGTAATCCCGAAGATCTGCTGATCATTAGACGTCGCTGGCTCCCGGACGAGCTCTATGACCTTGGAGGTGATGCTGGAATAGGGATTCTCCGTCAAAGAGTTGTAGATGAGCGGACTGGACTGTATATTTTTCTCGATGAATATTCCCGAGCCCTGGATGACCTTGACCATGCCCATATACCTCAGCTTCTGAATGGCCTCATGAATGGTATAGCGGGATACCTCATACTGCTTGGCCAGCTCCCTTTCGGTGGGCAGCTTCAAGCCGGGAAATTGATTCTGATAAATTTTGCTGAGCAAATCGTGAATAATGAATTCCTTCTTCTTCATAGCTTATCCCCCTGAGACTACGATGCCGAAGCCCTTCCGCTCCTAAAGCAAAACATCTGCTATCTTACAACCTGAATATCTGACTATCCGGCCATCTATAATCTAAAAAAAAGGTCCCCCAGCGGCACAGGAATGCCTCTGAAAGAACCTGTATCTACATTGACGAGTTACATTATAGCACACGCTATAAGCAAGTCAACGAAGCACGTGATGTATAACCGACTAATCCACCTTGAGACGTGCTGTCAACTGTTATAGCTCTTGTGCCAGATGGGACAGGTCTGCGGAAGAAGAGGCTACCTGCTGCATGGATACCAGCTGCTCCTCAGATGCTGCCGCAACTGTCTCATTCATGAAAACTCCCCCTGAAACTGTTATGTGAGCATTTGCTTGAATGCAGCTACGCAAAATGCTGGGATAAAGGGAATCGAGCTGCCACGCTAATGCGAAGGTTGTCCGAATGCCGTAGCATCATATAGATACAATTCTCGGCTTGTATTCGGCAAAGGCATGCTCGATATGCAGAATGCTCAGCGGGGCATCCTCGATGATCGCCTTGCGCTTGGCCTTGAGGACGATCTGCTCCATATCGGCGAAGCTGCAGCCCTTCAGCACTTGAGATGCTGCCTCCTGGACGCTCTCTTCTTGGGCGAATTGATCCAGATGAAGATGAACGAACTCATTTCGACTCCTGTCATCCGGCATACTGTAGGTCATCTTCGTATCGAAGCGGCGCCAGATCGCATGGTCCAGTTGTTCCTCCAGATTCGTCGCGGCCATGAATACACTGTTACTCTCGAATTCGTCAAGGCATTGAAGCAGTGTATTGACCACCCTGGACATCTCCTTGACCTCGTCGTTATTATCGCGTGTTCGTGCGATCGCATCGAATTCATCCAGGAACAAGACACACGGAGTTGTACTGGCGTAGTCAAAAATCTTGCGAACATTACTTCCCGTCTCTCCCAAGTGGCTATGAATGATGGCATCCAGCCGTACCAGCATTAAAGGGATATTTAGACGTGCCGCAATATAAAAAGCTGTGAGTGTCTTCCCGGTGCCAGGAGGCCCGAACATTACGATTTTATTTGGGATCGGAACGTCATAATGCTCGAACTTCTCCTTCATTCCCAGAATGGTGATAAATTCTTCGACAATCTGCCGATTGTCTGCGGGAAGCACGATGCGTTTCACTTTTCGCTCACATTCCTTCGGGGTGTATACGGTAGCTACATCCGTCCCTTTGGATCGGGGCAGACGTGAGCTGGTACGCTGTTTACTCATTCAGGTCGAGCTCCTTCTATTGACTTCTTTTCAGCCCTTGGCTGAGGCATATATTGAATTATTAAGAGAGCCAAGGCCACAGAGGCCTCGGCTCGGTATGCAAGGATCTCTTGTGATAAAGCGCGCTTGTAGCTCCTCACAGCCAGGGCCAGGTTAGCGGGTCTCGCGGTGCAGCGTATAGCGACGCAGACGTGGGGAGTATTTGCGCAACTCCATCCGTTCCGGGTGTGTCCTCTTGTTCTTCGTAGTAGTGTAGTTGCGGTCCCCTGTCTCAGTGCATGCCAATGTAACAACGACTCTCATTTTCAGATCCCCTTTATTAGTAATTATTACGATTTGTTAATTGTACTCATTACTTGATACGATGTCAAACTCCCCCGCTACACATTCAAAATGAGGATACAAAAAAAGACTCCAGCACCATCGTGACGATGACACTGGAGTCTTGTAGCAATTGAGCTATTCACAATCACTATACGCCCAGGCGGGTACATCCAATTTTCTCGAATTGACCCGCTGACGGGGCAACCCCACCCTCAAGCTTCACGCCGCTCACATTGCAGTCAATGAAGCGCGCTTGATAGAACCTAATCAAGCCTCACGGAAGGAACAATGCTCAACGACCGTCCGATCCATATTTACAACCAGTTTGGAATTCGCAAAATTACAATGTCTAATCTCGCAGTGAGACAGCATTGCACGATCCAACTGAGCATGGGACAGATTCACATCCTGTAGACTTGAATAATTCATATTGCCGCCAAGGCAGGCATATGCCAGATCGACCTCTATCAATCTGGAGCGAAACAGGCTCTTCGCCTGAAAGGCTGGTATGATGGGATGGTCCAGATTAAGACCAGACAGGTCTGCCCGTTCGATCACGGCATCCTGACCTGCTGCAATGGCTTCAATATGTGGTTGTATGGGACTCGATATACATCGGGTCCATCCATTTCTTCAACACTTCACTTTTGGGTGTGGGCATATATAGCTCCCTTTCATCTATTTACAGTGCACTACCTCCGAAGAGGAAGCGATACTCCCAATGCTTGCCGGCAATATCGCTGATGGTTACACCACCACCTGCATTCGAATACGTATGCAGAATTTTTCCGTCGCCAAGATAGATGCCTGTATGTGTAATTCGCGCTGTCGATTTATTCACGCCACTGTAGGCCGAAGCCTTGGTTCCTTTATAGGACATGAAATACATCAGATCACCGCGCTTCAGCTTCTTCCAGTCCGTCTGCACCTTTCCTTTGGCCTTAACATAATCCCCCTGCTGACGAGAATCGGAAGGGAGCTTGACGCTTAGAGCATCCATGAACGCTTGACGCACAAAGCTTGAGCAATCGAACGTAGCTGTACTGTTCCGGCTTGCACCAAATTCATACGGTGTGCCCCGGTATTTCATGCCGGCAGCAATCACCTTCTCGACAGCCGCACTGCCTTTAGTCGCGGAAGCATTAATCGTGCTTGACGAATTGCTGCTTGAGCTATTAGAGCTGGTATTACCGCTGATCGCTTGCGTATATTTGGATGAAGAGGATATATATCCGGTCCGATTGGCCGAATCCTGTACCTTGTACCAGGCAGATCCGGACTGGCTGATAATCGTAATCGTCTCACCCTTCGGTAACTGACGAACAATGTTCGCTGACGTGGAGGGCGAGGTGCGCAAATTAACGCCCCAAATGACTTTGGCTTTGGAGCTAACCACTGCGGCAGCCGATGCCGATTCCGTAAATGTTCCTGCTGTGAGACTTCCGAATAGCATCGCTGCTGTTGCACTTGCTGTAATGATCTTGCTCTTCCAGTTCATGATGTCGTGTTCCTCCTGATGTAACAGAATTTTAACCTGGTCGCTGTGCACCGGGCTTGTCCCATTGTAAACGGGCAATCCAGAGCGATCATCAGGCCAAAGTCCTGTATTGATTCAGGCACACTTGAGTACTAGGTATCAGGGAAAGAGCCCTCATTGACTTGCGAAAGTATAGCAATTACCGCTTTCTCAAAGGTTAAAATGTTGTAACCATTTGATAACACTACGTTTTGTAATGCATAGTAAGAGGTCCTTATCCCTAAAATTTTAATAGGTCTTTAGGCCTAATTATATGAAGAACAATACAAGCTTTTGGTAAAAATTACACATGTTTATGCGTTTCAAATCACTTATTCAAGTATCTTTAGGTCTTAAAATTCATCAGTTCTTCCTCGGTTAACACTCTTCCATTCCACAAAATAGTAATTATTACAATCAATTATGCGTATATACAAGTATGCTTACCGTGTCTGGCAAGCAATCCCTTCTATTATTTTGGCCTTAAGGTACAGCTACAACCCCCATAAGAGAATCTATAATCGTTAGGAGACACACAAATGAAAAAAACGCCAGTAATCATCATTAGCGGATTTTTGGGCAGTGGCAAAACTACCCTGCTCCTGAAGCTCCTACACACTCTACAAGCAAGCAGGATCAAGCCCGCCATACTGATGAACGAATTAGGCAAGGCTGATGTGGATGGGCGAATTATTACCGAAGCTGTGCAGGAACTTCCGCTGGAAAAGCTGTTTGACGGCTGCATCTGCTGCAGCAAGAAGAGTGAAATCGCTGGCTCTATCCTCAATTTGCTAGCCCTAGCCCCTGATGTCATTCTCGTCGAGCTCACTGGTGTAGCCAATCCTGAAGAGGTCATTGATACCATGTCCGAGCCCGAGCTGCTTCACAAGATCACTCTGCATAAGATCATCACAGTCCTAGATGCAGAGCATGTACTTGAGTACAGCAGCATTTTCTCATCGGATCGAGAACTCGTGCATACCCTTCGCCGCCAGTTGGATATTGCAGATATCGTGTTGGTGAATAAGCAGGACCTCGTCTCCCATGCACAGCTCTCCAAGGTCGAACGCTTAATACGCAAGCACAACGAGCAAGCCGTGATCTTCCATACGATATATGGGCAATTCCAGCAAGAGGCTGTCATTGAAGGACTTGTTCCTTTGCAGCTTCAGGCCAGTGCATCTGCTGCATTCAAGGTTGTATCTCCCCAACATCACGGTCATGCTAATAGAGATCCCATTCACTCTGAACGCCAGGTCCGGACTTCTTTCTCGCGGATCCAGACCATCATGATCCCAATCAGCAAGCAGTCCCCCATATCCTTGCAAAAGCTGTCTAAGTGGCTAAAGTCCAAAGGACAACAGGTGCTGCGGGCCAAGGGTTACGTTCCTTTGGAGCATTTCCCTATCCCATCCCTCGTTCAATTCGCAGGGAGACATATCCGACAGGAGCAGACCTCCTATCAAGACGATTATTATCTGGTCATCATTGGCTTTGAACTGGATGAGAACTCCTTATTGGCGGAGTGGCAGGCGAACGTTCTCCACTGACAGCCATAGCGTACACGCTCCCAATCAGTGCTGTACGCTATTTTGCCAAATTTCATAGAATCGCTCATGCCTTCACAATCCCCGAATAGAATTGGTTATTAGATACTCTCTCTACTCTATTACAGGAGGCTCTGCATGAACGCTTCAACGCTGTATAAGACGCTCCCCTTCTTCTTCGTGTTGATATTTCTGATTCCTGCGCTAACCGTCTGGTCTCACGGCACTAATCTTCTCGTGCATCCACAGCTCCAGCATATCAAGACCATTTTTATCGGGATTTTTCTGGAGGCGCTGCCCTTCATATTATTAGGAGTGCTGCTGTCGTCACTGCTTCAGATCTTTGTACAAGAGCAGTGGGTTCGCCGGCTGCAGCCTAAAAATCCAATGATTGGCGTGCTGCTCGCATCCTTGCTTGGAGTCATTCTTCCCATATGCGAATGTGGAATGATTCCTGTCGTACGCAGATTGATGCTGAAAGGGATGCCTGCCTACATGGCTGTGACCTTCATACTTAGCGGCCCGATTCTGAATCCAGTCGTATTTATGGCAACTCTCATGGCATTTCGCTCACATCCTGAGGTAGTATGGGGCAGAATGGGACTGGCACTGGCGGTCTCGGTCTCTATAGGTCTCATCATCTACTTGCTATACTCCGGCAACCCCCTGAAGCAATCCTTGCAACGATTTCAAGCACAGACGGGGTCTGAGAGCTCGCATGAGCATTCCAGAACATGGGACAGCTTCTTCGTTCATGCGGGCAATGAAATGATCGAGATGGGCAAATATTTGGTGCTTGGTGCCTTCGTCACTGCCTGTATTCAAGCTCTTATTCCACGTGATGAGCTACTAGCCCTCGGGAGCGGCTCGGTCTCCTCGTATTTGTTCATGATGGGATTTGCCTTCATATTATCACTATGCTCTACCTCCGATGCGTTTGTGGCGTCCGCATTTACACACTCTTTTACCATTGGACCTCTTGTTTCTTTTCTCGTACTTGGACCCATGCTGGATTTCAAAAGCCTGCTAATGCTGCTCGCCACGTTCAAGCTCCGCTTTGTGGCTTGGCTTAGTCTTCTGCTCTTAATCTTGATACTTCTGGGGTCGATGGCTATCGATGTTCTCGTCTAGCACAGACCATACAAGAACGAAATGCACACTATAAGAAGGGGGGCTCGTATGGCCTTTCACGCCAAAGTCCGCATCCACTATTTCATTCGTGCAATCCTGCTGTTAGCTCTATCATGCTACATCATGCATTTGAATGAGACTCGGTCCTTACATTATTATCTGGCTCCACATATGCAGAAGCTATTACTTCTCTGTCCAGTGCCACTATGGTTCATGGCTATAGGATTGCTGTGGCATACCCTCACGGGAAGCACGGAGAAGATTTGTGACTGCGAGCATCCGCTGCCGACAGGATTATTCAGGAATGTGAACGCCTATGGTCTATTTACAGTGCCACTATTATTGGGATTGCTCTTGCCTGATCAAGCACTGGGGAGCGCCATGGCTGTGAAAAAAGGAATGCTCTATACCCTCCCTGCACCAGAGCTTCTGGATACGCTCCAACGCGAGAGTGGCTCACCTGAGCCAGCTGTAATATCGCGGACGAAGGCGACTCCAGACGTCTATGGACAGCAACAGAGCATGAATTCTGCATCCGTTGGACAACAGAATCTGGACGAAATGTTCCTAGCGAAGGATAAATACTCGATAGAATTCGCTGAATTGGCCAAGCGCCTCTATACCTTATCCGTGATCGAGGTGCATCCTTCTATTTTCTCGGAGACGATCGGTGCTGTAGATATGTATAAGCAAGTATTTCAGGATAGACCCATCAGGCTAAAGGGCTTCGTCTACAGGGAAGGGAGCATGGATGCGAATACATTTGCCATTAGCCGCTTTCTCATGATGTGCTGTCCGGCCGATGCCATGCCGTTCGGTGTATTGGTCGCAGGGAACAATGCCGCCGCCTTCCCCAAGGATACATGGGTGGAGATCGAAGGGTATATTAAGACCACGTCTATGAACGGCAAGGATGCCCTCAGTATCCAGGCATCACAGATCCGCACCATAGAGGAGCCAACATCGCCTTACATTTTCACAAGCCCAGATTCAGTAGCAGAGTTCGATAGTCTCTATAGTCGATTGAAATGAATTTGAATTGCTATGAAGCACAAAGAAGCACTTGAATGATCCTAAAGGATCTATTCAAGTGCTTCTTGATTGATGCGGTCGAGAGGACTCGAACCTCCACGGGGGGTTAGCCCACACGGACCTGAACCGTGCGCGTCTGCCAATTCCGCCACGACCGCGTATCAGACTGCTATTGCAGCGACAAGATAGATCATAACATGCGATACAGATCAAGTCAACATTTTTTTGATATTACAACATTCCTGCGATCTCTTGCACACATTCCAGATATTTTCATGCCTTTTATGCATTGAGACTTGATTTTATGCATACTATCAGGTTAAAATAAGAACATATGATCCCTATCGGGAACATCCACACAATTATTCCCAAGGTGGTGACTTTCTATGACAGTCGTTACACAGGAAGAATTATCATTAGTTCGAAGCTATCTGTTTCTTCTCTTTATCCAAAAGGTATTTGAACGAGACAGTCATATATTGGAAGAAAGCGGTCTACTTAAGACACCCGGCCTTTATGTAGAATTGGTGCACGCCGGAGCTGACCGGACTGGCATTTTAATGTCGGAAGTGAAGCATGAATTCAGGAAGCGTTCCATTGCTGTGCTGGAGATTCATCAGGATGAGCGATTGGTTCGGGCCATCTATGAAGCTCATGGAGAGCAGCACGAGCTTAGCATTCCCATGCCGGAATTTCGTATGGAAATGTATGAGCGGATGCGTGCTTATCTAGGGCTAAGCACCTCACTCCCCTTTACCTCATCCTTCACGGGAACGAGTCTGCTAAGCCCAGCATCCGCTGTTCAATCTGTGCCCCTCACGGGGCGCCGTAAGCGGCTCGTCAAGCAGCCTTCTTATTCCGCCAGCTCTTGGAAGCGCCCTGCTGCTGCCCAGGCATGACAGGAATGACTAGGCTGTCCTCAAGTACCGCAGTATTGTCCTTTCCACAGAGAGAGCAGAGTAGCAGCTTTGTGTTCACACAAGTAATCTGGTCAATGCAGGGAAGTATTACACACGCATATGAACGACAATAAGAGCTAGTCAATGACCAGCTCTTATTCTTTATATAGACTACGATTCACTTCTATTGCTTAATCGCCTGCTGCACTCTAAGCGCCCCTTGACTCATGGCATGTCCGCCACCAACCGCACCTGCGACAGCAATGGTCTCCATAATCTCCTGTTCGCTGGCTCCCTTGGAGCGGGCCTCATTTACATGATAGAAGGTGCATACCTCATTATTGGCGAACATACCAATGCCAAGCGCGATTAGCTGCTTGGTCTTCGCATCCAATGCTCCGCTCGCGAAGCACTCACCAGTGAATTGATGGTAAGCCTGTACGACCTCTGGCAGACTGTGTGCCAGCTCACTGATTTGATCTTTATATGCGTGGACCTTCTCCTCCATCACCTTCACCGTGCTGCACATCCTCTCGTTAATCTTGTGGCTGTCTTAGGTTATCCCCCTGCAGTCACAAATATGCCGAGCCTGCATGCAGCCCTTACGGCCATTCCTGCACCCAGATAGTGAGATGGATCAAGTACTCCAGGTTCTCTCTAATTCTTCCTTCTATACCTCTCCTTGATCTTGCTCAAGCATCTCGGGGCGAGGCTCACTGAACAACTGCACGGTATACGTTCTCCGTACACGTGCCACATTCCGATTCGGTCGCCGAATCAGGATATCCTGCTCGTCCCATGCCAGAACGGTGCCAACTACATCATTGGCTTTGATCCCATCCCGAATGACTCGCACCTTACTGCCTGCCACCCGCAGTGCATCCAATTCCTCTTCACTAATCACATTCTTCCCTCCCTATATCGCGTAACAGATTAGCATCAACCCTATCGGCGTTCTCTATATCACGAATAACCTGCAAAGACCTGAAAGAGACCTAAATGGGTTCATTTAGGTCTCGGTGGTTCATGTACATCGTTCGTAGAAACGATGCATGCTATATGGAATGCCGACTGAGCAACAAATTCATCCCGAATGATCAGCGTTAGCGTGTTCTTTGCTATCGTTCTTCTCGTACCAGAAGTCAAGTACCTTCGCAGACAACACACGTTGCTCTACATAATCAACCTGCTGAGGTGTAAAGTATTCCTTCCACTCAAAAGCCAAATCCTCACACAAGCTAACCAGTGTCAACAGCTCAGACCATGCTACATAACGCTTATACCAGAAAAATTGAGGGTGTTCGATCATATAGGGATAAAGGTCATCAAACTCCGTGTGCTTGCAATCCAGAGCACGTTCAAAGTGAACTTTAGCCGCTGCCAATTTATCCAGGAAATATTGTTCTGTCATTTGCTCTTTCCCCATGTTGCTGCCTCCTCTCTCCCAAAACCTTACGTCTATTATAAGCGAAATCCGTACACATGCAAAGGCATTGTCAAAAATTAGGCCTGCTGGATACCATCTATTTCGTCTATTCTATGAACGTAACCTTGCCATCAGCGAGGGAGGATATCTGAACAAGCGGCTCCACGCGAATGCCTTGCTCTCGAATGGACTGTGCACCAGATTGGAAGCATTTCTCCACGACGACACCAAATCCAATTAGACTAGCACCTGAGCGCTCGATGATCTTCACCATCCCTCGGGCTGCATCTCCATTGGCAATAATGTCATCAATGAACAGAATTCGGTCATCTGCATGGATGAACTGTCGGGACAGCATAATATCTGTTACTATTCCCTTCGTGAAGGAGGGCACCCGCTCGGATAATGCATCCGGGTCAGCCAGCAGCGTCTTCTTGCGGCGGGCAAATACCAGCGGAACTCCCAGCTCTAGCGCAGTCGCGAAGGCCACAGCGATACCCGAGGATTCGACTGTCACCACACGCGTAATGCCATCCTCCCGGAAGCGTCTGGCAAATTCCCGTCCCATCTCCATGGTCAGCTCAGGATCCACCTGATGATTCAGCAGGCCATCCAGCTTCAGCACCTGCTCTGATGCCACAACCCCTTCTTCCAATATGCGCTTCTTCAATACTTCCATGTCAATGACCTCCCAAGCCCTATCCTATGCCGTAAAAGTATCATAGTTCGCTTCCCGCATCAAGCCTGGGAATCGCCTTGGCTTTTTAATTTATATTTTTTCCATGCCCAAGGAATGAATGCACCGATCATCATGAGTAAAATAACGGCCACTCCCATCTTGCGGGTCACCTTATCCATGACCAGCGCCACCTGTTCCCAATGCAGCCCGACAGCATGTCCCACCCACAGAAATGTTGTGCACCAGATCAGGGCACCCAGGGTAGCATACAGCAGGTATGATGAGAATTTGAGGCGGGTCGTTCCAGCCAGATAAGAGGACAGGTGCCGGAGGCCTGGTACAAAATAGCCGAACAAGATCCCCCATGTCCCATAACGCCCGAACCAGTTCTCGGACACCGCAATCTTCTTGGGTGTCAGACGAATCCATTTTCCATACTTATGGAGCAACGGCTTCCCCAAGAACCTCCCCAGGGCATAGCTGAACAGCATTCCGGTCATACTACCGCAAAAAGTGACGATAAGCGCTGCTGAAAAATTATAATATCCCTGCGACACCAACCCTCCGAAAGCGATCATGATGACCTCATCCGGAACAGGTACACCAGCGACTCCCAAGGCAAGCAGCCCAAACATCGCAGCATATCCATAAGTTAAAATAAAGGAAACAATCGAACCCATTGTACATAACTCCTGTCACTACTTGATCTATACACTTGCTGTGTATGGCCATTCCACAACTTCGAGTCATGTCCCATTCTCCCTGGACATACCCTATAAAGAGGCCTAGGCTCATCCACAGCCTGCGCAGGAAGGAAAGGGAGGAAAGGAATGAAACGGGATATCCATGTTCTTCAAATTGCATTCACGTATATAGGCACTATTGTCGGTGCGGGGTTTGCCACCGGACAGGAAATCCTCCAGTTCTTTACACAGTACGGCCGCGTTGCAACCTTTACCATCCTGATCGCCACCATTACCTTTATTTGGCTTGGGACCCGGATGATGCTCATTGCACATGATATATCGGCACATTCCTATGAAGACTTGAACAAGCATCTATTCGGACAAAAGGCCGGGAAATGGATCAGTCTATTTACGCTAATTATTATTCTTGGTGTGAACAGTGTCATGCTGGCAGGCTCCGGCTCCGTATTCGTAGAGCACCTGAACATGCATTACCAGGTTGGACTGCTGATCACGCTTCTGGGTACCTACCTGCTGCTTGGTAAAGGGATGCGTTCCATACTGCAGATCAATTCCATTGTAGTCCCCATTATGATGATTCTATCACTTCTATTGATCTTTAGTACAATCAAGGCACCTGGTGCCGATCGTTTCATTACTCTAGGCTCGGATGAACCCTTATTGAAAGGTCTTCTGTCGCCGCTGCTCTATACCTCGTTCAACCTCGCGATGGCTCAAGCCGTGCTGGTGCCTCTGGGGGCACAGACAGCTTCGCGTTCCACCATCATCAAGGGTGGGCTACTTGGCGGGCTTGGCGTGGGATTGATGCTGATGTCCGCTCATTTCGCCATGTCAGCCCAAATGCCGGGCATTCAGCAATTCGAGATTCCGATGGGAAATGTAGCCGTTCAATTGGGGACCGCTATCCAGTTGCTCTATATCACCATGATATTCATGGAGATTTTCAGTACTTTCGTTGCAGATATATACGGTCTCACTCTACAGCTTCAGCATCATCTATTATGGCACCCGCGTTTGATAACTCTATGCATCATGTCCACCTGCTATCTGATCAGCCAATTCGGCTTCAGCTCATTGCTATCTGTACTGTATCCTATTTTTGGTACCCTTAGCCTCGTATGGGCACTGACCCTGATCAAGAACGGCTACAAAGGACCTCCATTTCAGACGATTGCACCGGAGATCCAGCCGTCCGTCATCCGAACCCCCGAACCAGACACCAAGCCACCAATCAAGCCTACGGGGACTTAACGTTGACTTAACGATGGCTTTGTTAGTTTGCATTCCATCAGCAGCTATTCATTGAACTCCAGATACAGCTTCTTCAATTCATGGACGGCCCGGCTGAGCGAATAGTTGCTCTTGGCCTTCTCACAGGCCGAACGGGCCAGTTCATAGCGATAGGACGGATCAACGATGACCTTCTCCATCGCCTCTGCCAGAGCTACCTCATCCTCTGGAGGCACGAGGAGGCCATTGATACCATCCTCAATCTGCTCTGGAATACCGCCCACATTGGTTCCTACGAGTGCAAGGCAGCTTAATGCAGCCTCGGCAAACACCGACCCGAACGCCTCTGCACGTGAAGGGAGCACAAAGATATCAAAGAAGGGCATGAATTCCTCTGGGTGCAGGGTGTAGCCGTAGAAGATCGTCTCATTGTATATTCCAAGGTCCTGCGCCATTTGCTCAAGCTCTGGCCGAATAGGACCATCACCGATGATATGCAATACATAGTCGACTCCCCGTTTTTTCAGCTCCGCACAAGCCTTTAACAGCGTATCAATGCCCTTCGCGGGCACAAGCCGACATACCGTAATCAGCTGGGCCACATCATTTTCATGAGGAATCGGTTTAAAGCGCCGTTCATCATAGCCGTTCGGTATAATCTGAATACGCTCATGATGATCTACATATGGACTCATATAATTGCGAAAGGATCCGGACACCGTCAGCATTCGATCCGTCTTGCGCTCCAGTTCGCGATAGATCGAGATCAGGAATTGATGCTCGGGCCCCCCCTCCTTAATCTTTCCGTTCAAGATCAGCTCACGCTCATAAGAGGAGTGTATCGTCTGGATGAGAGGAACATCAGGGAACACTGCCTTCATGGCCAAGCCCGCAATGGGATGATGGGCATGAACCAGATCATATGGAGTATGAATGCGCAATTTCGTCCACCACAAATAATCACGATAGGTCTGGATGTATTTCTGTACAATCGTACTGTCAGCGAATTCCGTCCAATCAAACGTATCGAATTGTACCTCCTCCTGACCTTTGTTGCGGATTCTTTTTGGCAATGAGAATAGCTCCATCTCCCAACGCGGAGCCGTGAATCGTTCCTGCAAATAAGGAATCATGGATGATACACCTCCCGGCTGCTCGGGAGGGAAAAAGAGTGCCTGCAGCAATTTCATGACGTGCTTCCCCTTTCAAGCATTGCTGGAATACCGGAACGTTCAGCTCCAACTTATCCAGCTGTAGCCGTCTATATTGACTTTTCATAGCTTCTGCAAACATGATATATTGGAAATCCAGACAGCAGTTCTCCGGATCGGCATAAATACAATTAATTGTATCGGATTGGAACGAGCCAAGCAATAGAACCTGAGGAATTGCGTTCGCCAACACCCGGCGTCGATCCTCAGCAGGTTTTATGGAATATGCTGTACTTTTGTTGCGTGTATCGCACGTGGGAGTCGTGAATTCATGAAGCTGTTATCTACTCCGTGGGCCGTGTCCGTATGGCTTCCACCCGTTATTGCCGCTGTTGCCGGTCTATGTATTCTATTCATCATGTTGTGTATGTGTATAATGATGTACGGCAAGCAGCGAAAAAAAGCCTACTTGTACTTTATTGCAGCTGGGCTATTTGTGATTGCTTATGAGAGCTATCATCTCTACTCGGCAACCAGCGGATCTCCAAGCAATGATTCCTCGTGGATAGCTGTGCTGGAGTCGCTCGCCTTTCTGTTGATCAACGGGGCTGTCTATCAGCTGTACCGCAAGTCGAACCCCAAATTCTTCTGGACCTTCAGCGCCTTAATCGTGCTGCTGCTATTGCCGCCTGTTCTATGTGTGCTGCTACCGTCCATACCCACCAGCTGGAAGGACCCCGGGCTGCTGATCTTTAGCCACGCCCATCGTCTGCTCGTAATCGCATGGGGCCTACTATGGATTATGCCACGAATCGGACAGCAAGGAAAATACCTGATCAGTCTGCTGATCTATGCCCTGTGGGTCATTGCCGACACCTGGGCACAGCTCGCTGTACCTCCAGCCATCATTGTCCATATGCAGCACCTGCGGGTGTTCTATTATCTGGCTCTATTTCTTATTTTGTTCCAACGAATTGTGGAGCTACTCCAGCATATCTATCGATCTTCGATTACAGATGGCCTGACAGGTCTGTTCAACCGAAAATACTTCGGCATGCGCTTGAAGCGTTATGCTGAGGAAGGCGTGCGGCTGACGGTCATCTTCTGCGATATTGATAATTTCAAGAAGCTGAATGATACGGAGGGCCATGCTCGTGCTGACGAGGTGCTGAAGCAGGTCGCTGAGATTATTACCGAGGAGACCGAAAATATCGGAATTCCAGGTCGCTACGGCGGAGAAGAGCTCCTTGCCATGATTGTTGACAAGAAGGCTAAGCCTGGGGCTGTCGCTGAACGCATTCGTGCCCGGGTAGAGGCAGAGAGCATCGTCACCATCAGTGTAGGCTATAGCGTCAGCAAGAGCGGGGTAACACCCGATGAGTTGGTGCATCAGGCCGATACAGCCATGTATCACTCCAAGACGACAGGCAAAAATAAAGTAACAGACTATAAGACGATCCGATAGATGATGGATCACAGATTGTATGATTATATGTAGATCGTAAAGGAGTAAATGGATATGAATATAGACAAGCCACCACTTCCCGGTGCTTATATACAGCAAATAACAGAACTGCTGGGTAGTGAGGCCCCTGCTTTTCTCGATAGCTACCATCAGCCAAGGGTACAGGGAATACGCCTGAATCCGGCAAAAATGACACCCGAACTGAGAGAACAGCTCATTCAGGAATGGCAGCTAGCTCCGGTACTTTGGTGCTCTGAGGGCTATTACTATCAAGAGCCTGTTCGTCCAGGCAAGCATCCTTTTCACACAGGAGGACTCTACTATATTCAGGAGCCTTCCGCCATGTCTGCCGTAGAGCTGCTTGACCCGCAGCCCGGTGAGACTGTGCTCGATATGGCTGCTGCACCTGGAGGAAAGACTACGCATATTGCAGCCAAGCTTGGTGGACATGGTCTACTCGTCTCCAACGAGATCCACCCGGCGCGAGCCAAGATATTAGCTGAGAATGTAGAGCGAATGGGACTTGCCAATGTCATCGTTACCAGCAGTACGCCGGAAGGCCTGTCAGAACGATTTGCTTGCAGCTTTGATCGGATTATGCTCGACGCTCCCTGCTCTGGTGAAGGGATGTTCCGCAAGGATCCCGATGCCGTAAGAGACTGGAATCCGGGTCTGGTGGAGATGTGTGCATCCCGTCAACAGGATATTCTGCATGAGGTATACCGTCTGCTTAAGCCAGGGGGTACTCTTGCCTATTCCACATGTACCTTCAACCGGGCCGAGAATGAGGAGATGATGGATTGGCTTGTATCGGAATATCCAGATATGGAGCTGCTGCGGACAGAACGAATCTGGCCGCATCTGGAGCGCGGGGAGGGACATTTCGTTGCCGCGCTCCGCAAACGGTCTGACGAATCCTCTCAGCCGGGAGAAGAAGGTAAGCGCCCTACCCGCGCGGCAAAGGCGAAAAAGCATGACAGCCGCAAGGGAAACCGGGAGCTAGAGAACGCATGGCAGGCTTACCAGGACTGGGCAACTGAAGCACTGAAGGACTTCATCTTGGGTCCCGGGCGTCCGCTACTGTTCGGTGAATCGCTCTACTACCTTCCAGAAGGAGCTGGAATCCGTCTGCTAGACGCAGACATGAAGGGGCTCAAGCTTCCGCGACCGGGCTTGCATCTCGGTGAGGCTAAGAAAGGACGCTTCGAGCCTGCACACGCTCTGGCTCTGGCACTTCTTCCAGGACAAGCTGCTCAGCATTGCCTGCTGTCTGCTTCATCCGAGCAAATCCAGGCCTATCTGAAAGGCGAGACGCTAAATATTGACCAGCTAGTTCAGGGATGGGTACTCGTCAGTGCTGATGGTATCCCTCTGGGCTGGGCCAAAGCAAGCGGAGGGCAGCTCAAGAATCGGCTGCCGAAGGGACTTCGCCACATGACAGGGATATAAACCTGTCATGTGGTTTTTTTCTTTTGCATGAACAGTACATCATTCTTGGCAACTCCCCCTATGGCTCACCCACCTATTCTATCGTATCTTCTTCTCGCTGCAGCAGGCTTAGTTCAGCATCCGTCAGCTCCCGATAAGAGCCAATCGGCAATGACGGATCGAGATGAAGCGGCCCCATATCCGTTCTTTTCAGATACACTACCTTCTTCCCTACAGCCTCGAACATTCTCTTCACCTGATGGAACTTACCTTCATGAATGATGAGGCCTATATAAGATATAACGGAATCAGATTCCTCGCTCTGCTCCTGCCTGAGAATTGTCAGCTCAGCAGGCATCGTCACGTATCCGTCATCGAGAGTCACCCCTTCGCTGAAGCGAGCAATGTCCTCTGCATTCACATCACCTCGTACGGTGGCTTCATATCTCTTCGGGACATGACGCTTGGGTGATAGCAGCTCATGAGCAAGCTTGCCATCATTGGTGAGCAGAAGCAGACCTTCTGTATCCTTGTCCAGTCTTCCTACCGGAAAAGGCGAGAACTGACGGTCCTCCTCCCCCAGCAGGTCCACTACCGTCCGCTCTCGCAGGTCCTCCGTAGCCGAGACTACGCCTGGCGGCTTGTGCAGCATCAGATAGATGAACTCTCTGAATCGAACGATCTGTCCAGCGGCCTCAATCAGGTCGTTCACAGGATGCACCTGCATCCCACTATCCTTAACTATCGCCCCATTCACAGTTATGGCGCCCTGCTTGACCATTCTTTTGATCTCTGTGCGGGTACCGATGCCCATATGGCTCAATATCTTATCCAGGCGCTGGGTCTGCTTGCCTTTCTGGCTCCGCGAGCTATTCCCTTGGATATTTCCCTTGTTGTCTTGTTCACTCATACCGAGGTCCACCTCCAACCGGAAGGATATTCATTCTTCAACATGCCGTTCTGCCATTTGCCCCAACCCGCTGCGTAGCCGTCTATGCAGATCAACGTATAGCCCTTGCTGCCCTGCTCATTCCCGTTAGGATAGGTTAGCCGATCAGCTGGTATTTCCAGTGTCTCACCCTTAAGGTAGCGTACAGCCTCAGGCTGACGGGAATCCAGCGTAATCACCCGAATCGCCTCATGCGACTGCAGAGCTGCTGCAAGTGGCTGTGAGGGCACGAAGCGACCGTTCTTCAGCTTACCCATGTACCAGCCCGGTCGGACTACCTTGAGGCCCTCCAGTCGGGCAGAAGACAGGGGAGACTGATAGATGCGATCGCCATACATGATTGCCTCACCTGGAAGAGTCAAATGAAGCTGCTCTTGTATGAACTCATAATAGGAAGTGAGTGGCGCCTGTTCCTTCTCGCGGCCGGAGCGATGACCCGCTCCTGAACCGTTACGTTGCTTGGAACTTGCGGCACCTTTGCTTCGGCCATGCCTGCTCTGCTCTCGTCCTAGCTCTGCTTGTGTACCATTACGGACAGGTCCACCTTTACCTTTGCGGACCCGCGTAGAATCCTCTGAGCCCCGTGTAGGCTGTACAGTACTGGATAGATATTCGGATGGCAAGCCTGATTCTGGGGATGCTCCCATCGTGTCCGGAGTCTCAGATGAAGCTTCCACTCCCCCATCACGGCGCAAGACAGCAGCATAGTGGCCTTCACCCTCCAGCCGATGCGGCCATAGTCTTACCGTGCCAGACAATGTATTTCCAGCCCCCTGATCGCTTGCTGGCAGCCAATCGGGTCTGCCTGGAGCAAAGCCATGTCGCAGCGGCACCTCGACAACGCTGTAGTCTGGATGAGCAGTTAGAAATTCGGCAATCATCATTTCGTTCTCTTCAGGCGCAAAGGTGCAGGTCGAATAGACCATCGTTCCTCCAGGCGCCAGCATGTTCGCTGCCCAATGCAGAATATCACGCTGCATTATCACACAATCCGCAATCGTGACGGTGCTCTTCAACATATCCTCATCCTTGCGGTACATTCCTTCACCCGAGCAAGGAGCATCGATCAGGATTTTATCAAAAAAAGCCGGGAATGCCGCAGCGATCCGTTCTGGCTGTTCGTTCAGAATGACCGCATTGCGCACGCCGTACAGCTCAATATTTTTGGCAAGTGCCTTGGTTCTGTCCGCATGGATATCATTGGTCACCAGTACCCCTGTCCCTCGCAGCTTTGCCGCAATCTGCGTGGATTTGCCTCCGGGAGCAGCACACAGATCCAGCACGCGGTCATGCTCCTCAACACCCAGCAGCTCGACCGGTGCCATGGCACTCGGCTCCTGAATGTAATACAGTCCTGTATGATAATAAGGATGTAGCCCTGGCTTAACCCCATAAGGCACGTAGAACCCAGTCTCACACCACGGGATGGGTCTTAGCTCGAACGGAGCAAGCTTGGCGAATTCATCCAAGGAAATCTTAAGTTCATTAACCCGCAGGCCTGCATGAGGGGTATGGTCATACGTAGACATGAAGTCATCGAATTCCTTGCCCAGTAGCTGATGCATTCTCTCTATAAATGTTGATGGGAGCTGTACGCCCATAATGTAATCATCCTGTTCTTGGTGAAATGAATATAGGTACATTTACTAGTGAACCTCTAATATATCATTCGGAACCTCAAATCTCCATCACTCACCGTTCATGTGTCTAGTTCCGTCTATTTTCGGGTGCTTGTTTCACTACAACCTGTAATGTTGTATAATGAGATCGTCATTGTTGACATATACTATATACAAGTCAGATAGGAGAGATTGTAGTGAAATCTAAGAATAAAAAGCTAGTGCCTGTTATCAGCTTTTTTGCGGTACTTGCGATACTGATCGGCCTGCTGATCGGGCTGAATTCCGGGACCAAAAATGAACTGTACGGCAAGTCCGTATCCTCCATGAACCCGGCTACACGCGAGATTTTGAACGATCCGAACTACCAGAATATTATCCTGCCTGCTGCGATGAAGAGCAAGATCGATAACAAAGAGAGCTTCTTCGTGTACTTCTTTGCATCAGACTGCCCGCATTGCCGTACGACCACTCCTGAGCTCATGCCTTTGGCCAAGGAGGCTGGTATAGATCTACCCCAGTATAATCTTCGTGAGTTCGAAGAAGGCTGGAATCAATACAAGATCGAGTATACGCCTACGCTTGTCTATTACGAGAATGGTGTTGAGAAAGAACGTATGGTTGGTGGACTGCAAGAGGCAGCCGGCGATAATGGCTACCAGTTGGAGGATTTCAAGGAATTCTTTGCGAAGCATAAGCCCGCAGGCTCCTGATTCGTCCAGCATCCATAGACTTCAAAAAGACCGACAAGGCATCTAGGACAGCCCCGCAATGGGCCCCCTAGCCTTGAATCGGTCTTTTTGTGTGCTGAATATCTGATCAGGCCTGACTTACATCTAGCCCTATGCTTGACTCTTCCTGTTCTCCCCAACTCCCTTGGATTCCCTGCTAGCGAGCACCTGCAGACGCTCCTCATGCTTGGGCCCACGTTGTGGAACACGCTGCTGCGGAATGTTGACTTGAAGAGAGGAAGCCATCGCGTCAAGCTTGTGCTGCAGACGCTCATCGCTAATATGAATCGTCATATCCTCATAGACAGCCTGTGCCTCCAGTCGTGAGCCAAGGCGTTCCAACTGTGCTATATAACTCTGGACGTCAGACAAGAGCCGGATCAGATCGATGCCCAGCCCGGCTGTTATCTCTGGGGACGCCTTCTGGAGCTTCTCACGTGCGCTCTGCAGCATCATGAGCCCGCCGCGGATGTTCCCGTTCCGGAAATGAAACAACCCCACGGCGACCTGCAACAAGCCCTTAAGGACAGGGTCTCGGTCTTGCTTCAGCCACAGCTCCTCCATCACTTCATGACACTCGAAGTAATCATGGTCTCGATTGAAGTAGATCAGATAAGCAAGATACAGTCGATCATACTTAGCAGGCATGACTATACCTCGTCCCGTTCCTCTTCATTTTTCCCCTGATCCAGCATCTCCCGGATATCGTCAAACAGCTTTTTCATGCCGTCCATATCACGCTGCACCCATAGCTCATTGAAGCGCTGCTGTGCTTCAATCGCTTCACTCACCTTGTGATGGAAATACAGCCTGTGCATGACTGCAAGCACTTTGGAGACGATATTCGCATCATCCTCGAACGCCTTCTGCGCATCTAGAATCTCCAGACGAATGGCTGACATTTCATTATCGAGTATAAAGGCCGCCTCAGCCGCTTTCTTCAGACGATTTCTCATCTCTTCAGGCAAGCTCTCTCTATATTTGTAGCTAAGTGAATGTTCGATGGTAGCCCAGAAGTTCATTGCGAGGGTGCGAATTTGGATCTCAGCCAGTACAATCTTCTGGCCCAGCGCCGTTTGTACCGGATACTTGATAATCATATGGAAGCTGCGATAGCCGCTCTCTTTATAATTAGTGATGTAATCCTTCTCATAGAGGACAGTGAGGTCCTTACGCCGTCGGATGTATTCAGCCACCCTGCGGATATCCTCCGCAAATTGACACATAATCCGGATACCGGCTATATCCTCGATGCCCTGCTCGATCTGATCTAGTGGCACCTGCAGTCGATCAGCCTTGTCCAGAATGCTGGAGATTTTCTTCACGCGACCAGTTACAAATTCAATCGGTGCATACTCCTCACGCTTTTTCAATTCCGCACGCATCGTCTTGAACTTCACCTTCAGCTCTTCGACGGTCTGCTCGTACGGGAGCAAAAATGTTCCCCAATCTCTTCCGTCCATAAATCTCCTTGCCTCCTGTCTATCCTTCCAGCCTAGTTATGATCAGCTCCCACCGCCTCACGGATATGAGAATAACCGTCACGTCTCAGCAGCTCACGCAGCCCGCTGATAATAGCACGGTTCACTCCCGGACCCTCATAGATCAGAGCTGTGTAGATCTCGACCAGGCTTGCCCCTGCTCTTATTTTATCGTATGCATCCTGACTATCGAATACACCGCCGACGCCAATAATGGGCATCTTGCCTCCCGTCTGGCGGTACACCTTGTGAATGACCTCTGTTGAGCGCTCGCGCACTGGAATGCCGCTCAGACCGCCGGTCTCCTTGGCATTGGGATGCGTGAGTCCATCTCTGGAGATTGTCGTGTTCGTAGCGATAATTCCGTCTACACCACTATCCTTGATAGCCGCAGTCATATATTCAAGCTCTTCGTCTGTGACATCCGGTGCGATTTTGACCAATACCGCTTTTGCCTCGCCATGGCGCTCAGCTTCTACATTCATCTGCTTCTTCACGGCTTGCAGCAAAATGCTCAAATCATCACCATGCTGTAGCTTGCGCAGATCCGGTGTATTCGGAGAACTGACATTGACCACAAAAAAATCAGCATACGGGTATAATGAGGAAATACATTTCTCATAATCCTTATATGCCTCATCATTGGGGGTAATCTTATTTTTGCCGATATTCACGGCGACGGGAATTCTATGTTCGTGCAACGCTGACAGCCTGCTGGCCATCTGCTGGGTCCCTTCATTATTGAAGCCCATACGGTTAATCAGCGCGCGATCTGGTGGAAGACGGAACAGGCGAGGTAGCTCATTGCCAGGCTGTGCAAGCGGAGTTACTGTACCTACCTCCATGAATCCGAAGCCAATCGAAGAGAAGCCCTCCACGGCCTCGGCATTCTTGTCCAAGCCTGCCGCAAGACCAATGGGATTGGGGAAATGTAGTCCCCACAGCTCCTGAGCCATATCGTCCGTTTCCTTGACACCGTACATTGCTCGCAGCAGGGATGCTCCGCCAGGCAGCCGTGCAGCTTGCCTCATGCCATCCATCACCACATGATGGGCTCGTTCAGGGTCCATTTTAAAAAAGAAGGGTTTTGCAAAATTTCGATACAGCAACTCATCCACTCCGTTCTAATCCGTTCCGCTCCCCGCGGGAACGAGACTTCTAAGAAACAGTTTAGCTTTTTCTAATGGAAAAAGAAAGTCATTTCAATCACTGTATTTCACAGGTTCGTTGTTGAAAGCCTGTCTGCAAAGCGTTTACAATGATGTTATATTCACCTATCACAAGAAAGAAGGGTATCCGATGTCCGTGAAACGCAAGCCACCTACCATTCAGAAGAAAAAAGAGGAAGTGAACCGCAAGGCCATCATGTGGACCGCGGTCAGCTTCGTCGGGCTCGTGCTGTTGATCGTTATCGTTATACTACTGGCCAATCGCGCGGTTCAGTGAAGCCAGTGATAGACTTTGCGGGGGTTAGTCTGGTCACCCACCGATTTGCTGGTATACCGGATTTCGGGGGCACGCACCTCATCGGGCAGCCCCGCCCCTTGCAAGATCTCGACTGACGTACCGGCTGGCACTAGCGCAAATAGCTCCTCTACATCCTCCTTGGTCATACGGATACATCCGAGTGATTCATCCTTCCCGATGCTATCAGGCTCATTCGTGCCATGGATGGCATAATTCGTATCAGAGAGCTGCATGCCTCTGCTGCCGAACTCCCCGTTCGATTTTCCGTTTGGATTGACAACCTTATCGGAGATGGCGAATGTCCCCTCCGGCGTCTTGTCGCCCCCCAGACCGACCCTGTAATTTCTGATCAGCACATCCCCACTAACGACAGCTAACCGATGCTTGGACTTGTCCACGACGATGCGTAGCGGCTCATCAAAAAAAGGTTGTGTGTCAAGCGTCGCAGCGAGCGCGGGATGCTGGAGTGCATCTCCATCAGGCTGGATCACTGCTCCTGGCTTCTGCTCCCGTGCGGCCAGCTGTCGATATAGTGGCTTGAAGGCCGTCTCCATTGCAGGCGTCACTCCATATAACTGGTTATTTGGAAAATCACCCATCATCTCGCCAACACTTTCCGGCAGCTTGCCGTGCTTCGTTCGATAGGCCATCATCGCACTGCTTAGCACTGCAAGCTCCTCCTGTCCAAGCGACCAGGCAGCCACCTTGGCGATGGATACGGAAGGGGATGGCGGCTCACAGCTACATTGCTCCGGATCATAGGACTGGACCTCGGTCCGCCCCTCACCTGCCTTGGTTAATGTAACTGCAGGCTTGAGCTGCCTATCCCAGAGAAGCCAGCCACTGTCCTCTCTCATGCCCAGGACGATGGTCTGCTCAGGCAGTGAGCCTTGCCTCCTCAGCAGGCTGATGATACGAGCACCTTCCTTCCCTTTGGCCGAATTGATGGCTGTGAACGCCTCAGAGGGCATGTCCAATCCAGACCCGGCCCCTCCCTTACCCCCTGGAGTGGTTCCTGCAGGTACAGTATCCGTACCTTTCGGAAGAGTTGACCCGCTTTCCACTGTTGAGGCCGTCTCGCTTAGGAATCGAGCCAGACCCGGCGCATAGGATGACGGAATGAGCATGAGAAGAAGCAATATAGAAGCCACCAGTATTTTACGATAACGGCTATGCTTACGAGCCTTGTCCTTCGCCATATCAGCCAGCTTGGTCTGATAATCCAGTAGGACGTCAGCCGGGACCTGCTTACGCTCAAAGGCCTCGAATACCTCCCCGGACCGATTGAAGCAATAATTGGCCTTCCCGGTCTGCCCGCTGCGCTCATATTCCTTCCCCAGCAGATACCATCCCATTTTATTGTCAGGATGCTTTTTTACATACGCTTTCAACTCAGACGGATTGTTCATAATTGACCTCCACGACCACTTCAGGCTTAGATATGCTATGTATGATGACAACTTTCCTTTCGTATTCATGTCCCTAGAAATCATTCTTAAAGGATGTATGGATTGTAGTCCCGGTTCATAAAAATACCTCTATATCAGTATATCGGTCACAAGCGCCTGAATTTCCATAAGCAAAAAGACACCCCTCGCCGTCCGGCAAAAGATGTCTTTATCCTTATACACTGATCGTTATGAACAGCTAGCTCTTATTTGTTGAAAGGCTCGTCGGCAATCTTGATGGAATCTGTAGGGCAGCCATCGCATGCGTCTTGCATATCATCATACATGTCTTCATCGATCGCGATTACGCCTCTATTCTCATCGCCATTGAAAATTACCTCTGCCAGACCTTCGTCATCATAGTCGTAAATGTCTGGTGCAGTAGCGCCACAAGCGCCGCAAGCAATACAGGTATCCTTCTCTACCCAAGTGTACTTAGCCATAGCTCTCTTCCTCCTATAAATAAAGCCAGATCCACATTGCTCGGTGCGATGCCGGTCCGACAATCTAACTATTTTTGAACACTCTACCTACAACATTCTAATACAATAGACTTATAAATTCAATTGGTTTCTGTACAAACCTTATCCTGGTGTCTCCAGATTGTCCTTCTGCAACGAGGTTCCACGCAGCTTCGGATTGCGCAGGAGCACGGACGGGTCATCCCCCAGCATGCCAGCGGTTAGAACAGCGCTCTCTCCAAATTTGTCCCTTAGCGTATCCATCACCTTGATCAGATTCTCCTTCTTAGGGGCCTTATCATAGCTGAAGAGATCAAGCTGTACGGCCGCCTCCTCTTTGGGAACCAACTGTTGGAGGGTAATTCCGAGGAGACGAACGGGCTTGTCGCTGTTCCAATGCTGCTGGTACAGTCTGCAGGCCTCCTTGTAAATCTGCTCCGCATCCTCCGTGTGTGTCTCCAACATATGTGATCGTGTATAGGTCTTCATCTCGGGTGTGCGCATCGTAAGCTGAACCCCACCTGCAAGCATTCCCTGCCTTCGCAATCGGCGAGCCACTTGATCGCTAATGTTCAGCAGAATGCGCCGAATGTCCTCTGGCTTGTTGACATCGAGTGGCAATGTCGTCGCATGTCCAATGGATTTATTCGGTTCGCGGACCGGGTTGACGGGAGAATGGCTTATGCCATTAGAAGCAAGCTTCATCCACGATCCGTTCACTCCGAACTGCTCAATGAGCAGCTTCTCCTCGGCTGCGGCCAGCTCTCCAATCGTACGGATGTTCATGCGCAGTAGCTTGTCAGCCGTCTTGCGTCCAATCCCGAATAGCTGGGAGCACGGCAATGGCCACAGCACATTCGGCACATCACGTAGCCGGAGGATAGTGATTCCGTTAGGCTTCTTCATGTCGGAGCCCATCTTGGCTAGTAGCTTGTTGGGTGCAATGCCTATAGAACAGGGCAAGCCCAGCTCATCCTGGATTCGCTGCTGCATCGCCTCAGCAATCTCTACTGGCGTACCGAATTGGCTCGAACCGCTGATATCCAGATAGCATTCATCAATAGATGTAGCCTCCAGTATCGGGGTGTAGGAGTAGGCAATATTCATGAAGGCCTTGGAATACTGACGGTACAGCTGGAAGTTCGGTCTAATCAGCGTGAGCTGAGGACACAGACGCAGCGCCTCCCGCACAATCATGCCTGTAGCAACCCCGTATTTGCGGGCTTCATAGGAGCAGGTCACAATAATTCCCCTGCGCAGCTCACTGCTGCCAGCAACCGCCGTAGGCCGACCCTTATAGACCTCCGGTTCCTCTGCGGCGTGCACAGAGCAATAAAAAGCATTCATATCGACATGCAGGATGACCCGTCCGTCCTTAGGGTAATAATCGCTGACGTTCCTCACACGCATCCCTTCTTCATTGTCAGTTTCTCGACCTGCATCTGTTCGCATCATGTTCCTATATGCACCATTGTACACAATCTTCTGTGCATTGTCCCCCTAAATTACTGAATTTATGTTACACTTTCCGTAATTACTTGGTATAATCGAAAATTATAAAATTCTTTATCACACAAACGCTGTACAGCAGAATTTTCCACGTTATCTGCTGCATGCCAATCTCCAAGGAGGAACATGATGTCAAGGGTTATTTCTATTTTTGACACCACCCTACGTGACGGAACACAAGGGGAGGGCATCAGCCTCTCGGCTGACGACAAACTGAAAATTGCCAAAAAGCTCAATGAACTCGGTGTTCACTATATTGAGGGCGGAATTCCAGGAAGCAACAGCAAAGACATTGAATTTTTCAAAAGAGTTCAGGAACTCCGACTGGATGCCAAAATTGTCGCCTTCGGGAGCACACGTCGCAAAGACAGCGTAGCAGCACAGGATGCCAATCTTCAGCGAATCCTGGAGTCGGGGGCGCAAGTCGCCACCTTGGTCGGCAAATCGTGGGATTTCCACGTGCATACCGCCCTTCAGACCACACTGGATGAGAATTTGGCCATGATTTATGATTCCATAGCTTTCCTGAAGCAAGGAGGTATGGAGGTCATTTTCGATGCTGAGCATTTCTTTGATGGCTTCAAGCACAATCCGGAGTATGCAGCAGCAGTCATGAAGAAGGCCGAGGAGGCCGGGGCTGACTGGGTCGTTATGTGTGATACCAACGGTGGCACCATGCCTCATGAGGTGCACGACATCGTGACCAAGCTGACTGGACAGCTCACCACTGCTCATTTGGGCGTTCACACCCACAATGACTGTGAACTCGCTGTAGCCAATACGCTAAGTGCTGTGCAGGCAGGTGCCAGACAGGTACAGGGGACCATCAATGGTCTGGGCGAGCGCTGTGGAAATGCGAATCTGTGCTCTGTCATTCCGAATCTGCAGCTCAAGCTCGGATATGACTGTATCCCGGAGGAGCGTCTGAAGCAGCTTACCAACACTGCTCGTTACATCAGCGAGGTCGCAAATGTTAACATGCCTGTAAATCAGCCTTATGTTGGCAACGCTTCGTTTGCTCACAAAGGGGGCATTCATGTATCCGCCATCATGCGAGACTCCCGGACCTATGAGCACATTGCACCTGAATTGGTCGGGAACAAGCAACGAATCCTCGTATCCGAGCTGGCTGGGCAGAGCAATATTCTGTCCAAAGCGAAGGATATGGGCATTGAGTTGGACCCGACTAGTCCAGATACTCGTGGCGTTATTGATCGCATCAAGGATCTGGAGCATCAGGGCTATCAGTTCGAAGGGGCAGATGCGTCATTGGAGCTGTTGATTCGTGAAGCCAGCGGCGAGATCAAGGAGCTGTTCGCCTTCGAATCCTTCAAGATGCTGGTGGAAAAATCCGCCGGTCGCCCAACGGTCTCCGAAGCGTTCGTCAAGCTGAATGTCGGAGGAACCAGCGTATACACCGCCGCAGAAGGCAACGGACCTGTAAATGCACTGGATAACGCGCTGCGTAAGGCACTGGTTCAATACTTCCCATCTCTTCGTGAGATGCACCTATCTGACTATAAGGTGCGTGTCTTGGATGAGAATGATGCCACGGCAGCTAAGGTCCGCGTATTGATTGAGTCCAAAAATTACGAACACGCCTGGAGCACCGTCGGCGTATCAGGGAACGTCATCGAAGCAAGCTGGGAGGCGCTGGTGGACAGCTTCCGTCATGCGTTGCTGGCCGAAGAGCTTACCGAAGTTGAGGATGGGGATCTATCCATTAATAAGCGAGGTATAGTTAATCACTAGCAGTCCATCGCTTGGCCACATTAGGGGAATGTTAGTGTGGTAATAAGGGTATCTCCTACTAAAGAACGACCGTAGCGTTTGTGTGCATACAAGCAACAAGTCGAGAGGCAGGGAACGTCCCTTACCTTCTCGGCTTGTTTTTTTGCTCCATCGCAGATTCGTTTAATGTTACAATAGCCCTCAACCTTTGTCCTTCAACCATTACTTCCTGTCTATCGCTAGTACCTTGACCGAATTTGATTTCAGGTCAAATGATTTGAGCGCGGTGGTTAGCGGAAAGCGACTCTATACTCTAATAAATTTTATCTGGTCAAAGTATTATCTTGTTTCTCGGCATCCAGCACCTTCAGAATTCTGGCCTCCAGCTCATCCTCATGGAACATACCAAGCATTACCTCTTTAATCCGACCATCCGTTCCGACAAGCACACTCATTGGGAAGGCCATCCCCTTGTACACGTTAAATACCTCACCTCTCTGATCCATTAATATTGGGTATTTAAGTCCCATGGATGCAACAAACTGCTTTACATCCTTTTGGCGGTCATACTTTGTGGCGTTCACACCAAATATATCCAGCTTGGATTGATATTGATCGTACAAATGATTTAGAATCGGAGCCTCAAGTCGGCAAGGATCACACCAGGAGGCCCAGAAGTTAATTAGCACAGGCTTAGCAGGCTTATCTGCGAGACTATACCTGCTCCCATTGAGTCCTTCCAGCTGAAAGGACGGAGCCTTTTGCCCAGGCTGCAGTACAAAACCATCTTCCCCTCGAACCACAGGAACATAACTTTGCTGGTCTACCAAGCCGAAGGATGTAGTTGGAGCAGCACTCGCCAAAACTTGGAGCGACTCGCCCTTTAGCCCTGTGCGTCCTTCTTCTGTTCGAGCAGCATACTGTCCCTCGCTGAACTCAATCGCTGGGCTTGTATCCTTCGAATTACTTCGATCAAGCGAGTCCTCGTCGCTCATTACTGCACTGAATGACTGCTCAGCTAGCGAGGCTAGATGGGCATCTACAGGTCTACTGAATGCTACAGCACTTATACTGATGAGCAGCAGACAGATGGACCATTTAACGACTGGGATTGTATTGTGTATCAACGGACACTTCATTAACATGGCAATTCTCCTCTATACTTATCGATCGCCAGCTATTATGCCCACCCTCTCCCTATCCTATGAGCATACATGAGTATATACGGCATGATATTATAGAAATAATGCCCGCATCTTCCTACTTATTCACTTAATAATAAAAGCTCCTGTCGACAATGAGAAAAGCCCTATCGATGTACTTTCACAGCAGACAGGCCGTACTTAGCGGAGGGCTTTCTTGCATTAATCCAATTAATCCAGTTGATCCAATTGTTCAGCTCCGCTGAAAACATATAAATTCATCATCTATAAAAAAAACGACCCCATACTATTTAGGTATGGAGCCTTCAAGAAAAAAAGAGAGGGGTACAACATGGCAAATCACTTACGGCGCTTAGCGCATGTGCAGATGAATCATGCTATGCTCGCACAGCTGAACCACCTGACACAGCAGCACCAACTGACAGAAATTTGCGGTGTGTTGCTTGGAAAATATGCAGCGGGTGGCATGCAAATCGAGGAGATCGTCCCCATTCGCAACGTAGCGCCTGACCCGCTGCACACCTTTGAATTAGAGCCACATGCCTGGGTTAAGCTTGTTATGCAGCATCAGGACCGAATGCTGGGTATATTCCATTCCCACCCTTCATCGGCACCTACACCATCTTCCCGTGATCTGAAGGATCTGCAGCTCTTCGGCCATCTGATAAGCACCTATCTGATTATTGGTCCATCTGATGACAGCATCGCCAACTTACTGATCAATTGCTACAGCATCATTGCCAAGTCCGACCTGCAGCTTGGCCTTGAACTGATTCCGCTTAAGCATGACTAAGTTGATTATATAGATCTGCCAGATTCATAACATCTCGCTCCATCAGCTCCTGCATATAAAGCACCCATAGCTGTGCTGTCATGAGCGCATCCTCTAAAGCATGGTGTCTTCCCTGAATCGGAATACCATTTGATAGAAGCAGGTCGTCCAGGTTGTAATTGCCAGGCTGCGGCTCTAGCCAACGGGCCAGCATCATCGTATCGATAACTCTATGTGTCAGTTGTACCTTGGAGGTCTTCCATAACGCTGCATTTAGAAAAGACTTGTCATGTGAGCTGGCATGCGCAACCAGTACACTACCTCCTACAAAGGACATAAAATCATGCAAGGCATCAATCAGCGCAGGAGCATCTGTCGTCATTTCCTGGGTAATACCTGTAAGCTCTGAAATATGTGGAGGAATGTCCGTATTCGGATTAACGAGACTATAAAATTGTTCTTTCTCAACAATCGTATCCCCAACGACCCGCACTGCACCAAAGGATAGTATCTCATCCCCATGCTGTGCGGAGAACCCCGTTGTCTCCAGATCAAATACTACCGTCTCCAACTCCTTCAGAGGAACCCTGAGCGATTCTGAACGACGTTGCTCTCTCGTCAACTGACGAATAAACGCCATTTGCTGAGCAGTAGGGGCTCCAAGAACTGAAGCAATTGCAGAGGGCATCCCACCGCGTCTTAAAGCACTCCAAAAACCTCCGTTGCCCCTTACCTGCTCTTTCATGTGGCTCTCCTCTCCATAAATCGAAGCTGGCGTTGCAGCACTCTGTGCAGACGCTTGACGATGACCAGACTCTCTCGGAGCTCATACCACAGGGTACGCTGCTTTAATTGTCTGACTGGAATATATCCGCTGCTGAACAGTAGCCCTTCTCTACTCTCGTGAGGTGTGCTTGCCCTGAGCTGAAGAGCTATGACAAAGGCGCGTTCGCAGGAATCTAGCAACGGGTTGGCCGGATCCAGCAACCGAAGCCTCTGCAATCGTCCCAGTGTGGATGTCTCCTCCACACCATCCTGCAAGGCCATGTATCTGACTGCATTAACCAGCGGAATGTAGCAGCCATATTTAATATCAAAGTCACCTGCATGCTCCCCGAATCGCTCCGTCACGATCTGGCCAAGGACGTTAAGCGTAGCCTTGTGCTTGACAGTGTTGCGCAGGATGGCCTCTGGTAGTCGTGGCTGCTGCTTGAACAGTTCTCGGAACTGCTGCTTCCACTCCTGAGATAGACTGTCGTCTCCAGATATGTGCCTCATGTCTGAGGCAATAATGAGATAACGGATCGGCTCCCAGCTAAAATCGCCAGCCCACTCAGATAACTGCACTTTCCAGTCCGTTATCGTTCTGCTCCACAAAGGCTCAGAGCACATGACCTTTCCCTCACACTTGGCGTAGCCCAGTTCCTCTAGCAGGTTTGAAATTTTGCTACCAAAGAGCGCGAAATATTCTTCTTTATCCGGACTAGGCTTATCGCTAATGATCATCCCGTTATCCTGATCGCTCCATAAAGTGGATTCACACCGACCGGCACTTCCAAAGGCTATAAAGGCATAAGGGACGGGAGGAAGGCCAAGACCTTCCTCTACCATCCCTTGTTCACATAGTTCTACAGCTCTTATGGCAATTTTGTCATGCAAGGTGTTCACGATATGCATCCAATCTTTCATGGAGAACGACGGACGGATGTCATTCAGTCGGTTCTGCTCCGTAACTCGGACTTGCCTAAGTGCAGCAGTCGAACCCGCCTCAAGCACAGTTTGAAAAGTGATGTCGTAAGGTACCTGTGAATTCATCTGTCCGCCTCCTTCCCACTAACTACAGATTACATGCGTTTTTCCGAATCGCTAATCATCTTCATGTGCTCAGGATATCCATAAGTCCCATGCTCACTCAGATCCAGTCCCATTGTCTCTTCTTCTTCAGTTACCCGGATTCCTACAGCTGCCTTGATAGCACCAAGGATAACCGCTGTGACAACCACTACGAAAATGAAGGTTCCAACGACACCAAGCACTTGAACGCCGAGCTGAGTGAATCCGCCGCCATAGAACAGACCAGGTCTGCCTACACCTGTAATCTCAACCAGAGCTGGAGTTGCGAACAATCCTGTGGATACCGCTCCCCACATCCCTGCAACACCATGCACAGAGAAAGCATAGATCGGATCATCAATGCGCATTTTCTCAACCCATTGTGCCGTGAAGAATGTAACAATACCTGCCACAGCGCCAATCACAACCGCCGCCCATGGAGCAACGAAAGCACAGGAGCCAGTAATAGCTACCAGAGCAGCCAGCACACCATTCAGCATGCTAGGGATATCAGCCTTGCCAAATACAGCCCAGGAAGTCAGTAATGCAGCAATTGCGCCAGAAGCCGCAGCCAGAGTCGTCGTCAATGCCACATACCCGAAGAATCCATCACCCATAGCGGATACTGCAGACCCTGGGTTGAAGCCATACCAGCCGAACCAGAGAATAATTACACCAAGAATTGAATACACCTGATTGTGACCAGGGATAATGTTAGGTTTGCCATCTTTGTTGTACTTGCCCAAGCGAGGCTTCAGCATAATAGTAGCTACCAGTGCTGCTGTAGCACCTGTCAGGTGGACTACCGTGGAGCCAGCATAGTCCTGCATTTCCATTTGTGTCAGCCAGCCGCCGCCCCATACCCAGTGCGCTACGATTGGATAAATAATGATGGAGAACAGTACGCCGAAGATAATGTATACGCTGAGTTTCGCTCTTTCAGCCATACCACCGCATGCAATTGCCAGCGAGATCGCTGCAAAGGCAAAGTGGAACAGGAACATAATTGTAATCGGAATATCAAGTCCAGACAGGGAATCGAAGGATGGTGCTGCATCTGTACCACTCAGGAAGAAACCCGTCAGTCCCATGAACCCATTGCCATTGTCATTTCCGAAGCCCAATCCGAAGCCCAGTGCCCAGAATGAGATGGCCGCTACCCCCAGTGTCAATACCGTACGACCAGCGACATGCCCCGCATTCTTCATTCGGGTCGAACCAGCTTCCAATAGAGCAAAGCCCGCTTGCATGAAGAATACAAGCATGAAGGCTATGAATACGAAAGTAGAGTTCAAGCCAGCCTGCAGTTCAGCAGTTGAAGGTCCCTCTTCAGCTGCGAATGCAGCGACAGGAAACGCCATAACCATCAGTGCTGCGAGTAAAGTGATGAACCAATTTTTCTTCATCCAAAACACTCCCCTAAATGTTATCTTTCTTTACATCTCGTGAAACTCTTATTGTCATTATAAGCAGAAGATAAGAAAGTTGACAAGAGAATTTTTCAAAAGTTTTAAAATAACTTCAGGACCTTGGTCCCAAGCACTTTGAATCATCTATATCTAACATGCGCAAATACCATGACGTTTGACTGTATGGTTACGGATCATGTATCATTAATAGCAGCAGAAGGCCTGCTTTTCCGGCCTTTAGATTCATCAGAACCGCGAGGTGAGACACATGGGGATAAGAAGCTGTACCGAATTGGCGAACTAGCCAAGATTGCCTCTGTAAGTGAGCGGACCATTGACTACTATACAAAGCTGGGTCTGATTACTCCCGAGGAGCGTTCATTGAAGAATTACAGACTGTACAATGATGAAACCCTCGTCAGACTGGAACGTATTAATCAGATGAAGCAAGACAAATATAGTCTTGATGAGATTAAGCAGACGCTCCATAAATGGAACGAAGCCTGTGGGGAAGAAGAGGTCACTGATAAGTTGACAAGCCTGCAAATGCACATGCAACGGCTGGAACGTGAGGTACACGAGCTACAGCCATTGCTGAAGGATCTGAAGCCTGTTCAGGCCCGCAAGGTGCTCACAGGGCTCCTACCTCAGAGCGCAGCCTGTATTGAGGCCCTGAAATATCTATTGGAGCGAAGTACCATGATGTAAGCGACATTTACACTCATCATTTATCAAGGAGGGACTGTATAGATGTATTTTGATGGGATGTTTATCCTGATTATTATTGCTTTTCTATTCTCTTTATGGGCCCAGTTTCGAGTTAAAGGTACCTTTAACAAATGGGCTACAACTACCAATCAGGCAGGCTTGACCGGCTACGAGGCCGCACGGAAAATGTTGGACAGCAATGGCCTTCATGATGTTCCGATCGAGCCCGTACGCGGCAAGCTGACGGATCACTATGATCCTATTAATCGGGTGGTCCGTCTATCCGAGCCTGTATATTATGAACGCTCCATCTCGGCCATTTCCGTGGCCTGCCACGAGGTAGGCCACGCTATCCAGCATAAAGTGCACTATCCGATGCTGGTGCTTCGTCACCGCATTTTCCCGATCGTGAACTTCGCATCCGGCCTTGCCCCTTTCTTGCTAATGGGTGGCTTGATCTTCCAAGCCTTCAATCTCATCGGTCTTGGTATCCTTTTCTTTAGCGTTACAGTAGCGTTCCAATTAATCACGTTACCTGTCGAGTTCAACGCATCGAATCGTGCGCGTGAGATTATGGTATCAGAAGGGTATATCCGCAATGATGAGGAACGTGGCGTCGCCAAGGTCCTGAATGCAGCAGCTCTTACGTATGTTGCCGCTGCCCTGATCTCCCTGCTGGAGCTGATCCGATACGTCATGATTTTCATGAACAATCGGGAATAGTAACTAGGTACAATTAAGTATTCCAAGCGTCTAGGACATGTAGAACATCCAAGACATTCGTAGAAACTAGATTATTCAAATGTTCTCAGTGACACATCATGACAAAAAAACCCCGACCGGTTAATCGGTCGGGGTTTTCGTATTGTCGCAATTTAGTATTCCGAAGTAGCTAAGCAAGAAAGTTCTGAAGGATTGGGCCACTAACGGAAGCTTGTCAGTAGTCCGATAAATAAGCCCTATGCTACGAGTAACCTTGGGCTCCGTAATCCGCACCTTGGCAGGCTGCAATGGATTTGTCTGGAACAACGCCATCTCCGGCAGCAGGCTCACGCCCATCCCAGCCGCTACCAGACCACGTATGGTATCCGTCTCTTCTCCTTCAAAAGCAATTTCCGGAGTAAAACCTGCTTCTAGGCATGCCTCCCAGACAATCGGCCTGAGCGAGTAACCATTTCCGAACAAGATGAATTTCTCATGCTTCAGCTCACTTAGCTGTATGCTTTCCTTGCTCGCAAGCGGGTGATTTGGGGGTAGGATCGCATGTAATTCCTCCGTCAGCAATATATCTCCAGCCAATTGATCATGACTGCCTGGGAACGGTGAGACGAAGGCTAGATCTACCTCGCCTGATAATACATCACGAATAAGCGAAGGATACATTCCTTGCTTAAATCTAAATTTCACATTAGGATAACGATTGCGAAAGGAAGCCACGACCGAAGGAATCAGGTGGATTCCCAAGCTGTGTGGAAAGCCGATCCGAATCTCGCCCTGCTCCGGGTCCAAAAATTCATGCGCCTCAAGTACCGCTCTCTCCAAATCCTTCAGGATCGTCTCTACGCGTTTGCAGAATAGCTGTCCTACAGGCGTAAGCTGGAGGTTGCGACCTTTTTGCATGAACAAATTCACGCCCAGCTCTTGCTCCAGCTGATGAATCTGACGGCTGACCGCTGACTGTGCGACATGAAGCTCCTCCGCAGCCTGGGTGACGTGCTCTTTTTGTGCTACTTTGACAAAGTATTGAAGTTGTCTTAATTCCACCGGATTATTCGCTCCAATCTGTAATTGCGCAATTCCTACGAATCAAACTATGATAGCTTGTCATGATTTATTTCGCCGTGGTAGCCTCAATAGCCTAATGATAAGTCCATAGATAAAGAAGCCGCCCAGCAAACCGCCCATATGCCCCATCCAATTCACTTCTGTGCGGGTGAAGGAGAAGATAATCCCGATCCCCAGCAACACAAATAGCGTCTTGCGAGAGGCTTCATCGATAATCTGCCGCTGCAATATGGAAATATACAAGAAGGCCCCGTAGATACCATAGATTGCTCCTGATGCCCCCACCGAAAGCGTAGGCTGTGAGATGGAGTTATAGTAAGCAGTGGACAACACATTGCCCACGATTCCGCTCAGCAGGTATAACAAGAGATATCGTGAAGGACCCATCCAGCGCTCAAGCGGCGGGGCGAAGATCAGGATGGCAAAGCAATTGAAGAGTAAATGATCGAACCCCGAATGCAGGAACATCGAAGTAACGTTACGCCATAGCTCCTCACTATAGGGTGGCGTATTTAGTAGCGCACCGAACTTCAGTAGAACTCTGGCATCCTGGGCCCCACCGTTCCAAAGTACAACCAGATGCATGACCACATTGGCCAGCAAGATCAGACATGTAATCGGATAGTAACGCAGATAGCTTCTCCAATTTTCAGAGCGTAGAAATATCAAGTGACCACTTCTTTCCATAGATTAAAATCCATATATCATGTATACGCAACATTTTACAATTCCGATTCAGCTCTATTCACACTTGTCCCATTTCAATTAACTTACGATACAGATTCATACATTTATTCCATCTCTATATTTCCATATATTGTGGGTAAAAAGCAACTCAGTCGGCTTATGACAAAAACTTGCCTAATACGCCCCTATAATAGGATTATAATAGATTTGGGCAGGAATCACCAATTATTCGATATATTCAACTCTCATTGTGCCATTCCGTGATTAGACATCCTTGCTGTAATTCGATATAATAGATTGTACACAATTTAATCAAACCAATAATAATAAGGAGGAGTTACACATGACACAAGAACGTAGCGGTGCAGCTCATTTTAAAGGCAATCCCATTACTTTGATCGGACCCGAATTGAAGGTCGGGGACGCTGCTCCTGATTTCAAGATACATAAGAGCCTTGGTGAAGAGGTGTCCCTTGCCGATTACAAGGGCAAAATCAAGCTGATCAGCGTGGTCCCTTCACTTGATACCGGTGTATGTGACGCACAGACCCGCAGATTCAACGTGGAAGCTGGTGGCCTCGGCGATGATGTTATCGTACTGACGGTCAGCGTGGATCTTCCTTTTGCCCAAGCTCGCTGGTGTGGCTCTGCCGGAGTTGACCGTGTAGTGACATTGTCTGACTACAAGGAGCATTCCTTCGGCAAGGCGTATGGTGTACTGATTAAGGAATTCCACCTGGATATGCGCTCTATCTTCGTAATCGATGCAGATGACAAGATCGCTTATGTAGAATATCTGACCGAGATGACAGATCATCCTGAATACGAGAAGGCGATCGAAGCTGTCAAAGCATTGCTGTAGTAGAATTACCGTAGTAGCCTGTTTCCATCCAGGCACAGCATCAATCCAGTAAGCCAATCTTAATTGCAGGTAGCAGCTGTTCATAGATTATCTTAACATTAAGCTGCCTTAAAATTAGGAAAAGGACCTCAATCACCCACCAGTAGCGGGCCATTGAGGTCCTTTTTATTGAACCTGATCCAAGCACGACATCCGGACGAATAGCTACTGATCAATCCGGTATGCAGCGAGCTTTTTCTCAAGAACGCCGAACAGATGCAGAATAACTCGGTAATTCCCCCCCAGATCACCTAATGATCCGCGAGAGGCAGAGTAGATGTCTACTGCACTCTTGACAGGAGACACCGATACGATGGATACAGTGATATCAATTTGTCTTCCGAATGGCGTACGCTTCTCAAGGGTAATCTCACCTACTGAAGCTACCTCATGAAGCACCTTGTATCCCGGAATTTTCTTCAGCGTCGAGGAGATTTCCTCCCAGGCCTTGTCCTTTGGCAGATTGTAGTACCGTGTCTTCAGCAAAGGGTCCTTAACCCGATCACCTGTGCTTTCATGACTGCGAATGATCCCCACAAGAGTCCTTTTTAACGACAACACACTTCCTCCTTCACAATCACCCCGTCACCCGCTAGTTGCGTTTTGTTGCAAACGCTTTAATGTTGTATAGTGACTGTTGTATGAATAGGTGACTGATATATTCCTAGTTCATAGTGTATCATTGTTGCATACAAAAAACACCCCTGTTTGTCAAACAAACAGAGGCGTTACGCATTACTTATGTAACCCGCCGATGCCGTCCGACCATAGTGTCTTCTGAACCTGCTTCAGCAGGTGGGTGATCGCAGATCACGCATTTGAAGTCCCCATGTCAGAATTGACAGGGCATGTCAGCCGCTGATCGTATAAATCTCCCTAGACAATGTCATTGGTTCAAAACAACGAATGACCGTGACGTACACAGCAGGATGTTAAACTTATTATAGGCTTTTATACTGCAAAAGTAAAGAATGTCGAGTAATGTTTATTCATCTTTACATTTGACCGACGGGACGTATCAGAATCCCCTGATATATTGCTTAGGAATTTCTGTTTCTTTTCCCAAGACTGTTGCAGCTTCTAGAGCCCAATGCGGGTTTCTAAGCATACCTCTTCCTACAGCCACCAGATCCGCATCCTCATTACCGATGACGGCGTTCGCTAGAATCGGATCATCCAATCTTCCTACAGCAATCGTCGGAACATCCAGCGCTTTGCTGATGGCCCGGGCCAGTGGCACCTGATATGCTGCATGAGTTCCTGGTCTTCCAGATGCAGAGATCGGTCCTTCCCCTCCAGACGAGACATCGAACATGTCTACTCCTGCTTGCTGATACTCTTTGGCAAAAGCGGTACTCTCCTCTATACCATATCCGCCATCAACGTATTCTTGGGCGGAAATCCGCATACTTAAAGGCATATCCTCTGGCATTTCTGCTTTTACTGCTTGAATGACCTCCCGGCCGAATCGAGTGAGATCCTGGCCATATTCATCCTCCCGTCTATTTGTAAGTGGGGAGTGGAATTGATGGATCAGGTATCCATGTGCGCCATGAATCTGAATCGTATCGAATCCTGCCTGCACAGCACGCGCTGCTGCAGCTCGGAACTTCTCTACCATACCTTTGACCTCTGAGGTGGTGAGCTCACGGGGTTGTGTAGATTTCTCATCGAACGCGATAGCGGAGGGGGCGACTGGCACCTTAGCATCCTCGGCCTTACGGCCTGCATGAGCTATTTGAATACCGACCTTGGCTCCATAGCTATGGCAGGCATCCACAATTCTCTTCAGAGCGGGAATCTGCTCGTCAGACCACAATCCCAGGTCATAGTCTGTAATTCGTCCATCCGGCTCTACATCCGTCATCTCAATGATGATTAAGCCTGTTCCACCAATCGCTCGACTAACATAATGCAAATAGTGCCAGTCTGTCGCAATGCCATCTTTTTGCTCTACAGAATACTGACACATGGGCGGCATCACAATGCGATTCTTGAGTTTTAATGCCTTGAAGTTATATGGCGTAAACAAATCTTTCACGAGAAAAACTCCTCTCCATCTATATAATTCTATTTATACATAAATGCATGTGCATGCATATAATATTAGCACTTTCAGTACATTTGTCAATACTCATAGGTTGTAATCAAGCTCGGAAAAATATACATACAACGTAGGTAATGTTTCTTCCCATCGAAGAAACGCAAAAACAGGCACTCACCAAGCAGATGATGAAGCGCCTTGCCTTGTGTCTAAGCTGCATCGTCCCGATTCACAGTCTTTGTGTAAGTGATTGCAGCTCGGACTTCACGCTGTCCTTCCCAAGTTCGGCTGACAGCACCTCGTGGAATACCTTTATCGCTCCCTCCACCTTCTTCTCACCAATCTCAGTGATCTGAGTATAGATTCCCCTCCGGTCATCCTCGCATACATGTCGTTGCAGAGCCCTGCAATTCTCGGCTTCCATTCTCGCTACGAGCCTTGATACGGCGCTTTGGCTCAGATCCACCATCTCCTGGATATGCTGCAGCCTCATTTTTTTATCTTCAGAACCAGATATGAAATAAAGAACATAGAATTCTTTAAGCGATAGTCCATAATTATGCTGAAGCGCATGTTCCAATTTATCATTAATATTGGAGTGGATATAGGACAAGGATGACCAGACATCCAATAGCTTGTTGCTGTTTTCCATTTCAAGCTCACCCAATCTATAGTGAAGTAATAACATCTGTCATACGACCTTAACCTATTCTATCAAGCATGTTATGAGCGGTCAAAAACGCAGCAAGCACATAATCCAAGGAATACACTCAATTTCACCCAGAATCGTATTTCTAATCCCTAATATTTAAAAAGACTCCACTAAGGGAGCCCTGATAGTTCTATTGTAAACGCACTACGAAGCATTGAGGGAGTAGTCAATGTATTCGTGTTAGTTCTTTACTTCTCGATCGATTCTGTCTCGATCTTCTCCTGTCCTTCCTTATCCTGTTGCAGCTTCTCCGCTTGACTCTGCATCTTCATAAAGGTGCCATAGAAGTTGAAGAAGGCAAACCACGCCATTAGACATGGAATAAAGAATACATAGAGAACAGGATAATGAATACCGATGTAGATCAGCACTGCACAACCAATCAGCGTGGAGAACACACGGAATGGTCTAATCAGCGTCAGCAAAATACAATTCTTCAGAATTTGTCCAATCGTCATATGATAGTGGGCAACCATCGAGAAGAAGTTAAATAGGGATACAAAGAGAATAATGAGCAGAATCAGCATGATAATGCCGAGTAGCTGCAAATTCTTGAGCTGAGTCATATATATAGTGTAGTCCACGTACATGATGACGATCAGCATCGTATAAAAGATACCGCCAATCAGGCTCTGCTTGTAATTGTCCTTATAGCCTCTGAAAAATGTCTTGAAGACAGGAACATCACTGTCCCCCATAACCCATTTTCTTACTACCGTGAACATTGCCGCAGTGGCCGGGAATAAAGTAAGCGGTGCCACAATAGCCATAGCATAATTCATGACCAAGGAATTGTCGGCCCATTGATTGCTCATCGCAATCAGCTTCAGTATAACGAAGAAAATAAAAGGCGACGAACAAAGCGCCCACAATAAATTTGTAGCAGCAAACCGCGTAATCCACTCTGTCAGGCGATAGATACCACCCATGGCTCCTCTGAATTCCAATTTTTTTCCCCCTTGTCTCAATGAAGCTCATGTGTTCAATTCATATCCGCTTCAAAATAAAACCTTCTCCCTCATCATACCCTACTATGGCCATATTACGCCAGTTCATCGTTATAATCCTCACACCGATGCGCGGAAGGCAATCATAAGATAAGATAACAACAGCCGAAGTGAATGGCTCACTTCGGCTGTTGAATCCCTACATATGCAGGAGGGTGTTATTCAAAAGAAGAGTCTTCACGTCTTGGGGCACGACGCGTGTCAGAGCTGCTGCTCGGACGCGGTCTGCGGTCCCCACGGTTATCACGGTTGTAGCTTCCGCCACTTCCTCCGCTGCTGCTGCGATTATCGCGATTGTAGCCGCCACGGTTCCCGCCATTGCCGCCGCTACCACCACTACGTCCATCACGGTTGTTGTAGCCGCCACGTCCGCTACCGAAGTTGGAAGGCTTGCGACCGCCGGAACGAACGTCGAACTTGCGACGCTTCGCACGAATCGGATCTTCAGGAGTCAGCTCAATGTTTGCGTCTCTCTTCTCGCCTGTAAGCAGCTTGATCGCTGCGGAGAGCAATTGTACAGAATCATATTGCTCCAGCATTTGAATCGCAAGACCTTTGTATTCGTTCATCTCACCTGCTTCCACTACTTCCAGTAGACGCTCAGCAGTTATACGTTGCTTGCCTTCAATAGCTTCAGCCAGTGTAGGCAAAGGCTTGCGTGGAATACGGTGTCTTGTTACACGCTCGATGAAGTGCAGATGGTCGATCTCACGAGGTGTTACGAAGGACCAAGCCGCTCCTTCTTTACCTGCACGGCCTGTACGACCAATACGGTGCACATAGCTCTCAGGATCTTGTGGCAGGTCAAAGTTCACAACATGTGTTACGCCGGATACGTCAAGACCACGTGCCGCTACGTCTGTAGCTACCAGTACATCAATGCTTCCGTCACGGAATCTGCGCATAACCGTATCACGTTGATTTTGGGAAAGGTCACCATGAAGTCCGTCTGCAGAATATCCACGCTTCTGAAGCGCTTCAGCCAATTCGTCAACACGACGCTTCGTACGTCCAAATACGATAGCCAACTCAGGTGACTCCATGTCCAGCAGTCGGCTCAGTGCTTCGAATTTTTGACGCTCAGGAACTTCGATGTAAGCTTGATCAATCAGTGGAGCACTTACTTGCTTAGGAATTACAGAGACATGCTCTGGATTTTTAAGGAATTGTTGTGCCAGCTTTTGAATATTAGGGGGCATAGTAGCCGAGAAAAGCATCGTTTGACGGTCGTCTGGTACTTGCTTAAGAATGGATTGGATGTCCTCCATGAAGCCCATATCCAGCATTTCATCAGCTTCATCCAATACAACGGTATTAACGTCATCCAGCTTGATGGTCTTACGGTTAATGTGATCAAGAAGGCGGCCAGGCGTTCCGATAATGATTTGAGGCTTTCTTTTCAAAGCGCGGATTTGACGAACAATGTCCTGTCCGCCGTAGATCGGAAGTGTGCGCAGTCCCTTGAAGCGGGACAGCTTCTCAATTTCTTCCGCTACCTGAATAGCAAGTTCGCGGGTTGGAGCCATGATCAGAGCACGGATCTTCTCGTCCGTCTTGGAGATCTTACTAATCAATGGAATACCGAAAGCAGCGGTCTTTCCTGTACCTGTCTGTGCCTGACCAATCATGTCGCTTCCTGTCAAAGCGATTGGAATGGATTTGGCCTGAATTGGAGTAGCCTCTTCAAATCCCAGCTCTGTAATCGCCTGGATTACCTTGGGTTCTAGATTAAACTCTGCAAATGTTGTCAAATGTATTCAAACTCCTTCGTTTATCGTGGATATGGTGGACAATCCACAGTCTTGTCTGTATTCTTAAGTAGCGTAATGTTGTTATAGTTTCCCCACAATCAGCGTCAGATTATCAAGATAATCATCCTCTGGGTCATTGCCAACAATTGCTAGCCTGGGATGGGATGACTTGATCGGATGGATCAAAAACTACGCTTGAAAAGCTCGTGTAACCATTTTAAATTTGAGATGTTAAAGTTAAATCCGCTTCTACTCAAGAATATCCACGGATTATTATAGCACACAACAAATGAAAAACACCAGCAAGCAAGCTTTCGCAAATTTCATAATGAGGTGAAAATCAGTTGGTAAGGATGTTTTGGAATAGTATCACCGTTATTTTAGGAGCTGCTGCCATTGCAAGTGGCTTTAATTTATTTCTAATTCCCCATCAATTATTAAGCGGCGGTGTATCCGGCGTATCGATGCTGATTGGATATTTCTCCAAATTCGATATCAGTATTATGTACTTTGTCTTGAACATTCCGATTCTCATTGCTGGATGGTTCGTACTCGGCAAGCGATTCATAGGGCAAAGTATGCTATCCGTTGTGGCTACTACCTGGCTGCTGACGCTTATTCCACAGAAATCACTGGTAACAGAAACGCTGCTTGCTGCTGTTGTCGGCGGCGTACTGGTGGGCATTGGTGTAGGTATCTCCTTCAGAGCGGGTGGGTCTTCGGGTGGGTTCGATATTCTCGGCTCCATCGTGACACGTTATCGGGATTTCCCAGTGGGAACTGTCCTCGTAGCAATGAATGGTCTCGTCATTCTTGCCGCAGGCTATCTCAACGCAGACTGGAACATAGCACTAATGTCGATGATCTCCATCTATGTCACGGGCAAGGTCGTGGATGTCATCCATGTGAGCCATACCAAGATTACGCTATTTATCATTACAGAGCGTACGGAGGAGATTCTCGCACGACTGCTATTGCTCCCACGCGGAGTCAGCAAGATCAAGATTGAAGGTGCCTTCTCTCACAAGGAAAAGGATATGCTGATGACGGTAACAACTCGCTATGAACTGGCAGAGCTCAAACGTATCATTAAGGAAAGCGATCCATCCGCCTTCGTAAATATTGTGGAGACTGTTGGGGTAATGGGCGCATTTAACAGAAGATAATTCATATGTCCGCTGCACGGGTAATTTATTTTGTGGTACACTAAGAGTGCGCGCTCCTCCCGAAGACCAGCTTTACCCGCTTTTTCACAGTGTCTTGGCTTTTCCGATTCGCCTGAATGATTCATATTGAATGATTCCGAGCCAGAACAGGAAAGGGTGATTTTTGTGGAAATGGAAACGGTAAAACTGTCCGACATCGTGTTGAAATGGTTTCCTGAAATGCTGCCGTTTTTGAAACAGAATGAGCTCAACTCCAGAATTGTGCTAAGGGACGGTATTGGAATTCTGGAAGCCGAAGATGCGCTTGAAATTATTCAGTACAGCATTTGTGAGCATCAGAACCCCAGCTTTCTGCATTAATGGCCTCTGATGTCCAATATGCCGCTACCAGCCAGGATCACTCTTGGACGGTAGCGGCATTATTTATGTCCACAGATGTTTCGCAGCTTCCGTAGCTCGGTTAATAGACCTTTTACGATCTGATGTGATTCTCGCGCTGGACTAGTTAGCTGCAGTGGTTACAAACATGTTGATTTTGAAGCGGGCGGCTTTAGTATAATACAGTTCAGAGATCAGGCCTCAGGTCACAGACCGCACAAAGGGAGAGACTAATATATGAATATCTTTTTGGCCATTTTGGCCCTCGCAATGAGCTTGGGTAGTACGGACAGCGGTGCAAGCACGGGTACTTTACTGAAATCCACCTTGAAGACTACCATGAACAGGGCTATCATTCAAAGTCAGGGCACGGATGCTCCCGTAGATGCTTCCAATCCACCAGCCAAAGTAGATCCGCAGCCAGGAACTCCGCCCATCAAGGGAATCTACGTAACAGCATACAGCGCCGGAGGCGAACGCATGGCGAAGCTCCTCAATCTGCTGGATTCTACAGAGCTGAATGCCATGGTTATTGATATTAAGGATGACGCTGGCTACATAACCTATCCGACCACTAATCCCAAGCTGACAGCCATGGGTAAGCCCCAGCCCTTCATTAAGGATATGCCCAAGCTGATGGATCGGCTGAAGAAGCACGATGTCTACCCGATAGCCCGGGTCGTGGTATTCAAGGATACGATCCTCGCCAAGAAAAATCCGGAGCTGTCCTTCCTTAACCCGGATGGATCAATTTGGAAGAACGGCGGTGGAGACAGCTTCGTGAATCCGTATAATAAGGAAGTATGGGATTACAATATAGAGATCGCCAAGGAAGCGGCCAAGCTTGGGTTCAAGGAGATTCAGTTTGACTATGTACGCTTTCCTGAAGGCTTCGAGAAGCGGGCAGATAAGCTCAAATATACCAAGGTCGAGGGTCAATCCCGGGTAGATGCTGTAGCTGAATTCGTGCAGTATGCCCGGCAGCAGCTTGCACCAATGGGAGTCAGAGTCTCCGTAGATATCTTCGGATATGCAGCAGCAGTTCCAGCTGCGGAAGGTATAGGTCAGGATTTCACCAAGATATCCGAGAATGTCGATGTCATCTCTCCTATGGTATACCCGAGCCACTACTCCACAGGCTGGTATGGAGCAAAGGACCCGGACAAGAAGCCATATCAGGTAATCAAGGGCTCCATGGAGGATACACACAAGAAGCTGGATCCTACTGGTGATCTGAAGCCCATCATACGTCCCTGGATCCAGGATTTCACAGCTAGCTGGCTGGGGTCGGGGCACTACACCAAGTACGGGAAGCAGGAAGTTGAAGAACAGATTCGTGCCATGAAGGACATGAACGTTAATGAATATTTATTGTGGAATGCATCCAACCGTTATACTGAAGACGTCAATTTTTAAATTGCCATTATCTCATCTTACACATGCTTCTATACAAGAAAGCTCCCTTGCGGAGCTTTTTTGTCGGGCATTCATACCACTCACTACACTCAAAATGCAAGCAAAACAAATACTACATAAAGTATATTATTGAAAAAGAGGATGCCACATGGAACGCACTTACACTACAATACAAAAATGGAAGCAGTTCCTTTACATTTTGACCCCAATTCTGGTTACCCAAATCTCACTTTCGCTGATGACCTTTTTTGACACCAATATGTCTGGACGCTTCTCGCCGGCCGATCTGGCAGGTGTAGCCGTTGGCGTCAGCCTATGGAATCCTGTTCAGACGGGACTAAGCGGGATTCTTCTTGCTGTGACTCCTGTCGTCGCCCAGTTAATCGGAAAGCAGCGCAAGGATCAGGTTTCTTTCTATGTCATACAAGCGTTGTGGCTTTCCATCATTATCGCCCTCGCTGTATTGCTGCTGGGCTTACTTGGACTTGAGCCCATCATTCAGGCCATGAACCTGGAGGAGCGCGTCGCGTATGTAGCCATCTATTACTTGGTTGCGCTCGCCTTCGGAATTGTGCCGTTCTTCGGATACACGGTTCTACGCAGCTTCATGGATGCTTTGGGACAGACACGCATAACGATGATGATTACGCTCGCTTCCCTGCCTATCAACATTGTGCTGAACTACCTGCTGATCTATGGGAAGCTCGGTTTCCCGCAGCTAGGCGGGATCGGCTCGGGAGTGGCGACAGCCTTCACCTACTGGATCTGCTTCTTGCTGTCCTTCATTCTCGTGCATCGTCATCGTAGCTTCGCGGAATACGGTATCTTCCGGAGATGGCAGAGCTTCTCGTTCAGCGCATGGAAGGAGCTCCTCGCAATCGGTACGCCCATGGGCTTCGCCATTTTCTTCGAGACTGCCGTATTTGCGGCCGTTACGCTCTTGATGAGCGACTTTAGCACGATTACTATTGCGGCTCATCAGGCAGCACTGAATTTCGCTTCAACGCTGTACATGGTTCCACTGAGCATATGCATGGCACTGACTATCCTTGTCGGCTTCGAGGCAGGGGCAGGACGAATCCGTGATGCGAAGAGCTATGGAAGGATCGGCATTGGCTCAGCCGCCGCCTTCTCGATTGCTTCAGCTGTAATCCTGCTGTTGTGGAGCGAGCAGGTTGCAGGCCTGTATTCCAGAGATGCACAGGTTATCGCGCTTATACAGCATTTTCTGGTATACGCAATCTTCTTCCAGCTCTCGGATGCCATCGCCACCCCAACTCAGGGAGCTTTGCGTGGATTTAAGGATGTAAAGCCAGCCTTCTTCCTTACCTTCCTCTCGTTCTGGGTCATTGGTCTTCCGTCCGGTTATCTATTTGCCACCTTCACCAGCCTCAGTGCATTCGGCTACTGGCTAGGCTTGATTACAGGGCTTGCTGTTGGTGCAGTCACACTGCTACTTCGACTTATGCTCGTTCAACGTAAATACGAACGTATGGACATGGTTCCGAATCAAGCCGATTGAATCAGACGTCGCCAAAAAAGCTCCCCTCGCAGCAGCAGATCATAAGATGATCTGTGGACTGCAAGGGGAGCTTTTTTTATTATAGGTCATTCATTACAGGCTAGAAATCGAAGGTGATCCTAAGTATCCTGCTGAATGAGGCCCAAGTGATTATTTCTGGAATTACTGGGACAGACGCAATGCCAGCTCGTACATATCCAAGTTGAATTCCTTCTTCGTATTAACAACCTTGTCAATATCTGTCGCTACCAGCTCGCCCTTGATAATTCCGCAAGCCTTGTCGGATTGTCCTTCAATCAGCTGACGCACAGCGAAATCTCCGAGGCGGCTAGCGAGGTTCCGGTCAAAAGCAGTTGGCGTACCGCCACGTTGAATGTGACCCAATACCGTAACACGCGGCTCGTAGGATGGACAGCGTTTCATAATTTCGGCTGCTACATCTTCACCCTTACCTACGCCTTCAGCTACGACGATGATACTGTGACGCTTGCCGTGTGCAAAGTTCTGTCTCATACGCTCGGCTACATCATTCATATCGAATTCTACCTCAGGAACGAGGATGGTCTCCGCACCGGACGCAAGACCTGCATGAAGCGCGATATCCCCGCAATGACGACCCATAACCTCTACGATAGAGGAACGCTCATGGGAGGACATGGTGTCACGAAGCTTGTTCACGGCATCCACAACGATGCTTACCGCTGTATCAAAGCCAATCGTGTAGTCTGTGAAGGAAATATCGTTATCAATCGTACCTGGAAGCCCCATAGTATTGATGCCTTGTTGGCTGAGCTTGTTCGCTCCTTGGTAAGATCCGTCTCCACCAATGACTACCAATCCATCGATGCCTTGATCACGCAGGATCTGAGCACCCTTTTGCTGACCCTCAAGTGTTCTGAATTCCAAGCATCTTGCCGATTGCAGGATGGTACCGCCGCGCTGGATAATGTCCCCTACACTACGCAAATCCATAGGAAAAATATCATTATTTAACAGACCATGGTAGCCTCTCTGGATTCCGTACACCTCGAGCCCGAAATACAAACCGCTGCGAACGACCGCACGAACAGCTGCGTTCATCCCTTGTGAGTCTCCACCACTTGTCAGTACTGCGATTTTCTTAACTGCTGTCATGATTATTTCCTCCTAATAATTCTCATAAATGCTTCTTTCTTATCCAACGACTATTCACCAGAAAAAAGATGCGCATCAGCGGGCTTTTTTTCATCAGCCTTTGTGACGCAAGGCGTACATCCTGCTGTTCGCTCACTTTCGGGTCAGATAAATATAATGCCAGCAATCCCTCGATGATCATCCGGTGAAAGGAGCTTGCAGGGACGGTTGCTACATCCGCCCGCGCGCGATTCACAATATATGTAATCCGGTCAAGCATCGTTTCTGTATCTTCATAATAGTTGCAGAAGTTCAGATCTCCGCCAATCCGGTCTTCATTCTGATCAATTAGATAATCCAGCAATATATGCAGACCGCAGACGTGGGGAAAGTACGATTCATGTATTGAGGCAGCGACCCGCTCAGTCAAGCTCGTATCACTTGCAGCCAGGAACAGCATAAAGACTCCCAAGGTAGACCCTGTAGCAGCCGCAAATTCATTCCAGGCCAGCTCTGGCGTACGGTGCTTGTGCTCCTCCCACCATGTCAGGAGTGCCTCCTCCCTGAGTTCAGGGCGAATGTGCTTGTATACCTGCAAATCCGTGTATAGCTTGGCCAAATCCTGAACATACGGCTTCGCGGCATCATATGCAGGCAGCTCTCGGATGCAGGCTTGGCAGGTCTGAACCAGACTGCGCAAATACCCACCATCTTCCTGCTCTTCACGCAGGGCATAATAGTTCACAGGAGTAGCTGCAGGATCTACAGCATCCAGCATGGATTGATGGAGCAGCCTGAAATCCGCCGGGTCCATAGAAGTGCTTCGGTCACACAAGTTATCCAGATAATCACTAATCGTCTGATACGCTACAATTAAGGAAACCAGCGTCCTGTGCTCGGTCAGATTTGCCGCCGCATAGGCAGCTCCTCCATAGCAGTGGAACGCTTTACCGGAAATACTGTCCAGCGCCTGTCTTCTCAATTCAAGATCCGGTATTTGGCCAGCTGACTGACGCCAATGCTCCAGCGCGCGCTTCGTCTCCGGCAGAATATATCTGTACATCCGGTTCATCAGACCAAGCGGCCCGCGTGGTGCTTGAATTTGTCTTAGCTCAATATCACTCAAATCACGGCCTCCACATTGTTGTCTACGTAAATTATACCTATCCAAACCATTCTTATTATAATATGAGCGACCTATTTGCACAAATAAACTATCTCACTTTTTTCAAGACTTTTGTCCTGCTTTCATTTCTGTTCAGCTGCTGTCTGCAGCATTCCACCCGTGTTCTTCCAGCTTCCAAAACGATAATATACGATAATAGCCGCTAGTGAGATGACGAAAGCAACCGGGAAGCTCCACCAGACGGCATCCAGTCCGTAATCCTCAATGAACCAATAAGCCAGTGGTATGCGAATGCCCCATAGTGAGACGGCTGTAATCAATAACGGAATCATGACTGCCCCAGTAGCTCGAACTACGCCCGTGTATACATTCATCATGCCGAACAGAACAAAGCTCCATAGCGTAATGGCATTAATTCTCATCCCAAGCTCTACAGCCTCGCCTGTGGATGGAAGAAACATCAGCAGTGCCTGTCTGTTGAAGATGTAGATCAACGCCACCAGACCGCCTGTCATCAGCAGATTGAACAAAATACCAATCCAGGCCATCCGACGTACTCGATCCCACTTACCTGCGCCGATATTCTGAGCTGCGAACGAAGATACCGCCGCCCCCAGTGCCAGAGCTGGCATCTGCACATAGCTGGACAGGTTATTAGCAGCAGTGTAAGCCGCTGCGGCCTCCACACCAAAGCCATTGACCAGATTCATCAATGCAATCGCGCTTGAAGTCACCACGATCATCTGAAGTCCCATGGGAACTCCTTTGCGAATAAGGACCCAAATAATGCCGAAGTCCGGCTTCAGCAGGTAGAGCTCGGAGCCCGTAATACGCAGAAAATACTTCTTTTTATACAGATATATGATAATACATACCAGACTTACGCATTGAGCGATAACCATCGCAAGTGCTGAACCAGCAATATGCATAGCTGGGATCGGACCAAGCCCAAAGATTAGTAACGGATTCAAGGCAATATCCAATGCCACGCTGAGCAGCAAGAAATAAAATGGCGTCTTGGAATCTCCCGAGCCGCGAAGTACAGTCATGATGTAGTTATAACCGAACATGAAGGGAATACCAATGAATACGATTCGTGTGTAGATGATTGCCATATCCAGCGATTCAGCGGGAGTATTCAAGGCAACCAGTATAGCGGGAGAGAGAAGCAGACCAGCAAGCCCCACGATAAAGGACAAGCCGAAGAAGAAGACTGTGCTTGTACCTACAATTCGCTTTGCCCCTGCATCATCCTGGGCCCCGACGCTCTGACCGATCAGAATCGTCGCTGCCATAGTGACACCAAAAATAGAGCTGAGGAGGAAGAACATAATCAGATTCCCGTTCGAGGCGGCTGTCAGAGCTGCTTCTCCGAGAAATTTCCCCACCCAGATGGAATTGATTGTGCCGTTGAGAGATTGAAGCACATTTCCGAGGAGCATGGGAAGTGAGAAAAAGAAAAGTGTTTTGGCAATGGGGCCTTCTGTTAGTAGAGGGCTACCTTTAGCTTCTAGAGACACGGCGACCAGCTCCTTTGCAGGTAGGTTTGTATTTTTCGCAAAAAAAGCACAGCTCCCAATTGGGAAACTGCGCTTTCATACACATATTCAGCCAAATCCTTTTATAAGAGATCCGTATACACGGAAGTATTCTTACAATTTGGTTACGTTAGCTGCTTGAGGACCACGGTTACCTTCAGTAATTTCGAACTCAACTTCTTGACCTTCTTCCAAAGTCTTGAAGCCATCTCCTTGGATTGCGGAGAAGTGTACGAATACGTCTTCGCCACCTTCAGTGGAAATGAAGCCGTAGCCTTTTTCTGCGTTGAACCATTTAACTGTACCTTTCAAGTGAACAACCTCCTAAAAATATCGCCATCTATGGCGAATATCCATATTATACTCCATGAATTTCAACAATGCAATTAGTGTTTTAGTGTTCAATTCATTTGTTTTTCGTTACAGTCTGCGGTATTATGAACCAAAACAGCATATGGAGAAATTGCCAATGATGAAAAAACATGAAATATACAAAAAAGACAAGTGGAATATGATGACAGTGGAAGTACAGGGGCGTTATATTGTACTCCGGGAAATCTCGGATGACTGGGGCGAGGAAGCTCATACCTTTATGAGTCGACCCGCAATGATGCAATGGGCCCAGCAGCGATTTGACAAGGAAGCCTATGCGGGCAACGAGGAAGAATGGGAGCGTATTATGAACGCTTTCAAGCAGGTATAGTGCTTCATGGATACCAGTAGCTCGGTTATTTTTATAATACTAGCCTTCACTCTGGGTATCGTATTGATTCTTAAGCGCGACAGCCTTCCTGCTCCATTGAAGAAATGGATGGCACTTGCCTCTGTCATCATGATAGCCTTTGCCTTTTTCCTTATTGTATACGGTTTGATGTACGGGGGTTACAGCCTATAGGCTGAAAAGTTTATATATTTGTTCAGGAGGCGGACCATACTAGGACTGATTAAGTCTTAGATCAAGGAGGCCGTCCCTGAATGAACGCTCCCAAAGCTCTGATTGCACTACTGGCGGCAAGCCTACTCACATCCTCCGTATCTGTCAATGCGGCGGATGTGTCATCTTTTAATTTGGTAAGGAGGTCCACTATGAGTAAAACGATCAAGCGTGCGGAAGTATCACCAGAGAATGCCTGGAACCTGCAAGACCTCTTCGCGGATCAGGCTGCCTGGGATCAAGAATTTCAGGATATCAAGAATTTGGCGCAGAAAGCTTCTGAATTCCAAGGCAAGCTGGACAACGCCGAAGTTATTCGGGATTGCTTCAAGCTGGAGGATGACATCTCCTTCAAGCTAGAACGTGTCTATGTCTATGCACATCTTCATCATGATGAAGATACTGCGGAAGCTACATACCAGGCCCTCTCCCAAAAAGCTAAAAAGCTCAATGTTGAGGTCAGCGAGGCACTATCCTTTGTTACACCGGAAATTCTGGCCCAGCCAGAGGAGAAGCTTGATCAGTATATTGCTGATCCTGTGCTGGCTCCATACCGCTTTACCCTCCAGGAAATGAAACGTGAGAAGGCACATATACTCAGCAAGAGTGAAGAAGCGCTTCTCGCCCAGGTAGGAACATTGTCTCAGGCACCGCAAAATATCTTCAGCATGCTGAACAATGCAGATCTGAAGTTCCCGAACATCAAGGATGAACACGGTAACGAGGTCGAATTGACCCACGGCAGCTATATCCAATTTCTAGAGAATCCGAACCGTGAGGTTCGTGAACGGGCCTTCAAGGCGGTGTATGATACGTACTCTCGCAACAAGAACACCATTGCCGCTTCGTTAAGCGCTAACGTGAACAAGAACATCTTCTATTCCCGTGTACGCAAGTATCCTTCCGTGCTGGAGATGTCACTTTATGGGGACAACATTCCGAAGGAAGTCTACACCAATCTGGTAGATACCATCCACGAAAGCCTGCCCTTGCTGCATCGTTACATGAAGCTGCGCAAGAAGCTGCTTGGAGTAGATGAGCTGCATATGTATGACCTGTTCGCTCCACTCGTGAAGGAATACAAGTGGGACATTACGTTCGATGAAGCCAAGGCCATGACGGTAGAGGGATTAAAGCCGCTCGGCAAGGAATATCTGGACGTACTGAAGAAGGGCTACAGCGATCGCTGGATCGATGTCTACGAGAATGAGAACAAGCGCACCGGCGCATACAGCTGGGGAGCCTATGGCACGCATCCTTATGTGCTGCTGAACCACAAGGACAATCTGAACAGCATGTTCACTCTTGCTCATGAAATGGGCCATGCGCTACATTCTTATTTCTCCGATGAGGCGCTTCCTTATCGGGATGCTCAGTACACCATCTTCCTGGCGGAGGTAGCCTCTACTACGAACGAGGCGTTGCTGATGGACTATCTGCTCAAGCATGCAACAGATCCGAAGCAGAAGATGTATCTGTTGACCTACTATGCAGATCAGTTCCGTACAACGGTCTTCCGTCAGACGATGTTCGCCGAATTCGAGAAAATCATTCATGAGCGTGCTGAGCAGGGAGAATCCCTGACACCACAGGCGTTGTCGGATATCTATTATGAGCTGAACGTGAAGTATCACGGCGGTGGCATGACTGTCGATAAGGACATTGCCATGGAATGGGCGCGTATCCCTCATTTCTATAACAGCTTCTATGTGTATAAGTACGCTACAGGCTTCTCGGCAGCCACCAGCTTCTCCAAGCAGATTCTGGAGGAAGGCCAACCGGCCGTTGATCGTTATCTCGGCTTCCTGAAGAGCGGCGGAAGTGATTTCTCCATTAACATTCTCAAGAAGGCTGGCGTAGACATGTCTTCGCCAAAACCAATCCGGGAAGCAATGAGTGTATTCGAGAGCCTGATTGAAGAAATGGAAAAGCTCACCTAAGCAATAGCAGACACATACCATGGTAGACCTATATCAGGATAGTACATCCAGAAGGGATAACCCCCCTATCTGATTCGCATATCCTGTCCGAAGGCTTCGGCTTGCCTGGCCTGTGTCTACGTGTCATCAGTTCATCCCTTGTCCTCCCGGGACAAGGGATTTTCATGAGGGTAAATACATCTGGAGGTGCATACATGAAATTACAATGGTCCTTGATCGCGGCACTGCTCATCGCACTCATTACAGCTGTCTTTGCTGTTATCAATGTGAATTCCGTACAGGTTAATCTATTGTTCAGTGTTGTCAGCATCCCTCTGATCCTCCTCATTCTGGGATGCACCCTGCTAGGCGGACTGATCGTCGGTTCCTTCGGGATCTTCCGTCAATATCGTCAGCAGCGGGAGATCAAGATTCTGAGAAACGAAGTTCAAGCCCTCAAGGCACAACGGGATGAATTTGCAGAGAGCCTGGTAAGCCTCGAGCCACTGCCTGCTGATCCCAATAACAAACAACTAGAGACAGAGGCTTCGACCACAGAGTCGGAGCGTGCAAACAAACTAGGAGGAAATTAAATTGAAAATCCAACCAAATGAAGAATATATCGTGGATTGTCTGCAAAAGCTGCTGAACATCCCTAGTCCCAGTGGCTATACGATGCAAGCCATGAAATGGATTGCCGAGGAGGCAGACAAACTCGGGGTACCTCTGGAGTGGAATGCCAAGGGCGGTGCCATCCTCACCCTTCCAGGAGAGGATTCCAGCCGCACCATCGCTCTCAGTGCGCATGTGGATACACTTGGCGCTATGGTACGCTCCATATCGGCCCACGGCACACTACGCATTACCTCCGTAGGCGGCTTCTCGATGAACAGCATTGAGAATGAATACTGCCAGATTCATACGCGGAGCGGTCAGATATATACAGGGACAATTCTGTCAACCCAGCCTTCTGTGCATGTCTACCCTGAAGCACGTACCTTTGAACGGAAGGAAAGCAACATGGAGGTTCGTATCGATGAGCTGGTAGACACAAAAGAAGATGTGCTCGCACTAGGGATCGGTGTTGGTGATTTTATTTCCTTCGATGCCCGCCCAGTCGTCACCCCGTCCGGCTATATCAAGTCCCGTCATCTGGATGACAAGGCCAGCGTAGCCGCACTGCTCGGCTTGCTTGAATCCGCTCAGCGGGAGCAATGGAAACCCCGCCATACAGTGAAGCTCCTCATCTCCAACTATGAGGAAGTTGGTCATGGTGCCGCATCCATCCCTGGTGACATTGCAGAGATGATTGCCGTTGATATGGGTGCTATTGGAGATGATCTTAGCTGTAAGGAGACGGATGTATCCATCTGTGCCAAGGACTCCTCGGGGCCTTATGATTATGAGATGACAAGCCGACTGATCATCCTAGCGCAACAGCTCGATATTCCACATGTTGTTGATATTTACCCACGTTACAGCTCTGATGCCTCGGCAGCTCTCAAAGGCGGACACAATATTCGGGCAGCATTAATTGGACCAGGCGTACATGCTTCCCACTCCATGGAACGCACGCATAAGCAGGCTGTAATCAATACTACTCGCTTACTGGCCGCTTATATTCGGCAATAACCTAGTACCTTGACCCTATTAAATGTGAGTGAAGAGTCGCTGCAAGCGGGGAGCCTGTCGAGATTATTAAACAGAATCAGAATGATCACCCGAGTTCATTTGAGTGCTAGTTATAATACTACAAGCTGACGTCTGCACTTCTCTGTCAGCTTGTTTTTTTGTATGCTCAGCCTCCCCCACTATAGATAGAGCTGCTCGCAAGAGAGGCAAGCGGCAGATATAGAGCGATTGGATGAACTAAGTCAGTAGCTCCGCCCTAACAATAGAAGACTGTCTCAAAGCCCCTCGGCCAGAAACAGCCTTCTCATCTTATAATCCGATTCATTTTATAACCCGATTCAAATATCCAACATGTACACGTTCAACACTCCATTAGACAAAAGAGATACGCTTGGATGGGTGCTCTGGTAGAACCGAAGACACTAGCTGCTGGACCACTGGATGCTTGGACTGTAGAATAGCATTCTTGTCCTCCCCCTGATAGACAAGCCTTCCTTGATCCAATACAGCAATCCGATCACAAATTCCCATAGCAGCCCGTATGTCATGAGTAATGAACAGATAGGACAGACCATAAGTCGCTCGTAGCTCAGCCAACAATGACAAGATTTGCGTCTGATGCACCATGTCCAGACTGCTGACCGATTCATCCAGCACGATCAGCTTGGGCTTAAGGGCAATCGCCCTCGCGATGTTAACCCGTTGCAGCTGCCCACCACTGAACTGATTCGGCCGCTTGCTTCCATCCTCTATGCGGAGTCCCACCTGCTCCAGCAGTTGACCAATTCGCCGCTCTCGCTCCTGTGGTGACAGACGCTCATAATTGTCCAGAGGTTCGCCGACAATCTGAGCGGCAGTCATGAGCGGATTTACGGCAGAATAGCAATCCTGGAATACCACCTGCAGATCACGTCTTAAGGCCCTCAATACCTGCCTGTTGGACTGATAAATATCCTGTCCTTCGAACAGTACCTGGCCCGTGCTTGGCTTCTCCAGACCGAGAATGATTTTGCCTAATGTGCTCTTTCCTGCACCGCTCGTACCCAATAAGCCCATGCAGCAGCCTTTTTCAATTGTAAACGATATATCCGATAGCACTGGAGCCCGTCGCCCAGCACGGTCCAACCAGCTGCGTTTGCCATAGCTATGGGTTAGTTCATGTACCTGAAGCACGGTTCATCATCCTCTCTAATGCTTGGAGTGAGTAAGGCTCACTTCCATGTGCTCCCGGCTCCCAAAGTCATCTGAGGCCGAGCATGAAGCAGCATACGTGTATACTCATGCTTCGGCTGGTCAAATAATTCATGAACACTAGCCTGCTCCACGATGCGCCCCCTTTGCATGACCGCTACCTCATCCGCCATCTGTGAAATGACGCCCAGGTCGTGGGAGATCAGTAGAATCGAAGTGCCATATTCCGTACGTAGTCGGTTCAGCGCCTGAAGCACCCGAAGCTGATTCACCACATCCAGCGCCGTGGTTGGCTCATCCGCAATAACCAGAGCAGGTCGCAGACACATCGATACCGCAATCATGACACGCTGCAGCATGCCCCCACTTAGTTGAAAAGGATACATACGCATCAGCTTGGCAGGCTCAGGCAGATTCATGTCTGCAAGGGCAGCAATAGCCTGCTCCTTGGCTTGTCCTTTGGAGAGGCCGGCATGTGTGCGCAGCGTCTCTATGAATTGAGAGCCGATGGTGTATACAGGGGTGAAAGCATTCATCGGGTTCTGGATAATGCATCCGATCTCTTTGCCCCGGATACGCCGCATCTCTTCGCTTGGCAATGAGCTTAGCTCCCGCCCATTCAGACGAATGCTCCCAGTTGCCTTCATCCTCTGGGGATCGAGCAGCTGCAAAATAGCGTTACAGGTAATCGACTTACCACTGCCGCTTTCCCCCACCAGGCCGAACACTCGACCTTTCCCGATATCCAGATGTATAGATTGTAGCAGGGTCGTAGGACTATCTACATTGTGTAGCTGCACCTGCAGGTCACGTACTTCAAGCACATTGGAAGCAATAGTAACAGTCTTGTCCTGCTCTGGGGACCTCGTTTGATCCTCTATCCTGTCGTTCTCCTTTGGATTAACCACGCTTGTCTCACCATCCTTCTTCCGCCAGCCGCTGCTGAGATAGCATTACCGTTTGACAATGCCATACCGCTCGGATAGCGCTTCTCCAAGCACGTTGAACGTAATGACTACCACCAGAATAAGCACACCCGGATAGATCATCAACTCGGGATGGCTGCGAATATAGCTCGTCCCTTCATGGATCATGGCTCCCCATTCCGCGTTCGGCGGCTGGATGCCCAGACCCAGAAATGACAATGCAGAAATATCCATAATCGCCCAGCCCATCTCCAGAGTCCCCATCACTACAATAGGGCGCTGCACGTTAGGAATAATATGCTTGCGAATGATGCGCCAGGAAGACGAGCCACTAATCCGTGCAGCCGCAATAAAGTTCCGTTCCTTCAGGCTGACTACCATATTCCGGCATATCCGCGCATAATACACCCACTGCACCAGCATGAGCGCAAGCAGCACCTGCATCAGACCTGGTCCGAAGATACCTACAATCCCTAATACCAGCACCAGGTTCGGAAAGGCCATAATCCCTTCACAAAGGCGCATAAGAAGGCTGTCCACCCAGCCTCCCAGGTAGCCGGCAATAGAGCCCACAGCTACACCAATGATCAAGGAAGACAGGAATATCACTGTCGCAAATCCAATCGATACCCTAGCGCCATAGATCAGTCTAGACAGGTTATCACGCCCCAGATGATCTGTTCCCAGCCAGTGCTCCGCCGAAGGACCTTGCAACTTTTGCAGCAGATTCACCTTGACCGGATCATGTGGAGCAATCCATGGAGCCAGCAAGGTAACCACGAAGAAGAAGAGCACTACCACCGTACAGATTAGGATGGCTCTCTCACCCTTGAACCATTTACGCCATTTACTTATCACTGCTCAGCCCGTCCTTTCGCTGAAATCCGCGGGTCCATATAGAGCTGAACCAGGTCAACGAGTAGATTGCACACGATGAACAGGCAAGCCGCCAAGAAGACATAGCATTGAATGACCGGAATATCCCGGTTGAAGATCGCTTCCACAAAGTAACGCCCGAAGCCCGGCCACGAAAAGACCTGCTCCACGATAATTGTACCTGTGAGCAGCTTGCCCATATTCATACCCATACCGGTAATAAGCGGCGATATGGCGATTCTCAGCACATGCTTCAAGACAATCGTCCGCTCGCGTAACCCCCGTGTTCTGGCATACTGCACATACGTCTCCTGCAGCTGCTCCAGCACGCTGGTACGCAGCAGGCGCGTGTACACAGCGATTAGCACCAGTGAAAGGGTCACTGTCGGCAGCACAAGGTTCTCCCAGCTTCCCCGCCCCTCAACAGGCAGCAGATCCAGCTTGACCGAGAAGAAGAAGATTAGCAGGTAGCCCAGCCAGAACTGTGGAATCGAGGCTCCAAAATAGGAGATAAGCCTGCTCACCATGTCAATCCAGCTATTCTTGTATACGGCAGCCAGAATCCCCAGCGGAATGCTAACCAAGGCAGACAACAGCATGCTCCACAAAGCCAGCTCTACTGTTGCCGGAAGCCTTGCGCTCACTTCCTTCCATACAGGTTGGTTGGTGAGATAGGATGTGCCAAAATCAAGCCTGGCCATCTTCTGAATCGTATTCATGTACTGGGTCAGCAAGGGCTGATCCAGCCCGAATTCATGCCTTTTTTGCTCCAGTAGCTCAGGTGTTGGATAGATATGAGCTGCTGTCAAGTAGGCTTCTGCCGGATCAACCGGGGAAATGTGAATAAGCGCGAAAGTAACAAGTGTAGCAATAAAAACGATTGGAACGATCGCCATTATTCGTTTACCGATATAGCTGACCACCATTTTTCCTCCTATGGATTACACTGCGCGAGCTGTACCGATCCTCACGGAGTTCCTAATTCTATTCCTGCAAAAGGATTCTCATCGCGGTTAGCCGGAAACACAAACTGACTGATATGCTTCTGGTATACCGCTGTCTTCTTGATATAGGAAATCGGTACAATCGCCGATTGCTCCTGTAGTGTGCTCAGGATCGATGTATACAGTTCCTGCCGCTGCTTCTCGTCCGTTGAAGACAGTACCGCGCGAATCTGTTCATCGAGTTCCTTTTTCATCGGGATGGCACTCAGTGTCTCTGAAATACCGAATCCAGGGCTTGCCACCACGTTCACGAAGGAATGTGGATCATATGGAGCACCGTAGTTGTACCAGAAATACAGGTCGAAATCATTCGCCTTCAGACGCTTGATCTGCACGGTCAGTTCAAGACCCGTCAGATTCACCTTGACACCCAGCTCACTCCATTCGGCCTGAATGGTCTCAGCCATCGCCTTCTGAATCGGGTCCGTCTTATCGAAGATCATCTCGAATTCCAGCTTCTGACCATCCTTCTCTCGAACGGTACCACCAGTTGGCAACTTCCAGCCCGCTTCATCCAGTAGAGCCTTGGACTCCTCGACATTATATGCGATCGGCTGGAGATCAACATTCGTATACGGGTAGTTCTTGGACAGGACGGAATCAGCTGGCTCCTCCAGACCAGAGGTAATGCCTTCTACCATAGCTTGCTTATTAAAGCCTTGATGAAGCGCCGTGCGTACCCTTACATCCGACAGCTTCGGATTGGAGGAATTCAGCAGCAGACTGCGGGTACCCACCGGATCTGACAGCTGTGTCGTGTATTCATTATTGTCACGCAGCTGCTTGAATGCATCCAGACTGATGACACCTTCACCATAGATCAGATCAAGCTCGCCCTTCTCAAAGGCAGCTACACGGGTCTCTGCATCAGGAATGATTTTGACAGTAACCTGGTCGATGTTGGGTGCAGTTCCCCAGTAGTTCGGGTTGCGCTTGAAGACTGCATACTCATCCTGCCTGTACTCTGCCAGCATCCATGGTCCTGTTCCAACAGGCTCCTTGACGCCTTCAGATGTATCCCCATTATCAGGGAATCCGGCTTCACCCAAAAAACGGAACGGGCGGACTACAGACAGGTCCTGCAGAACAGGATAATACGGCTCTGTCAGCGTCATGCGGAAGGTAAGATCGTCCACTACCTCTGTCTTGTCAAGTACGCCTACAATGCCCAGCCAGCTGTGGGTCTGCTTGTGTGCCATCACCGCATCAAAATTCTTCTTGACGATCTCGGCATTAAAGTCTGTGCCATCTGAGAATTTCACACCAGAACGAAGCTTGAAGGTATATACCTTGCCGTCATCTGAGATGGTCCATGATTCAGCCAAGGCCGGCTCCAGCTTACCGTCCTTCTGGTAGCTAACGAGTGGCTCATAGAGCATCGACTGGGCAAAAAGCTGTGAAGGATTATATGTGTGGGGATTCATCGTACCGATATCACGAGGCCATGACATCGTAATTGATTTGGTGGTAGCAGCCTCATGTGAGGTAGCTGTAGAAGCTTCGTTGCCGCTCCCCGTATTGCTGCATCCTACAATTACGAATAGCAGCAGTAAGGTTGTCGCCAGGATAAAGGCAACGGATTTGCGATGATGTGCGAACATGGATGTAGATCCCCTTTTCTATTTCGTGATAATGATTCTCATATTCATTCATTAAGAATAGGCAGGAGCCGACCTTTTGTCAACAGAAAAGAAACCCTGATCTTATGGATAAGATTAGGGTCTCTTCGCGAAGCAGCCTTTACACTGACACCGTTCGCAATTAAGGGGTTTATGGAAGGGACAGAAGCTCAGCCATCTGCCAGGAATCTTACTGCTTTCTGCAAGAACAATCCAGCGTGTGATCATTCACCATGCCTGAGGCCTGCATGAATGCGTAGCAAATGGTTGAGCCGACAAATTTCATGCCCCGCTTGCGCAGCATCTTGCTCATCTGATCCGATTGCGGCGTGACAGCTGGCACCTCGGTTACATCACGCCAGTGATTCACCAGGGGGACGCCATCCGTAAAGCTCCATAGCAGCTCGGAGAAGCTTCCTTTCTCCATGATGTCCAGATAGATTCGTGCATTCGTAATCGTCGACTGGATCTTGAGTCGGTTGCGAATGATGCCAGGGTTGCTCATTAGCTGTTCGATCTTCTCGTCATCATAGGCCGCAATCCGCTCTGGATTGAATTGGTCAAAAGCTACACGGAATGCCTCACGCTTCTTCAGAACGGTATACCAGCTTAGTCCCGCTTGCATACCCTCCAGTATAAGTAGCTCAAACAGCTCTTGATCTCCGTACTTCGGTATACCCCATTCCTCATCATGATAGGCGATATACAAAGGGTCTGAGTTGACCCATGCGCAGCGCTGTACCTGCGTGCTCAGATGCCATCATCCTTCCTGTAATCAAAGCTACAGACACTACGGACGAAGCTGGATGCTGAATTGCTCATCCGGGCGTTCAGTAGTGTAGTAGAACATGTAGATTTCTGCGCTGTCTGAATCATAATCCTTATATACATCAATAGACTTGTTATTTCCATCCCCTGAGAAATTGACCGTGAGCGGCTTGCCTATGATACGATCCTTCCCTTTGCCGATGTGGGTCTGATTTACGCCGCCGAACAAGGGATCAGCGCTTTCCGTCTCTACGAACAGATTACCATCTTCGCGATAATACGTCCATTTGACAGGATAACCTCCAATGTCCTGCATGAAGGATTGGCGCTCGCTACCAATATTCTTAAGCATGATTGCAGGATACTCATCACCATCATGATATTCAATAAGATGCCGCCCAATCAGCTTGATGATGGACGTGTCTGTAATCTCCAAATCCAGCGGCCTCTCCACAGATAGCTCGTTTATATTAGGACCTTTCTCAGAAGACCAGTATGCCTGGCGTAGTAAATGACCGTCCACTTCCAGTTGATACTTGACAAATGGGAGCTGGTAATAGCGCTTCTGATGCTCTTCCGTCACACGGATTTGCGTAGGGGTAATGACCAGTTCCTTCAACACAGCCTTGTCCTCCGTACCGGGAACAGGCATATCAATCTGGGTACGCAGGGTACCTGCTTCCATTTGTTGCTTGCTCAGGTGAAGTGAGAATGTCCATTGCTGATCAACGATCGCATCCCGCCGGGTGTAGTCGAGTTTATACACAGTACCATCCTTTGGTATATCAGCCAGCTTGTAATATTGCTGTGCCGTATACTCCCCGTGATCTCCAGGCTTGCCGAAGGCACCGTTGCTGATGCGAACAGGCTCATCGCTATTGTAGTAGGCATTCACCTGTGGAGTGGCCCACTCTCTGATCTCTGGCTGAGCAAAAAATACACCTGTAGACAGCATCAGGCTATCCTCTCCCCGCGGAAACACTTGAACCACCAGCTTGGAAATGCCATCTTGCTCGATGGCAAACTGCTGCTCTCCTAATTTGCTGACATCAAGCGGTATCTCCTTCTGCTGATTCGAGAAAAATTGCAGTTTTCCGGCCGTCAGTTCAATAGTCGATTGCTCCGACTTCGGAGTCCAATTTGACTCAAAATAACCGATGTACCTTCCAGCCTGTTCATTCCACATCTGTCTACCGACCTTGCCCTCGATCCGATTGCCTTGCTCATCCGTCAGCTCCATGTCCGCGAACTGCCACAGATTCTTCCCATATTTACCTGTATCCAGGCTATATAAGATGACCGTTCGGTTCTCATCCACCACGGCTGTATGAATCGTTAGCGTAATCCCGTCCTTCGTCACAGATTGCTCAATCGTCTGCCCCAGATTCTGTGCTAGGGCGGTCTGGATGCCACTCCTGCCGCTGCCGTTCAGCAAATGGGTCCAATCGACCTGAAACGCTGCATATACCGGGGCTGCGATGATGACAGCGCTGATAGAAGCAATCATCGCGACCCGGCGCCAGCCTCGCGCTCTGATGATAGACATAATAAGTCCATTTCTCCGTTTGGAGTGTTGTCTGCCCTTCCCGAAAGATACTGTGTCGGCCGCTTCCACGTGAGCCTCAGCTTGCGTATCGTTTGCTGTCTCTATATGTGACCACATCTTGTTAAAATCAGGGTAACTCAGCCCATCTTCATGGTTTAATTGCTGCTTAAGTCTGTTCTCGATATGCCTCATGACATCCTCCCTTTCCCGGACGGTGGACAACGTAATCCCGCTTTGACATGATTAGCTTCATTAGCTTTAGGCCCTTGTGCACTCTTGATTTTGCCGTACCAACTGGAATACTCAGAATCTCGGCGATGTCATTCATACTGAAATCATGCATGTATCTTAACGATATCGCGGCACGGATCTTCGGGGGTAACTGCATCATATCCCTCGCCAGTTCCTCCGCAGCCTCCCGTTCCTCCACCAGCAGGTCTAATGCCTTTCCTTCCTGATCTGTAGAGCGGTATTGGCTCTGCACGAGCATATCCTTGGCCTCTCGTCTGCGCCTTGTCTTCAGATGGGTCAGACAGCGATTCACAGCAATACGCATAATCCATGCCCGAAGATGCTCCATGCGCTTCCAATCACTGCGAAAAATAGAGATAAAGACTTCCTGGCAGAGATCCTCAGCATCCGCTTCGTTATGTACCATGTAGTAGCATGTTCTGTAGACCTGCTTGCTGTAGTTCTCAAAAAGCTCTTTTTGTGTCAATGCTTCCTTCCTCCTCTCCAACCTGTTACCTCTTAAACTAACTGAACTGGAAAAAGGTTCATTCCTGACCGTAAAAATAAGAAAAACGTCTATCGACGTACTTTCACAGAAGACAGACCACGTTTGGTTGAAGTTTTTCTTGTGATAATCGAATTGTTCAGCTCCGCTGAAAACTTATGAATTCTATTATCTACAAAAAGAACCGCAAGTCACCAATAAGGCGACTGCGGTCCAATTGATACCTATTTGTTCTCTTCGATTCGTTCAGCCAGCTCATTCAGATAGGTCCAACGCTCCATCAGACGCTCCAGCTCAGCCTCTGCCTGGGCCTGCTGCTGCATTAGCTCCTGCAGCCGCAACGAGTCGCTGAACGCCTTCTCCATCTCTGCTGCGATCTGCACCAGGTGCTCTTCAGCCTGCGCTACCAGCTCATCAATCTGCTCATATTCCCGCTGTTCCTTGTAGCTGAATTTCAGCTTTTCTTTTCTGGGAGCCTGCTCCTGCTTCTCAGTAGCTGTCTTCTTCTCGGCTGCAGCGATCGCTGAGGCCGTCTCCGCAGCATGCCGTGCCATCCACTCCGCATATTCCGTATAGTTGCCTACATGGGTCCGAACCTTTCCGTTCCCCTCGAAGGCCATGATTTTATCTACAGTCCGATCCAAGAAATAACGATCATGGGATACGGTAATAACTACCCCAGGGAAGTCATCCAGATAATCCTCTAACACGCCGAGTGTCTGAATATCCAGATCATTCGTCGGCTCATCCAGCAGCAGTACATTAGGAGATTCCATCAGTACTCGCAGCAGATATAGCCGCCGCTTCTCTCCACCGGACAGTCTTCCAATAACCGTCCACTGCATCGCAGGAGGGAAGAGGAAGCGTTCCAGCATTTGTGCAGCCGTGATTGTACTGCCGTCTTCTGTCCGTATAATCTCGGCGCCCTCTTTGATATATTCGATGACACGCTGATTCATGTCCATATCCTGGTGCTCCTGAGTATAGTACCCCAGCTTCACCGTGCTACCGAGCACAACCTGCCCCTGATCCGGCTCCAGCCTGCCAGCGATCATATTCAATAGCGTCGACTTGCCGCTTCCATTCGGTCCGACAATCCCGATTCTGTCACCGGGAACCGCTGTGTAGTCTAGATTGCTGATCAATACGCGACCGTCCACGGATTTGTGCAGCTGCTCCAGCTCCATGATTTTCTTGCCCAGACGAGAAGAAGCGACAGAGACATCCATGGATCCGCCTCGTTGCTCAGGTTGCTGCTCCTTCAGCTTCTCGAAGCGCTCAATCCGCGCTTTTTGCTTGGTTGTCCGAGCCTTGGCACCGCGCCGTATCCACGCCAGCTCATTACGAAACAGATTCTGACGCTTCTGCTCCGAGGCCGCCTCTCGTTCTTCACGTTCGGCTTTAAGCTCCAGAAATCGGGTGTAATTCGCTTCATAACGATACAGATTACCCCGATCCAGCTCCAGCATGACGGTAGCGACACGATCAAGAAAATAGCGATCATGCGTAATCATCAGCAACGCGCCGCGCCGCTTCTGCAAATATTGCTCCAGCCATTCCACAGAGTCGTTGTCGATATGGTTCGTAGGCTCGTCCAGAATCAGCAGCTCGCAGGGCTGAATCAGAGCAGCAGCCAGTGCTACCCGCTTACGCTGTCCACCAGACAGGCTGCCCATGAGCGCGTCGAACTGAGTAATACCTAGCCGTGTCAGCACCGCTTTAGCTTCACTTTCCAGGGTCCACGCCTGCAGTGCATCCATCCGCTGGTTGACCTCAAGCAGTCTCTTCTGTAACGACTCATTACCTGGCTGCAGCTCCAGCTGCTCCATAACCTCTGTATATTCACGTACCGCCTTCATCTCCGGCAAGCCTCCGCCGAAGATATGCTGCAATACCGTTGCCTGCTCGTCGAATTCGGGATTCTGCGCGAGATATTGAATCCGGACATCGTTATTGACCGCAATTTGTCCACTGTCTGGCGTCTCAATCCCTGCGATTGTACGCAGGAATGTTGACTTTCCGGTACCGTTGACACCGACTACCCCGATCTTATCCTTGTCTTCCATGCCAAAGGATACTTCGTGGAAGAGCGTCTTGACCCCGTAGCTTTTGGATAATTGTTCTACCGTTAATATGTTCATGGCTTTGCCCTACACTTTCTATGAACTAACCTGCTTTTACTGTTATTTAAACTGAACCAATTACTTTCCACACGGATTCACTACATGTTCAGAATAATCTATCGATCGTTGTGATGCCATAGATTTGTGTGTGCGATGCTTGATCCTACACTCGCTTCATTCGCTACACACAACATAATACACTTGCTCAGGCATTACCTGATAGGCACAGCCCGGCAGCCTCCCAAAAATAGATTCGCCGCGAGCTCGACAGTAGTCAGCAGCTCTGCCTCCTCATACTCTTGGTTGAACATGAAATCCATCTTAAGCCGCTCCAGCATACCGATAAATGCTTTGGCATGCAATGATGCATTATTCACCCTAGCTTGCTCCAGCACCTGGGTCACAAAATCTGTATACCGCTGAATGAAGCCTCTCATATATTCCATCAGCTCCGGATCATTGTTGGGTAGCATGAAGAACAGCTTCGAATGATACCGCCGCTCGTAATGATACCGCAAATGAAGGCCGGCCATCCTATGCATCTGCTCCTCGAAGGCACACCCTTGAACGGAATGACTGAGCCTCTCCAAGAACTGCTCACAGTCCCGACGAGTTACGGCCTTGAACAGGTGCTCCTTGCTCTCGAAATACAGATAGACGGTACCTTTGGCAATTCCTGCTTGCTCCGCAATCTCCGAAATCTTCGTTTCGTAGAAGCCTTTGGTACCAAAAATATTATAAGCCGCGTCCAGGATCGCCTCCTGCTTATCTCCATGCAGGGCACTCATATAGCCCCTTCCCCCTTCCTGTCTTGTTCCCCGATTGGGTGTTCTGTTCTATATTCACAGAGTCAGTGCCAGCAATGCCAGCGCACCGCCGACAATAGAGCTGATTAGATTCACAGCATCATTGCTCATCCAGCCCCAGCCGCGAACGGCAAGAGTCTCTTGCCCGCAGTGCATCTCTACCTCAACCTCGCGGCCACATACCTTACAGCGATGCATAAGCTGCACCGTAGCCCCGAGATACGAATCTGTGAATGCACCTCCTATGCCAGCAACGCCTCCGATAAGCAACCATTCCCACCAGCCAAGCAAGGTGGTTCCCTCCACTAGCTGGAACAGCCAGGCTCCAAGACCAATAGTCATTCCGCCTGCCAATGCTGCCCCCGTGCCAAGCCATGAGATGCCGCCAGACGTACCTGGCTGCATTACTTTACCATTCAGAACAGATCGCGGCGGCTTACAGCTCAGGCTACCAATCTCGGTCGCCCAGGTATCTGACGTTACCGTGGCCATAACCCCAATGAAGAATAGGGCCCATACGGGGTGCGGCCATACAAAGTTCAAGATACACAGCAGCATTCCGATGCCACCGTTCGCCAGCACCTGTCCTGCATCACGATTCCCGGTCTTGGCATAGGACTTCTCTAATTCTGCCTTCCGTCCCTGCTTATACTTGGATAGAGCTGTAGATGTGATGAAGAATAACAGCAATGTGCCGAACCAGAACAGATTGCCTGCTCCATAATATACAGTACCCATGATTACAGCTGCTGCACAGCCGGACAACGTCAACGAGCGTCTCCGGTATGCAGCTCCGCTCACCAGCAGCGCAGCTGCTGCTCCAATGATCCAGTCCACATTAGCCTCCTGCACAATGACATGATTTCAAGCGCGCTTCAAGCTTTGCGCCCCATTCTTTACAACTATTCACTACAGCAGACATTCACATCAACACTAGCCGATCTTGCACGAGCCTTGTGATTCATTTCCCCACTGAAGCTCCAATATATCTCCACGAACCGTTGGTCCCACTCCTTCAGGAGTCCCTGTGAAGATGATATCTCCCGCTCCCAGACCGTAATGCTCAGCAATATAATCGGCTACAACCTGCAAGGAGAAGATCAGATTCGATAGGTTGCCGCGTTGTACCTCCTGTCCATTCTTTAACAGGGTGAAATCCTGCTGAAGTAGAGCTTCCAGACCTGGAAACGGACGAAACGGCGTAATTGGCGCAGAATTCTTGAAGCCCTTGGCAGCTGTCCACGGGTGGCCCTTCTGCTTGATGACAGATTGCACGTCACGCAGCGTAAAATCAATACCAAAGGCGAAGCCACTAATGCTCTCCGCAAGTGACATACCTGGTTCATAATGACTCCCCATCTGCAATACAAGCTCTGCCTCATAGTGAAGCTCTCCGCGATTCAGCGGAAGACTAAGCGTATCTCCATCCATAGCTACAACCGCATGCGACGGCTTCATGAAGATCATTGGCTGTTCGGGTACGGCGTTGCCCAGCTCCTCGGCATGTAATTTATAATTGCGTCCTACACAATACACATTGCGGATTTCCTTCATCATTCTCGTCAGCCACCTTTGTCTGTATAAATTAAATTAATTCCGCAAAAAATTGCAGCAGATCAGCAGATTAGCACTTGAAGCTTATATAGCTTAACTTGCAGCTTATATAGCTTAACTTGCAGCTTATATAGCTTAAATAGTACAGATATGAATTTATGTAGGGCCTGATGTAGATAGATGCTGCCTAATATGACTTGATACGAACTGATATGGCTTTGCTGTCAGTCAACAGTGCCGCTTGGCTGCGGTGCCTGTTAATACATTCCTGGCAAAAGGTGTTATAGGAACGGCAGCCAGTTAGGCTTGGAAATGGCTACCGGCCACAATTCAGGGCGATTCGTGCAGATCAGCAATTCCGGATCCAGGACAGCAAGCCGCCTCATGAGACGTAGCTGATCGACTGTCCAGGCCATGACGGTAATTCCCCTATTTGCCATCACGCGCAGTAACTGCTTGCTCACATGAGGATAACCGAGCGACAGAAATGTGCACCCCAGCCTATCTAGTTGATCAGCCAGATCGGAGGGCGCGGCGTCAATGATCAGTCCGGTTCGTAGCTTGGAATTAAGGGTCTTCACCTGACGAAGCGTCTGACGGTCAAATGAGGTAAGTACGACAGTCCTCTCCATCCCGCGTGCTATTATCTCACGCAGTACAGCCTTCTCTAGACCTGGATACATATTACCCGACGTCTTAAGCTCAATATTAAGCGACACGGAGGCCTGGCACAAATCCAGCACCTCACTAAGCTGTGGTATGCGCTCTCCAGCATATTTCGATGACTTCCAGGCACCTGCATCCAATCGAGCCAGCTCTGCTGAGGTCATATCCTTCACGAATCCTGTTCCATTCGTGGTTCGATCCACCTTGAAATCATGAATGACCATCGGTACACCGTCACGCGATAATTGTACATCCAGCTCAATCCAGCTAACTGCAGAGCATTCCAAGGCCAATCGAAAAGCAGCCATCGTATTCTCCGGGGCAGCATCAGAGCAGCCGCGGTGAGCTACACATCCGTTCCTCATCACACAGCCTCCTTGGGCAAAAGGATGATTGTTCGCCTAACCTCATCATATATGCCTTTTATCTCGCCGTCACACGGCCATCCGCTTGAATGCGGGCTCCACCGATGGATACAGCGGTCAGTTCCCGATACAGCTGACTTGCTTCCTCGGCTCCCATAGGAACAGGCTGACCCAGTTCAGTACGATAAGGGATAAGTTGCAGTTGACAGTCCCCCTGCTTGGTGCAAGAAGCTTGGAAAATAGCTGTCTGCAGAGTTAATGGGTCCAGAGCTTTGGAAAAAATGAAGTTACCAGTGCTATAAGCGATCCATTTACCCTTATACTGTTCTAAGCCCTGCAATACATGTGGATGCCCGCCCATAACCAGATCTGCTCCAGCATCAATGAATTCATGTGCAAGCTTGCTCTGATGAACCTCAAGTGTCCTCGTCTTCTCTTTACCCCAGTGGGCGGTCACAATGACCAGATCTGCTTGCTTACGCGCTTCTCGAATTGCTTTCAGTGCCAGGGTGGAATCGTAGGCCCCTGCAACTCCTGGCTGGCCCTTGCCGGCATACCAGCTCACCTTGGGAATAACACGGCTAAAGCCGAGCAGAGCGATTCTGGTCCCGTTTCTCTCGTAGTAGATTGGTGCATAAGCCTGCTCCGCTTGCTTGCCTGCGCCCATATACCCGATGCCATATTGCTGTAGATAGCTCATCGTATCCAGCAGCCCTTCTACCCCTTGATCCAAAATGTGATTGTTTGCCAAATTCACCGCGTCCATGCCGGCTGCTGCGAGGGCAGAAAGCGCCTTGGGAGAGGACTTATAGACATAGGTCTTGTCTTCTGCCTCCTGCCCGCGGGTTGTGACCGGGGTCTCCAGATTGCCAACCGTTAGGTCATCCTTGCGAAATAGATCCCCAAGATATTGATAAGGAAAATCAAAGCCCTTGCTCTCCAGCCGCTCTTCCACCTTGCCGGAAAATTGAATGTCGCCTACAAAGTGAAGGAGCACCCGATCACCCGAACCGCTCCCTTTAGAAGTGTCCCCATCTTCTATAGGGGCAATAGTCTCTTGCTGCGCCATATCCTCTGTAGCTGCAGTGCCGCCACCAGCGACCTCATGCACATCTCTCCATTCGTCCGCTTCTGAGCTGTCAGGGGCATCTGCTACGCCGCTGTCGTCTGTCGGGTTGGCATCAGCGGATTCCTCATCTGCACCTGCTTGCTGTGTTGTATCTTCTTCCTCTGTCCCAATCTGTTCAGTGACAGAAGCATCGCTGTTCACCGCATCGCCGGATCCTTCCTGCGCATCGTTATGCTCGTCTACAGCACGGCTGTTGTCGGCCATCTCTGGATTCGGTGCAGCAGCTTGGCGACTGTTGGTCCAGGCTCCCGTATGCTCAGTCCAGAAGTAGACGCCTACCACTGCTCCAATCATGAGCAGCAGGGTCAGGTTCACCATCATCATGACTCTGGTCTTGCGATGGCGACGTTTCTTTTGCTTATTGTATTTCTCGCTTCTTGAGAGGGGCATCATTCTCTCCTTTATCATGTCATAGAAGCCGCATTGTCCTCACAGATAATCCAGCTTATCTCTATTTCCGTTCGGGTACTCATTTTATTATATATCAGCGTTGTTTACAAAGAGAACCCCCCGCCGTCGGCGGAGGGTTCAACCACAACAGGCCTGTAGGCCTTGAGCTTCGAGACTGCGGCTAGCAATGATCTTGCACTAACATTTATTCGTTCTATCTTGCAGCAGCTGTGGACAAGCCTGTACGCTCCACTGCTATCCCAGCATATTCCTTCGCTTGACGGATACAGTCCGGCAATCCAATCGCATCATATCCAGCTCCAGCTACGTAGACCCCTGGCAGCACATCACCGAGCTCCTTGCGCAGCATTGCCACGTTAGCAGTATGTCCCACCGGATACTGAGGCATAGAGTTGGGAAGCCGGGTAATCTCGGTGAACAGCGGCTCAGCCGTTACACCCATCAGATCATGTATGTCCTTGCGTACCCGTGCAATCAGCTCCTGATCTGGCAGACCGACGCTCTCCTCGGCACCTGCGCGGCCGACATAGCAGCGCAGCAGTACCTTGTCCTCTGGACTGGTGTGCAGCCATTTGGCTGAGGTCCAGGTACAAGCAGTGATATCCCTGCCCTCTTTGCGTGGTACGAGGAAGCCCGAGCCATCGAACACATTCTCGATATCCTCTCGCTCGAACGCCATTATCACATTGGCGACCGAAGCGTAGTTCATCGCTGCAAGCTCCTTGGTATCCACGTGTGGACTCAGGAGAGGAGCCGCTGCAAATGTAGGGACAGTTACGAAGATATCATCCGCCTCCAGCAGCGTTCCATTATCCAGTTGTACAGTATATCGTGAAGCCACGCTTGCATCCGCAGCGGTCTTGTGTATGGCAACAGCGCCCGTGCTAGTAAGCAATTCGCACGAGTGCAGCTCATGAATCAAGGCATGCACCAAGCTTTGCAGTCCTTGTCTGAAGGTCATGAACATGCTCTTACGGGTACCCGTATGCGTCTCCTGCGGCTTTCTTCCAGTCATCATACCGCGGATCAGGCTCCCATATTCGCGTTCCACATCACCGAACTGCGGAAAAGTAGCATGCAGACTAAGCTGATGCATCTCAGCCGCATATATACCGGCTAGCAGCGGCTCCGTAATATTTTCCAGCACCTCTCTGCCCAGCCGTCGCTCAATCAGCTCGCCTAGCGGCTCGTCATCTGTGCTTCGCCGCGGCGGAATGACGAAATCCATCAGGGCTCTAAGCTTGCCTGCTCCGGATACAAGTCCGCTCTGTAGAAAAGGCTTCAGCTCCGTCGGAATACCAAGCACCAGGCCCGGGGGCATGGGGTGAAGTCGTCCATTCTGGACGATATACGTCTTCTTGGCCTGTGGGTTGGTCGTGACCAGCTCATGATCCAGCTCGAGATCCTTCGCCAGATCAATCATAGCAGTCTTGCGCGCCAGAAAAGAATCTGGTCCCTTCTCAATCACAAAGCCATCCTTGTGCAGAGTCTCAATCTTCCCGCCAAGGACAGGGGCCTTCTCCAGAACAGTAATCTGGGGCTCGTAGCCTGCTTCCTTGAACAGCTTCCGACTATAAAAGGCAGCGCTAAGGCCGGTGAGACCGCCTCCGACAATGACAATTTTTCGCGGTGTTAATCCCATGTCCTCTTCATCCCTTTTTCCAACGGCTTATCACGACATCACTCAGCGTCTCCATATACAGGGGATCACTATTCAGCGAGTCGGTCCGTTGTAATCTCATATCCAGCTCGCGGGCTACAGCCTGAGCTTCGATATCCAGATCATACAATACTTCCAAATGGTCAGACACGAAGCCGATCGGGGCTGACAGTACGTACTCTACCTGCTCCTCGTGCAGCACATGCAACGTATCCAGAATATCTGGTCCGAGCCATGGCTCTGCCGTTCTGCCCGCACTCTGCCATGTGAACTGCCAGGACCCCACTCCAGCCTGCTCAGCTATAGCCTTGGAGGTCTCCATCAATTGATCCACGTATGGATCTCCCATCTCCAGAATTCGCTCAGGAAGACTATGGGCACTGAACAGCACCCGTACAGAAGCTCGGTCTGCGCCTGCTTCCTCGAACAGATCCAGCTTGGCTGTCACACGGTTCGTCAGCGCCTTGATCAGCAATGGATGCAGATGGTAGCTCTCCACAAAATCCATGTGGATACCTAGCTCCTGTGCCTTCGCTTCCGCCCGCTTGATGTAGCTGCCCACGCTCATCACGGAATAATGTGGGGCCAGAACGACGCCAATCCCCCGCTGAACACCATCACGTGCCATCGCTTCAACGCCGTCCTCGATGAACGGAGCAGCATGCTTCAATCCCTGATAGCATACGAACTCAACGTCCGGGTCTGGATTGTTGCGTCCCAGTGCTTCTTGCAAATTTTTGACCTGGCGGTCTGTATTCTCACGCAGCGGGAACACGCCGCCTACAATTGCCTTGTAGCGGTCTGTTAGCTCCTGCAGCTGCTCTGCTGATGGCGCCCGTCCACGACGGATATGTGTGTAATAAGCCTCGACTTGTTCCAGACTCTCCGGCGTGCCATATGACATAACAAGTACACCTATCTTCGTCTTCATCAGTGTGGTACCTCCGGTTCATATAATGGTGCTACATGGATAATATTGTTCATCCGATGGAATCTACATTGTCATTCGTATATAAATTTAACGCGTTACTCCTACACCTTGCCGAATGGCCGCCGTAGAGTATTCATGAATGTAGGCTGTCAGTTCACGCAGCTTATCCAGTGATGCTTCCGGGAATAACCCATGTCCCAGATTGAAAATGTAGCCAGGACTCTGCATTCCCTCATCCATAATCACCTTGGCCCGCTCCTGAATCACCTTCATCGGAGCTGTGAGCACATAGGGGTCCAGATTACCTTGCACACTATATTGATTTCCTAGACGATGTCTTCCTTCCGTAATGGAGACGCGCCAGTCAAGCCCAATGACATCAGCCTTGAGCCCTGGCAGCAATGGCAATAGCTCTCCCGAGCTCACGCCAGGAAAATAAATCTTGGGCACGTGCAAATCCGCTAATTCGTCAAAAATCCGCCGAATCGTTGGCAATACAAAATATTCGAAATCCTTGGGCGCGAGTGCACCGACCCAGCTGTCGAATAGCTGGAAAGCCTTGCCGCCATTAGCAATGTGCGCACGCAGATACGTAATAACCATATCCCCCAGCTTATCCATGAGACGGAACCACATGTCCGGCTCTCCATACATCATTTCCTTTGTACGAATATATCCCTTGGATGGTCTGCCTTCAATCAGGTAGCTCGCAATGGTGAATGGCGCGCCGGCAAAAGTAATCAGCGGTACCTTTAGCTCACGATCCAGAATTCGAATTGTCTCCATGATGTGGCTCAGGTCCGCATCCACATCGATGGGACGCAATCGGTCGATATCCGCCGCACAACGGATCGGATTCTCAATGACTGGCCCAATATTTTTAACTATATCAAAGTCAATTCCTAGCGAAGCAACCGGATTCATGATATCTGAATACAAAATAGCAGCGTCCACTCCCAGTTTGCGTACTGGCATCAGAGTGACTTCTGCGGCTAATTCAGGCTGTTTGCATATTTCAAGCAAGGAATAGCTCTCTTTGATCTTACGGTATTCCGGGTCATATCTCCCGGCCTGCCTCATATACCAGACAGGAATATGATCCACTTGCTCCTTATAGCAAGCGCGAATGAATGTATCGTTGTATGTCATTAATGTAAGCCCCCAATTCAAGTAAATACCCGATCGTCGAATTGCATCATTCCCAATCCATTGCGTAAAACCCTTATATTATTATGCCCTTTTTGGCAAGCCGGAACAACCACGATACAGCAGCTAACGATGACAAACCCGTGACAGTTGGATAAAGGTTGCATGAAGTGTGTTATACTAGTGGGACGGCTTTTTTTGGTATATCACCTTGTATAAGACACCTGATCCGTTTCTATCTGCAGCTGTTGGATATATAGGAATCAGGGCTTCTTTTGGTGAAAGGATGTGTTCGTCTTGCCAAGATGGAAGATCAACCTGATCGTGCTCTGGTTTGGTCAATTTTTGGTTAATGCGGGTATGACTATGATTACCCCGTTTTTATCTTTATATCTTGCAAGGGATTTGAATGTTGTAGATGAGCATGCGATCGGCCTATGGGCCGGCTTTATTTTTGCTGCTAACTTTCTAACCTCGTTCATCTTCCAGCCCTTGTGGGGCAAGCTAGCTGACCGCTATGGACGAAAAATCATGCTGCTGCGCTCAGGCTTTGGCATGGCCATTGTTATTGGGTGTATGGGTCTTGTCACTCATCCCTGGCAGCTTCTGGCACTGAGACTTCTGAACGGTACGATTTCGGGATTCAATCCGGCCTCAATCTCTCTGATCTCCAGCACGACTCCCAAAGAACGGATGGGCTTTTCCATGGGGATCATGCAGTCAGGACAGATGGCAGGGACCATTCTGGGACCGCTGCTGGGTGGATTCATGGCGGATCTGGTCGGATTCAGACCGATCTTCTACATTACCGGTGGCCTGATTTTCGCGGCGAGCTTGTTGGCGTTATTTTTGGTAAAAGAGAACTTCAGCCGCTCTGAGGCAGCCAAAATGCCGCAGACATCTGTCCTGGAAGGCCTGAAGGAATTGAGCCATACTCCACAGCTTCCAGCTCTGTTCACCGTCACGTTCTTGCTGCAGTTCGCCATGATCAGTACCGTGACACTGCTTCCGCTGTATGTACAGAATTTGTACGGAACTGTTGAGGGCATCGCGCTAGTAGCCGGATTCGTGACTGCAGTAACCGGCTTGTCCAACATGATCTCTTCTCCAATTCTCGGTCGTGTAAGCGACAGGGTGGGAGCTCATCGCGTACTGCTGGTAGCTCTCGCAGGCACAGCCATGATGCTCATCCCCCAGGCCTTCGTGCAGTCGGTAACCCAACTCGCGGCCGTCCGTTTCATGATGGGGGTATTTATGGGTGGGCTTCTACCCAGCGTGAATGCGCTAATTCGCTCTTATACACCAGAAGGAATGGAGAGCCGCGCCTTCGGCTTCAACACCAGTGCCCTGGCGCTGGGGAATATGCTGGGCGCTGTCATTGGCGGGGTGCTGTCAGGCTTCATTGGCATTGAGGGCTTGTTCATTATGTCAGGCTGCATGCTTCTGGTGAATATGGTCTGGGTACGCCTTAAGCTGTACAAGCACACGGAGCATGAATTTAGATAAGCAGTTATTGAAGTGCCATGAAATGGCTACCTGGGTCAGCTCTTGTTTATTTATGTAGGATATACGTTGGGCGCTTGGGTGAACGTTCCGCGAACAGATCGTTGTTCCAATCGCTGTTGTCCCCAGATTTTATTAATTTTCCTTAATCGGTGAAAATCCGGGGACAAAGGCGACCGCTGCGCTTCTCCACAACCATTCTGTCCCCTCCACTGTTTAAGCGCGATAACCATAATACACTGTGAATCAATTCTAATCATTACACGTAAGTGTAGAGCAAAGACAGTAACAAATGACCACAAACGCAGAGCAGCGATTCTCCAATAACAGAATCGCTGCTTGTTGACGTTTTAAGCTTTTGAGAAGACAGGAGGCCTGTCTCTGACTATTTATAGGACAGCCTTGCTTATTTGACCCGAGCGAGAGCCAGTCCGTCATAGGCAGGCAGCAGCAATCCTGTCAGCCGCTCATCACTTGCAATCATCTCATTGAAGCGACGAACCGCCTGTACGGAGGGTCCATTTTTGTCCGGATTAAGCGTCCTACCGCGCAGAAAACAATTGTCCCCCGCAATGATAGCTCCAGGGTTAGCAAGGGAAATCGCATATTCCAAATACACAGGATAATTCTCTTTGTCCGCATCAATGAAAAAGAAATCAAATCTCCTGCCTTCAGCCTGAAGTTGCTTCAAGGAGTCCGCTGCTGGGCCGATCCGGTACTCTACCTGCTCTTCATAGCCACTCTCCGTCATGTGCTTGGCTGCCAGATCGGCATACTCCTGCTTCAGCTCCAATGACGTAATTCGTCCATCCTCGCCAAGGCCTCTTGCCATGCATAAGCCGCTATAGCCACCTAGTGCTCCGATCTCCAGTACCTGTTTGGCCTGTGCAAGCTGAATCAGGAAGGTTAGCAATCGCCCATAGGCATAAGCCACCGATACCTCAGGCATTCCTTTATCCTTGATGGCCTCCTTAATCCGCAGCAATGCCTCGTCTTCCTTATATAATTGGTCTACATATTCGTCCGGGGACCAGTTCATAATCATCTCTCCTTAGCTGCAATCCGGCCATAATCCGGCAAGCTCATCTTAGCTCGGCCAGGCCAGTTCCATACTTTATCATAAGATAATTGTGTCGGCCAGCACAATCGCCTATACTGTAAAGATCGAATATTACGCGATCCTTGGCGGAACTAGTCCCTTGACTGCATACGATTTCGGGTTTGAATGACCTGAAGAGAGCGTGGTTAGCGGAAAGCGGGGAAGTCCTAGAGAAACGAAGTGTCCGTCTTTAAGCTTGCTGTTCATCAGCTTTCCATTTCGTTCGTAAGAACCGCAAGCTTAACAATGGTCGACAGGCTCCCCGCTTGCAGCGGCTCTATACTCACATTGGGGCTAGTCAAGGTATAAAATCCGCAGGATCGAGATGGAGTGAATACAAGCAATGTCCCAACTGCAATTAATCGCTACAGCTCCCATGGGCTTGGAGGCTATCGTAGCAAGAGAGCTCAAGGAATTGGGCTACCATGATCAGATTGTCGAGAATGGACGAGTTATCTTTAGCGGAGATTTCATTGATATTTGTCGTTGCAATCTGTGGCTCCGTACCTCAGACCGAATTTTGGTCAAAATGGGAGAGTTCCCGGCTACCACCTTCGATGAGCTCTTCGAAGGAACCAAGGCCCTGCCTTGGCAGGACTGGATTCCACAGGATGGAGAGTTCCCGGTAGAAGGCCGCTCTCACAAATCCCAGCTCAGCAGTGTACCTGCCTGTCAGGGTATTGTGAAGAAAGCAATCGTTGAAAAGCTCAAGGAGACTTACCATACAGAATGGTTCCCCGAAGATGGTCCCCGTTACGTCGTCGAAATTATTATGCTCAAGGATCAGGCCCTTCTGACACTGGATACGACTGGTCCTGGTCTGCATAAGCGCGGCTACCGCAAGCTGGTCACGGAGGCTCCCCTCAAGGAGACGCTGGCTTCGGCGCTCATTCAGCTCAGCCGCTGGACACCAGACAGACCGTTCTATGATCCGTGCTGCGGCTCGGGTACGCTGCTGATTGAAGCTGCCATGCAGGCCTGGAATCTTGCTCCGGGCATGCGCCGCACCTTCAATTCCGAGCACTGGCCTGTCATTGGCAACGAACGCTGGGAACAAGCCCGCGAAGAGGCTATGGATCTTGTACGGGACGATGTCGAGTTCCACATTGCAGGCAGTGACAATGATCCGGCAGCGATCAAGGTAGCCGAGGCTGCTGTGAAGAGTGCCGGACTGGCTGGAGAGATCAGACTGGAGACCCTTCCGGCCTCCAGGATTCGTCTTGAAGGAGAGTACGGCTGCATGATCACTAATCCACCCTACGGTGAGCGTCTGAGTGACGCACCGGAGGTCGAGAAGCTGATCCGTGGTCTTGGACTTACGGCTGCGGCCGTACCGACATGGTCATTCTTCACCATCAGTCCGACGAAGCAATTCGAGCACTACTGGGGCCGCAAGGCAGACAAGCGCCGCAAGCTGTTCAACGGTCGCATCGAGTGCCAATATTATCAATATCTCGGACCGCTACCCCCACGCCGCAAGTCTCCACAGGAGTAGTAGGGCAATAGAATACACAGACAGACAACACTACAAGCGTTGTCTTCAAAGTCCAGCTCATCAAGCTTCCTTTAGGCAGACCTACCCGTATACGGGTAGGTCTGTTTGTCCATTTGCGTCGGAATATTGGCTTACGTATAATTTCGGTGAGACCTATAAGGTGAGAGCTATAAGGTGAGAGCTATAAGGTGAGACCTGCAATAAGTAGTTATGACCAACAAAGTGGGAGGATACAAGCAGATGAGCACAGAACAGAGGCCAGAAGAACGCGTACATGCATTAATGGATGAACTGCAGGATTTACTGCGGGACAAAGTGCAGGATGAGGAGAATAAGGAACTGTTCGATTCGTATCGCCAGCTTGGGGGAGTAACCGACGAGCAGTTGGATGCATTCGAGCAAGAGCTTGGTATTCGTTTGCCGAGTGATTTTCGTGCTTTTTACAAACGCAAAAATGGTAGTGGGTATGGCTTTCATATTGTATATCCAGATCATGAGAAAGGCAGAGAAGCGACCCCCTTTTACCTATTGTCCCTGGAAAAAATTCAAAAAGAGCAGGCGATGGTTGTGGAGAGTACATTGGATCAATATTACACAGCCGACGAAATTAGCAATCTGGATTCCCGAATCAAGTCCTACTTATTTCAAAAGTCATGGATTACGTTTGGAATGCTTGGCGGAGGCTCCGTGTGTCTGATGCTTGACTTTGATCCAACTACACAAGGAACATATGGGCAGATTATTATGTATGAGCATGATCCGGATTTTATATATTACGTGGCTGAGACGTTTACAGAGCTTTTAGAGCAATCCAATCGCAATTTAAGTACAATCGAGGCGCTTGAGTACTAACTTAGGAGAGCACTATCATACCCACCAACTGTGCAATGTCCCCTTCTATCTTATAGTCGGAACGATCCTGTACCCTACTCCATATTGATACTTGAACCTCCATAGCTATGGAGGTTCTTCGCGCTGGTCACGACGAAGAAGTACTCCGTTTCTCCCCATTAAACGAATATGCAGCAAACGGTTGAAAAGCTACAACTGGAGGCTATAATAAATAAAGGCCTTACCCACATTAACATTGCGTTAATATTCCATTTACATGAAGCTGCATATGGCAGGCGATAGACTTCCCTCTGCGAGCTATGCAGAGCTATATAGAGAAGTACAGCGCAGTAGCTACTTAGTGCCTTGACCAGACAGATGTGAGTATAGACATGCTCTATGAGCCAAGCGCCAATACAGCCGATGCTTAGGCTAACATGACAGAATTTCGTGATGGTGTAGATATATGTAAGGCTATAAAGGGGGAAATCCATTGTTTAGACGCAAGACTCGCGCAGCAAGCAATCTGAGCGAGGACAAGTATGCATGGCTCCGGGCTGGCTCCGGGTTATGGCTATTCATCGGGCTCATGCTATATAAGCTGACTCTGTTACATCATCAACTCGATGCACAAAATATTGATATGAACCCGGTCGATTATCTGATCGCGATCGGCTCCCTACTGCTCGCCTCCTTCTGGACCTTGTGGCTTCCTGGTCGTGGGAGACACGCCACTCTCCTGATGCTCAATGTAATCATGACAGCAATCATTTATTCGGATATGGTGTATTACCGCTATTTTGGCGACTTCATTACCATTCCTGTACTATTACAGGCTGGACAGGTCGATTCCTTGGGAGACAGCATTGCTTCGCTGCTGTACTGGAAGGATATTTTATTCTTTATCGACTGGATTATCTTCGTACTCTGGATGACTGTGAAGCTTGTTCGCAGACGCAAGGATACGTTCAGTATGCGCAACTCGACTTCGAGAAGATCGCGTTCCCGTTGGGTATGGGTCCAGCGCCTCGTCAGCGGTGTGGTTGCCTTTGCCCTTGGATGGACTCTGACCTTCGTACCCATTCACATCTATACCACTACCTGGGCCAAAGGAATCTTCGTTGGCAACTGGTGGTCGCTCGCTTTGTACAATGTCACAGGGCTAGTAGGATTCCATGGTTATGATCTTTACCGCTTCGGCAAGGAGCATATCGGGCCGAAGCCGGTGTTAGGGAACGAGCAGACCGATCAAGCCAAAGCCTGGTTCGATCAGCATCAACAAGTCCTTAATACGAACAATGATCTGCGCGGGAAATTCAAAGGTAGCAACGTGATGGTCATTCAGGGCGAAGCATTTATGAATTTCTTCATTGGCCAACAGATCGGCGGAGAGGATATTACACCCAACTTCAACAAGCTGATGGAAGAAAGCATGTATTTCAGCAATTTCTATCATCAGACAGGTCAGGGACGGACCTCTGATGCTGATTTCAGCGCCCATAGCTCCCTGCATCCATTGCCTACTGGATCTGTGTTTATCCGATATCCGGGGAATACGTTCGACATGCTGCCCTCCATTCTAAAGAATGAAGGCTATAGTCCAAATGTATTCCATGCTTATGACAGCAGCTTCTGGAATCGTTACTCCATGTATAAAGCGATGCATTATGACCGTTTCTACAGTAAGAAGGATTTTGTCATTGACGAGCCGCTCGGATGGTCACTCGGTGACAAATCCATGTTCAGACAGTCCCTTGAAGCATTAACGACGGACGTAAAGAGCCCGTTCTATGCCTTCATGATTACCTTATCCAGTCATCACCCGTATACTCTGACTGCGAAAGAGAACGTATTGGATGTTAGTGAGCTCAAGGGTACGATGCTTGGGGATTATCTGCAATCCGTGCATTATGTGGATGCTGCTCTAGGTGAACTGGTTGAGCAAATGAAGCAGGACGGCTTATGGGACAATACCATCCTGATGTTCTACGGTGATCATGACAATTCCATTACAGATCAGAAGCTGTATGAACAGTTCACAGGCCGCACGCTGACTGCACTTGACATGCAGCAGATCATGAATCAGGTCCCACTCCTTGTGCACGTACCTGGAGGCTCATTGCAGGGAGTAGATACTCAGCCGGCTGGACAGCTTGATCTGACGCCTTCCATTCTGCATTTACTCGGAATCTCTCCGGAGCCTTATCATTTCATGGGGAATAATCTGTTCGGAGATGCTGAACGTATGGTCGTGCTCCGATCGGGCGCCTTCACAGATGGCAAAGTATATTACATCCCTTCGGCTGATCAGTCCTTCGAGAATGGTACCTGTTATGATCTTGCCTCACGTACACCTACCGACGTCCAAGCATGTGGACCAGGCTTTCAGGAAGCCAAAAAGCGGCTTCAAATATCCGATGAAGTCATTACGTACAACTTGTTGCAGTTGTGGGAGAATAAAGAGCATTTCGTCGACCCGAAGTCGACGAAACCGACTGAAGCGAGTACAACGAACTAAATCGTTCACATCCGAATGTGGATGCTTGGTCGTCACTAAAGTAAAAAAACCGTTGCTTCGCAGATGGGATACATTCTCCCAATGCGAAGTAACGGTTTTTTTGCAAATAAAAATGTCTGAAGCTACTGACGACGGTGCACTTGCTTGACCGCATCCAGACGCTTCTCTTCAATTGCCAGCATGTCTGCAGCCACCTCGACAGCTTCCTCCCCAAGACTTTCCTTCGCCTGCTTGATTGCCTGCTCAGCATGGTCCTTGGAGCGTTCTGCCTGCTCGATCAATTGCTCCATCGGGTGCGACATCGCTTGGGATACCGCATTATGCAGCCTGTCAACGGAATTTTGTGTCTGAGCCTCCACGCTGTGGGACTGCAGTCCGGAATCGTACTGTGCCATGAACAGCCTCCTTCATCAGCTTAATGAATGCCATTCATTAATATGAATCAGTAAAGCTCTTCTTATGCAGACCGTCTCATGCCAATTCAACGAACAGGGCTTAAGAATTAATCGAAGGCTGCTTGATGAACGCCGCAGCTTTTGCCAGTACTTCATCCTCTGTCGGTGCGCTGACATATCGACCATTCACATAGACGAAGGCCCGTTTGCCGCATGGTCCGCAATATGATTTGCATCCGACCTTAATCTCGGCATCTGGGGCCATTTTTTGCAGCTTGGGCAGAATGGACTTCATCCGGACAAATTGGCATTTGTCACATACGCGTATATCGTTAGCCATAATTGTTCCCTTCCATTAGCGATTAATGATCGCCGTGGTTGCCCTTGGAGGCATTCGTGATCACGAAGCCCTCTTCAGGAAAATACAAATAGTCAATCTTGACACCGTCCAGCAGCTCCTGTCCAGTCTCCAGGATCACATCAATACCTTTATCCGTGGTTACGACAGTATCTCCTTCACCCGGCGTGTCCAAATCCAGACCGTAGTGAGCGTGATCCCCGTGGGCATGAGTAATGACAACTCGCAGCTTCTGACCGCTGTTCTCCGGTTTGTCCAGCTCGCGTTGGAGCACTTTCGCAGCATTGCGTGTAATCTTGCAATTCATGGCTCTCATCTCCTATATAAACAAAATTCATTGGCGTATAGTCAATAGTCCTATTGTAAAGAATATAGTGCCATTACGCAATACACACCGCTGCTTCCTAGACCAATAAATCTGGATACTTTCGCTCCGTACGCTTCACGAACCAGGTTAATAGCAGGACGCTAATCGCAATATCATCCAGTGGCATGAATGGAATCGGAATGAGCACATCTGGCAATACCCAGTACAGCGCTATCGGAATTAGGAACAGTAACTTTTCTCTCCATGGAACTCTGGAAGAGCGGAGAAGCTTGGGCAGACGATGCATGAGATGACTCCAGCGACGAAGAGGCGGTACTTTTTTTACCTTCATACATTCACCCATTTTCTATGAAATTAAGTCAAAAAGGCAGCATGACGACATGTTCATCCGCGTAAGAAACGCATGCAATATTATACGAATGGCCGCCCCTATGGTTGCATTGCACCATCTGCATCGTTGCATTGTTTGTAATTTTTTTTGCACCATTTTGCACTGTTTGCGTAACTACATCATTGCACCTCGACCGCTCCTGCTGGTCGTTAATCTGCCCTGCCTGCATAACCAGAGCTAATGAGAGCTAATGAGCAATTTCATGGCTTGGCTTAGTATGTGGTGGGTGTCTTGCTTTAATGCTGCCAGATTCTCTAGCGGAAGTGGGTTTACCCCTTCGCCAAGCTCGATCGTGAAGCCTGGTCGGCCGTAAGCCGCGATGAACCAATCCTTGTAGCCAGCGTCGCTCCCGCTTAGCTTGATCGGCTGATAGCCGATGGCTTCACCCAGACTCCTTGCCCAGGATTCGCTATATAACGGCTCCATATCCCTGTAATTCCAATAAATCTCCTTGCCCTGTGTATGCAAGGCTATCGTCATATCAGGATTCAGCCCTGCAGTCCAATCCACCATGGCACGGGCTTCCGGCTCGGATAACGGTGCAGGTCCACCATAATCGCGTGGCCCTGGCCCCTCTGCATCACGCCGCATAGCCTCCTCTTCCCAATAAGCAGGGAATTGGTCATTCAGATCTACTCCCCGAATATTAGCTTTCCAGCCGCTAAAATCAGTTCGTCCACCGTTCAGTTCCAGTAATCCCCTATAATATGGCTGATTAGAGTCCAATCGCTCCAGTACCAGCTCTACTCCATCCGGATTCACCATGGGGACCGCATATATACACGTCTTTGCCAGCCACTCCTCTGCAGATTGTCCTTCAAAAGTCCTTCCTTCATGAAGCGTCTGCGCATAACGATGCATAAATTCCATCAAGCAAGGGGCCGTAATCCACTCATTCGCATGCATCGCTGCCTGTACGAGTAACTTGTATGGTCCCCGCCCGATCTGAAGGTAAGGAATCGGCTGTCCCAGCACGCTTGTTCCAATGCTGCCTGTGTCGATTGCCAGCTTGGCATAGAGCGTCTCCCAGCGCTGGATATCCTGTGTCATTTCGTGAAGACCATAGCCCGTTAAAGACACTATATCGCCTCCCCATTACTGCCCACGTAATAGCACCCTTACGCAAGCTCATAGATAAATTAGTTGACTTCAACTTTAATAGATCAGCATCGCATACCACGGATATTATAAGTGTACTAAAAGCTCTGTAAGTTATTCCCTTTTGTAAGCAAGCGATTGTAAAACAAACGAGGGCTTTGCAGTCGAAGACTAAAAAGCTACCGAAGACGCTGCTAGCTGCCCCGGTAGCCCTTAGATTATCAAAAAAAACTGATTTTAATTGTATAAGAAAAGTATTTGAGTTAAAGCTATATTGCTCTTTATTTTTTAAGGTTTGGAGTAAACATTCTGCGGACTACTTTAGCTAATTCCATCAAGATTACGGCGCCGAGCGCTAGACCTGAAGCAATCATCCATTCTGTCATCCCGAATGTAGGTGGAATCGAGAATATGTCTCTAACTCCTGGTAGAACCGTAACACTGTAAAAGGCAAAGCAGACGAGCACCGCTCCAATGACATATTTGTTGCTAAATAAGCCGACTTCCACCAAAGTCAGACTGTTTGAACGGGCGGCAAAAGTCTGAAGCGTTCGAGACAAGATCAAAGTAGTGAAGGCCATGGTTACACCCATATCAGGGGAATGCTGAAGCCCGATATATAAAGATACAATGACGGCTATCCCTATAAGTAGGCCGCGGATTATGATTGCCTGCATCATACCTCCAGCAAATATGCCTTCCTTGAGGTCTCTAGGTTGTCTCTTCATCACGTCCGGCTCAGGCTTCTCCATGCCTAGCGCAATAGCAGGTAACGAATCATTAGCCAAGTTGATGAATAGGAGCTGAATAGCTGTAAAAGGATTCACCCAGCCGAACACCAGAGCAAAGAGGATGGCAATGATGGCCCCAAGGTTGCCCGAGAACAAGTAAGCAATAGCTTTCTTGATATTGTCGAATACTGTTCTGCCTACGGATACCGCATTGACGATGGATACAAAATTATCGTCGGTCAAAATCATCGCAGCCGCGTCTTTGGCCACAGCGGTCCCGCTTCCCATAGCAACCCCGATATCCGCCTGCTTCAGGGCAGGCGCATCATTCACTCCATCACCGGTCATGGCGGTTATCTTACCCTTCCGCTGCCATGCACGGACAATCCGGATTTTATTCTCTGGAGAGACCCTGGCATATACACCGATCTGCTCCAGCTGCTGGTCAAGCTCCTCGTCTGACATAGCATCAAGTTCCTGACCTGTTATGGCGATTTCTTCCTCGGTCATCAGTCCGATATCGCGACCGATCGCCTGTGCAGTGGTCTTGTGGTCACCAGTTATCATAATGGTCCGAATTCCAGCCTTTCTGGATTCCTCTATTGCACCGTATACGGCATCACGTGGAGGATCAATCATGGCTGACAAGCCTACCAATACCAAATTTTGTTCATCCTCCAGGTCGATCCCCGCTACAGAATTCGGCACAGTTTTGTATGCATACGCTAGTACACGCAAAGCTCTGGCTGAGAATTGCTCATTCGCCTTGATAAAACGCTCTAGCAGTTCCGAGGTCATCGGCACTTCCTGGTCCCCTAGCAGAACGTACGTACAGCGATCAAAGAGCACATCGGGGCCGCCTTTGGTAAGCATCGCTTTTTGTCCGTCAAATGTGTGTAAGGTAGACATCATCTTGCGATCCGAATCAAATGGAAGCTCCGCCTCGCGGGGGAAGCTGTCACGTATTTCCTTATAGTCTCTATTCTTGCTATTGCTGAAGGCAATCAGGGCTACCTCGGTCGGGTCACCCAATTCTTTTCCATCGTCATTAATGCTGGAGTCGTTGCAAAGTACGGCAATGTGCAGAAGCCTTCTTGCCTCTACAGGCCAATCCTCAGGATGCAAATCGAATGGGTCGTCATTCACTTGCGGTAAGAAATAATCAACAACCGTCATTTTATTCTGAGTGAGCGTACCCGTCTTGTCTGTACAAATTATACTGGCAGAGCCCAGCGACTCGACTGCTGGAAGCTTGCGGATAATCGCATTTTGCTTCGCCATTTTGTTCGTACCTACCGACAGAACGATAGTGACGATGGAGGATAACGCTTCTGGAATCGCGGCAACCGCTACAGCTACAGCAAACATAACAGCACTTAGGATTGCTTCGGTAGTATCTACCGTCTCCGCTGACAGCCAAATACGTCCAGCCTGGATCACAAAAATTAAAATGGATAGTCCGAGAACCGCTATACCCAGTTGCTTGCTGAACGCATCTAGCTTACGCTGCAGCGGTGTCTGCTTGGCTTCGGCATTTTCAAGAAGCTCGGCAATTTTACCGATTTCAGTGATCAATCCTGTTCCCGTGACAACAATAGTTCCACGTCCATAAACGACCAAAGAACCGCTAAAAGCCATATTGCGGCGGTCACCGAGAGGGGCTTCAGGGCCAATCGTATCTGTGTGTTTATCAACAGCTTCCGATTCCCCAGTCAGCATGCCCTCATTGACCTTTAGGCTTTCCGATTCCAGCACCCGTCCGTCGGCGGGCACGAAATCACCAGCTTCAAGTATGACAATATCTCCACGGACCAACTCTCTTGCTGGCACGGTTTTTAATGCTCCATCCCGTATCACCTTGGCTTCCGGCGCAGACATCTGTTGCAGGGCAGCGAGTGAGCTTTCCGCCTTACGGGTCTGAACGACGCTAATCACAGCATTCAATATCAGTACGAGGAAAATGATAAGAGACTCCATAACATGTCCTAACACAATCTGGACAATTGCTGCTATAAGCAGTACAACGACCATAGGGTCCTTGAAGTTCTCCAGGAAAAGTCTCCAGACGGGAACTTTGTTCTTCCCCTTTAATTCATTGTAACCGTCCCCTTCCAGACGCTTGTCGGCTTCTGCAGAACTAAGCCCCTGGGCTGTACTCTGCAGTTCCTGTACACTTTCGGTTCCGCTAATACGGTAATAATCCACGGATGATTACTCCTCTCCACCAATCTGGTAGACTCTTTGGCCTTTATTAACAAGCTACGGTACACAACCGTAGAAAGTTTCAATTCCATCCGACTAGGAAGTGGGGCACACTCCCGACCTTCTCCTTTTCTTGTAAACCAATCATGGGTCTGCTTAACACCCTCCCCTCAAGAAAATTCATTATCCAGGGCGCACAACTAAAAAGCCAGGCGCCTGTGAATTTCCGGGCGACTGGCTGCTTCATCTTGCAGATGCTTTGACCCTCATTTCACGAACGGGTCAGCCACCTGCTCTGGTAGCTTTTTGATTACTAGGTAAGACTGATTTCGATTTATCTGGAAGTGTATCCTGCATCCGCATGAATGGTCGTACCAGTCACATACGAAGACGCATCAGAAGCAAGCCATAGACTGGCCTGGGCGATCTCCTCCGGTTGACCGAATCGATTCAAGAGACTGAGCTGGGGTGCGTACTCCTCAGCAGTGAAGCCGAATTGCTCCAATGCCCCACGCAGCATCGGTGTATCAATCGCGCCAGGCGCAACCGTGTTCACCCGGATGTTATGCGGTCCATTCTCCAAAGCTGCGACCTTGGTCATGCCTACTACACCATGCTTGGCTGCCACATAGGCAATGTTGTTAGGCTGTGGACGGAAACCGCTCACGGAGGAGATATTAATGATGGAGCCGCCCTTGCCTTGCTTAAGCATTTGCTGCAGCTCGTACTTCATACAGAGCGCTGTTCCTGTCAGGTCCACGGCCATCAGGCGATGCCAGTAATCCTCGTCAAATTCGGCCACAGGCTTGTCATCCGGCGTCAATGCTGCATTGTTGACAGCTACATCTAGCTTCCCGTAGGTGTCTACTGCGAATTTAACCATGGCTTGCACGTCTGCGGATTTTGAAATATCGGTCTTGATGAAGACGGCCTCCCCACCCGCTGCACGAATGGCCTCGGTAACGGCTTGTCCTTTTTCCGTATTATTTTCTCATACCTGATACAGGAGGTGACGCATTATACCCGCACATTTGGACAAACGGGTCCAGCACACCAAGGCAGACTTCAAGGAGACTCTCTTGCGCTTGCTTATCCACAAGCCCTTTCATCGCATCAGTATTTCCGAGCTTGTGCGGGAAGCACGATACAACCGTGGGACCTTCTATGCCCATTACAATGCGAAGGAAGATCTGCTTCAGGAATTATGTAAGGATACTTTACAAGAATTAATTGTACAGATTAGACAGCCCTACCAGAGCTCTACACGGGTCAATATGAAAGAGCTCCCAACGGAGAATATTACATTGTTCGCTTACATAAAGGCACATGCTGAGCTGTACCGACTACTGCTAAGTGATCATGTTCAGACCGATTTTCGTCACCAGATGGTTCGATATATCGAGCGGCTGTTTGTGGAGGAATATGAGTATGAGCTGGATGAAGGCATGACTGTAGATCCCAAGTGGCTGTATATTTATCGGGCTCATGGTGTAGCCGGGCTGGTTATTCGCTGGATTGAGGACGACTTCCCCGACTCTCCTCAATACATGAATGAGCAGATTGTTGCGCTGATGCTCTCATCCCCCGAGGTATTCCGGGTCAAATAGTGACACGAATTAGGGCTTACCGATCATGCAAAAAACACCCCTCGCTGCGGACTTCCAAGCGTCTTACTTGGGCCGCAGCAAGGGGTATCTGGGGTGCTTCAGAAGGTCACCTGCTTAATCCAGGTGAGTCACCTGCCACACGACAGGGGTCTTACGCAAGTGATCACCAAGCCACTGCTTGGCTATACTCTGAAATAATTCTGGATCGCCTGAGCAAAAAAACTGATGGACTGGCAGCTCTCCACTGGTTGCCAGCTTTCCTTTGTCATAGAGGATCGTACTGGTCTCCCGAGCAGTCTCGTCCGCAGAGCTAATAAGCTTCACGCGCGGCCCCATGACCTCCTGAATGGTCTCGGTCAGGAAAGGATAATGTGTGCATCCCAGAATAAGACAATCAATCGGATGCTGCTTCATTCCTTGTAACGATTCTTTTACTACAGCTGTTGTATGCTGTGAACGGAATTCACCTTGCTCTACCAGTGGCACTAGATGCGGACAAGCATGACTGACTACATCCACGTAAGGTGACAGCTGCTTCAGCGCCGCGGTGTAAGCCCCACTACCGACTGTCCCTACTGTACCAATGACACCGACATGACCCGTCTTTGTTGCACTAATGGCGGCTCTGGCTCCAGGATGAATGACTCCGATCACGGGGATATCCACTCGTTCACTGATTTCATCCAGAGCAGCAGCAGTTGCTGTATTACATGCGATAATAATAACTTTGGGATTGAACTGGGTCAGGAAATCCACAATCTGTCCCGTGAATTTCCGCACCTCTACAGACGGACGAGGGCCATAGGGCGTGCGCGCGGTGTCCCCAAAATAAATGATTTTCTCCCGTGGTAGCTGACGCATCACTTCCTTCACGACGGTCAGTCCTCCCACACCGGAGTCCAATATTGCGATTGCTTGCTGCACTTACACACCGCTTCCTTCTTCTCAAATATCGACCAGACTGACAAAAGGTCGTTGCTACATACCTTATGTATTTGAACAATAAAAGGTACCCACAAATATTACCCGAAATGCATCTGTGCAGCAATACTTGTCCTGACTCCGCTACTTCGCAGGCCACGGTCTATAGACTTTACCCGGGATAAGAGCCTCAACAAAAAAAGACCGCCCGCCTTACCGAGGCCACTGAAGAACTTACACAATTTTCTTTTAAGGACTATGTAACAAACAAAA
>RCUF01000037.1_pt1 | contig 115705 bp, 113 predicted proteins | sample 2166311 | NCBI WGS metagenome assembly RCUF01 (sample SAMN09932608, study PRJNA488358) | compost metagenome | feature: garden; material: soil; isolation source: compost soil in 4-hydroxybenzonitrile-enriched culture | place: Germany: Experimental Botanical Garden Goettingen | collected 2016-01-27 | reverse complement strand
GGTGTGGCTTAGCCTTAAAGAATAATAGCAATGAGACCGCCGGAGCCTTCATTAATGATACGACCCAGCGTTTCCTGTAGCTTATAGCGTGCATTGTCCGGCATCATGGCGATTTTACCCTGAATGCCTTCCCGTACAATAGAATGCAGCGAACGTCCGAAAATGTCTGACTCCCAAATTTTGATTGGGTCATTCTCAAAATCCTGCATCAGATAGCGCATAAGCTCCTCACTTTGCTTCTCTGTTCCGATAATCGGAGCAAATTCCGATTCCACATCGACACGGATCATGTGTATGGAAGGTGCTGTTGCCTTGAGCCGCACACCAAACCTTGTACCCTGACGAATCAACTGCGGATCGTCTAGTGCCATTTCGGACAACGACGGCGCGGCAATGCCATATCCCGTTGTCTTGACCATTTCCAGTGCCTCGGCGAAGCGGTCGTACTCCCGTTTGGCATGGGCAAAGTCCTGCATCATTTGCAGCAAATGATCCTTGCCGCGAATCTCTACCCCGACGACTTCGACCAAAATCTGGTCATACAGCTCATCGGGAGCATACAGATCAATTTCTGCTACGCCCTGCCCCATGTTCATCCCACTCAACCCGGCCCTGTCGATGAATTCATATTCCATAAACTGACCAACCACTCGATCTACATCACGTAGGCGTCGAATATCTTTAACCGTATCGCGAACGGAATTTTCATAATTGCTTCGCAGCCAGTGCTCTTCGTTCAGCACCATGACCCAGCTCGGCAGGTTTACATTCACCTCATGCACCGGAAATTCATACAATACTTCACGAAGTACGCCTGTAACATCATCTTCCGTCATAGTCGCCGCGCTGAGTGTCATAACGGGTATATCGTACTTGGCAGCCAGCTCACTGCGAAGCTGGAGTGTTTCATCACTGCGCGGATGCGTGGAGTTGATAACCAAAACAAATGGTTTGCCAACTTCCTTCAACTCCTCAATGACGCGTTCCTCCGACTCTACATAAGAGCTGCGCGGGATTTCCGCAATCGTGCCGTCTGTAGTGACTACCACACCGAGCGTCGAATGCTCCTGAATAACCTTGCGTGTACCAATTTCTGCCGCTTCCTGAAAAGGAATAGGTTCTTCGAACCATGGTGTGGAGATCATCCTCGGACCATTTTCATCCTCGTAACCTTTTGCTCCTTCTACTGCATATCCTACACAGTCAACCAGACGTACATTCACATCCAGTCCTTCCGTTACTTTGATCTGGACGGCATTATTCGGTACGAATTTAGGCTCCGTCGTCATGATCGTCTTGCCTGCCGCACTTTGCGGCAACTCGTCTACGGCGCGGGCACGGTCCGCCTCACTTGTAATGTTTGGCAGAACAATCGTCTCCATAAACCGCTTGATAAACGTTGATTTTCCTGTTCGGACTGCGCCGACGACCCCAAGATAAATGTCTCCTCCGGTGCGTTCGGCAATGTCTTTAAAAATGTCCACTTTCTCCAATGAAATCCCCTCCTCAAAAGTCTCCGAAGGAAAAATGCTTAAAGAGCATCCGCTTCGTGTTCAACCAACTGCTTGATCCCAGATGCGGCAGAACAGCCTTTAAAATGCCCGGAAGTCGTCCGCCGCCGAGATTCAGGAGACTGATGGAATCGGCGAAACGGCGTAAACTCGTACATGCATTTGGACTGATACCATCATATGTATCCCCTCCGTAAAATATGTTTAGTTTTTTGAAAAATAGATTACGACAGAGCGATCATTGCAGAAACGATATTTTACGTTTGGGTCCACTCACCTAATATATGCGGGGCAAGGTTCTCCCATGACTTTGTCGCTAGACTAAATAAAAAAAGGATGTTTCTCCTGACTGTTTAGAGTCGTCGGAAACCATCCTTTTTTTATTCTCCTGATATAATCGGCATTACCACAGTTCATCATCCATCGCCTGACGCTCCAGTTGCCGCCTGATAGCCGCCTTGAGCTTATCCTCCGGTATGGTTACCTCCATATCGCCTTGGACACGAGCCTGGCAGGATAAGCGTATTCCTTCATCCAGTAAAGGTCCCAGCTTCCGCTGCTCTGCATCGCTGGGTTGACCTGCGAATTCAGCCCATTCTGGAGATATTTGTACCTTACACATCAGACAGGCTGCTTTTCCGTCACAACGAGTGGGAATATATACACCCGCTTTACGAGCAGCCTGAAGCAATGACGTACCCTGACCAACCTGTACGCGCCTGCCTGACGGCTTGAACGTAATCTGCACATTCATGAACGGTCCTCCAGTCGTCTTTCTCCTAATACACACAGCTTATACTTCATTGCCCATCTGGATGACAGAATGCAACTCTGGCCAAGGCAGAAGTTCTGCAAGCTTGTCCAATTGCTCCTCATTCCAAATATTACTGACTAGTAACTGCTTCAGTACAATTATATGACGTTGCGGATCGCGCTTCATGACATCGGCAATCGCTTTGTACCGGTCGGGTCGATTTCGCAATATATTGAATAAAAGTTCATGACTGAGCGGCATCAGACGCAGTGAAGCACTCCCCAGCTCAAGCTGAACACCAGTCGACCAAAGTAGTCGCTCGATCTCTAAGCGGTATAACGCTCCGTCACATAATACCTCAAATCCTCCCACCAACTCGACTGGAAATCCCTCCAGATCATAGTGGCTCAGCAATGAAACGTAAGAGCCGCTACGGTCAACCTGCTGTCGATCTATACTCATACCCAGGGGGTGCGCATGAAGCTGCTTTGCGGCATGAATATCCGCATAAATATCAATGTCCCGAGGCATGCGATCCAGTTCAACTTCTTGCACAAGTAATGAACAGCTCCCGCCCAACATCCACGGAACCGACACTGTTGACCAGCTCTCAGCCAAGCTACTCAGCGCAACTGCCAGATTGTGAGGAAGCCTGTCCACTAACACTGATGATATTGCCTCCTTCAACATCGTTTCCTCCTTTGCTGTCTTTCCTTCCGTTTCCTGATGGGCATCATTATAACATGTTCGACAGGGCAGTTCGATATTTTGTGTACTGAAAAGAGGCTAGCTGCTCCAAAATATAAAAAAAACCGCGAACCTTCCCGGTTCACGGTGAATAATACTAACCGGCGTACGGCCAGCGGTCTATTTTTTCATCATCATTTTCATTAACGCTTCCATATTGGAAGGATTCATTCCGCTCTTTTTGACGGCACCAACGATATCCCTTACTGTATCTTCCGACACCGGAATGTTGGCCATCGCAGACACCTGCTTGATAAGCTGACGCAGTTGCGCTTCGCTTTGAAGCGTGTCCGCCTTTACCGTGCCTGCCAGCTTTTTCACTGCATTTTCGGATATGTTTTTACCGCCTTTTTTGTTAATGGCCTTCAATGCATCTTTCGGAAAGTTTTTATTCACAATCTCCCCTCCTCCGCCATTGCTCAACTCAGTCTATGAGTGGCGGAGACAAAAGGTGATTAAGCGTACATAAGACATGCCAAACGCCTAACTAAAAAAGGCTATCTCATTATAGAAAAAATCTACCATGAGACAGCCTTTATATTATTAAAGCTCATCCGAGCCCTTAAGAATGCCATTGCTCCCAAGTTTGAAGTGGCATGACTTCCATCTCGGTCTTAGGATCGCGACCCATCAGCGCCTCAACGGCCTTACGGACGTCACGTCCTTCAAACAGTACTCCATACAGCACCTCTGTAATAGGCATCTGAACACCTAATTTTTGAGAGATGGCGTATGCCGCTTTTGTCGTTCGAATACCTTCTACAACCATGCCCATAGATTCCAGCACAGCATCAAGCTGTTGGCCCTGTCCCAATAGTGACCCTGCACGCCAGTTGCGACTATGACGACTCGTTGCAGTGACCACTAGATCGCCAATACCAGCCAGGCCGGCAAAGGTTAGTGGGTTAGCGCCCATCTCAACTCCGGCACGGGTAATTTCAGCCAATCCACGGGTCAATAAAGCCGCTTTGGCATTATCACCGAAACCAAGTCCATCTGACATTCCCGCACCCAATGCGATAATGTTTTTTAGCGCCCCGGACAGTTCCACGCCGAGCAAATCACGGTTTGTATAGACGCGGAAATAGGAGTTCATGAACAGCCCCTGTGCGGCTTGTGCAGCCTTCTCATTGGAGGAAGCTACAACGACCGTTGTAGGACATTTCCTCACCACTTCTTCCGCATGACTCGGACCAGACAGCACAGCAATATCACCCTCAGCGACTTCCAGTTCTTCCGAGATCACCGTGGACATACGTTTAAGCGTTTCAGTTTCAAAACCTTTAATGGCATGCACTACCAGCATATCCTTGCTAAAATGAGCTTTCAGACTACGTGCTACCTGACGAGCAGCAGCCGAAGGAGATACGATAATCACTGCTTTAGCACCAGATACCGCAGTCTGCATATCAGTTGTAGCTGAAATGCGGTCAGACAAAATGGAGCCTGGTAAATAATGCTCATTCGTATGCTTCTCATTGATTTCAGCTGCTTGCTGCTCGTTTCTCGTCCAGACAGAGACATCGTTGTTATTGGCCGCAAGAACGGAAGCCAGGGCTGTTCCCCAACTCCCCGCGACCAGCACAGCTATTTTCTCAGACAAGACGATCTCCTCCTTTGGAGCCAAGCTTGTTCTCATTCCCACGTACCAGCTTGACTATGTTGGTACGGTGTCTCCACACAGCGAACAGACAAATGATTAGAGCCGTCCAGAATAACGGCCATGCATAACCAAGAACGAGTAATATCCAGGGAGTCAAAATGACAAATATGAGCGATCCCAAGGATACGTAACGCGTCATTACGATTGCAAGTATCGCAATGATTCCGGCATATAGTGCGGGCAATAAGGCAAGCGATGCCAATACACCAATAGCAGTCGCAATACCTTTTCCTCCACGGAAGTGAAAATATATCGGCCAGTTATGGCCTGCAATCGCTGCAATGCCGCACAAACCCGATACCCAGGATGATTCTCCACCTAACCAGTGCCCTATTAGCACTGCAATAACCCCTTTAAGTACGTCCAGCAGCAGTACCAGAATAGCTGGGCCTTTTCCAAGCACACGCAGCGTATTCGTCGCACCGGCATTGCCGCTTCCATGCTGGCGAATGTCGATTCCTTTTAATTTTCCATACAGCAAACTAAAGCTGACAGAGCCAAGCAAGTAACTGAGTACGATGGCAACGATTTGTAAAATCAACCTATTCGCTCCTAACTTTCGTCAGACTTGCGCCGTGTAAAGATACGAATTGGAGTTCCTTCAAAATTGAAGGCGGCGCGAATTTTGTTCTCCAGATAACGCTCATACGAGAAGTGCATTATTTCTGGATCGTTTACGAATACAACCATCGTAGGCGGCTTAACAGCAACCTGGGTCACATAGTTAATACGCAGACGACGTCCCTTGTCTGTTGGTGGAGGATTGATGGCAACCGCGTCGGAAATTACATCATTCAGCAAATGTGTCTGAATACGCAATACATGCTGCTGTGCCACATGCTGTACAACAGGAAGCAGCTTTTGCAGGCGTTGCTTCGTTTTTGCAGACAAGAACACAATCGGAGCATATGTCATAAATAGAAAGTGATCGCGAATTTTCGTTTCAAACTGGTGCATCGTTTTATCGTCCTTGTCCACGACATCCCATTTGTTAACGACAAACAGCGACGCTTTACCCGCTTCATAAGCATATCCAGCAATGTGCTTATCCTGCTCAATAATGCCTTCCTCGCCGTTAATAACGACCAGTACAACATCTGCACGCTCAATGGCACGCATGGCACGCATTACACTATATTTTTCGGTCGTTTCATATACTTTGCCACGTTTACGCATACCTGCCGTATCAATCAGCACATACTTTTGACCGTCTTTTTCAAAAGGTGTATCAATTGCATCACGCGTCGTGCCCGCAATGTCACTAACGATAACCCGTTCTTCTCCCAGAATGGCGTTAACCAGTGAAGATTTACCTACATTCGGGCGGCCGATCAAGGCAACACGAATAACATCTTCATCATAGTGATCTTCTTCCAGCTCAGGCAAATTGGACGTAATGGCATCTAGCAGGTCGCCTATCCCTGTGCCATGACTACCAGAAACAGCGATTGGATCACCAAATCCATAAGAATAAAACTCATAAATCAGATCGGCGCGACTGAGGTTGTCCACCTTGTTGACAGCTACGATGATCGGTTTACCCGAACGATATAACATTTGAGCTACCTCTTCATCTGACTGTGTAATTCCTGCTTTCGCATCACTCATGAATACAATTACATCTGCTTCTTCTATTGCAAGTTCGGCCTGCATACGGATGGATTTTAAAATGACATCCTCACCATCAATCTCAATGCCGCCGGTGTCAATAATACTGAAGGATTTACCATTCCACTCCGATATACCGTATATACGGTCACGAGTGATTCCGGGTTTATCTTCCACGATGGACAAACGATCCCCGATAATCCGATTAAAAATAGTGGACTTACCCACATTCGGACGACCAACGATAGCCACAACGGGTCTTGCCATAAATTCACTCCTCCTGTCAATTCTTCCGCTATATCATAGCAAAAAACATACCTATTAGCGATATGGTCACGTAACAACAATCGGCGAACCCTCTGGGTCCGCCGATGGTGTACGTTATGCTTATTATAAAATGTATTGATTTAAACTCATTTAAATTTGTTCAGCTTATCGCCAAAACGCTCGCCGAGCGTAATGCTCAGACCGGAATTATTGAGGGAAACGTTAGGATTATTCAGTTCCTCACGAGGTGCACGAGATGCACGTGGTGCTCTTTCTGCTTTAGGAGCAGCTTCAGGAGCTTCCTCAGTTTCTTTAATGCTCAGGCTAACACGTTTTTCAGAAGGATTCATTTCAAGAATTTTAACTTTCACTTCTTGTCCTTCTTCCAGAACTTCTTGTGGAGTTCCAATGTGTTTGTGGGAAATTTGGGAAATATGAACCAAACCTTCCACGCCAGGAGCGATTTCAACGAATGCACCGAAGTTAACCAGACGTTTTACAACACCTGTTACGATGTCATTGTTGTTGAATTGTCCAGCAGCCGATTCCCAAGGACCAGGCTGTGCAGCTTTCATGCTCAGGCTGATTTTTCCTTTTTCAGGATCTACTTTCAAGACTTTCACTTTAACTTGATCTCCTTCAGAAACTGCATCAGAAGGCTTATCGACATGAGTCCAAGCAATTTCAGATACGTGAACCAGACCGTCCACGCCGCCAACATCTACGAAAGCACCGAACTGAGTAAGACGTTGAACCGTACCTACGATTTCTTGGCCTTCTTTCAGCTCAGCCATTACTTTAAGCTTGTTGGCTTCGAATTCTGCTTCCAGAACGTCTTTTTGAGAAAGGATCACTTTGTTATTTTCACGATCCAGTTCTTTTACAACAACACGCAATGTGCGGCCTTTGTAATCACTGAAATCTTCAACGAAGTGGCGTTCTACCATGGATGCAGGGATGAATCCGCGCAGACCCACGTCTACCACGATGCCGCCTTTAACGACATCATTCACAACAACTTCAAATACTTCTTTGCTTTCGAACAGTTGCTCCAACTTTTCCCAAGCATTTTCACTGTCGATTGCACGTTTGGACAGAACAAGTTTTTCCTTGCCATCGTCAATGCTGATAATTCTAGCTTCAACCTCTTGGCCTACTTGTACTGCTTCTTCTGCGTTATCCAAACCAGAAGACAACTCGCGAATTGGAATAACTCCATCGTATTTATATCCAATGCTTACTACCGCTTGGTTATCTTCCAATTTCACGATTGTACCCTTAACGGTGTCACCTTTTTTCAGGGAGACGATTTGATCGAGCTCGTCTTGATTTGCCGCTTCAGCAGCTTCTTGATTTTTAATTTCTTCCGACATGTCAATACCCTCCTCAATTCAAAAAAAACCATTTATTTAAACCTGCGCATGGCAGAGTTCAAAACATAAATAAACTTTTGTTCTAGTTTTCCGAGCTTAGACACAATTCATGCAAGCCTTTCAGTTATTCGTAGGCTTACCCGTTTCCTTCATCGTGCGAATACGAGACATAATTGCTTCTGTTGCAAGTTCAAGCGGATCTCCTTCGATATCGGCACCCTTTTGGTAAGCGTCCAAATTGACAGGTTTACCGTATAACACTTTCGTTTTACGGAAAAGCTTGTAATCACCAATAATGGCGACCGGAACGGCAGCCGCTCCACTGCGTAGCGCAAAGCTTGCAGCACCCTTTTTACCGATTCCCCCAGCTCCTCTGGAGCCTTCGGGAAAGATCCCCATAACCTTACCATCACGCAAAATGTTCAATGCCAGCTTAATGGATTCCTTACTTACACCACCGCGTTTGACTGGAAAAGCTCCCAGTTTCCCAATTAGTGGACCCAGTACAGGAACATTAAACAGCTCGGCTTTTGCCATAAAGTGAACCTTTCGCTTCAGCAAAATACCCACTGTAGGAGGGTCAAGATTACTAATATGATTAGAACACAACAGCACTCCGCCCTCGGCAGGAACATTTTCCCTGCCTACCGCCTCAAGTCTAAACAGAACGCGGTAAATAAGACGCAAAATACTGGCGCATACAGTATATATCATTGGCTGATCTCTCCATCCTTCTCCGTTAAGCAATAAGATACGATCGTATCAACGACATCCTGAATGCCCATATGGGTCGTATCGAGCACGATGGCGTCCTCACTGCAACGAAGCGGGGATACCTCCCTCTCCTCGTCAAGCTTGTCACGTGCCGCAATGTCACGTTCTAGCTGCTCCAGAGTGATATCATCAGTTTCGCTCAGTTCTTTAAAACGGCGAGAGGCACGTTCCTGAACACTTGCGGTCATGAACACCTTGACTTCCGCATCGGGAAGTACAGTTGTTCCAATATCACGACCATCCATAACGACACCCTTGCGCGCAGCCATTTCACGCTGGTTTTCAGTCAAACGTGTACGTAAACCGGCAATACTTGAATACTGTGACACGTTGCTAGTCACTTCCATCGAACGGATCACAGTGGTTACATCTTCCCCGTTACAATAAACCTTTTGGCCTGTGGGGTCCGGTACTAATTCAATCACCAGCTCAGGTACATGTTGAAGCACTTTTTGTACATTTTCTGCAGGTATTTCCTTACACATCATGTACCACGTTGCTGCTCGGTACATGGCGCCGGTATCTACATATACATAAGAAAGTGCTTTCGCCACCAGGCGGGCCACTGTACTTTTCCCTGCACCAGCAGGTCCATCAATGGCTACATTTATTTTGTTACTTGAAGATACATGTTGCCTTGCCAACAGGGAATTCCTCCTAACCTAACCTCAAGAAAAAAGCAGGCATTGCCTGCGACGTGAAAATTATACCACACATTTATAGGCGATGCAAAATAAGCGACAGGTTTACTAAAAAAGAAAAATTTCGGATGATTAAGATTTCCCCCGGAATTCCAGCTGTCTTTCAAAGCAATATTTAATCAGTTTTTGGCGCTCCTGATCAGCGATTTCCTCATATTTCAGCATAATGAGTTTGCGACCGTTTTCCATCTGCTGAATGCGCACAATTTCAGATTGGAACGGAACATGCTCCTGAGTACCGTTTTTATATGGAACTAAAATCCAGCAAGACAATGATTCTCCTTCTTCAAGATGATGAGTTCCCTGGGTGTGAAAAGAAACACCCCCGCCTCCTACATCATGTGTCTCTGCTACAAATCTGGACTCGTTCGCACCATGCTTTACTGCAATTTCCAAGTTGGCCTTAACCCGAAGAAAGTTGCGGCGCTGAATTTTGCTGATGCTGTCTGGAGCAGGTTTGTGGATACGAACCATCCGGAGGATATCCTCTTTAAAACCCGTAACGTGGGTATTGAAATAATTTTTAATCCCACCCTCACTCATAAAAAATATAGACAGTTCTTCCCCTAGAAACAATTTTTTCAAATGCCCACTTGTTTGTGACATAGGAATTTCAATTAAAAAGTTCTGTGACTCCTCTTCTGCAATACGAGACTTAAATTCAAAAATCTCGTCCTTATGGTCAGTACCAGCCACTTGTATGTATAACACATCATTAATTTTGGGAAACAAATGATCCACCATCCTTGTCCATTAAAAGCTCTAATTAAGGTATATAATACCACGACTTTGTGCCTATATTAAGCATTATATTTGTTCGATCTATGACTAAAGCACAAAAAACCTCCTTCATGAAGGAGGTTTAGAGTGACTATTGATTCATTTTCATGTAATCAACTACGCATTACTTGCAGTAACCTGAGGTTCATCTGAATCTTTAACCTCTTCAATCGTTTCTTCCATCCCCGTATTGGCGTTAATGTATATCCGGTAGACGGAACCATTGATTTTACCACCAAATTCATAACATAGAACTTCATTCGAAAGTTCATTTTCAATTAAAGCTTTACGGTGGTAAGTTTCACGAAACTCAGGATTCAATTTTGCTCGTGCTGCATTCAAATTCAATTTCGCTTGCGGAATGCGGCGGAGATGACTATGCTCATACACATAATCACTGGATTGAAAACCGATCACTTGTCCGTTATCAAGGCCTGATCTGACTGTGATTTTTTCTGGATAGATAATCACGTCCCCTTGTTGGCTCGCAAATGTAATATTAGCTAAATTCCCGCTCTCATCATACGCAACTGGCTTCATTCCTTTGTAACCTTTTTGTTCAAGGTATTCACTAGCGTAGCGAATCGCTTCATTACGTGTTGCTTTTTTAGGGCCTACTGCTCTCATGTCATGATAAGAAATAAGCTTGCCGCCTTTTTTCGTAAAATCCATACTGGCCACGGGTTGCTTCTTATTTAGCAGGGTAGCTGTATAAGATGCCCATTCCGTTCCTTTACCGTTTTCGTTCACACGGATCTGACTTTCCGGTTTTCCTGTAAATTCAGCGGCATTTCGTTTAATTTGTTCTGCATTCACTGCCGGGAGACTCAATTTTTTCACAGAGCGTTTATCATAGATGCTGGCTACAGACGGTCCCCAATCCAGCTCCTTGTAGTTTTCCACCTTTTTGTCCACGGTTTTAAAGCCATCAATAATGGTGTTGTCCTTCGGACCAGTTTGCGAACCTGCCGCCATATCTACATCCATCCATCGCAAATTTTTGCTAAGGACCTTTTGCTGCACTTCCTGCATGTTTTTCGAAATTTCTTTGGAATTGTTATATAACGTTTTCAGGTTCGAAATTTCTTTCTCGTTTAAAGGCTCGTGATCCAGATCACGGACAGCGGTCTGATACGAAAACGCGGATAGATGTGACAGTAAATCCTTGGCATGATTAAAAGGCATTACATTCAGAGGCAACTGATTAACCTCATTTTGGGCCTCACTTGCAATCCTCCACACGTTCATCAAACATTTGCGGTGCATCGCGTGTGAAGTATTATGGACAGCAACCGCGTTCCCGAGTTGAGAATGCAGCTGATCCATATGAAACGACAAATCGTGAAACGCACGCTGGTATTGATTTTCCGCTTTTATCGACATGCTATTTGCCTGAAGAGACACCTCTTTTCTCATCTGGCTTTGCTGATAACCCCACACAAATGCTCCTATCATCATCAGGGTAACCACCGGGAACAATACGGCACTAAGTCGCTTATACATATTGGGAGTCTCCTTTCTTCAAGTACACTACCGATAGTGTGACAAGAAGAAAGCTCTCTTATGCATGGTTTTCCATGACTTCAACAATAAACTCACAGTTATCGCAAATGCAGCGTTTAAAGCCGGTCTGAATCTGTCCTTGCTCTATACGTCCTCTCAGCACAAAACGTTCCCCACATCTTTTACAATGAATTCTTACTTTTATACGCAAAAAAAAGACACCTCTTTCTCTAACAGGTTTGTCAGATCAGTGTGCCCCATTTTGTTACATGTTAACCTTTTCTTCCCGTTTTAACAAACGAAAAGGAGAACGGTTATTTGCTCGACTGATCTTCGCCATTCCTCCATACCATAGAAATGCCATAAGTGGAATGATAAACCAGATCCAGTCATGCGAAAATTTCGTTAAAATCAAATCGTATACTCCGTGCCAGAACCATGGAAGCACCAATGACAGCAGCAACATGTATTTGCTCCTCAAGCCCTCTGAAAACTTGGCCTTCCCCATGTAGTAGCCCATCATTACACCAAACATCGCATGACCGGATACCGGTAGCAATGATCTCATCAGCATCATGCTAATCGAAGCATGGCCCGCCCAGGCATATAACAGATTTTCAACTGTTGCAAATCCGAGTGAGACTGCGGCCGCATACAAAATACCGTCATAAGGCTCGTCGAACTCGGTATGATTATAGATGATGTGATACAACAGAAACCATTTAAAAAACTCTTCCACTCCCGCTGAAATGCCGAACACCTGGATTAACGTGTGATCCCCTAGCCAAAGCAGCAGCCCGCGTTGAAAAATCATGACAGGAAGAACCACCAAAAAGCCGAGCAAAAACACTTTAATAACCATGTGCAGTGGCTCCGAATCATACCTGTCCTTCAAGTAAAAATACATCAATAAGGCGAGACCCGGCGCTGTGGCTGCCGCTAAAACCGAAAACAGAAGCACCGATCATCCCTCCATAAAAATGAGTCGGCCCTGCTTTTAGCGCAGAGCCGACAAATTCACTTCGATATCACTTTCGATAAAACGAATCAAGAACGGCTGTCAAAATGAGTGCAGATGACAGCAACTGCCTGCTCAGGAATGACCAGCTTGCCGTACTCTTCCAACATAGCTGGTGTAACGGATGAGCCTTCTCCAAATTCAGCAAGAACCGCAATTAAAGCCGCAAGCTTGGACTCCTCTACTTCTTCTGGTTCCAAGTGCAGAATCCATTTTCCTCTATAATGATACAGCTTACCTGCTTCCGTAGTGTTACTACGAAGCATATGAGCCGCTTCTATGAGTACTTCGAAATCGCTAAACGCGTAAACGATGGAATCGCTATGCTCCAGCGTGACTTCCATTTCGTAGACTTCCTCTGGAAGCTCCTCATCGGGACCCGAACCATACTGTTGATGGTCGTATTTTCCCCGGGTGACGATAACAACCATTCCTTGAGCAGGAAGCGCAAAGACTTCGACAGCTAACGGTCCCGTGGCGTCGAAGCCCAGTTCGCTGTATGCCTGATCCATCATTTCGGTAAACAGCTCATGAACTCTTGGAATTTCTTGCCACATATCGTCTTTTTGAATACCGCGTTCGCTCAAATCGTCAAAGGTAAGGAAAATCCGTATCTTGTCCTGACTTAATCTTTCTATTTTCATACTGGACCCTCCTCCTGGCAGCCGAGTGTTATTAACAGATTATGATGCAATTATGATGCCTGTGATGAAAATGGTTCTATGTAATCATGTTATCATTTTATAATCGTAAATGCACGCAATAAAAAGATAAAAAAAAGAATCATTTGAACGGCTTTTACAAAAAAGCCGCAAAATGATTCGGAATAAAGGTTTCTGGGTTACAATCCCGGTACGGCTGTATGAGTTTCTTTCAAAATTTGCTCGACCTCACGCTTAACATCGGGACTTGTTCTGATGAAGTCTTTAATCAACTTCATATTCTCTTCTTTGTTCTTGGCAGTATGGGCGTTATGAGCGGTTTTATCTGTTGGTGAATGATGGTCTTGATCCTTATGGGTGTCTTCTTTATTTAGCGTTATCTCGCCCATTCCGGGGAATGCCGCGTCCATCATTTTAGTACGGGCTTTCTGCACTAAATTGCCGCTTTTTTTTCCACCCATGTCCATGGATAAGCCCAACATGTCGCGGTTGCGGGAGATCAAAGAGCTTGCTACAGCGCCCAAGACGATTCCCAGGAAAAATGAAGATGTTTTCACAATTAGAACCTCCCTTTGTGGTAGAATCAAGCATAGTGTTCGTCAGTAGTGACAAACTCATACGGTATAAAATACAGGAAGGTGAGATGAAATAATGGGTACAAAAACAGCAGCCATTTTGTTCACCGCATGTCTGCTGCTTAGTGCTTGCACTGCAACCAAGCCGGAATCTGCGGCAACAAGCAAACAGCAGGATTCGGTAGCGTCTGACTCAAGTAACAGCGCCAAAGATCAGAGCAGCGTCTCTTCCCCAAAAAGCAGCAGTAAGCAAGCAGGCAGTGATGATCATAACTCAGCGGGTAAAACCAATGCACAAAATGATAAAACCAGCGAAAGCAATGAAACAGGAGCTGCGACATCTGCAACTACCAATAACAAAATGTATCACTTGAACAAAGCCTACAATGTAATTCCTAACCAACAAGGCACCGAAAAAAAAGTCGTGTTACTGACCTTTGATGATGGTCCTAAGGAAGCAGCCATGATTAACAAAATCATAGATGTACTCGATAAACACAAAGCGAAAGCGATTTTCTTCGTAAACGGTTACCGTGTAAAAGAGCATCCTGAGTTGCTTAAGCTTATCCATGACCGTGGACAGCCCATCGGCAACCATAGCTGGGATCACATCGTGCTGAAGAATAAATCTGAGCCTGAGGTCAAAAAACAGATTGAATCGGTACAAAAAGTTGTTAAGGACATTACAGGACAAGCCCCCGTATTCTTCCGTCCCCCTCATGGTGCCGGCGGAGACGTAGGTCGCAAGGTCGCTAAGGAAAACGGTCTCCTATACATGACATGGTCCGTCGGTTCTCTGGACTGGACAATGAAAAAGAATCTGCCTAATAAAACGGAGGCACTTCTCAAAAACGTAACGGAACAACTTCATCCAGGCAGCAATATTTTGATGCATGAACTGCCATGGACAGCTGAGGCTCTGGACAGTCTATTGACACGCCTTGAGCAAAAGGGTTACCAATTTATTGATCCTCAAAGCATTGAGGTTCCTGCCAGCAAATAGACACTTGCGTATACTCAGTCTTAACTGTAGATGATGCAATAAAGGCCTCCACTCTCCGCTATTCATGCGGAGACGGAGGCCTTTTTACCGTATCATTTTGCGCCTTTACCAAAGCATTTCACTGATGGGTGGTGCACCCTTGATGCCCCACCACAGTAACGCTGCAGTAATCAGCACAAAAAGAGTACTCAAAAAATTTAAAAACCACTTGCTTACCCGAATACGGCGGGACGGAAACATTTCTGCCCGCGTTCGGTACTCACTGGCAGGAGTATCATCCTCCATCGTCACAGCAACTTCTGGTACAGCGGCAACGTGAGCCAATTCTGGCACGGGCCGTGAAGCACGGGAGCGAACTGGTTTAGATTTTGACCTGTCCTCCTCCTTGCCTTTGCGACCATTTCGACGGCTACCATAGGTCTGCACTCTGCTAAGTTCCTGATTCATTCTTCATACCTCCGAAAACGTAACGCTAAGCCAGATATAAGGTCAATCACAAAATGACAAATGATCGGTGCCCACAGACTACCGGTCTGCACATATATGTAGCCCAATCCATAACTGCTAAGAAAAACCCAGCCAGTGGGAATCCAATGCCGTAAATATCGGATATGAATCACGGCAAACAAAATGCTTGTCCAATAAGGACCAAAGCTGTACTGAATCGCACCTCTGAACAAGAGTTCCTCACAGATAGAGACGATAGCTGCTATACAAATAATATGCCACACCGGACGATTTTGAAACAGCATTTGGTTAATACCACCGTCATCCATAGCATCCTCAGGCATAATCCGGGATAGCAACAGATCCACAAGTAACATAGCGGCAGCCAATCCCAATCCCCACCATAAGACGTGCAGAGTGTTCGGCAATGCAAATAGTTCTAACACATTTCTTTTCTGAAAAAATATCCAGATTGCGCCAATCAGCAGGGTCAGCCCCTGAGTTAGATACAAATTGTAAAGCAGCAAGCGGTCGTTCAATTCATGAATTTGCGCTCTTTTCCATTTCACTTTAAGCTTTTTCATAGTTAGTTAGTCCTCTGCATAGTCTTCTTTAGCATCATAGCCAAAAAGTCGGGCGGATTCAAGAAGACTTAAATCTTAATTTTCCGCATTCTGTAGCTATATATCTAGACGGCTATCCACACATGTCACATGTCCTATTGACATGCCCATGTAAGCCATGATACATTATGAAAAAATTATTAGCGACAACAACAATGATGGAGAAAAGGTATTGATTTCGTCCTCAGAGAACCGGTGCTTGGGTGGAAGCCGGTGACGAAGTAACTACTTTCAGCGCTCCTGAGTTATTGCACCGAGGTCTGTGGAATACTTCCCGGCATTAGATGCAATCGGCAGAAAACCGTTATCCTTTCGGTCATTTTATGACCGCTGAAGGCAGTCCATTGCGAAATGGCTGCGAATTAGGGTGGTACCACGATAACTCTCGTCCCTTACTATGGAGATAGTATGTGATTCGGGGGTTTTTTTGATGCCCGAAAACCGCAAAGCGCCTCCGCGTAAGACTTTTGATCGTCAGTTTGGTGCATAATACTATTTTATCCCTTTTCTGCGTCAATGCGTTATCACACTAGTATTTTACACCGCTCTCCTGTACTTTTAGAAGCATTTCAAGTTTTTTCATGTTCTTTATGGAATGTATTTCAGTTTGAAGTACATCCTGTCCATAAAAGAAGTTAACTTTGAGGAGGAAACCAAATGTTTAAAGTGTTAGTATCCGATCCGATCAGTGACCTGGGCATCCAGCAGCTGATGGATGCAGACGATGTCACGGTGGACAAGAACACAGGTCTCAGCGAGGATGAATTGGTTCAAATTATTGGTGACTATGACGCATTACTCGTTCGAAGCCAAACTCGGGTAACCGAACGCATCATGACGGCAGGTAAGAACCTCAAGGTTGTAGGGCGAGCTGGGGTCGGAGTGGACAACATCGACCTAGAAGCTGCAACACAACGAGGGATTATCGTTATTAACGCTCCTGACGGCAACACGATTACGACTTGTGAGCACACTTTTGCGATGATGATGGCTCTAGCACGTCATATTCCACAGGCATATGCCAAAACCATTGGCGGTACATGGGATCGTAAAACATTCCTCGGTGTCGAACTGCGTAACAAAACACTTGGAGTCCTCGGCATGGGACGTATCGGCAGTGAGGTGGCTAAACGTGCTAAAGCATTTGGCATGAGCATCCTCGGCTATGATCCATTTCTAACGGAAGAACGCGCTGAGAAGCTGGGCATTAAGCTGGCGAGCGTGGACGAAATTATCCGCAACGCAGATTTTATGACCGTACACACACCATTAACACCGGAAACGAAACATATGATTGCTCGTCCACAGTTTGAAGTGATGAAAAAAGGAATGCGCATCATCAACTGTGCCCGGGGTGGAGTTATCGATGAAATGGCTCTTGTTGAAGCCATTGATGAAGGTATCGTTGCCGGTGCAGCCTTTGACGTATTCGAGTCAGAGCCGCCAGCACAGGATCACCCATTCCTGAGTCATCCGAAAATTATCGTCACACCACATCTGGGTGCCTCGACTGTCGAAGCTCAGGAGAATGTAGCTATCGATGTGTCCGAGCAAGTGCTGCATATTTTGCGTGATGAGCCTTTTAAAAATGCGGTCAACATGCCTCCAGTGCCCTCCAACGTTATGACGCAATTGCAGCCATATTTCTCGCTTGGAGAAAAGCTTGGCAGCTTTGCCGCTCAGATCACGAATCAGGCTGTACGTGAAATTCAGGTAGATTACGCTGGCGATTTGTCCTCTGTGGATACACAGCCGCTGACACGGTATATTTTGAAAGGTGTTCTTAGCCGTCATCTGGGCAGCGATGTGAACATTGTAAACTCTGTACATCTGGCCAAAACACGTGACATCCATCTTGTCGTATCTCAGGCGCCCGCCACCAAGGGTTTTACCAATCTGATTACCGTTACACTCAAGACGCAGAGCGGCGAAGAGCAACGTGTATCTGGCACCCTGCTGGCAGGCTATGGCGAACGGATCGTTCGGTTGAACCAGTTCCCGGTAGATGTAGCACCGGAAGCTCATTTCCTGCTTATCTCCCACAATGATAAACCAGGCATTATCGGCCGTGTCGGCACCTTGCTTGGGGAGAACGGCGTCAATATCGCTTCCATGCAAGTAGGGCGTAAAATTGTCGGCGGTGAAGCCATCATGATCCTGACCGTCGATAAAGCCGTGCCAAAAGACGTGCTGATTCAACTCGTTGGTTTGCCAGAACTAAATACTGCCCAAGAAGTAGTGTTAAATTAATTCCAGACATATTGAGAAGTCCATAGTTTTATAATAAAGAGAGGCGCCTGGCTACCCAGGCGTCTTTTTCTCTTATACCGTTATCTGTCATGAGAGCAATCATCATGCATGAAACAGGATGTTCCACGTTGAACAAGATAAATGTTGATTTTTCAACAAAAAGCACCCTCTTCCGAGGATGCCTGCAAACCGGGGTATATCAGCTGGGGCTTATAAATCTGTTACAGACCCAGCTTTGTTTTGTTGGAGATCGGCAGCAAAATAGTAAATTCCGTCCCTTCCCCCAATACGCTGGCAGCAGAGACAGAGCCTCCGTGAGCCTCTACAATGTTCTTGACAATAGCAAGCCCCAAACCAGTCCCTTTATCCTCACCACGTACTCTGGCCTTATCTGCCTTGTAGAAGCGGTCGAAAATATAAGGTAGATCCTCGCTGGCAATGCCTACACCTTCATCCTTAATCCGAATACGGATTAACTCATGCCGTTCTCCCAAAATTCGATCCGCCGCAATAGTAACCTTTTTCCCGCCGGGTGTATGTCTGAAAGCATTATCCAGCAAGTTGGTCAATACCTGCTCCAGTCTGTCCTCATCTGCCTCAGGCAGCAGCAAACGTTGGCCTTGCTCATGGTAATCGAGTGTCAGTCCCTGTTCCTTTGAACGTACCGTAAATTTACGGTGAACACGCTCGATCAGCTCATTCACATCCACTTCCTGTCGGTGCATGTCTGTATGACCAGCCTCCATTCGGGCCAGATCAAGCAGATCCTTGACTAACCTTCCCATGCGTAATGATTCATCATGGATGACCTGTACCAGCTCCTCGGATTCTTCAGGGGAACCCGCCATGCCATCCAGCAACGCCTCACTGTAGCCCTGCATCATAGATAAAGGTGTACGGATTTCATGAGATACGTTGGCCACAAAATCGCTCCGCATCTTCTCCAGCTTCACTTCTTCCGTAATATCTCTAAGCACAGCTACTGCACCGCGGATTGCATTATCCGTATACAGAGGCGCCATCTGCACCGACCAGGAGCCCTTCTTGACATGGATATAGTCTCCGACATCCTCTCCCCTGTCCATAACAGTATGGAACAGAGACTGCAAAGGCTCAGGTACAGAAGCTCCAAACTCCTCCAGATCACGCTCCTGCCACTCCAGCTTTTTCCAGATATCCAACAGATTTTGTGCGGGCGGATTCGTCAAGATGATTTGTCCGCTTCTGTCGAAGGTGATTACGGCATCAGACATGCTTCGCAGTACGCTGGATAAATGGTTTTTCTCCTCATTCAGACTGCGGATCGTTGCTTCCAGTTCCGTAGACATATGATTAAAAGTTTTCGCCAGTTCTCCAATTTCGTCACTGGTCACCAGCGAAAGCCGAGTATCATACCTTCCCTCACGAATCGCATTCGCCGCCTGAATCAACAGCTGCATAGGCTGTGTGATTTTAGTAAAAAGGAATAAGGCAAAAAAGGTCGTCAATAAAAATCCGACAATGCATGTATAGGTGAACAAATGCTTGATTTCCGTCGATTCATACGCCGCAAAATTTCTGTTGATGTACGGCAATAAAAAAAGCCCTAGAAAAATAAGCACAGAGCCTACAAGACAAATGATGGTGATCCACAGCTTGCCTACCAGCGATCTCCAGAAGTTCACGTTATTTTGGAACCTCCAGCTTATAACCTACGCCCCACACGGTCGTAATCATAGCCGCTGCCTCTGGCGATACTTTATTCAACTTTTCACGAAGCCGTTTCACATGCGTATCCACAGTACGCAGATCACCAAAAAATTCGTAATTCCAAACGTCTTTCAGCAGTTCTTCGCGCGAGAAGACTTTATCTGGCGACACCGCCAAATAGTGCAACAGCTCGTACTCTTTAGGCGTGAGACTGATTTCAATCCCGCCCGCAGTTACCCGGTGCGCATCATGCTCAATGATAAGATTCGGAAAAACAATACTATTGCTTGGTACCACCTCTTTCGTTAAAAAGGCAGTTTCAGACGAACGGCGTAAAATCGCCTTCACCCGGTAAATGACTTCTCGCGGGCTAAAGGGCTTAACCACATAATCATCGGCTCCGACTTCAAAGCCTTGTACACGGTTCACTTCCTCACCTTTGGCAGTCAGCATAATTACAGGTGTAGATTTAGTCTGACGCAGCCGTGTACACACCTCAATCCCATCCATCCCCGGAAGCATCACATCGAGCAAAATAATGCTGTAATCGCTTGCAGTCGCTTTTTGGAGGGCAATCTCACCATCCTCAGCTTCGTCAATTGCATATCCTTCTTTTTCCAGATACATCCGCAGAAGGCGGCGAATGCGTTCTTCATCATCTACAATTAATATGCGGTTGCTTTGTTCTGACATATTCCCAGCCCCTTCGCTAAAAAAACCATTCTCTCTATTTTACTATTTTCCCGTGCTTGGTCAAACTTTACTCTCATCCAACAGTCTCTTTACACCAAAAAGGCCGGGGTTATGACCCCCGTCCTGTCCGTTTCTTTTTCGTGTTGTCTGATTTGGCAAGTTGAATGAGACGGTTGATTTCGTCCTTGGTTAAGGGTCTGGTCAGACCGCGCTTCAAGTTTTGTAGCAAAAGATCACCGAAGGCAATCCGCTTGAGTCTGATGACCGGGTGTGAAATGGCCTCAAACATCCGTCTTACCTGGCGATTTCTACCTTCATAAATGGTAATCTGGATCACAGACTCCTTACCATTCGGATCTACATCTTTATATTCTACCTCGGCTGGTGCAGTAATGCCATCTTCCAGCACGATTCCTTTTTTCAGCTTGTCCAGCTCAGTACCATGCGGAACGCCTTTGACAGTTGCCACATATGTCTTGGGCACATGATGCTTGGGATGGGTGAGCAGATTGGCGAACTCGCCATCATTGGTAAGCAACAGCAGTCCTTCGGTGTCGTAATCGAGACGCCCTACTGGATATACGCGTTCCTTAACGCCTTTCAGATAGTCTGACACGATTTTACGGCCTTCCGGATCGGAAGCACTCGTAATGACTCCTTTAGGTTTGTTCATCATCAGATAGATTTTTTTCTCGGTTTTGATCGGGCGTCCCTTTACCGTAATCATATCTTGATCAGGGTCTGCCTTCGTTCCCAGTTCAGTTACGACAACCCCGTTCACTTCCACGCTGCCCGCCTGAATAAGCTCCTCACATTTACGTCTGGAAGCTACACCAGCTTGGGCCAATATTTTCTGCAATCTTTCCATGTTCGCTAATTCACCTCATGCTAATGATACCCATCCATGAGCAAAATCACAACCCCCGTTCAAAAAACGATGCAGAAATTAAAATACAAGCAGGCAAATGGCAATGGCTGCCACAAAACCAACCACGTCTGAAAATAGTCCTACCTTCAAAGCATACCGTCCATTGCGGATACCTACCGCACCAAAATATACAGTTAGCACATATAGCGTCGTGTCTGTGCTGCCCTGAATCGTTGAGGCGATCCGACCGATCATGGAATCCGGGCCATAAGTGCGAATTAGATCCGTCGTGAACGCAAGTGAACCGGTGCCCGTCAATGGACGAAGCAAGCCTAAAGGCAGTACCTCACCGGGTACACCCCAGTGTTTAATCCATGGGGTTACCCAGGAGATCAAATAGTCTAAAGCGCCGGATGCTCGAAAAATGCTAATCGCCACCATCATGCCTACGAGATGAGGAATAATGCTGATGGCGGTAGAAAAGCCGTCTTTGGCTCCATCCACAAAAGAATCGTAGACAGGTACCTTTTTAGCATATGCATATAAAGGAATAAAAGCGAGAATAACCGGAATGGCCCAAGTCGATACGAGGTTTATAAAATTAAGCATGCCTCCCTCATCCTTTCCAAGTGGTGTCCCTGCCCTTGGCAGCCGTGATTCCCGTTCGCGGAACGGCAGGTGAAGATACGGGCAGCGTCGTTGAAGAGGCAGCAGATGTTGGTGCTGATGAGGTGAGTGGTGCCAAGGATGTCTGGGACGGCGGAATCGCTGGAGGACGGCGGCGCAATTCTCGACTACGGTACCAACGGTCCGCCGCAATTGCGGCAAAGGTGGCTATTGCGGTCGCTACCAGTGTCGTACCGACGATTTCTGCCGGATGTGCGGAATGAAAATTAAGCCGTATCGCGATCAACGTCGTAGGAATAAGCGTAATACTGGCCGTATTCAGGGCGAGCAGCGTACACATGGCTGGTGTGGCGGTTTGCTTATCTGGATTGAGCGTCTGCAACTCTTGCATAGCCTTGATTCCCATCGGTGTGGCTGCATTCCCCAGACCCAGCAAATTGGCGCTCATATTGGACAAAATGTAACCCATAGCGGGATGATTACGCGGAACATCAGGGAAGAGAAAGGCAACCAAAGGAGAAAGCAGCTTGGATATTTTCTGTAAGAGCCCACCATCTTCAGCCAGCCTCATCATGCCCATCCAAAACACCAGCACACTTATCAGTCCAAAGCACACTGTAACCCCCGTAGTTGCCCCGTCAAAAGCTGCTTTCGTCACCACCTCAATATTTCCCTGCGCGGCAGCAAATACAAATCCAATACAAATCAAAGCCACCCATATGAGATGAATCATGGCTGATTCCTCCTTTTCCCAATGATGTGACACGTCCCAGCTCTAATTTCCTGCTTGCCCTAGGCTCCAAACAAATTTTTCAGGATTTCGTTCCACCTGCTCGTCCAACCTTGTTGCTGAGTATTGTTCGCAGGATCTTGTGCAGTTGGAGCCTCTTGCTGTGGCTGTACGGTACTTTGAGCAGGCAGCTTACTACCTTTTTCATACACAGGAACAGAACCGATAAGTTTACCTTCCAATAGGAATTCGACCCGCCCTCGTAAGCCAAAAGATACGTCTGCTCTGTCTGCAGAAGCAGAATTTTTATACAACACCAGTCTTTTGTGCAACTGGGTCTTCTCACCATCATGTAAAGGATAGGCAAAGCTTGTACCTGTTAATAGTGGGTAACCATCGATAGGTTGCTGCTTGTCCGTAATCGGGATGAGCGGATAATATCGGAATCCGTAATCAAGCATACGTGCATGATCGTTCCAATCGTCCCCGTCATTCAAGGTAACGGCAGCGAGCTGGCGACCGTCCCGTGTGGCAGAGCTGACCAGACAGCGAAACGCTTTTTTGGTAAAGCCTGTTTTCACACCGTCAGCTCCCTCATACAGCCGCAGCATTTTGTTTTTGTTGTGCCATGAGTAGTCCCAAGAATCGTTGGGATTCGGTGCTTTTTTCAGTTCTGTTTTTACGATACGGGCAAAAGTTGGATTATGCAGCGCATAAGCAGTTAGCCGGGCCATATCATTGGCTGAGGAATAATGTCCCTCGGCATCCAGCCCGTGAGGATTAGCAAAATGTGTATGGCTTAGCCCAAGCTGAACCGCCTTGTCATTCATCAAATGGACAAATCCCTCTTCTGTCCCCCCCACATGCTCAGCAATGGCAGAGGCTGCATCATTACCAGAACGGAGCATTAAGCCGTACAGCATATTTTCCAGCGACATTTGTTCACCCATTTGCAGAAAAAGCGAGGAACCTTCTTTGGCATACGCGGTAGGACTCACCTTTACCCGGTCCTGCAAGCGTCCATGTTCAATGGCCACAATTGCAGTCATAATTTTGGTCAGGCTGGCAATACGTAGCTCCCGGTCACCCTCGGTAGAATATATGATTCTTCCTGATGTGACATCAATTAAAGAAGCAGCCTGTGCATGGGTTCCTAATACAGTCGGCGCTGCTTCTGTTGTTATCGCTCCCCGAACGGGCTGTGGACTCAGCAACGTAAGCGGCAATGACAAAATAAGCAGAAGCACCAGCGGCAAAACAAATGCGCGTGCCTTATTCAAGAAATGGCTGTGGTCCGCGTGAATGTGTTGCTTTTTTTTAAACATTTGGATTCCTCCGGTTTTGAGCAAGTCTTGTACCATTCTATGTCCAAGCTGTTCAAAGTATGTCCACCTTTATAACAGAAAATTCCTTTACGGGACAGCCATTAGCCGCTCTCTTTTTGCTCTCTTTTTGCTTTCTTTCTGCATAAACCAAGCAACTTGCCCTCCCGAGTACATATATATTAGTTACCAAAGTTAAATATGGATCGGGGGTTACATCATGCTGCGTCTCCAGTTTGAAATGATTTTAAGATCGCGGATTGTAGAGTCCGCAGAAGCATTGCATCGAAGCGGTGTATCCTTTGCCACTTTTGCTACAGCACGTTGCAACCAGCAATTTTGGGATTTAACGGAAAAGGGTGGTTTTCAGATTAAAGCAGGTGTCACTCCGGCACAGGGGATCAGAGACATTTTTTTAAACGGTCATCAATACGCTTTTGAATGTGCAACAGCTATGGTTATTGTGCTGTACAAAGGAGTGCTGGATTCCATTCTGGAAAGTGAGTTTAATCGGATTTTTGCAGATATGCTGCTGTATGACTGGCACTATGACAGTGACCTCAGGCTCATACAGCAGCAAGGGAGTCATAAAGCAGTTCCTGGCGATATTTTGTATTTCAACAATCCGGATGTGTCATCTGAAACATTGGAATGGAAAGGAGAAAATGTCGTTAAGCTGAAGGAAGACTTGTTTTATGGACATGGGATTGGCATCTTGCCGGCGAAGGGTATTATCGATTCCCTGAATCAACATCGTCGGCCGGAAGCCACGGTATCTGCTTATTTGACGAATGAAGTGGTCTATCCGGACTTCATCTACTTATCGCAGTTCGCTACCGAAGGAATTCGGAAAAATGAATTGTCGCTGCATACTTTGTATCACCAGGAATACAGTCACCGTATACATGCTGTCATTGGGGGAAGGCAGTATATTCTGGGATAGGACCAAGTGTAAGCAGAAAAGAAGGTATTCCTTAGCCTATACTCGGCTTTGGGATACCTTCCTGAGAGAATGCTTTTTATTTCCAATGACTTTTACAAGTAAGCCGGGCCAGAATTACTTTGATCAATATTAATATCTACAGGTACCTGTGGGGGTGGAGTCTGCACATTGCCGCCTGCATTCCGGAAGATAGACTGAACCTTATCAATCAGGTATGGGGTGGAGTCAATGAGTTTCTCAATCAGATGCGTTTGGTTGTCCAATGGAACGATTTGTGCCCCCTGTTTGCCAACAACCAGAAAAGCAATGGGATGAATAGATACACCACCACCGCTACCGCCACCAAAAGGATGAACTTCCTTCCCGCTATGATTACCGGAAGCCGAGGAAGTATGAAGTGCCTCTTCGTCTACGTTAAAATCACTTCCCCCGGCAGCGAAACCAAATCCTACCTTACTGATTGGCAAAATAACGGAACCATCGGGTGTTTCCACCGCGTCTCCCACAATCGTATTCACGTCTACCATGGCTTTGATGTTTTCCATTGCGGTTTGCATGAGCCCTTGAATCGGGTGATCTGACATGATTAATTCCTCCTCTGCTTATCTCAAGCGTAGATTGCCTTTTCTTTCGCTATTGTGCGCAAGGGTTCAAGGAAATATGTATGTCATCCGATTCGGTTATGTCTTAATCTGGAGGACACTGAAATCCCAAAGTTCAGAAAGATTAAGTTTCACCACACTTCATTGTTTATCTTTCATTGTTAGCTTGAAGATCTTCATTTTTTTTGAAAAAAACCCGCTTCCATGCCTCGGGTCCACCCGGAACGCGCCATATGCGGTAAGCTAAGATGAGCATGGAGAAAATTAAATAGCCGAGCGATACGTTTGCTTCACAGTTCAAAGTGGTGGTAAAACGCAAGCGATCCACCCAATACGGCACAACATACAGCTTAGGAGTACAATCCATGCGCACAAAGCTGGAAGCAAAACCGATCAAGGTCGTTTTTAATCCCCACAAAATACCGGTTGAGGTAGCTGTATAAGCCGCGTCAGCAAGACTAATGTTGGTGGACCACTCCATTTTGGACATCGTCACATGTGCCAATGTATGTCGCAACCATCGATTGAAGGATTTCGTTCCCTTGAGCAAAACCCGTATATCATATATAAATTGCTTGATTTTTTCTGTATCAATATTACCGCTATCCACGGAAGCATCCGTTTTATGTATGTTTTTGTTGCGATCAAGCCGATAGAGAAGCCCTTTTTTCAAACCTGTTATGAGAATGGCCGGAACATCGTAATTTATTTTAATCATCCCGTATAGAAATCTGATCTCTAGATGCGCCCGATCATCATTGTCATGTTTGGCAATATCCAGCTTCAATCGAATACGAGAGAGCAGAATAGCCAGCACAAGTAATATAACGACGATGATGGCGATACTGATCCATTTCCACACTGGCGAGTCCTCCCTACCTTTTTGCTATAAATATCATGGCAAAAATAGTATGACCGTTCGCCGGAAAATCATGCATCTTAAATACCAACAGCCAGCCCCTAAATACTTGAGGACTGGCTGTCTATTTGAAATTTTACATAAGTGAGCCGCAAGATCCGGATGAACTTTATTGGGATTCAAGATCCAGATCGTTGGCTGCAGGCTGGCTGCTCTCCAGACGCTCGAACAATAATTGAGTCTCTTCCTCCAAATTGTCCGAATCTTCGAACAACTCCGGTTGTGGTAGATCTGCCAAAGAGCCCAGACCGAAATAATCCAAAAATGATTTCGTCGTTCCGTACAATATTGGCCGTCCGATGGCTTCAGCTCGACCTTTCTCTTCAATGAGCTCCTTGTTGACCAGTGTATGTATGGCCCGCTCGGATTTGACCCCCCGAATCTCTTCGATTTCAACTCTTGTAATGGGCTGGCGGTAGGCCACAATGGCCAGCGTCTCCAAAGCAGCTTGAGACAGTGAGGCACGTGCCGGAGAGTATGCGAGCTTTTCAAAGTAAGGTGCATGTTCGGATAAAGTTGCAAGCTGATAATGACCGGCAATACGGACAAGTTGCAGGCCTCTTCCCCCCTGCTCCATGTCCTGCTTCATATCTTCCAGGCACTGTTCAACCAGCTCTTGCTGCTGCTCTACAATGTCGGCGATCTGCTTGGTGGACAACCCTTCCTCTCCTGCGAGAAACAGCAGTCCCTCAATAATTGATTTCAGCTTCAGATAATCCATTAACCCGTAAATCCCCTCTCCACTCCATTACAATATCATCGAAAAGCTTCTCCTGATAACAGAAAATTTGTTTCATTTTCATCAGTTCAAGGATAGCCAAAAAGGTCACAACCACTTCATGCCGATACATATCCTCATGCATCAGCTTAGAGAACAGCAGCCGTCCTCCATTCCCCACCATCTCTAAAGCTCCGATAACTTGCCGGATACGGTCCTTGACTGAAATTTCGTCCCGATGAACACGAGTTACCGTCGTACGTCGTTCTGCTTTGCGCAAAGCACGCTGAAAGGCCGCGACCAAATCGCTTGCATGCAGCCCATGCACCGGATTTACGGGTTCAGTAGGCAGGAATGCGCTTAGATCTTCTGGCTCCTTGCCATAAATTAGACTCCGCTCCCACTCACGTTCACTTAGATGGCGAGCAATCCCTTTATATTTACGATACTCCACCAGCTTGCGGACCAGTTCCTCACGTGGATCATAATCCTCTTCCTCATAAAAATCCAAATCGTCATATTCCATCACAGGTGGCTTGGGAAGCAACAATTTACTCTTAATAGATAAGAGCGTCGCCGCCATCACCAGAAACTCGCTCGTAATGTCCAGTTCCAGCTCCTGCATACTGTGCAAAAAAGCCATATACTGATCAGTAATATCGCTAATCGGGATATCCTGAATGTCGATCTCGGCTTTATCAATCAGATGCAACAGTAGATCCAGCGGACCCTCGAATGTTTCCAGCTTGTAATTTACGACTGTCAATGTGCTTCCCCCTGCCTTACTCCAATCATCATTCAACAATACCTTTCCCTATAGCACTTATGCTCTACGTTATCAATCCCTCTTTCTGTAGTATATACGTCATCGCCTTGCTTAACAATCCAATCCCTTTTTCACCTTGCAGTTTATAGCGTTCTATTCAGCTATTCCTATAATTAAAATTGCTTGCCGAGATTGGCCATTTCAATCGCAGCCAATGCAGAATCCCAACCTTTATTACCAGCCTTCGTGCCTGCTCGTTCAATAGCCTGTTCAATGTTTTCTGTAGTCACTACACCAAAAATAACGGGCACTCCCGTTTTCAGGCTGCTCGCTGCCACACCCTTGGCCACTTCATTGCAGACGATATCATAATGTGAAGTAGAACCACGGATGACCGTACCTAGCGTAATTACGGCATCATATTTGCCGCTTGCAGCCATTTTTTGTGCAATCAGTGAAATTTCAAATGCACCCGGAACCCAAGCTACATCAATTTCATCTTCCTGTGCACCATGTCGTTGAAGTGCGTCAATTGCGCCGCTTAACAGCTTGCTCGTAATAAACTCATTAAATCTGCCTACCACAATACCATATTTCAAACCGTTCGATACGAGATTACCTTCTAGAAAACGTGCCATGTTTAATCAACCTCTCTTAGTTTAATTATTTAGGGACTTCGGACAATACTTCAGATTTACTTGGAACCGAGATGTATTTTTACAATGACAAACGACGACGGTAGTCCACCAAATGCTGAATACTGATCAGCTTTAATTGATGTCGCTTGGCGACCACTGCCAGATCAGGCAGGCGGGCCATTGAGCCATCTTCCTTTATAATTTCGCAAATGACCCCAGCAGGCTTGAAGCCACTGAGTCGGGCCAGATCAACAGCCGCTTCAGTGTGACCAGCACGCTGCAAGACACCACCATCGCGAGCAATCAGCGGGAACATGTGACCAGGCTTGCGGAAATCACTGCCTGTGACTGCTTCGTCTGCCAAGGCGCGTACAGTCAAGGAACGCTCGGCCGCTGAAATACCCGTTGTTGTCTCCATATGATCTACCGATACCGTAAAGGCAGTACCGTGGAAATCTGTATTTTGCTCTACCATAGGATGCAATTCCAAGGCCTCGGCTCTTTGTCGTGTAATTGGCACACAGACCAACCCGCGACCTTCTGTAATCATGAAATTAATGACCTCAGGCGACGCTTTTTCAGCCAAAGCGATAAAATCGCCTTCATTTTCGCGCTGTTCATCATCCACTACAATAACAACTTTACCGTTTTTTAAGTCCTCCAACGCTTCTTCGATGGAATCCAAACGAATCTCTTCGTCATGTTCCAACTCGCCATGCTCTATGACGTTTGCCATTGCACTTGTTTGGCTACCTCTATCCATAACACTTTCCTCCTTATGTCTTGTGCCACGAATGCTCCTAAACAGGCTTACCCTTCAATATCAGGCAAAGCCGTGTTTCGCCAAATAGTCCAAACTGAGAGGAGCTTCTTCTACTCTCTCCGCCTCCGCTGCACCTCTGTAATTTAAAAGCTGTTCTACATATTTGCCCAAAATATCGCATTCGATATTGACGGTATCTCCCTCACGTTTGGCTTGTAAGGCCGTTTCGGATAAGGTGTGGGGAATAATGGATACGGCAAAGGTATCTCCCGTACGCTGTGCGACTGTGAGGCTGATACCATCAATTGTGATTGACCCTTTGAGAAGAATATATTTAAATAATGTTTGATTTTTAGGCTCAATTTCGAACACAACTGCATTCTGATCTGATGTTACCCCGCGAATCGTTCCCGTCCCGTCCACATGTCCTTGCACGATATGTCCTCCGAACCTTCCGCTCGCCGCCATCGCTCGCTCCAGGTTGACTCGGCTGCCTGATCTCAACTCTTTCAGATTACTGCTGCGAAAGGTTTCCGGCATCACATCAACCTTAAAGTCTTTCGTACCGATCTGTATCGCCGTCAGGCAAACGCCATTCACTGAGACACTGTCTCCTATTTTCAAATCGCCCAACACCACGGAACCCGAAATCCCCAGCACCATCGCTTCACCGCTTTTGGAAATAGTTTGAATGCGACCCACTTCCTCGACCAATCCGGTAAACATGCCTTCACTCCTTTCCACTACATTTCAGTTTATCCCTAATTCATCAGCTATAAGCGCAAAAAACCCCCAGTTCGGATTCAATCCGTCATGGGGGTGATGAGAGTCACATTTGTAGTATACAAGCGCAGTTCATATGCATCTTAAGACGACATGAAATCATAGGTTTGCCAATAGAAAGCATGACTGAGGATACAACCAAATACGCTCTGAACACCATCAAAAAGAAAGCTTAAGCAAGCTATCGCCCGATGCTGTCCTACAACGAAATAAGCCGTACGCACAATTGGGTATGCTAAAAATCGGCACATGTCACGTCATGCACATGCGCTTCGTATCCTTCTCCCATCCAGACTATACTGTCGGTCCCGGATTTGCACCAGGTCCACCTTCTGCCGATCATTCAGCATCCGGGTCACGGACTAAGCCATGCTGTTTCTCACAAAAACGGTCCACAAACATGTCATCACCGCCGGTGGGGAATTTCGCCCCGCCCCGAAGGATCTTGCTCTTATTTAATTGAATTAACATTAAACTTATTACGTATATTAGCACCGACTTCTAAAAAAAGCAAGTTATCTAATAGAAGCTCCTGCTTTGGTTTTGACATATTGGCTGGAGAGTTCTTCAAACCAGGTTTTATCATTCATATGAAGCGCCAAGTCAATCAGATCGGCCAGTTCCTCGACTCCCAACTCTGTTGCATGATCAAAGGTAATTACGGCTGAAGCAACCGGTCCCCGTCCTTCCTCAGAACATGCTTCATAATCCAGTCGCACATCAACATGTCCGTCAATAAACTCGCATTTCAGAAAATAAATAATTTCGCACATTAAAATGGGGCGTACCTGTGTTTCTAACACGCAATCCATCACCTTGGCAGAATAATGCTGGTTCGTCAGCGTGAATTTGTGTTCTGTCGCTGCCAACGATGCCCGTCCAAAATCATCCGTAAACTTTAGCTCCACTGGCTCGATGTTCATAACCTTAGGGATCTGCTTCTTTATAATTTCGATTATTTCAACTGTATTCAGCTTAATCATTACCTGCACCTCATTGCATCTTAAAATTCAGAAGAAAACTTTTTAACGTGCCTCTTATAGGCCTCCACTCCTATATCGGAAATCATTACCTGTTTTTTTATGCTTCAACCCATAAACGACAAAAAAGATTCTTTGCGCAATAAACGCAAAGAATCTTGATTGAGCCACTACAGTAACAGCGGCTAACAATGTTAATCGATGATTATGCAAAAAACGTAATTATAGCTCTGAAATTTCATGTTTCTTTTTCAGGATAGTCCAGCGACGCTCAATCTCCTGCTCAAAGGTAGCCAGCGTAGCCTCCTCCTTGAGAAGATGCTTCGTTTTACCCATTAATTTCAACCATTCAGCAGCTGGAATCCGTTTTCCCTTGTCTTCCGGATTGTACGTAATCGTCGTACTGCCTTGCTCTATTTCGTACAAAGGAAAGAAACAAGACTCGACTGCAGCGCCCACAATGCTGGTGCCCAGTCTGTCTTCGGATTTCCAATTCAGCGGGCAGGCGCACAGGATCTTACCATAGGCCGTACCCACATTGTTCGCATACCATTGAGCCTTGGCTGCTTTGCGCAGCATATCCTGCGGATGACTTTCAGCTGCTGTAAAAGCATACGGAATGTTACAAGCAGCCATGATTTGCACGGTATCCTTGTGATGTCCTTGCTTTCCTTTTTGCATTTTCCCTACACCCGACGTACTGGTCATGTGACCAACCGGAGTGGAGTATGATTGCTGTGAACCTGTATTCATGTACCCTTCGTTATCATATTCCAACATGATCAGCTTATGATTACGCAGAGCCGCACCAATCGCAGAACCCATACCTATATCCATCCCACCGTCACCACTGATCATGATAAAGGTCGGATCGTCCGACATTTCAATTTCATTACGGCGCTTCATTTCCATATAAGCTTCCAGCGCTCCTGAAAGTGTAGCGGCCCCGTTTTGAAAAAGATTGTGGATCATCGGTTGTTTGTGTGATGTATATGGATACCCTGTCGTCGTCACATATACGCAGCCTGTCTGGAACAACACGACAATATCCCCTTCAATACCTTTGAAAAACAGTTCCAGCGCAGACAATGCCCCACATCCTGGGCAAGCCCCGTGACCTGGTGTAAGACGGCGTGGTTTGGTTGTCAACGACCGCAGGGGTGGCACCTTGACTTTGAGCTTCCCGGTCGCCTCGTCCGGCGTAACTTGAATCAGGCCCGTACGGTATGCATTGCCACGTGGCGGCTGCATAACTTGCGGCATCACCTTGTCCGGTGAACCCGGGTTAATACCGTAATAATCAAAGGGCTTCTCCGCTCGTCCGGCCTCTGCCGCCTCAATCGCAAGCTGGAAGAACGCCTCTGCATCTTCCGCATAAAAATCCTTGCCGCCCAAGCCAAAGATACGGCTCAACACGAGTGTCCGATTCAGTGGGTCCTCCTGCAAGGCCGCCTTAATTTCATGCGTTAAATTCCCGCCGTCTGCCCCATACGAGTCTGCACGTTCACCTACCAGCAGCGCCTTGACATCACGTAAGGCTTCCCGCAGTTGTGCGGCTGGGAACGGTCGGATGATATTCGGACGTATCACACCAGCTTTAATCCCGCGCGCACGGAGTTGATCCACCACATCCTTAGCCGATTCAGCCGCCGAATTCAACAGGAATACCGCGACCTCAGCATCCTCCATTTGATACAGATCTAAAATCGGGTATTCCCGACCGGATAAAGCGGCATATTCTGCTGCTACCTGCTCATATACTCCTTCTGACAGCTTCAGTGCTTCGGACAGCTGAACATGATTATTCGTCAGGTCATCACCGTTCATATGCGCACCTACGGTAACAGGATGATCAAAATCAGTAATATTCGGATAATTTAAGTTCGGGTTAGGACCTACAAAACCGCGCACGGTCTCAGCATCTGCAAAATATTGCACTTTACGTTTTTGATGGGACGTATAAAAACCGTCATATGCAACCATTACAGGTAGCCGAACATCGCTATGCTCTGCGATTTTTAGTGCCATGATGTTCATATCATACACTGCCTGTGGTGTACTTGCCGTCAAGATGACCCAGCCTGTATTCAAACCATAGTACAGATCCGAATGATCCCCGCGAATATCCAGGGGACCACTGACAGCTCGTGTCACCAGATTCATAACCATTGGAAAACGGGTGCCTGACTGAACAGGTAACTGCTCCAGCATGTACAGGAAACCTTGCGAACTAGTGGCGTTCACAACCCTCGCTCCCGCTGCGGCAGCTCCATAACAAATCCCTGCCGATCCGTGTTCTCCGTCTGCTGCAACCAGCTTAATATTATGCTGACCTCTCGTTCTCATCTGATCCAAATACTGCGCTACCTCAGTAGATGGAGTAATCGGGAAATATCCCATCATATGATAATTAATCTGCGCAGCCGCCGTAGCTGCCATTTCATTACCGGATTCGAACGTTGTCACTTGCGCGGCGCCTGTCTGTTTGAGTTCTTCCTCCAGTTTTGCCATTACGCACGCCCTCCTTCATATACCGGAAATTGGTGGGCAACTCGATTCTGTTCCGCCCATCCCCATTGCTCCCGACGCGAGCTTAATGCCCCCGATGGGCAAATATCTACACATTTCAGACATCCTTTGCAATACTGGTAATCAATCCCTTGCAAAAATGGCATCATTCTTCCGCGTTTGTCTGCTTGCTCTTCCCATACAAAACAGTAATCCGGGCAAATCGAATCACACTTGGCACAATGGGTACATTTATCAGCTTCATATTCAGGCACATACCCCTGACGTGAACCACTAACATCTCTCGTCATGCTGTTTCCCTGAGTTGCAATAACGCCCCCCAGTAGTTGCGTTTCGTATCCCATCAATGGCTGCGGACGTTCAAAAACCCGATCCTCTGCGTCATCAGTAACTGGATATACGTGCAGTTCCATCTCCTCATAACCACGGTTAAACGTACGGAGATTAGGTTCCACTAACAGCGGATTTTTCTTTTCAAAGGTACTGCGTATAACCGATCTCATCGCTTCCGGGTCCAGGAAATCACAGACACGGAACAAGGCACCGAGCATGGACGTATTTAGTTTGGTTCGCTCTTCCAGTGCGATGCCCATCGCATCCACCACCGCTAGTGTACCGGATACCAGTCCCAAATCAGCCCGTATTTCTTCTGCTGGACGCGTGGAATTAACCACTACAATCCCATCCGCTGGCAGTCCGCTGATTACATTTACCGTTTTGTATAACGTTTCATGGAAAATGCCTACCACATGCGGTTGCTCAATCGGACTGTGATCCCGAATATCGACCTCCGGCTCACAGAAGCGGACGAAGCTTTTAACCGGAGTTCCCTTTTTTTCCGAACCGTAGGACGAAAAATTTGAAGCATTCAGCCCCAGACCAAGCACCCCGGTTTCGGCCAACATTTTGCCAGCCAGATTAGCGCCGAGTCCACCAATGGATTCCAGCCGGATCTCAAAAAATCCGAGTCGATTTGTGCGCGTTAAAATAGACAATGTGATAAGCCCCCTTCTTTTCCAATCCTTACTGAGTTTGAATACTCATATAAAATAAATGGAAAATGCATTCTTATCGAAAGGCTATCACAACACTTACTTTTCGAATGTGATCTTACGCACTGTAATGCCTACGTGATTGCGAAAATCAATAAACCGTCAAACAAAAGACAACAAAAGCCGCCCTGTCCAAAGACAGAACGGCTTAGGTGCAACACTATTTGAAAAAGATCATGTAATTAACGGTAAAATTACACGTCAAATACTTTAACCTCTTTCATTTTGTCGCCTTGTTTTACAGCATCAATGAATTCCATACCTTTGGTTACTTTACCAAATACAGTATGTACTCCATCTAAATGTGGTTGTGGAGCGTAGCAGATAAAAAATTGGCTGCCACCTGTGTTGCGACCTGCATGAGCCATGGACAGAACGCCTTTGGCATGCTTTGTTGTATTCGTAGCTGTTTCACAGTCAATCGTGTAACCAGGACCGCCTGTACCGTTACCGATTGGACAACCACCTTGAGCAACAAAGCCCGGAATGACACGGTGGAAGCTCAAACCGTTGTAGTAACCGCTGTTTGCCAGCTTTTCAAAGTTAGCAACGGTGTTTGGAGCTTCTTCTGGGAAAAAGTCAATTTCAACGATACCGCCATTTTCAAGATCTATTCTACCTTTTTTCATTGTTTGTATCTCCTTTTCAACCTGTTTTGAGAACTAAATAACATCAAGTTCCAGTTTACTATGAATTGCCGCGCTTAGCAAAGTCTTGTCCAAAAAAAGAGCCATTGTCCCCGGTGTATTATTACCGACTCAATGGCCTGCTTGATCTTACAATGCTAAAATCAGGACGAAACGGTAATCTTGGCGTTGGGCTGAACCACCGGACCTGCTTGATCACGAATCAAGCGCTGTGGCACAACATCGTTGCGTACGATATCTTCGTAGGTTTCCCGACGCACTACCAACTCGGCCTCACCGTTGTTGACAAATACAACTGCTGGTCGACGTATTCGGTTATAATTACTCGCCATGGAGTAATTGTAGGCTCCGGTTGAGGCAACAGCGAGCAAATCGCCGCTATTTATACGAGGCAGCTCTACATCCCAAATCAGCATATCGCCGCTTTCACAGCATTTGCCCGCAATGGACACCGTCTCTTCGTTCGTATCCTGCGCTCGGTTAGCCAGCATCGCTTCATACTTGGCCTGATACAGTGCAGGGCGTGGATTATCTGTCATCCCGCCATCTACCGAGACATATTTGCGTACCTGCGGAATATCCTTGATGCTTCCTACCGTATATAAGGTCGTGCCTGAATCGCCTACAATACTGCGTCCCGGCTCAATCCAAATTTCTGGAAGTTCATCGTAAAGTCCTGAAAAATAAGTTTTCACCGCTTCGCCGATAGCCTGTACATAGGTTGATACTTTCAGTGGTGTGTCCTCTTCTGTGTAGCGAATGCCAAATCCCCCACCCAGATTAATCACTTTGAAAGAAAACTGAAGCTGTTCCTTAATTTCTCTGGAAAAAGCTGCAACCCGTTCAGCAGCCATTTGGAAGCCATTCACTTCGAATATTTGCGAACCGATATGAGAATGTACCCCCAGCAGGTTAAGATGATCTAGCTTGATAGCCTGTTCCACTGCTTGGCGTGCTGTACCGTTCCCAATGTCAAAGCCAAATTTCGAATCTTCTTGACCTGTGGCCATATATTCATGCGTATGCGCCTCAACCCCTGGTGTAACCCGCAGTAAGATATTCACCTGCTGTTCTTTCTCGGAGGCAAGGGCCTGCAACAAATGCAACTCCATTTCGCTATCGACGACGAAGCAGCCAATTTGCGCATCTAACGCCATTTCAATTTCTTCCGGTGTTTTGTTATTGCCGTGGAAATGGATTCGCTCTGCCGGGAACCCTGCTTGTAGCGCAGTAAACAATTCTCCACTGGAAACTACGTCAAGCGACATCCCTTCTTCAGCAGCTAAAGCGCACATCGCCATAACACAAAACGCTTTGCTTGCATAAGCGACTTGAAACTTCAATCCGGTTTCACGAAAAGCTTCTATATACTCCCGGCAGCGCCGGCGGACTAACTGTTCGTCAACAATATATAGCGGTGTGCCAAAACGCTCTTTCAAAAGTGTTGTATCACAACCGCCGATTTCCAAATGTCCATTGCTGTTAATTTTACTGCTTCCATGCAAATACATGTTCTGGCGCCTCTCTTTCTGGAACAAGCTAGTCATATTCCATCGAATGTTTACACCAGTATAGCAAAAAAAACATCAAGAACAATGGATTTTTATGCAGATCATTTATATTAATGCTCCTGTCCATTGCCTGAGTTCGAATCTGTGTCGGCATCCGTATGGGGCATACGCGTATTGTCCCTCGTTTTGTTAGATGACGGGCGGTTAGGTGCATCTAGTACAGGCATGCGGAACAAGATGGAAGCTAACGCTTTGGCATTAAAAGGAATGAACGGCCACAAATACGAAGAATTATATGACCGATGCAGCGTCAGCATCAAAATGATCAGTGTCGTACCCACGACAAAGCCCGGTACGTGAAAAATTGCAACAGCAACCAGTAGGAATAGTCGAATCAGTCTATTCGCCAGCCCTAGCTCGTAGCTCGGTGTTGCGAACATTCCTATGGCAGCGACAGCCATATACAGCACGACCTCATTCACGAAAAGTCCCGTCTGAACCGCTATGTCACCGACCAGAATGGCTGCGATCAAGCCCATAGCGGAAGCCAGTGGTGTCGGAGTATGCACAGCCGCCATTCGCATGAGATCGACCCCTAGTTCCACGATGATAAACTGTGCAATCAGCGGAAGATGTGCTTCCTTTTGAGGACCGATAAAATCGAGAAACGCCGGTTTTAATTCGGGATTGATGACCATTAGCAGCCACATCGGAAGCAGAAACATTGAGGCGAATATGCCTAAAAAACGTACCCAGCGCAAATAACTTCCCATAAAAGCGGTTTGCCGATTTTCTTCTGCATGCTGACACAAGTCAAAAAAAGTGGTAGGCAAGATCATCACGCTGGGTGAGGTATCGACGAAAATAACGAGCCTTCCTTCCATAATATGCGAAGCCACGACATCTGGTCGCTCCGAATATCGTACTAATGGATATGGATTCCAACCTTTATTGATAATCGTCTCCTCTAATTGCTTATCGGCCAGAGGAATACCATCCAAATTAACATTTTTAATTTTGTCTCGTACAGTATCCACCATCACCTTATCCACAATATCGTCAATGTAGCCCAAACATACGTCTGTTCGGGTTCGACGTCCGACCTGCATAGCCTCAAATTTAAGTCCTGGATCCCGCAAACGTCGGCGCACCAAACCTACATTTGTAAGCATTGTTTCAGTAAACCCGTCGCGGGCACCGCGCACAACCCGCTCCAAAGAAGGTTCCTCCGGACTACGCACCGGATAATTACGAGTATCCAGAATAAGGGAAAATCGTTCACCTTCCATGAAAAAGGCACTCATCCCTGTCAGCACCTTGTTAATGACGACAGACATCTTATCTGTCTTCTCCACCTGAATATGTGGAATAAAATTTTCGAAATACGCTTGTAGTCCATCCGAAGAGAGATTATCCGGCGTCAGATAGGTGAGACGCTTTAGCACTTCAAGCATGATCTGATCTTTCGCAAAGGTATTTAGGAACAGATATCCGGTATGACGCCCACCCAGTGTCATTTCCCTGAATACCACATCAAAGGTCTCCCCCAAACCTAATACTGTTTCAAGTGTATTCTTATTATCCTTCATCCTCGGCGATATATCATCTTCGTCCTGCCAGTAGCGAACGGACTCCTCTACGTTATCAGACCGCTCACTCTCTTTTTTGTGTTGAAAACGTGCGGATTCCTGCGCCTGCTTTTCCTTCCATGGACTCAACTCTTCTCCGTCAGTATGATATTCCTTTCCGATTCCCCCGTCTTCTTGATGTTGCTCTTGATCCGCTCTGTGATCCATATTCCTTGCCCCCTCGCTTTCGTTGTTAACGGTTGTATACAAACCAGTCAAATAAGGAACCCGTCACCTTGCCAAGCACCATTGCCATTAATAGGCCAAACATATACACGGTCATGTGGAGTCGCTTGGCGAGTATAGGCAGGAGATTCAACACCTCCGTTAAAGCCGCGGCGAGCAAACCAATAAACACTCCGCAAAACAACCCAGGTATCCATGTAAATATGCCCGGTAGTGGCAAGCAAATGTTCCAAAAATCGACCACAGTCCCCAGCACTGAACCTATAATCATTGCCTTTTCGTATGCACGTGATTTTTTATACGTACGGGTGAGTTGTGCTAATCGCGGCATGATATCCAGCACAATAAAAAAAGCAATTACACCGCTACCCACCGCAAGGCCCCCAGCAATACCTAAAATAATCTGAAGTGCAGCCTGTACAAATATCATGGTTTCTTATCCTTTGTGTGCAAACGGGCCATCTTTTCATACTCCTCTGCCACAACATACTGATCCACATTTTCCTGGTACAGATACATTTCCACCTCCAGCGGCGTCGGCTCCTCGTTCCAATTTTTCTTGAACAAGTGATTAAAAAAAACGATCATGCCAAAGCCGATGCCGATCGAATAAGCAATTTGAAACAGGTACGGATGCTCATCCTTATGTCCCGTAATCATCTCTACAATCCGAACCTGTACCTCCATCATGCTAACGTCGGCATGAAAATTCATAATTGTCAGCGCAGAGCCAAAAAATAGAAGCACCCATACCAAAACAAACAGTATTTTGGACGGCTTACGGGGTTTCTCCACGAGTTCCACAAGTACATGTGGCTTCCCGAGAGATTCAACTACGACCCCCGGAATATGATCTCTAATTTTTGCTATGATCTGCAGCATGTCTATCAGTATCAGATTACCGTCCTGGTGCTGCGGGCGCTTGAGAACAAGCTCAAGCAGATCCTTTTCCCATTCAGGATTAGTCAGCAGATGGGCTACATCACCCAAATGTAAATCCTGCCCTTGTATCATGCGGACACGGCTGCGGAGCCGCAAGTAGACAATAGGAGCTACTGTAGGAGCCGGACTATGAGTCATCCGATCCCCTCCTTATCCTCGTAATTATCGATTAGTATGGAACGAAGCGAGGAAACCTATTCTGTGTATTGTCTTTTATCCCACGCAAAAAAGAGTACCCCTGGCCATTAAAATGGCTTTGGAATACCCTTTTTAAATACGTAAGCATAAGGATTTCACTAAGATCCTGACTGTTATTATTGGGCAATCTGATCGCGGATCAGTTGTAAAATCTTTTTTTCCAGCCGTGATACCTGTACCTGAGAAATACCAAGCCGACTTGCAACCTCTGATTGAGTCTGATCCCGGTAATAGCGCAGGTACACAATCAACCGCTCCCGCTCAGATAGTCCGCCAATGGCTTCATTGAGTGCCAACTTGTCGAACCACCTTTCCTGTGATTCGTCAGCAATCTGATCCATAAGTGTAATCGGATCACCGTCATTTTCGAACACCGTTTCGTGAATGGAGGTAGGCGGCTTATTGGCCTCCTGCGCAAAAACAACATCCTCCGGTGTCACTCCGAGCTCATCAGCAACTTCCTTGACTGTAGGCAGACGGTTGAGCCGTTTGGATAGCTCGTCTTTCATTTTGCGGACCTTATTGGCCGTTTCCTTCAAGGAACGGCTAACTTTGAGTGTACCGTCATCACGCAGGAACCGTTGAATCTCACCGATAATCATCGGTACTGCATATGTTGAAAATTTGACTTCGTAGCTGAGATCGAATTTATCCACCGATTTTAACAAGCCGATGCAACCAATTTGAAAAAGATCGTCAGGTTCATACCCCCGGTTCATAAAGCGCTGCACGACAGACCAGACGAGCCGGATATTACTATTGACCAGTGTCTCACGAGCCTCATTATCACCGGATTGACTCAGTGCAATAAGCCGCTTGACTTCCGCATCCTCCAAATAGCTGTGCGAAGTTTTTTTTCCTCCTGCTTCCATAGGATCAACTCCTAATTATATAAAGCTTTCTTGGATTCAATCCTTTTCTTCATCCGGACCGACGTGCCTCCGTCCGGCTCACTGACTGCTTCAAACTCATCCATGAAATTTTCCATAATCGTAAAGCCCATGCCGGAGCGTTCCAATTCAGGTTTGGACGTATATAGAGGTTGCTTGGCCAGCTCTAAATCCTCAATTCCTCGGCCTGCGTCCTCAACAACCAACGTAATCACGTCCGCTTCAATCCCGACTTTGATCGTTACGACACCTGACGGGTCGCTGTCATAACCGTGAATAATGCTGTTTGTCACCGCTTCAGACACCACAGTTTTCAAATCACTTAGCTCATCCATTGTGGGATCAAGCCTAGAAATAAATGCCGCGACAGCCACACGAGCAAATGCTTCATTCTCCGATTTGGCAGCAAACTGCAAGCTCATGAAATTGTTACCCGTGCCTTCTCTCATGACACTACCTCCAGTTCCGTGAGCGCATTTCCCTCGTTGTCATATATGGGCATGATTTTGAACAGCCCTGACATATCCAGCAGTCGGTGTACTGGCGGATTGACATCACAGACTGCCATTTTCCCGCCCTTTTGCTTGATCAGTTTGTACCGTCCCAAGATAACGCCAAGGCCGGAGCTATCCATAAACTGAAGATTCTTCAGGCTGAGCACAATATGCTCGCATTGCCGACGCTGAATCGCCTCATCCATTTGCATACGGACCATGTCCGACGTATGGTGATCAAGCTCACCAGACAGCCTTACAATCAGTACCCCCCGGTGATGCTCCATTTCAATTTGCAGGTTCATGCTTACTCACTCTCCTCCCGGTCTTGGACAAGGATTTCTACGTAGCCGCAGACGATTCCTGCCCTCCGACAAAACTAGAAGAAAACCCCGTAAAATCTACAAAGAAAATAGGTTCGACATGGTACGTTTAAACAATTTCCACCATCCGGCCTTTTCGATAGCCACAGGCGAAGTGATATTAAACTCCTTAAGACGTTGTCCATCCTGATAGACGACCAGCTTACCGACTGGGTCACCAGCCCGGACAGGAGCTTTGAGGCTTGGGGACAGTTGTAATTCATGACGCAACGTTTGTTTGTTGCCACCTTTTTTCACCAACACGCTGTAAAAACGCTCAGCCTGAATTTTCAGCTCTGGCAATACGCCTTTTTCAACTTTTACACTACCCAGCAATTCACCCGGCTTGTATATGGATTTCATTGTATATTGAGAAAACGCATAGTCGAACATGGAAGATACTTCATTGTTGCGTATCTTTGTATTCGGCTCCCCAAGCACAACAGCTACGACACGCAAGCCATCACGCTTCGCAGTAGCGGAAAGACAGAACTTTGCTTCTCCCGTATAGCCTGTTTTCAGCCCGTCTGCTCCAGTATAGAAACGGACAAGCTTATTCGTATTCACCAGCCAAAAGGGTTTGACTGAGGATTTGCGCAAATAGTCCTGATAGGCTCCCGTATATTTCGTAATTTGCGGGTATTTCAACAACTCTCGGCTCATAACCGCAATATCATGCGCAGAAGAATAGTGATTCTCTACGGGTAAACCGTTGCAATTGGCAAAATGCGTATCCTTGAGCCCGAGCTGCTGCACCTTGGCGTTCATCATGTCGACAAAAGCCTGCTCAGACCCTGCAATTTTCTCAGCCATCGCCACAGAAGCGTCATTGCCGGAAGCCATCGCGATTCCCTTCAGCATCTCATCGACCGTCATTTCTTCTCCCGGCTCCAAGAAAATTTGCGAGCCCCCCATTGAAGATGCATATTCGCTGGCACGAACTTTATCGGTCAGCTTAAGCTTGCCATCCTGAATGGCCTCCATGGTCAGCAACATCGTCATAATCTTGGTGATGCTCGCTGGAGGAAGCTTTTCACGACTGTTTTTTTCATAGATGACTGTGCCCGTATCTGCATCCATCAGGATGGCCGAGAGAGCCTGGGGAGCTAGCTCAGCCGCTGATCCCTCTTTGGTTTTGCTTTCAGGTATGCTTTCTTCGGCCCAACCGCCGACAGGGACGGCAGTCAAGGCTACCAGGCAAGCCAGGATGAACGCCACCACTTTTTTCTTCACAATCGGTTCCCTCCTCAACATATTGGCGTAAAGCACCGGAGCTTACTTAACCCTCCGGGCTATTCGCGTGCTGCTAACCATTGTCGTCAGAATGAAAGAAAAATATTCCATATGGATAAAAACATCAAATAGCACCAAGCTGAGTCAGCATGGTGCGCATTTTCCAATATATAAAAAGACAGAACATCTATCGTCTGTGAAATAATGGTTTAAATTCGGCTTACGGTGAGATATGTGATACCGCCACCCGGTAAAATATCCATTGTATTTTGACTAAATACCCGTATATCAATAAAAGAATTCGCTTCCAGCCTAAGTTCCATTGCTCCACTCAATGCACTATAGTTCAGTCCGCCGATAACCCTATCATCGAGATAGGCATAGGCGGAGCTCATCGAGATAGGCATAGGCGGAGCTCCCGGCAAGCTGCTCATCATTCAGGTGAAGTGCCAGCCGTGTGCGATTACCATCCACTTGAGGATCGGTCGAAATGTAGACTTGTATTCTGTATTTCCCAGCTCGCTTGGCTCGCCATCGGCTATTCGCCGCGTCGAATTCAATCAGCTCATCATGGTTGATTTGATTGAACTTTACCTTCTGCCAGCTACCTGCGGGGAGATTTTGCCTTGCTCCCAGGTAGGCTTTAACAAAGGTTTCGTCCAAATGCTCAATTCCGTTGTTCGAGTATTTCTCGACCAGCAGCAAAGCCTGCCCTGTCCCATTGTTCTCGTCATAACGATTATTGCTATAGCTAAAATCCAAATGTGAGCGAAGTGTCACCTGCTGTGTGGAAGAGCTACCAGAGAAAGAAATAAGCTGCTTTAGATTACGGGGATACCCTCCCACCTCGTCCACCAAAACTTTTTTGCCAATGACCACATCCACAAAATAGTTACATACGGATTGGGTGTCATCGAATTTGTCCGCTATTGCTAAAATGGAGTCACGCAAGGCCACATTTTTCGTTTCTTTGGTAGCACCAATTTGAATAAAGGAAGGCACTGTCATCTTATGCTCTCTGCTTAGTCCCTCAAACCAGCAGCCTATAAATTCAGCGTTCATAAAATCATTAATTAGAATGGGAATATCATTGGAACTTCCATCCTTAATGTGCTGGCTAGCCAAAAATCTGGCTCCGTTGGAGCTGTTCAGATCCAATGCCGTATCGTTCCCCAATGTAAAAAGCGCTATGCTAGTAAACTGTGAACTTCTATTCTGTAAGTGAATCCCTGTTTTATTGTAATTAATCTCCGTGCATTTAAATAAATTCACATCACTTTCGTAGCCCCAAAAAGCCGTTTCAAAATGCTCAATTAGGACGTTATCTAGGGCAACTCCGCCGCCCTTCCAATCCTGAATACCTAAAGTACCTTTGCCATAATATCCACGCTTCACCGACTGCGAAAACGGATTATTTAATGTAGCTCTGTCAGCCCCCTCGTACCGGATCGATAAGTCATGAAACTGCACATTTTGAAATCCGCTAAACGATGGTAGACTTTCATCTCCAATTTGAAAACAAGGACCCGTACCATAATATTCAATCGACGTAACACCTTTGCCTTGTCGGTATCTGCCCTTATGAATGCCAAAAATGCGCACACCCTGCTTGCGAATCTGTAGGGTAGAGGTTATTTTGTACCGTCCACTGGGGATGTGAAGAATGGAATAATCGGGGGTCTTATTAATCAACTCCTGCAAAGCTGCCGTGTCATCCTGAATACCATCACCAGCAGCTCCAAACCAACTTACGTTTACACTGCGTTCAATGAATTCTTTTTCAATGGTTTTAAAATTTTCATTTAATTGCTGCGGCGTTAAGTCTTTGCCTGTACCACTCAAATTCAACTTCAAACGGTCTGTAAAATGATCCGCCACCCGAACACCCCCAGGTTTAAAAACATAAAAAGTTCCTTTTCAACCAAGCCGAAGAATTCTTCATTTTCTTAGCATGGACTGAGTATATGCACAATAGGGCTTGCTCTAGGCTTGAGAAAAATGAAAATAAATATTTTATTATTATTGTACAAGAAGATACGTTTTGTATATTATAGATACATAATGTATCTAGGTGGTGAAATCGTGAAACATGTACTTACCGTAGCTGGTTTACTGGCTTTTTCGATTCCTTATGCTTGTCAGGGTTTGTCCCCCAGAGTTATCACGATTTCCCTGCTTATTCTGTTGTTCAGCTATACCATGCTACTACCTTCACTCAAGTCATTGATCGCAACCTTAGTCGACAATCCGTTGCTGACTTTACTCATGCTGTACATCGCTGCCTCCTGTTTATGGGCTGAACAAGAGCAGACCTCTTCCTTGCTGATGGTTCTCAAATTTCTTGCCTTCTCTACCTTTGGACTCTATTTGGTCACTCATTATACAACACAGGGCTGCATTCGCCTCTTAGTCGTTACGTTAAGTATTTTGAGCATACTCAATCTACTCGCCGTTCTGCTCGTTCCCTCCTTTGCTATTCATGGTGGCGTAGAACATACTGGGCTATGGAAGGGCATCTCTGGTCATAAAAATACACTTGGAACTCTCTCTCTGTTAAGTTTTGTTTCACATGTTATTTACTTTTTCAGGGGTAAACATAAAGTTTTGCATATTGGCTTCATCTTACTCAATGCCTTATTGCTCATCGAGTGCCAATCTACCACCTCTTTGGTGCTGACATCTTCGCTCTTCGTATTTATATTGTTTATATTGCTATTCAAGAGAATCCGAAGCATTGCATTACGCGGTTTCTTCATTAGCTGTTCCTGCTTGTTCGTTCTTTTGGGTTTGGTATTCATCTTTACTTATGGAGATGCGATTGCGTCGGAATTTGGAAAAACAACGACCTTAACTGGAAGAACGGAAATCTGGCAGGGGATTGGTGGTGCTATTCAGAGCCATTACTGGTTCGGACATGGTTACGGCTCCTACTGGGCAGCCCGACCCAGTATCTATGCGAATGGAATTCGATTTGATCTGACAAGCAGCCATAGCGGTTTCCGAGATCTGTGGATCGATGTGGGCCTTACAGGACTACTGGCAACCATTACACTTGCCATAACCACTTTATTTAAATTCAGAATTGGTAAAGCAGATATGTATACATGGCTGACGGCAGCGGTTTTTTTCCTTTTTATCGTATTGAACAATATAACGGACAGCCGTTTCCTGAACTCGCTATCTATTTACTGGATTATTTTTATGGTTATTGTGATCAAGGTGCAAGAACGACATAAACTGGCTGTAGCAGAAAAAGCGAATTCAACTGCATTGAGCACACAGCCTCTTCATTAGGAGATCATACTCAGCTCAACCGCTGTATGTGAAAAAGAACCCCGTACCCACGCCAACAAAAGGCGTTCGGATACGGGGTTCTTGGGATATATGTCCACCGCTTCGGTTGAACATGATCCCCAATCTACATTTGTGGAATAATCGCTAGCACAAGTTTTAAAAATTGCTCACGTACCTTCTCTGCCGTCTCCATCACTTCACCATGGGACAAAGGTTGATCCAGAATGCCTGCGGCCATATTCGTGATACAGGAGAAGCCCAGTACCTCAATACCTGCATGACGGGCTACAATAACCTCAGATACGGTCGACATACCCACCGCATCTGCGCCCAGTGTACGCAGCATAACGATTTCAGCAGGCGTTTCATAGTTAGGGCCCAGCAATCCAGCATATATACCTTCTTGCAGGCTGAAGCCCTGTTGGTTAGCCGTTTGCTTGGCAATTTCACGCAAGCGGCGGCTGTACGCCTCCGACATGTCTGGAAAACGAACGCCCAGATCGGCATCGTTCGGTCCGATCAGCGGATTTTGTCCTGTCAGATTAAGATGATCCGAGATGACCATCAGATCGCCTGCTTCGTAGGAAGTATTTACACCACCTGCTGCATTCGTCACCAGCAGACTTTGAATCCCCAATTGCTTCATCACCCGAACTGGGAAAGCCGTCAGTTGCGGTCCATAGCCCTCATACATATGGAAGCGCCCTTTCATCATGACGACAGCGCGACCTTCAATCGTGCCTAACAGTAATTCTCCCTCATGACCTTCTACTGTCGATACAGGAAAATGGGGAATATCCTGATAAGGAATACTAATTCCATCCTGAATTAAATCGGCCAGAATACCGAGACCCGATCCCAGAATAAGACCAATCTCTGGACGTATTCCGCTTTTGGCACGGATATATTCTGCTGCTTCCTGAATTGTAGCTTGGTTGGCTGTTGACATTAGTATCTCTCCTGACTTGTACAATCGTAAAGTTATAGTCATTATCACATTTTCTATGAAAGTAAAGTATCGTTACGTTCGATCTTTGCTTTCATGAGAAGTGCGGTTGCCGCCGTGCGGGTGATGCTTCTCATATACTTCCTTCATATTCCTTCTGGCCGTCTGCGCATATACCTGCGTCGTTGACAGATCAGCATGACCCAGCATTTCCTGTACAGAGCGTAAGTCCGCTCCGCCCTCCAGCATATGTACCGCAAAGGAATGCCGCAGCGTGTGGGGCGTGATATCCTCGCTTATGCCTGCTTCCTGGCCGTACTTCTTAATCATTTTCCAGAAGCCCTGTCTACTGAGACGCTGTCCAGATACGTTCAGGAACATGGCTTCCTGCTCTACCTGAGCTTCTTCACCCTGCCCGGATCTCAGCAATAATAGACGCTGCTCGTCCATGTAGGCTTGTGCCCACTGTGATGCCTCACGGCTGATCGGTACAACACGCTCCTTGCCTGCCTCGCCGCCACAGTGCACAAAGCGCAGATCGGTGCGCACATCACGCACGTTAAGGGCAATCAGCTCCGATACGCGAATGCCCGTCGCATATAACAACTCCAGCATCGCCTTGTCTCGCACCCCTTGCGGGGCAGTCACATCTGGCGCGGCCAGCAAACGCTCTATCTCATCCTGCGTTAGCACCGTGGGCTTCTTTTTAGTCGCTTTAGGCAACTCCAGCAGAACGGACGGATCATGGATCGTAATTCCCTCCCGAATAAGAAAATGAAAAAAGGAGCGAATGGAGGCGACGCTACGTGATATCGTCGCCGCAGCTTTTCCCTGTTCCTTCAAATGGCCCAAATACAGTACCAGATGTGACCGTTGGACATTATCCGGCTGCTCAATACCACAGCTTTCTGCGAACTCGACAAACTGCTGTACGTCTCGTTGATACGCTTCCAAAGTGCTGCGCGACAAACCCTTTTCCTCTTCCATATATTGAGCGAAAGGTTGAATGTACATTTTCATGAGTTCCAAAAGTCTCCTTGTTCTGCATACAGCGGTTCAGTCTCAGCGTCTGCTTCTTCGTGTGCTGCCTTCATTTCATAAGCTCATCAAGACCGATTACTTAGACTATTCACCATACCAGTAAAAGAAACGTAAACGTTCCAACACTGCTATTCGATGCTCGGACCCTTCATTTACTTTTTGTCCGCCAAATACCTTAACTGCATGTCCTTCCGGTATTCGGTAATGATCTACAGGTGTTATCCAATCTGTAAAGAGCCTGAGGCTAAAAAAGAGCATACATGCCAGCACCCCGAACAAGATTACCAAACGCAGCCATTTTAGTCCTCTCCGCAACGATAGTACCATGTGAATCAGCCGCCTTTTCCCCAGAATATGGCCCTAATTAGGACTCTCTATGGAAGGGTATGACAAGCTATTCCTTTTTATACCGCTTAATCCCGAACAACAGATCCCGAACCAAAAAAGCTCTCCCGAACGCATCTTCGTCGGTGAGAGCTTGGGTAGTCAGCTTTTAGTCCTGAGATTTGTTTTTTTTGGATTTGCCCAAAGATTTCTGAGCGGTCGTATCGTTCTTCGCCTTACAACGATAACAAATACCGTGGAAGTCCAAACGATGATCCACTACGGTAAAATTATATTCCCGTTCCAGGCGCTCCTCCAATGGTCCAAGCCAATCTTCCAGTATTTCATCTACACTGCCACACTGCACACATATCAAATGGTGATGGTGATGTTTGGTTGTATCGCCGCGCAAATCATAACGCGCAACGCCATCACCAAAATTAATTTTCTCCACGACATGCAGTTCACTTAGCAGTTCTAGGGTACGGTATACGGTTGCCAGACCGATTTCGGGAGCTTTCTCTTTGACGAGCATAAATACATCTTCCGCACTCAGATGATCATCTTCGTTCTCAAGTAAAACTCTGACGGTGGCTTCCCGCTGAGGCGTTAGTTTGTAGCCCTGGGATTGTAGTTGCTGCTTAATTTTTTCGATCCGTGCTTCCATGTGTCTCCCTCCCCCTGCAAAGCTACTGCCTACTGCACTTTTTTCACTCCTATTATTATAGGGGGTCTATACAAATAAAGTCAAACATTTTGAAACGGATTAAGATGACACGGAAGCTGTCAGCATAGGAGTGACCCATTGCATCATAACCGGGGTGATCCAAGTTTCAAAGGACGCGCTACCAATAAGAAGCACCATCATCACAGCAGTCAATCCTGCGTAAGACAGTAACGGACGCAGCATTCCGTCTGACGGCCGGGTAGCGAGTATTTTGGTTTTGATCATATGGATGGAAAAAGTCATCGCAGCCACGCTGCAGACGAGCAGTACCGGAATCACGAGCAGGTTATGGGGAGCTACTGAAACCAAAGAAAATAGCAGTCCTTTCCACGAATATTGCCCCACCATATAACCTACTGAAAATCCGATTAGCACACCCTTGAGGAAATTCAATACAAGAATGCCCGGTAGACCAATAACCGAAAGGCCACACACCCAAATTAGGCCGACCCATTTCAGATGTAAAGATACGCTATCCCAAAAGGTCGAGGCCGCCTGCGAATCAGCGAAACCCTGTTCGTTTTGATTGACCGTTATAAAAAAATCCTTCAGGTAACGGGACAAATCCTGTAACTGCTCCAGCGAGAGTGCGTTCACCATAAGTGCGCCAAAGACGACTCCCACCAGGAACAGCACAGCCAAGAAAACATAATACGGCGTCTGATCCTTTAACGTATGACGAAACCATTGCATCGGCGTCCTGCCCCTTTCATCTGCTTGTTTGTCCAAAAAAACAACCGTAATCCGACGGCTGATGGCTAGAAATGGGGCAGCTTTCGCTGCAGATCAAACATCACGAATGATGTGCCAAGCCAGCGGCATAGATAATTTATGGTTATGAACAAGCAGACACTGATATGCCTTTAGAGGGACAAGACTTTACTAGGACTTAGCTATTTTGCCGTATGTTCCACCACCACCGGATACAAGCGACAGTCGCCCCTCGCGTGAAAGCACAATTTGCTCTGCCAGCACTTTTCCGACGACTTCTGCTAACTCCTCCTGTGTAACCTCATGTAAAATATTCATTTCTGTTCCAAATGCAGCCAATAGCTGGTTCAGCTTGGCTTTGCCCAGACCTGGAATAAACTCCAGTGGAATCTGGTAAATGTACGGCGGACGATGGGACGGAATCATGGGTTGCTCACGGTCGGCAATGCTCCATATTCGATCCAACACACCTCGCACAAGCTTGGTATGACCACAGTCAGGACAACGTTCATCCGCCATCTGTTGCTCGTCAATAATCGTACCGCAGCTTTGACAGTAAGAACGATGGTATTTGCCCAGTTTCGGATTTAATCCGTAATTGGCACGCACCCGTCGTCCTTCCCGCCGCTCCAAAGCCATTCTGAATTCATCAAAACACGGCTTTGCCAGTGATAATTTATTGTATTCTCGTCCGATTTTCCCAAGTGAATGGGCATCTGAATTCGTGAGAAAGCTGAAGCGATCCAGTTCCGAAATCAAACCGGCCATAGATGAATCTGCGCTCAGCCCCAGCTCCACCCCACTAATGAGCTCCATATCCAGCAGTTCCTCCATACGAGCCGCTGAACTGCCGTATATGCCCTTATGAGGAGTAAAGACGTGCGCAGGCACCATAATGCCTCCACGTCCGTAAATTTGCTGCTGCAACTCGCGTGGCGGTGCATAGATTCGTTGTGAGCTGAGATTAACATTTTTCATATGCCGAGCCAGCCATTGGGTAAAATCCTCCATCGCCGCCAGATCTGGAAAATAGGCCAGTACGTGCGCCTCAGGACGACCTTCAGCACGTATTTCCAGCTCCGTGCCAAGGAGAATGACCGTATCCCGGTATGCGATACCTCCGCCGCTGATTTCCTTCATTTCACCCGTATGTAAATAGGTACGAATATCCTCCTGTACATTAGGTGCATGGCAGTCAATGATACCGATCAGCCCAATTCCTTTGCGACCGGAGGCTTCCTTAGCTATGTTGGCAAAGGTCAGATCGCGGCTGCCACTAATTTTGACCGGATTTCCCTTCTCTGTCCTGCCAATATGAATATGCAAGTCTGCAAAGTAGTCGTTAAGTTCTACTATATTTTCATCCATACGCTTAGAAGCTCCCTGTAAGTTGGCGGAGTTGCCATGCATAGACAGCCAGAATCGTTTTAGCATCACTTATCCGTCCTTCACGAATGAGCGTCTGTGCTTCTTCCAGCGTCACCTCAAACAGCTCCAGAAATTCATCCTCATCCGGTTCCATCTCACCTAACTCCAGTTCTTCGGCCACATACAGATGAATGATTTCATCCGCAAAGCCAGGAGAGGTATAAAAGGAGTGCAGCAGCTTCAACGACTTAGCAGTATAACCGGTCTCTTCTCTCAGCTCACGCCCCGCTGCTTCCATCGGGTTTTCACCCCGCTCTAGCTTACCTGCAGGAATTTCTACCTCACAGCGCCCCATCGCCTGTCTGTACTGGTCCACGACCAGCATTTTCCCTTCATGTAGAGCCAAAACAGCCACCGCACCTGGATGCTTTACAATCTCACGCTTTCCAGTGGAGCCGTCGGGAAGCTCTACCGTATCTACCTGTAATGTAATGACCTTTCCCTCAAAGATAGGCTGTGTGGACACGGTCTTTTCCTCCAGCGCAGGATTGGAATAAGGCTTGCGATGTGCATCGTTTGTTGGATTGTTCAATTGTCCGTTCGTTTGCTCGTTCATCGGTAAGTTTCCTCCTTCATATCTATCTTTCTTTATTAATTATCACCAAAGTTAGTCTAACTTGTCCACTTTGTACATATGCTGGTGGTAGAATAACAAACTTCCTGTCCTGAGGAGATGCAGAAATGAAAAGCTACCGTACTGAAAGCACCCTCCATATCGTTGGTAAAGCCTGGCAGATTCAAGCACTCTTGCGTCAATGGCAAAAGGAACATGGCCCTACAGCCACCATCGCTTCGCTAGCTGTTCCAAAAAAGGTTCAGATCTAAAGACGAAGGAACGCTGTTCCTGTCTTTAACCTGAACCTTTTTTCAGTATGTTGCAAGTGTATAATACAAATTTATTTTGTGGTTTCTTGAATCAGAGCTACGACAACTTCAGCAACCTTCACCAGGTCATCGGCCTTAATCTTTTCCTCTGTTGTATGGATGTTCTGGTAGCCCACAGCCAAATTCACCGTTGGAATTCCAAGCCCGTTGAATACATTAGCATCTGAGCCACCACCGGAATGGAAAGTTGGCGTTGCCAGTCCCAGTCTTTGAATCGCACGCTGAGCAACCTGTACAACTTCATCATGCTCCGTAAAGCTGAATGCCGGATAGATGACTTCACTGCGGAACTCTCCCTGTGCACCAAATTCACGTGTGGTGGTTTCCAGTGCTTCACGCATATGCTGGATTTGATGATTAACCTTTTCTTGCACAATACTACGAGCCTCTGCACGGATCAATACAAAATCGCATACCACATTTGTCGCGCCGCCGCCCTCGAAACTGCCGATGTTAGCGGTCGTTTCCTTATCAATCCGTCCTAGTTTCATTTTAGAAATTGCTTTAGAAGCGACCTGAATGGCACTAATGCCATCTTCGGGATTTACCCCTGCATGAGCGGACTTCCCAGTTATCTTCATTTCAATACGTGCCTGCGTTGGGGCAGCTATACAAATAGAGCCGACCTCACCATTTGAATCCAAAGCATATCCGAAATCAGAATCTAGCACTTCCGGCTTCATCGCCCGTGCACCCATCAAACCAGATTCCTCGCCAGCCGTAATCACGAACTGGATTTGACCATGGGGAATATTCTGTTCGCGCACGACACGAATCGCCTCGAACAAAGCAGCAATTCCCGCCTTGTCGTCAGACCCCAGAATCGTTGAACCGTCACTACGAATCCAGCCATCCTCACCCAACTGCGGCTTAATGCCTTTACCCGGAGTAACGGTATCCATGTGGCAGGTAAAAAACAATTTGGGTGCTTGCTCCACACCTTCCGCTTTCCAGGTGACGATCAGATTGCCTGAACCATGTCCAGTTCTTTCACGAGAATCGTCTTCCATTACTTCCAGCCCGAGTGCATTAAACTTTTCTTTTAGAACACGTGATATTTCCTGCTCATTTTTCGTTTCGCTATCCACCTGTACGAGTTCCATAAATTCCTGTACGATTCGGTCTTTTACTACTTTTACTGTCATTAAACTTTCCTCTCTTTCCCGATTACGCTACAATACGGATAGATGTTCTTATCTATGACTTAAACCTATCCTAAAGGAGTTACACATGTCGAACAAAAAATGGGTTCGTTTTTTCGTCTACATTATGCTCGCAGCTATGATTGGTTCTACGCTGTTCATGGTAATTGAGCCGTTTATTATGCCACTATAATAAATTATCGCTCAAGGTATCCGGCTGCTCTAAGGCACTATTGAGGCCTCGAGTGGACGAGCTGTTACGTAAAGCAAACAGGCGGGCTTACGTGTAGATACACAATAGCCCGCCTTACTTTATTGGAAAGAATGCGTTTGCCATTGCGCAACAAATGAAAATTGCTGTTCAAAGTACGGTACAATTTCCTTCGCAATCTGCTCCACCGATATAGGCTTCTGTATGCAGTCCTCCAATGATGTCACACCGTATTCCTGAATTCCGCACGGGACAATGCCCTCAAAGCCCTCATGCTGTATCCCTGATTTGATGTTAAAGGCAAAGCCATGGCTGGTTACGAAGCCCCGACGGTGCTTACACTTGTTGAATTTGACGCCAATGGCCGCAATTTTAAGATTCCCGATCCATACCCCCGTATATTCAGGCTTACGGCTTCCCTCAATTCCATAAGATGCCAACAACCGGATGATCACTTCTTCCAGACTTCGAAGGTATCCGTGCAGATTCAGCGCCTCCCGGTTGCCGAGCATAAGGAGAGGATATCCGACAAGCTGCCCCGGCCCATGATATGTAATGTCTCCCCCACGGTCAATCTGAAAGACGCTGATTCCCTGCTCCTTCAGTTGCTCTGGTGTGAGGAGCAAATGTTCAGGATGCCGCTGAGAACCAATCGTATAGGTCGGCGGATGTTGGAGAAGCATAAGCGTTTCTCTTGCCTCTCCCGCATCCAGCTTTCCCACGATCTCCTTCTGGACATCCCATGCATGGGCATATTCCATCCTATTCGTATAGGTTACATCAAGCGGTCGTCTGTTCACGGCCTGTCACTTCCTCTCCGTACATTTCCCCCACTGTTCGGATGATTAGTACAGCTTCGTATCTAAAGTGTAGCCTTCTAGATTTTCTTTAACCCGTTGCAAGAATCGTCCGCAAATCACTCCGTCCAAAATGCGATGATCCAGCGACAAGCACAAATTAGCCATCGAGCGGACCGCAATCATATCATCAATAACCACGGGTCTTTTGACAATGGATTCAAAGGTAAGAATTGCAGCCTGCGGATAATTAATCACCGGATAAGATAAAATTGAACCAAAGGAGCCTGTGTTGTTTACAGTGAACGTTCCGCCTTGCATGTCGTCCAGTTTGAGCGTGCCTTCCCGGGTTTTACGTGCCAAATCGTCAATTTCACGAGCTAATCCAGCAATATTTTTCTGATCCGCTTTTTTAATAACAGGGGTAAGAACGGAGTCCTCCGTACCTACGGCTAGCGAAATATTGATGTCTCTTTTGACGATAATTTTGTCCACTGCCCAGACCGAATTCATAATCGGATATTCCTTGATTGCATTCACGACTGCTTTCATGAGGAAAGCTAGATACGTAATATTAATGCCTTCTTTTTGCTTAAATTCGTTTTTGATCTTGTTGCGGAGCATCACCAGGTTGGTCACATCCACCTCAATCGTCGTCCAAGCATGTGGAATTTCGGAAACGCTTTGTCGCATATTGCGAGCAATTGCACTGCGAATGGGTGTAACATCAATAAAATACTCGGATCTGTTGTTGTTGCCACCTTCAACTTCGATCACAGGAGCTTTTGGAGCCTCCGTCAAATGAATCCCACTGTTACGAACCGGAATAGCAGGGTCCATATTTTGAATCGGTGTACTGTACTGAGTGGCAGACTGCTGTCTTCCTGCAAAAGGAGACCCTTGTCCTGATGTCGTCGCAGTCGGCTGTCCAGATACTCCAGTAGGAGCAGAACCGCCCTGCTGCACATAATTCAGCACGTCTTTGCGGGTAATTCTTCCCCCCATGCCCGTGCCTGATACTTGGCTTAAGTCCACATTATGCTCAGCAGCCAGGGTTTGCACCGCTGGGGAAAAACGTCCTCTCATGGACTGATCCGATCCAGCACCCTGCTGAGATTGTGTTTGTACGGTGCTTTGAGATGCTGGTGCAACAGGTGTCGCCCCTGATGCCGCCGCAGGTGCAGCCGACTTCGTCTGGATACGGCATATCAACTCTCCTACCGCTACTGTCTGACCTTCCTCTGCCAACAGATCACCCATAATGCCGTCCAACGTGGATGGGATTTCTGCATTCACTTTATCTGTAATAACCTCGCAAATCGGCTCGAATTGCTCTACCGTTTCACCAGGTTGTTTAAGCCATTTGGCAATTGTCGCCGATACGAGCGATTCTGCCAATTGTGGCATGGTCACGTCGTTCCATTGTGTTTGGTCTGACATTTTTTCAACTCCTTAACATCATAGGAGGGCGCGTTTTACCGCTACCCCCGCTATACTTTTGGAATGCTTTCGTCCAATCTGCCCTATATTAATACATTGCAAGACGGCGCATGGCTTCCTTAACTTTATCCTTGTTTAACATATAAAACTTCTCCATCGGTGGACTGATCGGCATGGCTGGTACATCAGGAGCACATAGACGCTCAATCGGCGCATCCAGCTCGAATAGACATTCCTCATTAATAATAGCCGATACCTCGGCACCGATGCCGCCCGTTTTGTTGTCCTCATGCACGATTAATACCTTACCTGTATGTCGTGCAGCCTCAACAATGGCTTCGCGGTCCAGCGGTTGGAGTGTGCGCAAATCCACAACATGTGCGGTAATGCCCTCTTCCTTCTCCAATTCCTCAGCAGCCTGCATGACAAAATGCAAAGGCTGGCTATAACCGATGACCGTAATATCGTCACCCTCACGTAATAGATTAGCCTTGCCAATCGGAACGATATAATCATCCTCAGGCACTTCACCCTTGATCAGCTTGTAGGATTTTTTATTTTCAAAAAACAGCACCGGATCAGGGTCGCGAATGGCTGCTTTCAGCAATCCTTTTGCGTCATAAGGGGTAAATGGAGCAACAATTTTCAAACCCGGCGTACCAAAAAAGATCGATTCTGGACACTGAGAGTGATACAAACCGCCAAAGATCCCACCACCGATTGGCGCGCGGATTACCACAGGACAGTTCCAATCGTTGTTAGAGCGGTAGCGGATTTTAGCAGCTTCACTAATAATCTGATTGGTCGCCGGAAGCATGAAGTCCGAATATTGCATTTCGGCAATCGGCTTCATTCCGTACATGGCCGCACCAATCGCAACCCCGGCAATAGCCGACTCAGCCAATGGCGTATCCATGACACGTTGCTCACCGAATTGGTCCATAAGCCCCTTTGTCGTTGTAAAGACACCGCCCTTCACCCCGACATCCTCACCTAATACAAAAACCGTTTCATCCTGCTCCATCTCTTCTTTCATGGCAAGACGAATCGCATCAATATATTCCATAATCGCCATTGTTACCGGCCCTCCCCATCGCTATCTGCATACACATGCAGCAGCGTATCTTCGGGCTTTGGAAAAGGCGCTTTATCTGCATATTCAATCGCTTCCTTGACTTCGAGCAGCAGCTCAGCCGACAGATCCGCATCCTTGGCCTCATCCCAAATGCCGCATTCGATCAAGTAGCTTTTCATACGGGCTACGCCATCCTTGGCCCAGTTCTCATCCACTTCCTCCTTGGTCCGGTAAGCCAGATCATTATCCGAGGTGGAGTGAGGAGACAGTCGGTACATCATGGCTTCGATCAGCGTAGGACCTTCACCGCGGACAGCACGTTCGCGTGCTTCCTTCACCGCCGCATATACCGCCAATGCATCATTACCATCGACTCGAATCCCTGGAAATCCATATCCCAAAGCACGGTCGCTTACCTTGCCTGCCAACTGTTTATGAATCGGAACCGATATCGCATATTGATTGTTCTCGCACATAATAATGACTGGCAGCTTTTGTACACCAGCAAAGTTACAGCCTTCGTGAAAATCTCCCTGATTGCTGGAGCCTTCTCCAAACGTAACAAACGATACAAAATCCTTTTTCTGCATTTTGGCAGCCAAAGCTACACCTACTGCATGCGGAACCTGTGTCGTTACTGGGCTGGAGCCTGTCACAATACGCAGCCGTTTACTACCAAAATGTCCTGGCATCTGGCGACCACCGCTATTGGGATCATCTGCCTTAGCAAATGCCGACAGCATCAGTTCGCGCGGCGTCATTCCTACCGCAAGCACGAATCCATAATCCCGATAATAGGGAAGAAAATAGTCCTTTTCCCGGTCAAGGCCGAAAGCTGCACCTACTTGTGCCGCCTCCTGTCCAATGCCGGAAACGTGGAAATTAATTTTCCCTGCCCGTTGCAGGAGCATGTTGCGCTCGTCAAATCTTCTTGCAAGCAACATATATCTGTACATATCAATAACTTGTCCGTGAGTAAGTCCCAGCTGTTCATGTCTGAAGCCAGCGTCTACAGCGCCTTTAGAACTCATTGAGGCACCTCCTTAAGTGTCAAACATCCTACTTCCAGTACCTAGTATCATCTTGTCTTAAAACCTGGTACTAAACTCTGACTAACCCCATTATAATCCTTTTCTCCCCAAAAAGAAAAGCACCGATTTATTTGAAACGTTTATATGCCAATCGCCTGTCCATCAACGGCCAACATCGCTTCTCCCAAAATCTCCGACAATGTCGGATGCGGGTGAATAAGCTGTCCGACTTCCCACGGCGTAGCATCCAGCAGTTGCGCAAGAGCCGCCTCGCTGATCAGGTCCGTCACATGCGTACCGATCATATGTACACCGAGAATATCATTGGTCTTCTCGTCGGACACTACTTTGACGAAGCCGTCCCGACTGCCGTATACTAGCGATTTTCCGATAGCTTGAAAAGGGAACTTCCCTGTCTTCACCTGATGTCCACGCTCGCGGGCTTCTTGCTCCGTTAAGCCGACGCTTGCGGCTTCAGGACGTGTATAAATACACCGCGGAATCAGATGGTTAGGTACACTGTGAAAATCTTCGCCTGCCAGATGATGAACCGCCTGCAAACCTTCATGGCTCGCTGCATGCGCTAGTTGTAAGCCGCCGATGCAATCCCCAATGGCGTAAATATGTGGTTCATTCGTCTGCAAATGTTCATTAACTGAGATAAAGCCACGCTCTACGCGGATATCCGTATTTTCCAGCCCGATATTTTCCACATTTGCCTGACGCCCTACAGAAATGAGCAGTTTGGAAGCGCTGAGGGTTTCGGTTTCTTCCCCTTTTTGCACGTTAATCTGCACACCTTCCTCATCTTTGCCGTATGTTTTAGCCAGCACTTGTGAACCCGTCAGCACCTTGACACCACGCTTGGTTAACAAGCGCTGCATTTCACGCGAAACGTCTTCGTCTTCCGTGGGAATAAGTCGATTCGCAGCTTCAACCACCGTAACCTCCACGCCAAAATCATTTAGCATGGAAGCCCACTCCACGCCAATAACACCACCGCCCACGATAATCAGGGATGCTGGTAGCTCCTCCATCGTTAACGCTTCGTCACTACTCAGAATAAATTCGCCATCTGGCTCTAGTCCGGACAGCACACGCGGGCGTGATCCTGTTGCAATAATGAGATGTGCAGGAACAATCGTTTCCATCTCACCATCTTCTAGTTCCACGGCAACTGCCCCGCTTTTTGGAGAAAATATAGACGGACCAATCACGCGTCCCTTACCGCTCAGTACCGTAATTTTATTTTTACGCATCAAAAATTGAACGCCCTGATGCAGCTGTTCCACAACGGCTTCCTTACGTTCCTGAACCTTGGGAAATACAAGCTGTGCTCCCGATGTCTCGATACCGTATTGTGCACTTTCTTTAATCGTGGCATATACTTCCGCACTGCGTAGCAAGGCCTTACTCGGAATGCAACCACGGTGCAGACAGGTTCCGCCAAGCTTGTCCTTTTCGATGATAACCACTTCTTTGCCTAGCTGGGCGGCACGAATGGCTGCTACATACCCCCCGGTTCCTCCACCCAAAATAGCGACATCACAATGTATAGTCATGTTTCTCCTCCATTAACAATTGATTATATATAGCTTATTGTACTCTCTTTATTTCACTGTACAAAATATAGCGTTTAGGCATAGGCTACAAAAAAACTAACCCTTTAATCCAGATATCTTTCCATATCATTCATACAGTGCATCTCGTAACTTAGTAGACATCCTTGAACTTTGTGCTGATTTGGCTCGCAGCGCCTTGCGAAATGATTCATTTTGCTTGCGCAGAAAGTTCAGCTCTGTCTCCAGCTCAGTGATGAGTTCTAGAGCTTGCGGGCTGATCAGCCCTTGCTCCAGTAATGCTCCTTTTTTGGCACTATAATCCGTATTTTTTTCGTCCATGCCTTTCACTCTTCCCTTCATTCCACTACGCTTCACCATATCATGCCCGCGGCGGCAGAGCAATGACGACCACATTTACGTTTTAGGAATGGACATACAAAAACATGTCGAAAATCAATATATTTTCTCTAGTCTGTATACGGCTGGTTATGGTAATCTATAATGGCGTTTTCTTTCGGAGAAGAAGATTTACAGTGTTATGTACATGTTACAGAGAGGGGAATTCGCTTTGCCTACAGGACGAATTACGATTATTACAGGCCCCATGTTCAGTGAAAAATCCGGCGAATTGATTCGCCGCTGTCAAAAACTAATCCAATACGGGCATCGTAAAGTGGTAGCTTACAAACCCGCTGAAGATAACCGCTATGCCGAGGACGAAATAGTAAGCCGGATCGGATATCGGCTGCCCGCTATCTCTATCCCAAGAAAACTTACAGATGAGCTCGTTCAGCGTATTTTGCAAGAAACAAAAGATGCCGACGTGGTTGCCTTTGACGAAGTCCAGTTTTTCAGTCGTCATATTATGTCGCTTGTACAAGAGCTAGCTTATTGCGGCAAGCATGTAATTGCCGATGGGCTGAATCTGGATTATCGAGGCAAGGAGTTCGGCTATGTCGGTGGTCTGCTCGCCATGGCGGATGACATCGAGAAGCTGACTTCCTTTTGCGCTGTCTGCGGTAGCTCGGAAGCAGTATTTACGCAACGTATGGTAAATGGTAAACCTTCCACTGTGGGACCTATTGTGATGATCGGCGACTCTGAGGCTTATGAGCCTCGTTGTCGAAATTGCTTTATACCTCCTCATAAAGTGAACTGCGATTAGTGGACAGATAGCTCGACAAGCTGCAATATGCCTACGTGAGTACCAGTGACTTTTTTCTTGCATTTTTTTGGAACGAATCGAACCATTGCCCCGTATATCCGGTTAAGCTGTACAAGTTTTTAGTTTTCGTTTGTATATCATGACCATGAGATTATCTGGGGGGCGGAATAATGAGTTTTTTTAACAAAATCTTAGCAAGCGCAGGAATCGGTTCAGCTAAAGTCGATACGCTGGTGGATCAAGCCGTATATGTGCCTGGGGAAGAACTTAGTGGCATCATGCGCATCAAAGGCGGCAAAATTGATCAGGAAATCGGCAAAATTGACATCGAGCTCAAGACTGAATATATCGTGGAGCACGATGATAAAAAAACTATCAGCACCTGCTGCATTGCACGGATTAAGGTATCTGACGGCTTTCATCTAGAACAAGGACAGGAGCTAGAAATTCCTTTTTCCTTCAGATTGCCGTTGGAAACTCCTGTGACTCACGCCAAACAGCCCGTCTGGCTGGAAACAGCATTAGATATTGGCATGGCTTTGGACCCGACCGATCGTGATTCACTCAAAATCGAGCCACATCCCTATATGAATACAGTGTTTGAGGCGGTTCACCTGTTGGGATTCCGATTCCGCTCCTCCACCTGCGAACGTCATCCTAAGCTGGGACGCGGCGTTCCGTACGTACAGGAATTTGAATTTACGCCCGGATCAGAATATGCACGTGATATCGAGGAGCTGGAGCTGGTTATGCAGTTGGAACCCGAGGGTGTGCACGTGCTTGTAGAAGTAGACCGCAGGGGCAGAGGGTTATCTGGTTGGCTTGAGACTGCATTTGATATGGATGAGCGCCATGCCTGGTTGAGCTTAAGCCGGGAAGAGCTCTCCTATGGACCAGATCACATAGCGGATGCACTCGAGGAACTAATTGACAGGCAAATTAGATAACAATGTAAAATACAAACAAAAAACTCCTAACCAATTTACTACATCGGTTGGGAGTTTTTATTAATAAAAAGATTTCTTTAATGATGGTCCTCAATCGTCTGTATAGACTAAAGTGGCAACATATCCCGTCTTTCCGCCTTATGCTTACACTCTTTGCATACCCCATACAACGATCCATTGTCATCCGCATAGAAGGTTAATTTGTCTTCTTTTTTACAAAAGGAGCATTTTTGCTTGCCTGTGTCCTGGATAGAGTCAGATAGTCCAAATCCAGTTTGGGCCTGAATACCTGCTGCTTTTGTATTTGCGCGTGGACCGGAAGAAATTTTAGACTTAGATTCATTACCGGTACGGGATTGTCGAGCGGACTTACGAGGACGAAATTCAACGACATTACTGCTCCGCTGTTCATTCAATTGTTTGTTGCTGCTGCGACTACGCCTTACTTTAACAATCCAACCCAATGCCACCAACAACACGCCGAAGAACACCCAAGTCAGACTATTCCACATGCTCTCATTCCCGCCTTTGCTTTAGAATTAATTGGGTTAATACCACTAGCCCGTTCATTGCGATGACTTAGCCTATAGCTTTATTCATTGAAATATACCCGTGTATACAGCCTCTGTGCTGTTCATCCGATTGTCTCCATATAAAAATCGTACCCTCCCATGCAACATCCGACTCGCCTCTAACTGAGCATATTAGGTAAATCATCTTTTCCTGAGGAGTACATTGACCCGTTTTACAAATTGTACATCATCCTTTTGAAAAACGATAATATCCCCTCTATGAAGATCGTTCTCCTTATCATAGCCCAATGGTGAGAATAAAAATGGCCCAGATGGCTACATTACTCCCCTTGATAATAAAAATCAATGAATCTTTTCGTCAACGGATTAAACTTATCAAAGCGTTTGCGATGCGGTAAAAAACCTGACTTATGTACTTGTTCTGCTAGTGTTTCTACATGTTCGAATCGCTTGAAAAAGGGCAACGCAAAAGCGTAGATATCTTCAACGATCTCTTGGATCACTCGTTCTCTTTCTGCTTCTGTGGACACAAGGTAATCCCTGTTTTCCGTATATTTCTTGGTCAGAGCAATCAATTCACTGTGAAAACAAGCCCCAGTACTATACTTCTTTTTTATTTTTTTGGATTCTACGACAATATAAACTTTTAATGCACCATATTTAGTCGCACCAAAACTAATTTCAAATATAAATTCCTTGGTTTCTTTTTTCAAAACTTTTCTGATTTTCAGATATTTAAAATCACTCAAAAATGGTGTAGCTATAATTTTGTCTATCGCTAACTGACGTAGTTCACTTGCTTTAAGTTCAGTCTTATTATCCATCATGTCACTCCAACCCAAAGAATTTCACACCATTATATCATATCGTTCAAATTACAGGCTCCTCATATCTCCACCCTTTAATCACAATATATTAATAAAAAAAACAGAAAAAAGCCGCTCACAATAGAGCAGCTAGTTCCTCTTAAACATAAAAAGCAGTATACGAATTATACTTTGAATTTACCAATTTGCCCTTGCAGGTCTTCCGCCATTTGGGACAGATTTCTTGCAGAAGAAGCAATTTCCTCCATAGATGCCAGCTGTTCCTGAGTTGCGGCAGATACGTGTTGTGTCCCTGCTGCGGCTTCTTCAGCAATCGCTGAAATTTGTCTGACAAAACCAACAATCTCATCAGTACTTGCAGACATTTGTTCTGATCCGGCAGAAACCTCTTCAATTTCACTGGCCACTTTATTTACGGTTTCCTGAATGAGTTCAAAGGATGCGCCTGCATTTTGTACAACTTCACGACCTGTCATGACATCCTTCCCGTTGGACGCTACCGCCTCAATAGCATGGGTAGTATCCTTTTGAATCAATCCCACAAGCTCCGTAATTTGTTGAGCAGAATGAGCCGATTGTTCGGCCAACTTGCGAACTTCGCCTGCAACTACAGCAAATCCGCGACCATGTTCCCCTGCGCGGGCCGCTTCAATCGCAGCGTTCAAGGCAAGAAGGTTGGTCTGACTAGAAATATTGGTGATAACATCAATGATCTTGCCAATTTCGTCTGAGCGCTCTCCCAATCCAGCCATGAGATCTGCCAATCCATTCATCGAATCATTCACGGCATTCATCTGCGTAACTGCCTGTTGAATCATCTGGTTACCTTCAGCCGATTTATGGGCCGCATCTTGCGCAGATGCGAATACATTTTGCGCGCGGATGGCGATTTGCTCAACACCGATAGACATTTCCTCAATAGCTTGGGACGATTTCGTCACCATATCTACCTGGTCTCCTGTTCCAGTAGCTACTTCTTGCACCGTTTCGGTTATTTGTGCAGAAGCTTGGCTATTTTGCTCTGCGCTGGCCGTCAATTCTTCTGAGGAAGTGGTTACCAGCTCAGTCGTCTTACTCACAGATTGAATCAGTTCACGAAGGTTCTCAACCATGACATTAAAGGAATGTGCCAACGTACTGATCTCATCCTTGCCCTTCACAATGATAGCTTCACTTGTAAGATCACCCGATGCGATACTTTCAGCAGCACGACTGATTCGCAAGATAGGTTTAGAAATAATCTGGGCTATGATGATTGCCATGATCAATGCTAATATAACGGCTGCTATACTCAGAATTATGACCAATTGTCTCCCTGAAATAAAGTTGTCAACAGCTTCCTTCGTAGTCTGTTTAGATCCATCTGCATTCAATTTAATGAGCTGGCTGATCTTATCGTTTGAACTATACCATAACTTATAGGACTCTTGATGAAGGATGCTTGATTGAGTGTAATCATTAGCTTTCCCCGCTTCAATCATTTCTGGCAACTTAGCCAAATACTCCGTATAATTTTTGGAGAATTCTTCATACATTTCACGTTCTTTAGGGGTAGCAATTAATTTTTCGTATATTTTTCGATCGTCCTCAACCTTTTTTAAAACCTTATCATATTCGGCCTGAACCTTCTCCATTTCTTCTGGGTCACGTTCTACAATAATGTTTAATGAGATCCGCTCTACATCAGATATATCACCATTTAGTGTTCCCAGGATAGTCACACTTGGCATCCAATGGCTATCTATTTCCATCGAAGTGTCGCCTAAATTTTTCATTCTTGAGATAGATGTTGTACTAATGACAATCAATAATATTATTACCGCAAGAAAACCCAATATCAATTTTGTTCGAATGTTAAATTTCATATATTCGCTCCTCAGTTCTCTTTATATTAGATACTATATCGACAAGAAACGACACATTGTTTATATCAAATTTAAAGAGAATTTCAGAACTGTTTACAAAAGGGAAATTTTTCTTCGTGATGGTTGGTGCAACTGATTCAGGTTTATTTTATAACCTCGTGGAGAGCATTATGTTTTATAATCCCCAACAATTGTACCGTCATATAGGGAGGGAGATGCTGAAAATCTTTATTCACTTATTCCATCAAACTTAAAAAAAGGATACCCAAAAACGGGTATCCCTTTATGTTTTACTTCCTAGCAATCACCATAAATCGTTCTGAATTTGTCCTTATTCCTAATTCGGTTTGATTGTCCAAAATAAATTGTTGGAGTATTTGAAAATCAATTTCTTCTTCTCCGAAGTTGGGAATAATTGGTGTGTGTTTCAAGAGAAATATTAAGTCTGCAGGAGTCTGATAATATTCGGTTGCATTGAATTCAAATGACTGTATGTCCTTAAAGCCCGCGTCACTTAATTCGGTAATATATTGAGCTTTTAACGAGTCTTTCTTAGCACCCCATGCCTGTCCTCTTCCAAACGCTTCTTTAATATTTAATTTGTCGTTTTCGCTTACTTGCTGTGTCAGGAACATACCATCCTTTACTAACACCTTTGCTATTTCTTTTGCATAAAAACATGAATGTCGAGAAGAGATTACATTAAAGAAGTTCTCAGGAAAATTTAGATTTTCAGCATCCATCTGGAGAAAACGAACATTTGCTATGTCTGATTCAGCAGAATTCTTGGTTGCTGTTTCAATCATTCCGGTGGAATGGTCAATCCCAACTAAAAGTAATGCAGAATCTGCTATTGATAAAATTTGTTCCCCGCCGCCAGTACCGATGTCAAGCAATATATCCGACTTCTTGCATGTCTTCGCTACTTCATTGTAGAAGTCCCATTTTACTCCTTTGGAGATACATTTCACATTGCTGAAATTCCAGCCGTTGATTTTTCCAATCTTATTATAAAACTCTTTATACTCTATTGAATTCATTTTCTTTCCACCTTCCAATTAGGGATAAATACTACGGGATAGCAGACCGATATCATTCATTATTTTAGTTTTGTAGTCAAAAGGATAGACTTTCCCCTTGACGGCTGGTACGCGTTTTTTCCAGCCCGGAAACTAAATACCTCGAACAATACGGAAAGACATCCGATTCACCTCATTTGAAAGATTGTTTTAATTATATTTCTAATAGAGCTTGTCGATCAAGCAATAGTTCAATAATATTTCTTTACAACTTTCTACCTTAATAGAACGACTACTGAAAGTAATGAAAATGATGATAATTGAAGAAAACTTTAAATTGTCCAATTGAAATTCAAAATCGTTTATAAAAAATACCGCCTATTTACTGGTTCTTGGAAGAACCAATAAATAGGCGGTATTAGTTGTCTACTATTCAGAAGTTTATCGGATCGGGTCGGCTGTTTTGGAAATTAATAGCCATCCCTGCAATTATCATTGATAAACGTAAAACCACAAAAATCCCTTGCTTCATCAATCATTCTGACCCTTTCAGGACACCTTGTTCTCAATTCTCAGCTTATCTGCTACCATCGCTATGAACTCTGAATTGGTTGGTTTGGACTTACTGATATTAATGGTGTACCCGAACAGGTGTGAAATGCTGTCGATATTTCCACGGGTCCATGCTACCTCGATAGCATGACGAATGGCGCGTTCTACGCGAGATGCCGTCGTTTTGAACTTTTCGGCGATTGCCGGATATAATGTTTTGGTGATGGCTCCCAAAATTTCGATATTATTGTACACCATCGTAATGGCTTCGCGTAAATATTGATAGCCCTTGATGTGAGCTGGTACACCAATTTCATGTATGATGGCCGTGATACTGGCATCCAGGTTTTTCGTCTTACCCATAGGTACAACGTTGGACCGCATGGATGAAATGGTCACCGGACTGCTGCTAACTAACTGCGGCCCCACTAATTGGCGAACACGGTTAGCCAGCACTTCCATGTCAAACGGCTTCAAAATATAATAAGATGCCCCGAGCTGTACGGCCCTCTGTGTAATATTTTCTTGACCGAATGCAGTCAGCATAATGATTTTCGGCTGTGGAGTCAGGTTCATTTCTCTTAAACGCTCCAATACACCGAGACCATCCAGATGAGGCATAATAATATCTAAAATAAGTACATCAGGTATGTTGCGGGATTCTGCGATGCGTTGGAGCACTTCTTCGCCGTTATAGGCGATTCCTGTAACTTCCATATCCTCCTGATCGGAAATATATTCAGCAAGCAAATTCGTAAATTCCCGGTTGTCATCAGCCAACAATACCTCAATTTTTTGCAATGTACTTCCTCCTCATTGAGTGATATTCCATTGTGATATCTGTTTACAGTATATAAATATTTCTTGTCGGAGTATATGATTTCGACATCGAATTATGAATTCCTTCTGTCGAAAATTATTTTTATTTATTTTTTTTATACTTTCTATTATAATTGATTCTTTATCTTGCAAATATGAGTTATTCCCCTGCTTTTCGACAAAAAAATCTTAAGGCCACTAGCTCGCCTTAAGATTAGAAGATGATTTCAAGCTTACGTTATTCTGCATGATTCCTGCATCGCGCAGCATCCATTCGATAAAACAACCGTAACCTGATTTAGGATCATTAACAAATACATGTGTCACAGCCCCGATAAGCTTACCATTTTGAATAATCGGACTACCGCTCATTCCTTGAACGATTCCCCCGGTCTTATCCAACAGCTTTGGATCTACAATGCGAATCACAAGTCCTTTGGTTGCTGGTTTGTCCTGCTGAGAAATGTGTACAATTTCCGCCTGAAACCGCTGAATTTGTTGACCTTCCAGTACAGTCAAAATTTCTGCCGGTCCTTCCTTTACTTCATTCGCAAGAGCCACCGGAATAGGAGTTGAATACAATCCATATTGCGGCTCATCTGACATTTTCCCAAAAATTCCGAAATTCGTATTTCGTTCAATATTTCCTAATACCCGATGATCTTTGAGAAAATGAGCGCGTTTTTCTCCTGGTTCCCCACTTTGGCTTTTCGCAATTGACGTCACATTGGACTGCACAATCTCTCCGCTCCCCACGACAATAGGGGTTTGGGTATTCATATCGGTAATTACGTGACCCAAGGCCCCGTATACACCCTGGTCCGGTGCGTAAAACGTTAATGTACCTACACCTGCAGCCGAGTCCCTAATATACAACCCAAGCCGCCACGCTTTATCATCTTGATCATATGCTGGTGTTAACTTCGTGGAAATCGTCTGCTCTCCTCGACAAAGTGTAATGTCGAGCGGCTTTTTATTCTTACCTGCTTCGTCTACTGCCTCAGCAACCCTCGCCAGGCTATTGAGTGGTTTGCCGTTCATGTGTGTAATCCGATCCCCTAGGCGAATCCCCGCTGTTTCACCAGGTGACACCTTACGATCATTACTTTCCTGAATGATATGGTGACCGACGACAAGCACTCCTGAAGATTTTACTTTGACCCCAATCGTCTGCCCCCCCGGGTATACTTTTAAATCGGGAACTACACTTTCTTGGGTTGTCCTCATGCTTTTAGAGCCGAACAAATCCAAAGAAGCTTGTGGAGGCAGCGCTGCTTGCACATACTGAGCGTTACCGATAGAACACATAAGAAAAACAAGCAAAAGACCGAGCAATTTGATCCTGGAGTAAAAATTCAATGGCTGTCACGCTCCCTTTGCTTCTTTCGCTTGACGAGTAAAGGTGGTCGCCAATTGCGTACCTATAAGGTAACCTTGCCCCCAGGCTTTTATAACTGTTAAACATTACGCCAGCCGCTCTTTTCAGGCTTTCTTTCCTTCCGCCAAATTCAGCATTTCCTGTGCGTGATGCAAAGTTTTTTCGGTAATTTCCACGCCGCCCAGCATCCGTGCCAATTCCTTGACACGCCCGTCCTCCGTAAGTCCCTCAATTTGAGTCATGGTCCGTCCATCATGGACATTTTTCTCAATAAGGTATTGATGATCTGCCATACATGCCACCTGTGGCAAATGAGTAATGGAAAAGACCTGACAAACGGAAGATAAACGATATAGCTTCTCGGCAATGGATTGAGCTGCACGACCACTCACCCCAGTATCCACCTCGTCAAAAATGAGTACTGGAATTTGATCATGACGAGCAAAAATACTTTTCATCGCCAACATGATACGTGATAGCTCACCGCCTGAAGCGATCTTACCAAGTGGACGTAGTGGCTCACCTGGATTGGGGGAAATAAGAAATTCCGCATTATCAATGCCCTGCTTGGTAGGTCTTACCTTCAGACCTTTATACTCATATCCGCGTGGATCTTCAATCGGATCGATGCGCACCTTGAGTGACGTTCTTTCCATCTGCAGGTCTTTTAACTCCTGCTCCACTTGCTCTGCAAGCTCTTCAGCACAAATTTCACGTGCTTCTGTAAGTTCTTCTGAAATCTCCAGCAAATCGGAAAGCAACTCATCCCGTTTTGCAATAAGCTGCTCCAGCCGCTCATCTTTATTTTCCAGCAGATCGGTTTCCTGCTCAATACGGCTATAGTATTCCAAAATCAGCTCTATACTATCACCATATTTTCGCTGTAATCCAGTAATTTGATTCAAACGTTGCTCCACTTCATGCAGCTTACCTGGATTAAATTCAATATCCTCACGATAAGAACGTAATTGGAATGCTGCGTCCTCCAACTGGTAAAAAGCAGATTGAATCTGCTCCGCAATGGGCTGAAGGCTTTTGCTGTCATAACTTTGGACATCGTTTAATCTGGACAACACGTTATTGATCGTATCTAGTCCACCTCTGCCGCTTAGCAGTTCGTATGCTCCTGATATCCCATCCATCATTTTCTCACTATGGGATAGCTTGACCCGTTCCTCTGCCAATAATTCATCTTCTCCCAATTTCAACTCCGCCGCAGCGATCTCTTCTAATTGAAATCGGTACATATCCAAAAGCTGATAAGCCTTTTGACTGGAGCTTTGCAGTTCTCTTACTTCTTTTTCCGCTTTGACAAAAGCATTGTAACGCTCCCGATAAAGCGTTTTGACCGGACCGATGACCGAATCACCGAACGTATCCAGCAGCGCCAGATGGCGATCTGCACGTAGCAGGCTTTGATGCTCATGTTGCCCATGGATATTGACGAGTTGCTCACCTACCTCACGCAGCATCGTTAAATTAACCATCTGGCCGTTAATTCGTGAAGAGCTTTTCCCTTGAACCGTAAGTTCGCGACGAATCAGCAAATGCTCCTCCGCATTAGCCTTAATCCCTTGTTCCTCAAGTGTATTCCAAACTGGATGTTTCACCGGCAGTTCAAATAAGGCTTCCATCTCTGCTTTATCACAACCGTAACGCACTAAATCAGCAGAGCCCCTACCGCCTGCAATCAGCCCAAGCGCATCGATAATAATGGATTTACCAGCACCTGTTTCCCCGCTCAACACATGAAACCCTTTATAAAAATGAACATCGACGGCCTCGACAACCGCCAAATTCCGTATAGACAAAGTGACCAGCATCGTTCTTTCACCTCTATGATGTACAAATTAAAACGCCTAATATGCGTAGCCATTATAATTAGGAAATGTAGCCCATAAGACGATTCACGATAGCTTCGCTGTTTTCTTCCGATCGGCAAATAATCAAAATGGTATCATCCCCGCTAATCGTCCCCATGATCTCGGACCATTCAATATTGTCCAATAAAGCAGCAATCGAGTTGGCTGTTCCCGGCAGGCATTTCATCACAATCAGATTGGTTGTGTAGTCAATATGCAAAAAGTTATCGACCAACGTACGTTTCAGTTTCTGGGCCGGATTGTAACGTTGATCTGAAGGCATCGAATATTTATATCTGCCATCGTCCATTGGAACCTTGATGAGCAGCAACTCCTTGATATCACGCGATACGGTCGCCTGCGTGACCTGAAAACCAGCCTTACGCAATGCTTCAACCAGATCATCCTGCGTCTCAATCTCATGTTGTGAAATAATTTCCCTAATTTTAATATGTCGTTGACCCTTCATATAATCCTCCTATGGATTAACCTTCATATTCCTCTTCTTCGAGGTCTTCCACTAATGTAATAAGGCGAATACTTCGCTCGTCCGTATCAACGTACAATACACCCGCGCAACCCGGATAGAGCAATAAATACGGTATGAGCCTGTCCCTTAAATCAGGACCACTCCACTCCATTGGTTTCTTGCGGCGTGACGTTTTGACTATATATGTTGAACCGTTTCGTACAGCCATGTAGTCTATAAACAAACGGCTATACACGGTATGTCCATTCACTTTAAAAGCAAGCGGTATTTTCATCTTCCCGCCCACTACTTCATATCCTGCTTCTTCGAGTAGGTCTGTGGCAGGCCCTTCGTCCAAGTCCTCGTTAATCGGTATCGTCTTTAGCACAAGCGGCCCTGGCTCTTTCAACCAGGCACGTAGGCTATATAAAGCCCATATCCCTAATATCACCCCGATCACAGCAATGATAACCGTATCATATCTTGTGTCCATGGACCGATCACCTCATGGACATATTCTAGGACAAGATTTAAAATCCCTTTTCCTTTGTACATCTCATTATAGGCGAACGTGAGTTCTACAATCAATCCCTCACACCAAAAAGAGGTTCCCTTAAGTTCACAGAACTCATGGAGAACCCCTGAATGTTACTTACGCGATGGACCATTATTAAAAGTCTGACCTGCTTCCTGAACGGTACGTTCAATCAGTGGTCTGAAATCCATCTTCTCCAGCTGCGATTCTGCAGCAGGAAGCCCATCCAAACGCCAATGCGCTAAAAATTCAATATTGCCTTCTCCACCTGTAATAGGCGAATAAGCCAAACCTTGCAGCGTAAGTCCAAGCTCATGTGCAAACATCAGAATGGTCTGCAACACTTCTTTATGCGTAGCAGGATCACGGACCACACCGGATTTTCCGACCTTTTCGCGTCCAGCTTCGAATTGCGGCTTGATTAGAGCTACAATATCAGCAGGTTGATGCAACAAGGCAAGCAACGGGGGTAAAATAATACGTAATGAAATAAAGGAAACGTCAATACTAGCGAAATTCGGCACGGAACCATTCAAATCCGCGGGTGTCATATATCTGAAATTCGTTTTCTCCATTACGCATACTCGTTCATCATTACGAAGGGACCAATCCAACTGATTATAACCCACATCAATGGCGTATACGTATTCTGCTCCATGCTGAAGCGCACAATCCGTAAAACCTCCAGTGGACGAGCCAATATCCAGCATTGTCCTGCCCTTCATATCCAGCTCAAATTGCCGGATGGCCTTCTCCAGTTTCAATCCTCCACGGCTTACATACGGATGCACCGAACCCTTAACTTTAAGCTCGCTGGCGCGTGGTACCTTCATCCCCGCCTTTTCGATCCGTTCGCTGTCCGCCAGCACTAGCCCAGCCATAATCGCAGCTTTAGCTTTTTCACGGCTTTCAAAAAAGCCTTGTTCTACAAGTAATACATCAATGCGTTCCTTCGGAACAGACATGTTAATCTCCCTTTAGGCAGCCAGGCTGCTCTTGTCATACTTTTTATAAACGTCATGGTCTTCACTTCAAGTTACCCTATACGGATTGTCCCATGCCATATGCTGGCTCAGCAGCCCATTTACGCAGCTTTAAGCATACATCTTCAATGGTAAGACCTACTTCAGCACGCTGCTCTTTGATGGAGCCATGCTCCACGAACAGATCGGGAATCCCCATTAGGCGCACCTGTGCCTCTTGTATTTCGGTTTTAGCGTAAAATTCCAGTACAGCGCTACCCAAGCTTCCTGCTTCAGAAGCTTCTTCCAATACGATCAGCTTCGTATGCTGACGAGCCAGCTCACGCAACATATCCTCGTCCAAAGGCTTCAGGAAACGGGCATTCACGACGCCCACTTGCAAACCTTCCCGTTTCATCGCCTCCGCAGCCTCTGTCGCCACCTGGAGCATCGGTCCTGATGCGATTACAGCAAAGCCCTCGCCTTTACGCAGGAGCTCCCAACTGCCGATGGGAATAGCCTGTAATTCTTTATCCATCGGCACGCCAACCACATTAACACGCGGGTAACGATAAGCAATTGGACCATCTTCATAGTCGAGCGCTGTTTTCATCATATGGCGTAGCTCGTTCTCATCCTTTGGCATCATAAGCACAAGATTCGGGATATGACGCAAGAATGCCACATCAAACACGCCATGATGAGTTTCCCCGTCAGCCCCAACAAAACCTGCACGGTCAATCGCGAACATTACGTTCGCATTATGACGACAGATATCATGCACAATCTGGTCATAAGCACGCTGCATAAAAGTGGAATACACCGCAAACACCGGCTTCATCCCTTCCATTGCCAACGCAGCACACATGGTAGCTGCATGCTGTTCAGCAATACCGACGTCAATCATACGGCTAGGAAACTCTTTACTAAACGGTACCAATCCTGATCCGCCAGGCATAGCGGGGGTGACCGCAACGATGCGCTCATCCTGCTCAGCCAGCTCAATCAACGTTCGACCGAAAATTTCCGTATACATCGGATTACCTACAGCTTTGAGTACCTGACCCGATTCAATTTTGTAGGGACTGATTCCATGCCATTTGTGTGAATCTGCTTCCGCAGGTTTATAGCCCTTGCCCTTGGTGGTTACGACATGCACCAATACAGGGCCAGTGACATTATCAGCCTGCTGGAAGGTTTCGATTAGCTTCGGCAAATCATGTCCGTCCACTGGACCGAGATACGTAAGTCCCAGTTCCTCAAACAGTACACCAGGCACCATCATATATTTAAGACTGTCCTTGACACGGCCAGCCGATTTGGCAAGTTTACCGCCGATCGCGGGTATTTTTTTCAGCAAAACTTCCAGCTCATCTTTTGCTCGCAAATAATGACGGTCCGAGCGGATTTTACTCAAATAATTATGCATGGCCCCTACATTAGGTGCTATGGACATTTCGTTGTCATTCAGAATGACCATTAAATTTTTGCGCTCATGACCGATATGATTCAACGCTTCGAAGGCCATCCCCCCAGTCAACGCTCCGTCTCCGATCATTGCAATGACTTTATTGTCCTCGCCCTTCAAATCTCGAGCCAAGGCCATTCCCATTGCCGCCGACAGAGAAGTGCTGCTATGACCGGCTTCCCAAACATCATGCTCGCTCTCACTTCTTTTTACAAAACCACAAAGTCCATCACGCTGACGAAGTGTATCAAAACGGTCCATTCGCCCTGTCAATATTTTGTGTACGTAGGCTTGGTGCCCAACGTCATAAATCATCTTGTCCTTTGGACTGTTATAGCAATAATGCAGGGCGATCGTGAGCTCAACCACTCCCAGATTCGATGCCAGATGCCCCCCAGTCACGGACAGCTTCTCAATCAAAAAGCTCCTGATTTCCTCGGCTAGAGAAGCCAACTCCTCAACCGACAGTGATTTCAGATCGCCTGGTTGCTTTATGTGTGGAAGCAGCACGCATATCTCCCCGCTTTCCTTCAAGTTTGTGTGTAAAGTTAACAAGTATTATATCACACTTTTTAACTGTGCTTAAACGCAGACAAGTCAAAACAGCTCTAACGCAACTAATGATCACGCTTCATCAGGTAATCCGCTATCTCCAGCAAACGAGAAGAATCGGGAATACCGCTCTCTGTTATCACTTTTTTAGCAGATGCGGTGAGTTCCTCCACGTGCCGCAAAGATGCGTCCATACCAATGAAATACGGATAGGTAACCTTCTCCTGCTCAACATCACTTTGCGTTTTCTTACCCATTTTGCTCTCATCGCCTATGAGGTCCAGTATATCGTCCTGTATCTGAAAAGCCAGCCCCAAGTCTCGTCCAAAGCGGCGAAGCGCCTCTAATTGACTCTTGTCCGCCCCACCAATCCGTCCACCTGCCAAGAGCGAGAAAATAATCAAATCAGCAGTTTTATGAAGATGGATATATTCCAGTTCCTCGATCCCCGTCATTCCTTGCTCGCCTGACATATCGGCGACCTGTCCACCTACCATGCCCCGTGCGCCACTCATTTCGGACAAATCCTCAACAATGGACAACAGCGAATCGGATGAAACACCGTGACGTCGTCCTGCTTGCACAATGCTGTAAAAGGCATGGGTCAACAAAGCATCACCCGCAAGGACGGCAACCGCCTCGCCGTATACCTTATGATTCGTCAGCTTACCTCGCCGATAATCATCATCATCCATGGCTGGCAAGTCGTCATGAATGAGAGAGTACGTATGTACCATTTCTACCGCACATGCCACTGGCAATGCGGCTTCCCTGCTTCCACCGAATGCTTCAGCAGCAGCGATCACAAGCAGAGGCCGCAGCCGTTTTCCGCCTGCGGTGAGTGAATAATTCATAGATTCTCGAAGAACATCGGGAATGTTCCAATCGGCCGGGAACTGCTCTGTCAGTGCAGACGAAACCGCATCCGCCGTCCCGGTCAAATATTCCTTGAACGACGGTCTATTCAAGCCCTTCACCGCCGTTTTCATCTAATCCGCCGCCAAAAGGCTTCTTGCGCAAATCTCCATCCTCTTCCACGATCATTTCAATTTTACGTTCAACCTGCTCCAGCTTTTGACTGCAAAGCTGAGACAGTTTCATCCCCCGCTGGAACAAATCAATGGCTTGCTCCAGAGGAACGTCTCCATGCTCCAGTTGTCCGACAATTTCTTCAAGAGCGGCCATAGCCGCTTCAAAATTCAATTCCGTTTCATTCGCCACCGTGCTTCGCGTCCTCCTTCATTCCCCATACTTGGCAGTCCAACTGCCCATCACTCACTTTAATCTTGATGGAATCTCCCGGCTGTACGTCTTTGAGCGACTTAATCAGCCGTTTCTCCTGCTCATCGTATACCAAGCTATAGCCTCGGGCCATGACTTTGAGTGGGCTCAGCGCATCCAGCTGACGAATTCCCGTGTGCAACTGCTGCCGTCCCGTTTTCGTAATAGCACGCATCGCAGACTCCAGCTGACGTTGCGCCATATCCGTCTGCTTGCGTGCCGAACGAATTTGTTCACGCGGATTAAACCGCTCTAGTACCTGACGCATACGTGCATTCTTTTCTGCGTTTAAGCGTGAACGGTTACCCACTGCGCGGATTAGCCGCTGATGCAGCATGTCCATTCGCTCTGCATGCTGTAGCATATAGCGGCGTGGGTGCAGCAGGACTGGTGAACGCTGAAGCCTCGCCAAGCGTTCACGGCTGGTTTCCAGCCGCTGCCGGAGGGCGTTGCGCAACCGTTGCTCACGTTGGAGCAGCTGATCCCGTAGCTCTGCCTGATTAGGCACAGCCAACTCAGCTGCTGCGGTTGGCGTTGCTGCACGCAAGTCAGCCACAAAATCGGCAATGGTAAAATCCGTTTCGTGTCCAACTGCCGAAATAACCGGAATGACCGATGCGTAAATGGCGCGCGCAACCGCTTCCTCATTAAACGCCCACAGTTCTTCCAACGAGCCACCTCCCCGTCCGACGATCATCACCTGAACCTCTTGCATACGATTCATAGCTTCAATTGCCTTGACGATCGAGGGTGCGGCTCCTTTTCCTTGTACAAGCACAGGATACAACACAATTCCAGCCTGCGGGTATCGCCGTTGAAGGGTCGTAATAATATCACGCACAGCCGCTCCGGTCGGTGACGTAATCACGCCAATGGTTGCCGGATGGGCAGGGAGATTACGCTTACGAGCAGTATCAAACAGTCCCTCTGCATCCAGCTTTTGCTTGAGCTGTTCGTAAGCCAAATAAAGGCTTCCTATACCATCAGGCTGCATTTGAGTCGCATAAAACTGATATTGTCCATCTCGTTCGTACACGGATACGTTTCCCCGGGCAATAACACGCGTACCTTCTTTCGGTACGAAGGGAAGCCGCTGATTATGGGTTGCAAACATAATCGAACGTATGCGGCTCCCCTCATCCTTGAGCGTAAAGTACATGTGACCACTCGAATGATGCGTAAAATTAGAAATTTCCCCGCGTATCCATACATCAGACAGCACCTGATCCGATTCCAGTTTCATCCGGATATAACGATTCAGGTCCTTTATAGAGTAAATACGTTGTTCAGCCATAGGCAGCTGCCCTTATGCCAAACCGTGCGACCGCTTGGCCGCTACAAGCGTATTTTGCATCAGCATCGTAATCGTCATCGGGCCTACTCCGCCGGGAACAGGCGTAATCGGACCAGACACTTGCTTCACGCTCTCAAAATCAACGTCCCCCGCCAGCTTTCCGTTCTCCAGACGGTTCATCCCCACATCTATCACAACCGCTCCGGGCTTCACGAACGAAGCATCAATAAAGTTGGCTTTGCCGATCGCAACGACTAAGATATCCGCTTGTCGACTTAGATCCCCGATATTCGCCGTACGGGAGTGGCACATCGTAACCGTAGCATTTTCACGTTGCAACAATAAAGACACTGGCTTGCCTACGATATTACTGCGACCAATAACTACCGCATGTTTACCAGCAATCTCCACTCCAGCACGCTTGATTAACTCAATGACTCCAGCAGGAGTACAAGGCAATAGACTATCGTCACCGATGACCAAATTCCCTACGTTCACCGGATGGAATCCATCCACATCCTTCTCCACTGCAATCGCGTCAATGACAGCTTTTTCATGAATATGCTTTGGCAACGGCAGTTGAACCAAAATCCCATGGATAGTACTTTGATGGTTCAGCTTGTCCACTAGTTCCAGTAATGCTTCCTGCGAAGTATCTGCTGCCAACCGGTGAACCTCTGAGTAATAGCCGAGATCATGGCACGCCTTTTCCTTGTTTTTAACATACACCTGCGAAGCGGGATCTTCGCCTACCAATACAACAGCCAGTCCCGGTTGAAAGCGGTGCTCTTTCAGACGAATGACCTCTTGCTGAATGCTTGCGCGAATATCCTGAGAGATTTGTTTACCATCAATGATCGGTGCTGACATGTTTAACCACTCTCCAACCTGATTCAGTAGTCTCTACTTAAAAACGTGCTTTCAATTGCTCCAGTTCTTGAATCACTCGTCCCAGTACACCATTAACAAATTTACCGGATTCCTCGGTACCAAAGTGCTTCGACAACTCAATCGCTTCATTAACAGCTACCTTGGCTGGAACATCCTCACGGAAAATCATCTCATATGCCGCAAGTCTCAAAATTTGACGATCTACACGTGAAAGTCTGCTGATCTGCCAGCCTTTAAGATAATCCACCAACAGCCCATCAATGGCTTCCTTGTGCTCCCACGTACCCCGCACATGCTCTAAAACATACGCTCTTAACACTGCCGCGTCTTTAACGACAACTTCCGCTTCGTTTTCCTCAGCGGCTTCCTGAAGCAACATGTCCACGGCTGCTGCCGCATCCACTTCATTCATTTCCATATGGTACATACTCTGTACCGCTAATTCCCTCGCCAGACGTCTTTTCATGCCCTGCCTCCTACGCTTGCCTATATCTATTTTTCATTCTAACCAATTTCCACAAAAAAACCTGTGAACGCATCCTCCAAAACGTTGGGCGCAAAGAAGCTACAGCTCTATTTTGGAGAACACGTATCACAGGGTTCATTTAAAAGGACGCCAACGCTGCGACAACCAATCGCCCCATTCCTTCCAAGGGAGAAATGAACCAAGCGCTGAATCGCTACGTCTTCCTAGCGTATATCCGATGAACACCATCAATGCAAAGAACAACATATTCCAAAAGCCTGCCCACAAATAAATAAAACCGAAAAAAATACCAGCCGTGATCCCCATGATCCGGCCCTTGTAACTTCCCCATATTTCTTTCCAGGGCATCAGGGAAAATCACCTCTATTCCACACGACTCTTAAAGCTGGGTGACTGAGAAACATTAGCGATGTACACCGACACATTGGACACAGGAATTCCTGTAATTTCTTCCACATGATCGTGTACCCCCTTTTGTACCTCGGAGGTTAACACCGGAATAGAGCTTTCCCCGTCTACAACCGCCCGAATCGTAATATCAAGTCCCGATTCCAACACGCGAACGCGTGCTTTCAAATCCTGCATCCCGCGAAATCGGGAAGCTGCTTTGAGGCACAGATTTTCAATGGTGTCCACTGAAATCTGAATGTCACCATATTCCGTTCGTTGATCAATAGAATGCTGTACGGTTTGGTTCCGTCGAATAGAGATATAAAAAAAACGAAGACTCAATAACAACAGAACCCCTGCAATAATCAGGCTGGTAAACCACACCACTCGCTCATCCTCAATACTTAAAACATACGGAATGGCCCCGCTCAGGAGGAGGATGGCGAGAATGGAAATAATTCCGATACTTAAGCTGTACAAGAACAGCAGAAGTCTGTCCATAACTTTAGCCACGAAACGCACAGCCTCCTTAAATTAGAGTAAACCCTCGACCCATAAGGGTCGGGGGTTTGTACAAAGTATCGCTCTATTTAACCCGTCCGGCGCCCAGCACTTCCGGCTCTTCTACTTTTTCGGCATTTTTGAATTGAACATCATGAATTTGCACGTTCACTTCAACAACGTTAAGACCTGTCATGTTCTCAATCGAACGCTTAACATTATGCTGAATAGCAGCAGCCACCTCAGGCAGACGGTTACCGTACTCAATAATGACGGAAACGTCTACAGCAGCTTCACGCTGTCCGACTTCCACTTTTACACCTTTAGATAAATTTTTGCGGCCTAGCAGTTCGGCAAACCCACCAGCAAATCCGCCACTCATTCCCGCTACGCCTGGTACCTCAACGGTAGCCAGTCCGGCAATGACTTCAATAACTTCTGGGGCGATTTGAATCTCCCCAATTTCTGTACGTTCGAATTCGGTTGGCACTGTGCTCATACCTTCAACACCTTTCGGTCAAAATAAGTTTCATTCCAGCTTTGGATTTCAAAGCAGACATGCTCACTTATTATCCATACTATATCATTTGGCGTTCATTATGACAAACTGAGGAAATATACCGATTAAACTTCGTTTTCCTCCAAAAATTTAATATCAAAATCGCCTCTAATAAAGGTCGGATGCTCTAGCAAGCGCTGATGAAAAGAAATCGTTGTGGGTATGCCCTCAATAGCAAACTCAGACAAAGCCCGCTTCATTTTGGCAATTGCATCTTGCCGTGTAGGTGCCCACACAATCAGCTTGGCGATCATAGAGTCATAATAAGGAGGAATGCTATAACCTGGATATGCTGCGCTGTCTACCCGTACTCCAGGACCGCCTGGAGGCAGATAAAATCCGATTTTACCCGGTGCAGGCATAAAATTGCGATCCGGGTCCTCAGCGTTAATACGGCATTCTATCGCCCAACCATTGATGGTGACTTCTTCCTGCGTAAAGGAAAGCGGATGTCCTTCAGCGACAGAAATCATTTCCTTAATCAGGTCTACACCGGTAATCATTTCTGTTACGGGATGTTCTACCTGAATACGTGTATTCATTTCCATGAAATAGAAATTATTGTCCGGGCCAAGCAAAAATTCGAGAGTACCTGCACCAGAGTATTGAACGGCCAAAGCTGCACGAACAGCTGCCTGACCCATTTCTTCACGAACATCCTGCGATATTACAGGACATGGTGCTTCCTCCAACAACTTCTGACGACGACGCTGCACAGAGCAGTCCCGTTCGCCCAAATGGGCAACATTACCATGCTTGTCCGCTATGATCTGTATTTCCACATGTTTCATACCGGTCAAATATTTTTCTAGGTACACACCCGCGTTGCCAAATGCTTTTTGCGCCTCCTGCTGAGCGGTAGTGATTTGCTGAATAAGGTTATCCTCATCTTCGGCGATACGAATACCTTTACCTCCGCCACCTGCTGTGGCCTTGATAATTACCGGATATCCGATATCACGTGCGATGCTGATCGCATCCTGCAAATCCTCAACCAGCCCGTCTGAACCCGGAATAACCGGAACTCCGGCATCCTTCATGGTCTGCTTGGCTACGGCCTTATCTCCCATTTTGTTAATGGCTTCAGGAGAAGGACCAATAAACGTGATATTACACGATTCGCAAATTTCAGCGAAGTCTGCGTTTTCCGCCAAAAATCCGTAACCTGGATGAATGGCATCACATTCAGTCAATGTAGCAACGCTCATCAGGTTCGTAAAATTAAGATAGCTGTCCTTAGATAGCGTAGGTCCGATACAGTAAGCCTCATCTGCGAGACGCACATGTAACGAATCCTTGTCAGCTTCCGAATATACGGCAACTGTTGAAATATTCATCTCGCGGCAAGCGCGAATGATACGAACCGCAATTTCTCCACGATTTGCAATCAATACTTTTTGAAATGTCATGACTTTACCTCCCTGGGAGCAGTCTTGCCGAACCCTCAAAAGAGGGTTCAAACAAGCTTTTTACTCCGGTTTCACAAGGAACAATGGCTGGCCATACTCGACCAACTGTCCGTTTTCGGCCAAAATTTCCACAATTTCGCCCTTCACTTCAGCTTCCAGCTCATTCATCAGCTTCATCGCTTCAATGATACATACCGTTGTTTTTTCGCCCACTTTGCTGCCAATACTCACATACGGAGCCGTATCCGGGGATGAAGAACTATAGAAAGTGCCTACCATCGGAGATACGATTTTATGTAGATTGCTTGCATATTCCCTCGGTTCCCCAGCAGTTGCAGGTCCAACATCGGACTGTACTTGTGGATTTGGAATAACAGCTTGTGGTGCCACTGCATAAGTAGGTGCTGCCACAGGAGCCTGTACCGTAACGATCTCGCTTTTGCCAGGTTTTCGGATCAACAGGCGAGTTCCTTCATTTTCAATTTCAAGCTCATGCACAGACGTTTCATCCACCAGCTTGATCAATTCCTTAATCTCGCTTAATTTAAACATCTCTATTAATCACTCCTTCAGCATTTTGCCGGTTGCTGATTACATTGTTGAAACAGCTTTATGTATTATATCACAATCATTAAAAATAGAAAGAGCCCGGAATAATGCAGAAATCCGGGCTTTTTCGCGTTTTTTGTCTTATTGTGTAACATACTGGACACTGATCTTATCCTGCGTTACGTTCAGTTCCTTCATGACTTTATCAACAATTGTTACCGCTTGCTTAGCATCCAATTTTTCACTCAGAACCACTACTTTGTATTTATCAGCATCTTCCTCACGGACGACCGCATTGGCGAACTGCTGCTGAAGCTCTTCTTCAATTCCAGTAATTTTAGCCTGCTTATCTTCAAGTACATGTAATTCCTTTTGAGCCTCCGCGGCTTTCTTTGGTGTGCTGTCGTTCATTGCGGTAGTCAGTTCATCATTTTTCTTCTGATTTTCCACGTCCCGTTCCAGCAAATAGTTGTCAATCACAGCTGCTGCTGTAGGTTGGGCAGCTTGATCGGTTGCCACTTGATCCAGTACCTGCTGGTCGGTTTTGGCTGTAGAGGCTGCTTTGTCGTCACTTTGTGCTGTCGCGTCCGTTTTAGTCGCAGTTGTGTTTTGATCGGATGTCGCTGGTTCAGTAGTAGGGGTAGCTGCCGTATCTTTATCGCCTTTTGAGTTTTCTGTTGCTGGGTCAGTTGTGGAAGCCGTATCCGATTTTGTGGAAGTTGCTGATGCTCCATCAGTTACTTCTCCATTCGTCACTACTTCATTTACCTTCAGTTCGTTCAATTGTTCCTCTGCCTTCGTCGTTGCTTCCTGTGCAGCATCCTGCTTAACCTTGCTCACTTGCTCGCTATCGGCTACTGGTGGATTTGCAGGGCTTGAGTCCTCCGTAAACAAATAATACGCAGACAGCACGACCATTAAACTCAGCATGGACACCAGCCAAACGGTTTGTCTTTTATTATTCATGTTCCGTCCTCCATATTCATTAATGGTTTAAAATATAAACTTCTTTGTTCTTAAATTCCAAATTACCCCTGTTTGCGCGGTACGACTGAAATTTTGTAGGAAGGTACATTTAGTCCCTTCTGTACAGCATCGACAATTAGCTGCTTCACTGTAGGGTTTTCTGCCCCCATAGCCACAACAAGCACTCCCCTCACCTGCGGTTTTACTTTTTTTGTCACAATCGGGGTGTGCTGGCCACCTGATGACTCATAGGTGACAATCTCGCCATCACGTGTATATTGAGTAGTGTGTCGTTGTCCGCCATTGGCGTCCGTCTCGTTGTTCTCTTCCTGCATGTCCTTTACATTGCGTTGAACGATAACTTCTTCGGTGGAATCTACCGTAACCATGACATCGACGGTTCCTACGCCAACAATCTGCTCCAGCATCTGTTTCATATTGTCCTCAAAAACCTTCTCGATCCCGGCAAAGGAACTTTCTTCACCTGTTGTTGTCTCTAACGTAGGCTCATTTTTCATCACGCCAGGCGGCTCACGGCCTACGTTTTCTGGATCAACCTTTTTCACATTAACGAATGAATTAAAAAGCATGATCGCTACACCGATAAGGCCAAGTATAAGCAGCCAACGAAATGAGTTGAATCTTTTCGCCCCATCCGCCCCTCCACCCAGCCATTGCTCCAGCTTTTTCAGCCATTTGCTCATTTCTGCTCACCTCCTGTTACCATTCATGTGTTCCATCCTGCGAAGAAATCACCTGAACATTTTTGCTGTCTATCCCCCATTTTTCACGTAGAAGTCCTGTAATTAAGCCAAAAGCTTTCGTATCCGTTGGCTTTCCGTCCTCAGCAGTTTTATCAGGATTACGATCTTCTTCTCGCGTTCCTTCATTAAGTTCTGAATTTTTTGTATGTGTCGGTTCCACACGAATATTCACTGTCTTTTCGGCTACAGGCTCCACCATTATCGGCTTGGCATCTGCACCAGGCGAGACGTCTGTGTTGTTCTTTTCTTTTTCTGGCTGCTGCTCTGCCAATTTGACCACTACCGACTGGACACCCGTTCCTGCCTCCAGCTCCGATTCCTTCTGTTGAATCTTTGCAAGGGTAACCTGGACCGACTGAATTGCTAACCCAGTATATTGTTCCAACTGTCCTTTCATTTCCTTAGCTACCTCTTTGCCGGCCCATTGCATGGAGCTTTGTTCTTGCTGTTGCCTCAACTGGCTGCCTTTTGCTAAAATCTCCTCCAATGTCGGTTCCCTCTTGCCTGTCTCAGCCTGACGTTGAAGATCCAATGCTCGCCCTAGAACCTCGGAGGGGCTGCTACTCAGTAAGCGCACGACCGGAGACAGCAACGTCAGCAAAATAAGCAGGCTGAGAACGAGTTTGACATACCTTTCCATAGATCGGCTCGGTAAGATCATATCGACAAAAGAAGCCAGCAACACGATTAGCACCAGTTCCTTAAGCCAGCCTCCCAGCCAGGTCACGTCACTCCCCTCCCCCCTTGTTGGTTTACATGCATTGGTTCACCTCATCATGACCGTCATATTGCCTGCTGCGAGCATGACTGTAATCGCAAGGAAAGACATTAATCCCACTGCCGCCAGCGCCGCGAAAACATAAATCATGCTCTTGCCGATTGCATCCAGACATTCCACGATAGGCGTATCACCCAAAGGCTGCATGATCGCTGCTGTCACTTTATAAATGAGAGCCAGTGTCAGAATCTTGAGGGCGGGAAAGGCGCACAGGAACAATATAATAATGACTCCTACCAGACCAATGGCATTTTTAACGAGCAGCGAAGCCGAAATGACTGTATCTGTCGCATCTGCCAACGCCTTGCCGACCACCGGAACAAAGCTACCCGTAATATATTTGGCTGTGCGGATCGTTAATCCGTCAGTAACTGACGAAGTCAAGCCTTGTACCGAAATGACTCCCAGAAATATGGTCAGCAGCACTCCCAGCACTGCTACTCCAGCGTTCCGCATCAGATCGGCTAGCTGGGTCAGTTTGTATTTGCCCGTCAGCGAGTTGACCAAGTACAGCACAGCCGAGAAGAACAGTAGCGGGAAAACCAGCGTATGAATGACTGTTCCGACTGTGTTGATCATAAATACAATCAGCGGGTGGGTCACCGAAACTGTTACGACGTTACCCATCGAGGCCAACATGGTAAACAACAAGGGCAACATTGCCATCATGAAGTGAATCATGCTATCAATCGCTTCTTTGGCATAACCAATCGCTACACTAAAGCTATTAATCGCCAGAATGATAATGACCATGTATACGATAGCGTAGGCCACTTTGCTGACCTGTTTGCTTTCAAAAGCGCTTTGTAGCGTTTCCAGCACCATACTCATAATGCTGAGCATGACGATGGTGACGAGCAACTTGGCATTTACTCGGATTTCATGGATGAAAAAATCAGCTATAGCGCTCAATACACCCTTTATGCTGAACCCTTCACCGCCTGGAAGCAGCATGTCCATGAAGGAAGGCGTTTTCTGATCCGGGAAAAATCCGCCGTATTCCTGCATGAGCCCGTCCCAATAATGTTCTACTTCATCTTTGGGCATTTGCTCCGCCTGCTGTCTGATCCATTCGTTAGTCGGTGTATCTGCAAAGAGGACCGCAGCTGAGGCACACCAAAGACATAGCAACAACATCGCAATTACTTTGAGACTCGGCATGCCCCCTAGCCTTTTCATGGCATCACCCCCTCAGGCGGGCATCAGCTTCAGAATGGTATCAATAATAATGCTGATAATCGGGATTGCGAGCACCATAATGAGTACCTTTCCAGTAAGCTCAATTTTGGAAGCAATCCCGTCTTGTCCTGCATCCCGAACGATTTGCGCTCCAAATTCAGCAATATAAGCGATACCGATTATTTTCAATACGGTTTTAAAATAGATCATATCCATGCCTGAAGACCGAGCCAGTCGCTCCAGTACAGAAACCACAGATCCGATCTTGCCAATCAGCAGCAAAAAAATGACGATTCCCGCAGCTGTTGCAATCAAAAAGGCAAACATCGGCTTCTGTTCCTTAATGACTAAAATGAGGACTGTGGCAATGAGGGCGAAGCCCACCACCTGAATGATTTCCATGTGTCCACCTACTGAAAAAGAAAGATAGATTTGATCTCTTGCAGAAGGTTATCCAGCATTCGCACCACCATGAACAGGACCACGACGAAACCAATGACCGTTACCCAGTGGGCCATGTCTTCTTTGCCCATTTGCTTTAATACGGTATGAATCATAGCGATAATAATGCCAATTCCGGCAATCTGGAAAATCGCGTTCACTTCTAAATTCATTCGAGCACCCCGCTAATAGATCAAAATGACGATCAATGCTCCGATCAGCAGTCCCAGGCTCCTGCTCATACGCTCGTACCTCACCTGATCTGCCTGCGCCTGCGCTTCCTCATGGGATAACTGCTGGATGGTCAGCGCAATGTGCTTGATCTGGTCTTCACGGTCGCTGGTTCCAAGACTGTAAGCAAGCTGCCGCATCGCTTCCTTCTCGGCTTGCTTCATAGAGGAACGGCTCCACGAGTCTTCGATGGCTTTATGCAAGCTTTCTCTGGCAGTCAGGCCAAAAGAAGGGTGCATCCAGCGTGAGGCTTGCTGAAACAGAGTGCGCAGCGGCTCTCGCAAGGGCTCTCCTGTCTTGGCGAAAGCATCTGGTAGCGGAGACACCCCGTAGGAAACCTCGGTGGTCAGTCTTTGCAGCGCAAGAATCAACTCCCTGATTTGCCGCGGCCTCATCGCAAACTGCCTTGCCCGCTGCCAGCCTGCCAGCGTAGCGGCCAGTATAACCAAGGCGGCACCCAGCAACTTAAGCATAGGAGATGCCCCCATTCTGCCCTTCTCCAGGCAGTGTAATCCTGCGTTGCTTGGCATCTGCCAGCCGGAATGAGACGCCCCGGCTCGTCCGCTCCAGCATGACGTAGAGTTGAAACAGCTCTTGCCCTGTAGTTAATCCAGCAAAAGCAGGCCTGGTCGCCATTTCAGCCACATCGCGACCATGTGCGGAAGCAATGACTGCAATGCCTGCATGAAGCGCTTCGCGCACCGCCTCCGCATCTTCCGGTCGTCCGATTTCATCAACAATGAGGACATCCGGTGACATCGAGCGGATCATCATCATCATGCCTTCTGCTTTCGGACATCCGTCCAATACATCGGTGCGAGGCCCGACATCAAAACCGGGGATGCCTTTGTGACTACCAGCGATCTCAGAGCGTTCGTCTATAATGCCTACCTTGAGTCCATTCCGTCGCCCCCCATTGCTTTCCATCCCTCCGTAACTGAGTTGCCGAGCCAAGTCCCTAAGCAGTGTCGTTTTGCCATGCTGAGGAGGGGACAAAATGAGGGTGTGCCGGATTTTCCCGGACATTCGATCTGCTACATAAGGCAATATCCGATCAGCTATGCCGGGAATTGCACGAGCAATTCTTACATTAAAGCTGCTTATATCCCTCAAATGTTCCACTCGTCCTCGGTTGAGCACGGTTCTCCCTGCCAAGCCAATACGATGACCGCCAGGGATCGTAATAAACCCTTTACGAAGCTCCTCTTCCATGGTATACAGGGAATGATTGCTGATAAAATCCAGCAGTCGGTGGGCATCCTCACGGTCAGGCTTATAGGCTTCTACATGGTTCAAAGTCAGCCGACCCGCAGACGTTACAAAATGATGATCACCATTTGCATTAATTTCCAACGGCCTTCCTTCCCTAACCCGGATTTCTTCCAGTTGCTTAAATACCGTTTCCGGAAGCCTTCCGAGTATACCGTGCAACGGTTCAGGAAATAACTCCAGCCATTCCATACCGATGCCGCCCCCTCACAGTTGTCCTTTTTCTTTAAGACAAGTCTATGGTTGACTCTCGCTTTTTATGCCGAAAATATATTGAAAGCCTAGGCAAACTTTTGCTAACTCCTATCAACGCTCAACAGACCTTTCCCCCGCTTGTTAAAGCACCATTCTCTAATTCGCACAAATAAAAAAGGGCCTCTCAAAGCCTTGTCGGCTAAGGGATACCCTTGGGTAGAAAAGATAGATTCAGCAAAAAAGAGGCTGCCCCTCAGTCTAACTCTCACTGATGGAACAACCTCTTAACCTACTGCTGTATTCTATGATTTATCAAACTATAAATAGAGGACTTATAATGTGTCAACCTTTACCTGTCATAGCATCGTTCACATTAGACATATTCATGTCTAGATCACGTTGCAGTTATTAACGACGGTCTTGCGGTCCACCCACAAACGCTTGCTCCTCGGTGTCCAGGTTATAAGCTGTATGCAACGCCTGAATAACCTCATGAAGCTTACCCGCTTCAATTACACACGATACTTTGATTTCAGATGTGCTTACCATTTTAATGCTAACGCCTTGCTCTGCCAGTACGGCAAACATTTGCGCAGCAACACCTGGATGGCTAACCATTCCTGCACCTACAATGGATACCTTCACCAGATTTTCCTCAGACGTTACTTCACGGTATGGAAGCTCTCCGCGAATACCTTCCAGCGTCTTCAGTGCTGCTTCACGATCCGTCAGAGCTACTGTAAAGGAGAAATCCGCTTTACCAGCTTCGACCCCGCTCTGTACAATAATGTCAACATCAATTTTAGCTGCCGCCAGTGTTCCGAATACTTTCGCCAGTACACCGGGGATATCGGCGACGCCCAAAATACTGATTCTTGCTACATTTTTATCATATGCAATCCCACTGACTACAACGCCCTGTTCCATTACTGCATCCTCCTTTACGACCGTTCCTTCATTATGGTTAAAACTGGACCGCACAATCAACGGTACCCGGTTATGTTTGGCATATTCTACCGCACGAGGATGCAATACAGCTGCACCCAGATTGGCTAATTCCAGCATTTCATCATAAGAAATTTCTTTTAGCTTACGAGCCACTTTTACGATCCGTGGATCTGTTGAATATATACCGTCCACATCCGTGTAAATTTCGCAAGCATCCGCTTGAATCGCCGCCGCCAGCGCAACGGCCGTCGTATCAGAGCCACCACGTCCCAGCGTCGTAATGTCTCCCTCTGCAGACATCCCTTGGAAACCAGCTACAACAACGATCTTGTTGCTGCTCAGTGCATCCAGCACACGCTGAGGTTGAATGTCCGTAATCCGTGCTCGACCAAAGTCAGATTCAGTACGGAAACCAGCCTGCCATCCCGTAAACGATACCGCTTCATGACCCAACTGCTGAATAGCCATCGACAATAAGGCGATTGAAATTTGCTCACCTGTCGTCATCAACATATCCAACTCACGTGCAGGCAACTGCTCATTCAACAATTTGGCCTGGTCAATCAGTTCGTCTGTCGTGTCTCCCATTGCGGAAACAACCACTACACATTGATGCCCTTCACTCTGTTTCTCAACAACGCGTTTTGCCACGCGCTTCATGCGCTCCGTGTCACCGACGGAACTGCCTCCGAATTTCATGACATACAAAGACAACGATATTCACTCCCTCAGACTCAACAGTATGTAACCTTGAGATGGCACCAAACGACTGAACGTGACATCCTGCGGCATAACTTTAGTTCAGTATAATACGAAAGTGCTGTGTGGAGCCAATGTTTTTTAATATTAGTGCTTATAAAAATATCCCCTGCCCTTAAAAAGGACAGAGGAAATCTAAAAGTTGCAAATTTTATGCGCGAGACATGTATTTGCCGTCACGTGTATCAATCAACAATACGTCATCTTGGTTAATGAACAAAGGAACTTGAACATTCAAACCCGTTTCCAGTTTGGCATTTTTGGTAGCACCTGTAGCCGTATTACCTTTAATGCCTGGCTCTGTTTCGATTACTTTCAGTTCCACGCTTGTAGGCAGGTTAATACCCAGAATTTCGCCGTTATAGCTGACGATATTTACATTCATGTTTTCTTTCAGGAAGTTAAGCTCCCATTTCAGTTGATCGCTGGACAATGTAAATTGATCATATGTTTCATTATCCATGAATGTATGGTCGTCTGCACTAGCGTACAGATAAGATACACCACGATTTTCGATTTGTGCCCGACCGATCGTTTCACCCGCACGGAATGTACGTTCAACGGTGTTACCGTTACGCAAGTTTTTCAACTTGGAGCGTACGAATGCTGCACCTTTACCCGGTTTTACGTGTTGGAAATCCAGCACCGTAAAAATATCTCCGTCTACCTCGACGGTCAAACCTGTTTTAAAATCATTAACGTTAATCACTAAAATACCCCTCCTACAGGACTGTTATCGTTATTAAACGACTGTAAATTCTTTGCTCGAATGTGTTAATACTTTGATGCCGCTATCTGTAATAACGATATCATCCTCGATCCGTACACCGCCCAATCCAGGGACATAGATACCTGGCTCGACCGTTACCACCATACCCGGCTCCAGAATATCATCACTCGCCTTCGACAGACGTGTAGATTCATGTACTTCAAGACCCAGACCATGACCTGTACTGTGCCCGAAATTGTCTCCATAGCCATGGCTCGCAATAATATCCCGGGTCAGTGCATCCGCTTCACGGCCTGTCATGCCCGGCTTAATATGTTCGAGTGCGTGAAGCTGCGCCTTAAGTACAATATCGTAGATTTCGCGCAACTGGGGCGCCAAATCCCCTTGTGTAGCCACTGTACGTGTCAAATCAGAGCAGTAGCCATCCAGCAACGCACCAAAATCAAACGTAATCAGCTCGCCTGCTTGTACTAACTTAGCACTGGCTACGCCATGAGGCAATGCCGAACGAACCCCGGAAGCCACAATTGTGTCAAATGAAGAGGATGTAGCTCCCTGCTTGCGCATGAAGAATTCCATTTCCAGATCCAGCTCACGCTCGCTGACACCTGGCTTGATGTAAGGTAAAATGTGTGCAAATGTAGCATCTGCCAAATCCGCTGCCCGCTGCATTACTTCCAGCTCTTCTGCATCCTTGTACACTCTTAACTTCTCCACAATGCCCGACACCGGAACCAGTGAAATAGGTGACAAATCTTCGCTATAAGCTTTATGCGTCGCAACAGTTACAGCATCTTGCTCGAAGCCTGTTTCGCTGATCTGATGGGAAGACAGCAATTCTTTCACCGTTTCCATGACCTGTGCAGCGTGCTGCACCACCGTAAAGCCTTCGGCTTGTTCGGTCGCTTGCGTCATATAGCGAAAGTCAGTCAGCAAATAGCTATGGGATTCCGTAATCAGCACATAACCCGCCGAACCTGTGAAGCCTGTCAAATATCGACGATTGACAGGGCTAGTAATTAGCATAGCCCGCAGATTATGCTCGCCCAGCGCCTGCCGCAGCTTTAACACCCGGTCATTCTTCATCTTTCATTCCGCTCCCCTCTGTCAAATAACCAAATGCTATTTTAACACAGGGAATAGGCGCTTGAGAAGTTTTTGTTACGTTCAGCCCTCAGCTTTCTCAGGCTCGCGCTTTCTTTCATCCGTATACTCGACAGCAACGGTATATCCGATAAATAGTCCCCACAGCATAAACACACAAATTTCCGTATATAAGGAATTCCATGTTAACCGATTAGGAGGATTCATCATCCCTAGCTTAGGACCTGTTAATACAAATAAAACAACCCACCAAATCAGGCCATATACAATTCCGGGTAAAGGACCCTTAAATCTGCGCAGCAACAGAGTGTACACCAGTGAAGCTACGACGGATAATGCAATAAAAAACAGTAGCCCTACCAGGTGCCCCGCCATGGTGTTCATAAACGAATGCTTGAAAAAAGGCTCTGCGAGAAAGCCAGGCGCTACTACCGTAAAGTGCAACTTATAAAACAGCCAGCGCAGCAATCCCCAGAGTAAACCCGCAAAAAAACCCAACTCAAGTGCAAAAGGAATGAGAGGCGTATGTATTTTGCCTGACTGCTGCCTGCCTCCACCACTGTCGTTATGATTACGTTGATCCTGAGATTCGCGAGACTGCTCCTGTTCATGGCCTATCTTGGGTATAGAGTAGGTTTCACTCATGTTGTTTAATCCCCTTTCAAGATGCAAACTTTTTTCATGGTAAAGACTATTGCAATCGGAAATGCATGTACTTCCATCGGATTCTGCATTCCATTTTGCTGGTAGTATGCTCCAAGGGGGGAGAGTTTAACAATGAACAGGAATGCTGAATAATGGCAGCTTTCGACTTGAGTGCACAGACCCGTTTTTTACATTGACAAAATTTCAATCCTCTATCATAATATAATGATGAAAATGATAATCATTATCATTTTCTAAAAACATATATACGGGAGAATGCTTCTATGAAAAAGGGACTCATTGGCATTTTATTATTGATGGTTTTTACGCTCACTTTGGCAGGTTGCGGAGCAGCCGACAAAGCATCGGATAAAGATCAGGCACCCACGTCGGGTAGCAAACCGACTGACACAGCGACCGGTCCTGTGACGATAAAGCATAATCGTGGTGAGATCACGCTCGACAAGCCCGCACAGCGTGTCGTAGTACTGGAATGGACATTTACAGAGGATTTGATTGCATTGGGCGTTCAGCCGGTTGGTAATGCTGACAATGCCAACTACAAGGTGTATGTGACACCGGAGGCGGCTCTGGACAGCAGCGTGGTCGATGTCGGTACGCGTAACGAGCCGAACCTGGAGGCGATTGCTGCATTGAAGCCGGATCTGATCATTTCCAATGTTGATGGGAATGAAGCTATCTATGATCAACTCAAGGCCATCGCTCCGACGATCGAATATAATCTGAACGATGGTAACGGCTACGATCATGATAAAATGGTAGAAATTTTTAATAGCATCGCAGTCGCTCTTGGAAAAGAAGACAAAGCTAAGCAGGTGCTTGCCGAACTGGATCAGCATTATGCTGAAGCCAAAGAAAAGCTCGCCGCTGCTGGCAAGTCGGATTATCATTATATACTGACACAGGCTTTCACTTCGCAAAATGCGGCCAGCCTCCGTATGTTTTCGGATAATTCAGTCGTCGTGGCAACACTGGCGAAGATCGGTATGATTAATGATTGGAAACCGAGCAAAGTTGAACAGTATGGCTTTTCAACTGTAGGCATTGAAGCTCTGTCTGCCGTTCAGGATAGCAACTTTATCTATATTGTGCAGCCGGACGATAATGTTTTCGGTGCACCCATGAAAAATAATTCAGTCTGGAACGGTCTAAATTTCGTTAAAGAAAAACGTACCTATTCACTGAGCGGTACGACATGGACGTTTGGCGGCCCTCTCTCTTCAAAAGGGCTGGTTGACCAGGTTGTCGGGGCGATTACGCAATAGGTTGTTTCCAAATATTCATTCGGTTTTATAATGATTAGCATTTATGTGAGCAGTCTGACGCTCCATAAATGCTTTTTTTATAAGCCTGTGGTTACACCAGTTTCATCTAACTAGATATTCCCTTCCAAATTCGATACAATATACAAAAAAGCATGTATTAAGAGAGGTGAGACGGTTGTCACAAGCATCCAAGCCTGTGAGCTATGGTGGTCAGGCAGTTATTGAAGGTGTCATGTTCGGCGGCAAGCGTGTCAATGTCACGGCAGTTCGCCGCAAAACTGGCGAAATCACATATTTGGAAGTACCACGCAAGGAGCAATCCTGGGTATCCAAATTCCGCAGAATTCCTTTATTGCGGGGGATTGTAAGCATCATCGACTCCAGCGCCAAAGGTACCAAGCATTTAAACTATTCAGCCGATGCGTATGCTGATGATGAAGTAGATCCGGAAGAACGCGCTGAGCAAAAGAAAAAAGAAGAATCTCGCTGGAGTCTGAGTATGATGATCGGTGTGGCGGCGGTCGGTATTTTGTCATTCCTGTTTGGCAAAATTGTATTGACTCTCGTTCCGGTTATTGTAGAGAATTTCCTGTTCGGTAGCTTGTTTCACAGCCAAATTTTGCATAACCTCGCAGAAGGAGCTATTAAGCTGATTCTGTTACTGGCTTATTTGTGGGGTATTTCCCAAACCCCGTTAATTAAACGATTGTTTCAATATCATGGTGCAGAGCATAAAGTAATTACTGCATTCGAAGCTGGGGAAGAACTAACTCCGGCCAATGTACAGAAATACAGTCGTCTACATTACCGCTGTGGTAGTAGCTTTATTATGCTGACTGTGATCATCGGGGTGCTTGTCTATTCCTTATTTACCTACGATAGTCTATGGGAACGTATGGGGCAACGGCTTTTACTACTTCCGATCGTACTGGGGCTTTCTTTTGAATTCCTCAAGCTAACCAATGCCCTTCGTGAAATTCCGGTACTTCGTTATTTAGGTTACCCTGGTCTTTGGTTGCAACTACTTACCACCAAAGAACCGACTGATGATCAAGTGGAGGTATCTATTGCCTCATTTAAGCGTATGCTTGAATTGGATGCTGAGTTGGAAAATGTACCTGTAAAGGAGACCTTCAACAGTCCGGTCCTTGATCCTGTGAAAGGATGAGTGAATAATGAACAGACATGCCGTTATTTTCTGGCTTACCCTTGCTTTGGGTGCATATGGAATTGTGGATATGCTATGGAGAGGAAGCTGGGGCTTTCTCATAAGTTTACTAATTCCCGTTCTTGTTTTTGCAGTTATATTTCTGCTATACAAATACCTGCCAGGACAACGTAGCCGTACTCCCAAAATAAAACCCTCTGTGCGCACCATGGCCAAAACAGCCAACGCACGTAAGCAGCAAACTACAGGCAAGCGCAAAGCGTATCCTTTTCATGTGATTGAGGGTTCCAAGGGAAAAAATGAAGAAGAACAACCTAAATATCATTAATGATAATCATCCTTTAAAATGTAGCACAAAGGAGCCATCACCCGCGTATTCAAATATGACCGGGAAGAGGCTCCTTTTTTACACCCTTTTAAATTAACTTTAACTGCAAGTAAGTGTTTATTTCATAGCGTACATGGTATCCTTCATCAATTGATACTTGCTATACTGCTGCTGGTAAGAAGTGATGCTCCATTTGTGGAAAAAAGCATCCCCTGCCTGCACACCTGAAGCATACAACAAATCACTTTGCTCTGTAGAAATGTTAAATTGTGCAGTGCGGATACCCAATGTTGGAATCTTAATCGTCCGATACCGATTCTCCTGCTCAATATATCGCTCATCGTGTGCTGATAGCATGGTATCAAAAATAGCCTGCAGCATGGTCAATGGACCCCGTATATAAGAAACTTTGGTCTCCGTTCCCGTTTTGCCCACCATTTGAAACCCTACTGTTGGAATCGTTTTGGCCTCACGTTCATTTACAGGCTCATCAAAAAGCCACAAAGGCAAATTGCTTAGTAAAGCCCCATCAACTACAAATACAAATTGCTGAGAAAAAGTCTTTCCCTTGGCAAGTGCAGAATCAAGCCTTAACATAACAGGATCAAAAAAATAAGGGATACTTGTGCTCATCCGAATGGCTTTAGCTACCTCCAGTGAAGAGGGATTGATACCAAAACGTTTGATATCCTCAGGAAGCACTAGAATGCGTCCATTCGTAATATCTGATGCAATAATGCGCAATTTGCCAGGAGGTAAATCCGCGAACGTACGCACTCCCTTAGCTCGTAACAGCTCACGTACCCAGTGCTCCAGTGCCTCCCCTGAGTAGAGCCCTTTTTTAAGAAAGATACGAGCTGCTGGTCCAATCCACTTAATATTGAACACTGGAGAACGTCGTAACAACTTGACCAAGGGGGTTTTCTCAATTACGGCTTTCATTTCATCCGCAGAGTATCCCGCCGCCAATAAAGCAGCTACAATAGAACCTGATGATGTACCTGCCAAACGATTGAATACAATTCCATGCTCCTCCGCAGCCTTAACTGCACCCGCCAGCGAAATTCCCTTAACCCCTCCACCCTGGAACACAGCATTGATCAGCATAGATCAAAAAACCTCCGTTCTCTTGGGAGTAAGCAGTTCTACTGCTTATCTATGAGAACGGAGGTCTAAATAGAACCTATATGATCCAATTTATATCACATTTGATAATAATTTTGAAGAAGCTGAATGAGTCCATATGGATTTTTACGCAAATGCTGTGCACTAAAGTAAATATCGCCTCTGACCTGTTTATAATCTTCGTTCAGTTCAAGCTGCTTAATTAGCTCTTGAGCCGTTTGCCAGCCCTTTTCAGGGGTGCCGATCTTATACGGAGAATGACCGATATACAGCTTAACATCTGTGTTTTTGACCTCATTGGACCACCATGCGACAAGCTTGTCATATCCCGCCGCCGGGAAACCGATACTCCAGTAAATTTGTGGAGCTACATAATCAATCCATTCTTTATTAATCCAGGTTCTTACATCCGCAAACGTCGTATCATACGCTGTAACGCCTGCCTTCGTGTCTGAACCCGTTAAATCCTGAGATTTGTTACGCCATACCCCAAAAGGACTAATTCCAAATTGAACTTTAGACTTGCTGCCATGAATACTTTTACCCAAATCGCGGACAAAACTGTTCACATTATCTCTCCGCCAGTCGCCCTTGTTAGAGATTTTGTTGGCATTATATGCTTTGAAGGTCGCATCATCATCAAAAGTCCCGCTGTAAGGATAAAAATAATCGTCCAAATGGACGCCGTCAATATCATATCCGTTCACGACCTCCATAATCGCCGCAATAACATGCTGACGTGCAGCCGGAATTCCTGGATTGATGTACAATTGGCTACCATTCTTAACAATCCAGTCCGGGTGTTGATTAGCCACATGGTTTGCAGCCAAACCGCTGGTTGTTCCTGTAGAATTCGCACGGAATGGATTAAACCAAGCATGAAATTCCATCCCTCGCTTATGCGATTCGCTAATCATAAATTTCAAGGGATCATAGCCTGGATTTTTACCTTGGGTGTTGGTCAAATACTTGCTCCATGGTACGAGACTCGACGGATAGAGCGCATCACCGCTGGCACGAACCTGAACAAATACCGCATTGATGCCCATCCCCTGCAAATCATCGAGCATTTTAGTAAACTCCTGCTTTTGCTTCTCGGAGCTGCTTCGGGCAGCGGAAGAAGGCCAATCTCCATTAATGGTAGAAATCCATGCTCCACGCATGGAAGTTGAAGCCTTTACCTGAACAACATTTGCCTGCGAAGAACTTGAACCCTCCTCACTAGTAGACGTTGACGGTGAAGTGACAACCGCCTGCTCATCATCGACAGCTCCCTGATCTGTACTTACACTGTCCTGATTGCTAGATGCAGACGTATCTGATATGGAGCCGCTGCTTCCCGCAGAAGTGTCCCCGCCAGTAGAGACACCTTCCTTACCACTGCTTAACGTAATGACTCGCTCTGAAGCTTGCCAATCCACTTTTAATCCCAACTCTTCCCCAACAAAACGCAGAGGCACCATGACTCTCCCGCTTGTCATACGGGCAGATGCATCCAGTCGAACTGACTTGCCATTCACTGTAGCGCTTTGTGCACCGTTCTCCATAGATATATTTTTGTTCTGTGCTGTAATCGTTACCGTACCGGACGATTCCGACCAGTTGACCTGAGCGCCCAATCCCTCACTAATCACTCGCAAAGGAACCATCGTAACATTGGCTCCCTGTACAATATACGGTGACGCGTCACTTTGCAGGGACTGTCCGTCCAATATAATTTCAATATCACCAGTTGGAGCTGCTTGAACTCCAGGAACGATGGCAGTCTGCACTGCTAAGAGTAGACCTGCAGCCAACGCCACTATTTTCTTTTGATTCATATTATTACAATCCTCCGCTAACCCTGTTAATTTTAACCCCTATCTTGTCCTGCTATATAATGGATAGACGCTAATAACCGGATATTTGTTGCGGTCGGGACAAATAAAAAAGCATCGTCCGTAAGGACAGATGCTTTTAGGAATCTCCACTCAATTCCTTGTGTATGTCATGAAGCTGGCGCAAGCGATCTTCATCCCGGCGAAAATATTCGACCAATGTTTCGATACGGGTGATGGAATCCCAGCTCAGATGATGCTCAATACCTTCCACATCTTTATATATCAGGTCCTTGTCAACCCCAATCATATCCAGAAATTGCTCTAATAACTGATGGCGATCAACCAACCGTTTGCCGACCTTTTTCCCTTTCGGTGTCAAAATAAGTCCCCGATACTTCTCATATACAAGATAATCGTCCTTATCCAACTTCTGAATCATTTTGGTGACAGACGAAGGATGCACCTCTAACCCCTCTGCGATATCCGAGACACGAGCATAGCCCTTCTCATCAATCAGTTGGTAAATGCGTTCCAAATAATCTTCCATGCTTGGCGTTGGCACTTGTTTCCCTCTTTTCTGTTATTGAACGGGCGCTTACCGCCTTCATTTCCTGCGTTAAACCTACTATGTAATGATACATGTTATCATTGCCCATTGGCAAGTCTCATCCCTTCACTCACAGCTATTGCCACGATTTGTTCAATTTAAGCCGGGCACACTAATATCGTCGTCCTGTATCGTTTATTTCTGCGGCAAAATGTTAAAGTTGGACACCAGAGCACTTATTTCGAAAGGAGCGTTAGCCATGTCTACGCTTGAGCGTACTCCTGTCCAAACCAGAGGAACCAAGCCATTTTTGCCTGACCTGGTGTTTTTTGAGCCAGACGCACTGAATTATCCCAAGGGCCAGCGTATTATGGATTGGGTTAAAGCCAAGGATATTCGGTATCGGATGACTACCTCTCACAACCGAATTACCAATTTACCAGGTGAAACTGAAGTTGAAAAGTACCGAATGGCAAAAAAAACTTTGGTAGTCGGTATCCGTAAAACGTTGACTTTTGACCAATCCAAGCCCTCTGCCGAATACGCTATCCCCATTTCGACTGGTTGCATGGGGCACTGTCACTACTGTTATTTACAAACAACCTTGGGAGCAAAACCGTATATTCGTGTATATGTCAACACTGACGATATCTTATCAGCAGCTAAAGCTTATATCGAGGAGCGTGCGCCTGAAATTACCCGTTTTGAAGCAGCTTGTACCTCCGATCCGGTTGGTTTGGAGCATATCACCGGAACGCTTGGAGACTTGATTCGTTTCATGGCAGATGAGGAATTTGGTCGTCTGCGTTTTGTTACTAAATATCATCATGTTGATCCATTGCTGGATATTAAACATAATGGTCATACTCGCATCCGCTTTAGCATTAATTCCGATTATGTTATTAAACAGTTTGAACCTGCAACTTCACGCTTCGAGGAACGTATTGAAGCCGCGGGCAAAATCGCACGAGCAGGTTATCCACTGGGGTTCATCATTGCACCCATCATCTGGTATGACGGCTGGGAAGAAGGCTACGGCGAGTTGCTGCGTAAATTGGGAGATTCCTTGCCCCAGCATGCTACAAAAGATTTGACGTTCGAATTAATTCAGCATCGCTTCACCAAAACATCCAAAGCTGTCATCGAGAAACGTTATCCGAAAACCAAGCTGGAGATGGACATAGAGAAACGCAAGAAAAAATGGGGCCGCTGGGGACAAAACAAATATGTTTATCCCGATGAACAACAAAATGCACTACGAGAGTTTATCACAGAGCGCATTTTTGAACATTTCCCTTTAAGTCGTATTGAATATTTCACATAACTAGCATCCAATCTGGGGTAATCCGTTGTAAAAATAGCGTTACATCAGTCATATGATCTGTTACCAGTAAAATGCCAGTGATAACAAGTAGTATGCCACCTGTTTTGATTAGGATGGAGGTATAGCGAGAGGATAGTCGAACAGAGCCTGCCAGCAAAGCTAACACAAAAAATGGAATCGCAAAGCCAAGCGCATAGCCTGTAATCAGCTTGAACCAAATGTGATGCTCTACTGCCGCCAAAGCGATAATAGCTGTTAGCATGGGACCGATACAGGGCGACCAGCCTGCCGCAAACCCAATTCCGATCACAAAGGAACCGGCGTACCCGGCAGGCTTCCATGTCCAGCGAAACTTATGCTCCCTCATTAGAATCAAAGGACGCACCACACCAAGAGATACCAGTCCCATTAGTAAAATAAGTAACCCTGCTACCACTCTTAGCGTATCCCCATAATTAGCAAACCATTCTCCAAGCAACCCCACACTTGCACCCAGTGAATAGAAAACGACCGAAAAGCCCAGTACAAAAGCAAGTGTATGTCCCATCGTACGATAACGAATCTCGGCCTTGTGCCGTCCTTCAGCCAGTTCACGCGCAGACATCCCTGTCATATACGATAAATAAGATGGATACAGCGGTAAACAACACGGTGAAAAAAAAGAAACCAGTCCGGCTACGATCGCCAACCCGGCGTTGATATTTGTCATCATATTCCCTCCCACCTGTCTTAAGTGAACACGAACAAACAAGCCCTGCCTACTAAAACATACGTGTAGCGGGAGCAAAATATGATGCAAGCCAAAAAGCGCATGCCCAGGAAGAATGATTCCCGGACATACGCTCATTACGTCTTTTATTTTTACATAGCGTACTACTTTACAACTGCACCATTCGGCATACCTTCCGGTACGGTGGCCAGCGTAAGCTGATCTCCATGTGATGCTGCCAAAATCATACCTTGCGACAGCTCTCCCCGAAGTTTTACTGGCTTAAGATTGGTCACACAGATCACCTTGCGTCCAATGATATCTTCAGGTGTATAAAACTTCGCAATTCCTGATACTACTTGCCGCTGCTCATAACCAAGATCAAGTTGGAGCTTCAACAGTTTATCGGCCTTCTTCACAGGCTCGCAGGCGACGACCTGAGCAACGCGCAGTTCTACCTTGGCAAAATCCTCAATACCAATCTCTTCCTTTGCCTCCGGGGCTTCCTGGCTCGCCTCAGATGCATTTTGCGGTTGAACTTGTGCTGTAGCTTCTTCCGGTTTCTTCCCCCCAGTCATTGCTTCCACGATAAAAGCAACCTCTTGCTCTGAATCCAGACGCGGGAAGATCGGATTACCTTTGACCAGCTGCGTTCCTTCCGGAATACGACCAAACTGCTTGCCGCTATCCCATGTAGTCAGCTCACCTTGGCTAATACCGAGCTGTTCCCAAATTTTATGAGGAGCACGGGTTAAGAATGGCTGGAGTAAGATGGAAGCGATGCGCAAGCTTTCTACCAAATGCAACATAACAGATGACAATTCGCGACGTTTTCCCTCATCCTTAGCCAAGTTCCATGGTTGCGTCTCGTCAATATACTTGTTGCTGCGGCTAATAAATTGGCTAATCGCCGTTAATGCCACAGAAAACTCCATGTTTTCCATGGCTTCTTCTACTTTGCTATAAGTCGATGTTGCCATGTCTTCCAAAGCTCCGTCGAATGCTGTTACATTCGCTTCATAAGCCGGAACCTTGCCATCAAGATATTTATCTACCATCGCCACGGTACGATTCAATAAGTTGCCTAGATCATTTGCCAAATCCGAATTAACTCGATCTACAAAACTTTCTGGTGTAAATGTTCCATCTGCCCCAAAAGGCACCTCGCGCAGTAAGTAGTAACGAAGTTGGTCCAGACCATAACGGTCAATCAACGTCACCGGGTCTACAACATTGCCTTTAGATTTCGACATTTTACCGTCTTTCATGAGCAGCCAACCATGTGCAAATACTTTTTTAGGCAACGGAAGATCCAGCGCCATCAGCATGATCGGCCAATATATCGTGTGGAACCTTACAATCTCTTTACCTACGATATGCACATTTGCAGGCCAGAATTTATCATACAACTCGGTATTGGAAGAGCCATAACCCAAGGCTGTGATGTAGTTGGAAAGTGCGTCAATCCAAACATACACGACATGCTTCGGATCCCCCTTCACCTTAATGCCCCAATCGAAGGTAGTACGTGATACAGCCAAATCCTCCAGACCCGGCTTGATGAAGTTATTGATCATCTCTTTTTTACGTGATTCCGGCTGGATAAACTGTGGGTTCTCTTCATAAAATTGCAGCAACCGATCAGCATACTTGCTCATACGGAAAAAGTAACACTCTTCCTTGACCAGTTCTACAGGGTGTCCACTATCCGGGCTTTTTCCTCCAGCCACATTGCCTTCGGCGTCCTTCACCACGTCAACCAGCTGAGTTTCTGTGTAGTACGTCTCGTCAGGGATGCTGTACCAGCCTTCGTATTCTCCCTTGTAAATATCGCCTTGCTTCAGCAAACGATCAAAAATTTCCTGTACGACAGCCTTATGACGTTCCTCCGTAGTACGGATAAAATCGTCATTGGAAATGTCAAGCTTCCGCCACAGTTCTTGAATACCTGCTACAATATCATCTACGAAACGTTGCGGCGTTTTGCCTGCTGCACTCGCTTTCTGCTCAATCTTCTGACCATGCTCATCCGTTCCTGTCAAATAGCGCACTTCATAACCACGTAGCCGCTTGTAACGGGCCATTGCATCTCCCGCAACCGTCGTGTAAGCATGACCTATATGTAGCTTGTCGCTCGGATAATAGATCGGAGTCGTAATGTAAAATGTGTTCTCATTGGACATGTGTGTTGCCTCCTGTTTTGTTCACGGCAGCTCGATAAGATCTGCTGACATGATGGTACTCCAATTCATGAATTTGGCACAAATTGGGCACAAAAAAGACCCTCGCCCCTATGGGACGAGAGTCACCTCACGCGTTACCACCCAATTTTCCTGTATCCTCGCAGACTACAGGCTTCACCGGTCACATCTGACCGCCCATTAACGCTGGAACACGCCTCCCCCTTACACTTGCCTCCCAAGCACTAATAACTGTGGCAAATACGCTCGAAAAAGGTTCCTCCAGGACCATATTCAGGCTTCGCTCCAGACCGGTTTGCAGCTAGCCCCGGCTCTCTGTACTGGGCGGTTTACCCTACTCATCCCTTCGCAGGAAAACAATATTAACCAAAATATAACCAAATCCGCATAGCGCTGTCAAGTCAGACCCTTCTTGGAGTGGGTAGCCAAACGATCTTCGCTAGACCTATCTGTTCCCTTTTTTGCAGGAGGAACCAAATCTACGCCACCCGGATGAAAGGGATGGCACTTGGCTATACGCTTAGCAGCAAGCCATGAACCTTTGAGCGCACCATGCACTTCTACCGCCTCCAACGCGTACGCCGAACACGTTGGATAGAACCGGCAGGTAGCCGGCTTTAACGGTGAAATATAGGAACGATAAAACTTAATCGGAGCCTGTACCACTCTGCGTGTGGTGGTTTTCATTTCAGTAGCCCCCGTGGCTGTGAGTGTGACTGCTCGTCTGTCTGAATCCCCCATCCGAATTACTATCAGTATGCCCATTCTTCTGTTGACAATCTTTGCAATAACCAAAAATTTCAAACTTGTGCTCGACGATTTGGAATTGATCCGTTGTATCTGTCATTTGCATTGGGCAAAAAGAAATCGGTAATGTTTTCTGACAGCTCAAGCAAATCATATGGTGATGGTGATGATGCTCATTACAGCTCACCTTAAACTTCATTCCATCCTCAAAAGATACCTGTTCCAACACACCCAATTCCTGCATTACACGCAGATTACGATAAACCGTATCAAAGCTAAGTCCACTGTACTTCTTACCCATATATTCATAAACGTCTTTGGGGGACAGATACCCTTCATTCTCGGAAAATAACGTGGCCAACGTCTTGCGCTGATCTGTAATACGCAGCCCCTGAGCGGACATTGTTGCAATAATCTCATCCTTTGTCAGCATGCGTTTCACCCTCCCCTGTCTGTAGTTTCAGGTTTTCTGATGCAGGCTTAGGCTTGCATCTATTTATTATACCACGATTAAAGTCAATATTATAAGAGATATTCGGATCTAGACATAAGAAAAAGACGCTCTCCGGCGCTACGATTAAATTCGCAGCAGGAGAACGCCTATATTCTGCAAGTGACATCGACTTTTAAACGGTGAATGACGAGACCCAAGGTCTAAGCCGGTAAACAGCACCGGTTATTTCATATTAATTTTTAATAGCTGGCAAAGGCATAACTACTACGGAAACCGGCAAGTTACTTCCTGCAGCAGCAGTGAAATACATCTCTACACTTTCCTCGATATGCCCTGTGCGATACAGCACACTCATCTCATTTGGAGCCCATACTGCGCCGTTCGTCGGGATACCCACAACCTGATTGTTTACCATCGCATAGCCGGAATATTCGCCTCCACGCGGGTTGAACGTAATCAGTGAATACGGCGCTACATGATCCAATTTAACTTTATATACAACACCAAAATTACCGGCATTGGAAGCAGAAGAGCCGTCCAGACCGTCCGTACCAATCAGGTTCGGATCTACCTTATTATCACCAAGAACGATACGTTGAGCTGTTTTACCAACCTCTTCGGTATAATTGAGCGAGATATCAGCATTAGCGTACGTTCCACGGTTGTGAATTCCGTCTTTCGGAAGTTTTGCCAGAGTAGGCAGTACGGTCATAGGATCTGCATTCGCATCCACCATAATGACCGTATATTGGATTGGTTGATCCGTGTATAGATCGGACAATAGAGAAATGACCTGCTTTTGCTTCATTTTTTTCTCGTTCAAATCCTGCAAAATAATACGGCTTTCACCCGGATTCAGAACCGTACTAGAACGTTTGCTTCCATCTATCATAGATTGAAAATATTTTTGAATTGAAACTTTACCCGCTGCCGTCGCAAATTCAGATGGTCCAGCAAAACCGGAATTTTCGACATTCAGGTTGGTAGCAGTAATATTGTTGTTTGTCGCAATCACGTACATTTTCACATCTCGACCCGTTTCATTCACATGATGGACGAGTATGCGCGTGCTGCCTGATCCGGTTTCCTGATACACAATTCCGTCCTGAAATACACGTTCCGGGCTGTTAGCACGGATCAAAAGACGCGGAGAAGATGTACTAGTCAAAGGAATGGTAGCCATGGTAGGCACCTGACTGCCGTCTACTGTATATTTATCACCATATGGTGTGAAGATTTTATTGAAATCATCTTCGTTGTACAGCAATTCATTCGTAATTTTAATTGTTTCACTTTTGGTACCTGTTGCGCCGTGCTTATCAGTCACAGTGAGTGTGATTGTTACATCACCTGGTTGGAAGAAGGCAAGTTTCTTATTCTCCCAATCACGCTTAGTGATAGAATTCTCATCATCTGTACTCAGGTCGGTAATGGTGATTTTCTCACCCATTTTGTACTCTTTTTTATCAGTTGTAAACAGAGCCACTGGCGGCTGATTTGGTGGTCTTACTGTAATTGTAACTGAGTAAGGATCACTCCAGTTCCCAGCAGAGTCAAGAACAGAATAGGTAACTACATATGTACCCGGCTCCTGAAATACGTCCTGCTTACCTTCCCAACGTTGGTTCACAATCGGAAGACCTGTAGGAGAAGATTCCTTCGTCAAATACGTAACTTGGGTTTCGCCCGCATAGATATCTTTTTGTTGAACCGTGAAGGAAGCTTTAGGTTTCTGATTCAAATCCATGATAACTTGTTTAGTCGTATTATTCACAGTATAAGGAATATTTAAGGCCTGTGTAATCGAGGTCAATGGCACCATAAATACGTTCTTTTGCTGAAAAGCCGGTCCCTTCATTTGTCTGGCTTCACCGTTAACCGTATAAACCTTGCTGTCTGTTTTGAAGCGCATGACATTTGTTCCTTGTGTGATTACGGTTTCTTTGGTGGCAGTGTCATAACTAAACTGCAATCCGACACGGCTGACAAGTGAACGGATAGCTACATAGGAAACTCCGTCCTTCACGGTCATCGGCTGAGTTGCTGTGTACACCTGTCCGTTTTGTTCCATTTTCGCGCTGTTTAAGTACAAAATCAATTGATTAGCACCCATGGATGTTGGAGCTCCACCAGGATTGGTGATCGTTCCGTCTCCAACGTATACATCATTGGATACGTTCGATCCGTTGGTTGTATCCGTAGGTAGGCCAGTCAATGGATCATTGGATACGCCTGTGTTATTAGGTGCCACCGTGTCATTTTGTGTGCTAGTTCCATCTTGATCTCCGATGCTATTCTGAACGCCTGAATCAGCAGCATTGGCCTGAGCCTGCTGTGCGCTAACCGAATCGGTGGATTGAACGGTTGTTGATGCTGCTTCTGCTCCTACAGGCGCTACTGCGGCCACCTGAGCTACTGCCAAAGCGGTGAGCATGGTCCATTTCTTGAAATTCATTGTCTGTCTCCTTCTATCACCAATTTATTATCATTCCCGTAAAAAGTCATACTATTAGACGCGTCAGTTGTTAAAAAGTTTCTGGAAATTTTGCTGATCATGAAAAAAAGGGAACTTTCTCCTGTGACTGCAAAAAATTCAACAACAAAAAACCGCCGCCCATCTGACCTGATGTGGCGGCGGCTTCATTACTAGGAAATAGCTTTTGAGCCATTTACATTATGATGGACGACAGACAGCATTCTTTCCTGCAGTCTCCAGACGACCCTCTTCAATGAGTCGGTATGCACGTTGAACTTCTTCATCTGTAGGAGATGGAACTCCCTCCAACGGATACTCCTTACCAAGCATTTCCCATTTGTAAACACCCATTTGATGGTAAGGTAAAATTTCGAATTTCTCGACTCCGTTCAACGTTCCGATAAACCGTCCCAAATTCAATAAATCTTGCTCGTCATCATGAATACCCGGTACAAATACGTGTCTAATCCACATTTTGCGCCCTTGCTCAGACAACCAGCGAGCCGTGCTCAGCATACGGTCGTTAGACTTGCCTGTAAGCTTAATATGCTTGTCATTGTCAATATGCTTAATATCCAGTAGCACCAAGTCTGTTACGTCCAGCAGTTCATGGATACGGCCCGCGTCATTAAATCCGTTACTGTCCAGTGTCGTGTGCAAATTCCACCGACGTTTCACTTCTTTGAACAGCTCTGCGACAAAATGAGCTTGCAGCGTCGGTTCTCCACCGGATACGGTTAATCCGCCTCCTGAAGAACGGTAATAGGCTAAATACGGCTCAATCTCAGCCAATACCTCCTCCAACGTCATCGGATTACCTTCATTCAAGGCCCAAGTGTCCGGGTTATGGCAATATTGACATTTCAACAAGCATCCTTGCATAAAGAGCACGAAGCGGATGCCGGGACCATCGACGGTCCCGAAGGTTTCCAATGAGTGTATGTGACCTTTCAACATGTTGCATCATCCTTCCCGCATCCGCTATGCGTGCGTCATTGTAATACTTATTTACATTGTACCGTGGAAAGTACGGTTAATAACATCCAATTGTTGTTCACGAGTCAGCTTGATAAAGTTAACGGCATAGCCGGAAACACGAATCGTAAGCTGTGGATAGTTTTCTGGGTGCTCCATTGCATCCAACAGTTGTTCGCGAGCAAACACATTGACATTCAGATGATGTGCGTGGCTTCCAAAGTAGCCATCCATCATCGAAACAAGGTTTGTTTTGCGTGTTTCTTCTTCTTTACCCAGTGCTTTAGGCACGATGGAGAAGGTGTTCGAGATACCATCCAGACTGTGTTCATAAGGCAATTTGGCTACGGAACTCAGAGATGCCAAAGCACCTTTTTTATCACGGCCGTGCATTGGGTTTGCCCCTGGTGCAAACGGTTCGCCTGCTTTACGTCCATCCGGTGTTGTACCTGTTTTCTTACCGTACACCACGTTGGAAGTAATAGTCAGTACAGATTGAGTAGGAACCGCATTACGATAAGCTTTATGCTTGCGAATCATGCTCATGAAGCTTTCTACCAGTTCCACAGCGATGTTATCTACACGGTCATCGTTGTTACCGTAGCAAGGGTATTCGCCTTCAATTTCAAAGTCAACAGCAATCCCTTTTTCGTTACGGATTGGTTTAACTTTTGCAAATTTAATGGCACTCAAGGAGTCGGTAGCAACTGACAGACCCGCAATACCACAAGCCATGGTACGGAGAATATCACGATCATGCAACGCCATTTCAATGCGTTCGTAGCTATATTTATCATGCATGTAGTGAATAACATTCAAAGTGTTCATGTACAGTTTTGCCAACCATTCCATCATAGGTTTGAAGCGGCTCAACACTTCTTCATAATCCAGAACTTCACCTGTAATGGCTGGGAATTCAGGCCCTACTTGGACGCCAGATTTTTCATCTTTACCACCGTTAATTGCATACAGCAGAGCTTTAGCCAAGTTGGCACGAGCACCAAAGAATTGCATTTGCTTACCGATTTTCATTGCCGATACACAACAAGCAATACCATAATCGTCTCCATAAATTGGACGCATCAGATCGTCATTTTCGTACTGAATGGAGCTAGTTTCAATAGAAACTTTCGCACAATACTTTTTGAAGCCTTCAGGCAATTTTTCCGACCACAGTACAGTCAGGTTCGGCTCCGGTGCAGGTCCCAGATTGTAGAGGGTGTGCAGGAAACGGAAGCTGTTTTTAGTTACCCGAGTTTCTCCAGTTACGGACATACCACCAATGGACTCAGTAACCCAAGTTGGATCTCCACTGAACAGTTCATTATAGTCAGGTGTGCGCAAGAACTTAACAATACGCAATTTCATAACAAAATGATCGACCAGTTCTTGAGCTTGTTCTTCTGTCATTGTACCCTCTTCCATATCACGTTGAGAGTAAATATCAAGGAAGGAAGATACACGTCCTAAGGACATTGCTGCACCATTTTGTTCTTTGATTGCTGCAAGATATCCAAAATATACCCATTGGAAAGCTTCTTTCGCATTGTTAGCAGGTTTGGAAATATCAAAACCGTGCTCAGCAGCCATTTGTTTCAGTTCATTCAAAGCACGAATTTGTTCGGAAATTTCCTCACGAAGACGAATTACGTCTTCTTCCATGGAATCAACTTCAAGGCTTTTCAGTTGCAGCTTTTTATCTTGGATCAAGAAGGCTACACCATACAAAGCTACACGACGATAGTCACCGATAATACGACCACGACCGTATGCATCTGGCAGACCAGTAATGATACCAGCTTTACGGGCTGCTCTCATTTCATCTGTATAAGCGTCAAATACACCTTGGTTGTGAGTTTTACGAATATGAGTGAAGATATCAATGATACTTTCTGGTACTTCAAAACCATAGGCTTTACAAGCGTCGATCATCATCCGAATTCCACCAAACGGCTGCAAAGAGCGTTTGAATGGAGCATCTGTTTGTACACCGACAATTTGCTCTTTATCCCGGTCTAGATAACCCGGTTTATGTGAAATAATAGTGGATGGCGTATTCACGTCTACATCAAGCACGCCGCCGTTTGCCAACTCTTTTTTAGTAAGATCGGATACAATATCCCACAATGCAGTTGTGTTGGCGGTAGGACCAACCAAAAATTCTTCATTGCCAACATAAGGTAAGATATTAGTTTCAATAAAATCGTTGACGTTGACTTCTTTAGTCCATTTGCCTTTTTTAAAACCTCTCCAGCCAGATTGTTGCTCTTGTAATTCTCTCTCAATCACCGACATGTAAATCCCTCCAAATTGTTTGGTCTTCCGGACTTGTGATTTTTTTCACGATAAAGCTATTTCTTGAGCCCGGCCTTTTCACCGATGCCTTACGCTCAGTGTCGGGACCTTTCTTACACCCTTATTGTAGAATAATGATAGAGTGTAGTATGTGACAAAAATCACAATATGAGTGATTTTTGTCACTTTATTTTCCCTAGCTTCACGCCTATATCCTTAGCCTTGCCGTTCACCTCCCTTCCCAAACCAACAGGCCCTCTATATAGAGAGCCTGCATCGGTATTGAACGAGAAAATGCTTTTTCACAAGCCTCTTCGTACCTATTATATTATTGGTCAAAACGTCCGTAGAAGGCATTGCGATAGACATCAGCCAACTCAGTAACCAGTGGCAACTTCGGATTCGCAGTTGTACATTGATCTTCAAATGCGCGGTCAGCCAGATAGTCTACACGTGATTCGAAATCCTTCGCATCGAAACCGATTTGTTGGAACGATTCCTCGATACCAAGTGTTTTGTTCATTTTACGGATCGCTTCGATCAAGCTGTTAACCCCTTCTTCGGTGGTGCGTGCAGGCAGTCCCAGTATGCGCGCGATTTCTGCATAACGCTCATCCGCAACAAAGTGCGAATATTTAGGGAACGAAGCAAATTTTGTCGGTTTTTTCGCATTATAGCGAATGACGTGCGGCAATAAAATGGCATTCGTGCGGCCATGCGCTGTATGGTATTGTCCACCCCATTTATGTGCAAGACTGTGGTTAATGCCCAAGAATGCATTAGCAAATGCCATACCAGCAAGTGTAGAAGCATTATGCATTTTTTCACGAGCCAGTTTATCACCAGTCAGAGCCGATTGTTCTAGGTATTGGAATACCAATTGAATGGCTTTAATTGCCAGACCATCTGTGTAGTCATTAGCCATTACGGACACGTAAGCCTCGATAGCATGTGTCAGAACATCCATACCTGTGTCCGCTACAGCTGTTTTAGGTAGCGAATATACAAACACTGGGTCAATAATTGCCACATCAGGAGTCAACTCATAGTCAGCCAGTGGGTACTTCGTGTCGCCCAGGTTTTTGTCCGTAATTACTGCGAACGATGTAACTTCGGAACCTGTACCCGAGGTTGTAGGGATAGCTACAAATTGTGCTTTTTGACCCAAACGTGGGTACTTGTAAATCCGTTTACGGATATCCATGAATTTTTGTTTTAAGTTATTGAAATCAGTATCTGGATATTCATAGAACATCCACATGCCTTTAGCCGCATCCATTGGCGAACCGCCGCCCAGTGCGATGATGCAATCCGGTTGGAAACGTCTCATCATTTCAGTACCACGTTCTACCGTAACTGTCGATGGATCTGGCTCTACTTCAGAGAACACTTCGATAGCTACTGGTGTTTGGCGTTGATGCAGATAATGAATAACACGATCTACATATCCCAGTTGTACCATCATAGGGTCCGTGATAATGGCTACGCGTGTGATATCAGGCATTTTAGCAAGATACTGTGTCGAGTTTTTCTCAAAATAGATTTTGGAAGGTACTTTGAACCATTGCATATTCACCGTCCGTTTCGCCACCCTTTTCACATTAATCAGATTGACTGCCGATACGTTCGACGAAGTCGAGTTACGACCGTACGAACCGCAACCGAGTGTCAACGAAGGAAGGTTGGTGTTGTAAATGTCACCAATCGCACCATGTGTGGAAGGTGCATTTACAATGATACGTCCTGTTTGCAGACGGTTTGCGAAGCGAGCGATAACGTCCTCATCGTTCGAATGAATAGCGGACGAGTGGCCCATGCCCCCGAATTCCACGACTTCAGCAGCGCGTTGAATACCTTGTTCCGCATTTTTTACTTTATAGCAAGCCAATACAGGACTCAATTTTTCCGCAGACAATGGGAATTTTGTTCCTACCCCTTCAATCTCAGCGACCAAAATTTTAGTTCCTGCTGGTACTGTGATACCACTCATTTCAGCAATTTTCACAGCAGACTGCCCCACGATTGCTGGGTTCACTGCACATTTCTCGACATTCATAGCTCCTTGAGTGAGCTTAGCTGCTTCTTCTTTATTTACAAAATAGCAACCGTTAGCGATCATCAATTTTTTCACTTGTTCGAAGATTGGCTCTTCGATAATAACCGCTTGCTCGGAAGCACAAATCATACCGTTGTCGAAAGATTTAGAGAGGATGAGATCGTTCACAGCCTGCTTGATGTCTGCTGTTTTTTCAATAAAGCAAGGCACGTTACCTGGGCCTACACCCAGAGCAGGTTTACCGCAGCTATATGCCGCCTTAACCATGCCTGATCCACCAGTTGCCAAAATCAGCGCCACATCAGGGTGGTTCATCAGTACATTGGTCTTATCCATCGAAGGTGCTTCAATCCATTGAATACAATCAGCTGGAGCACCATGTTTAACAGCTGCTTCGAGCAAGACGCGGGCTGCTTCCGCACTACACGATTGAGCAGATGGATGGAAACCGAAAATGATTGGGTTACGTGTTTTAATGGCAATCAGCGCTTTGAACATCGTAGTCGAAGTCGGGTTTGTCACTGGAGTGATCCCCATGATAATGCCGACTGGCTCTGCTATCTTTTGAAAACTGTCAAAATCATTGTCCTCAATGACACCGACGGTTTTTTCATTTTTGATACTATGATAGATATATTCTGTTGCAAACATGTTTTTGGTGATTTTGTCCTCGTACACACCGCGTCCTGTTTCTTCAACAGCCATCTTCGCCAGGTACATGTGTTTATCCATCCCTGCGAGTGCCATGGCTTGTACGATTTCGTCAATCTGTTCCTGATTCATACTCATGAAAGCTTGCTGTGCCCGGTTCCCCCGGTCAATCAGCGTTTGAATATACTGCTCTGCGCTTTGCTCTTTTTGGATAACCTCGTTTTTAACAGCCATTTCCCTCATCCTCCTGTTATCTCGTGTACTATCTCTTGTTCACGCACTGATCGTAACACAGCTTTTCAAGATATATTGTGATTTTTTTCACAATCTATTTAAAATTTTATTTTATGAAGTGAATTAAATCACAAAGTTTGGAATTCTGCCACTTTTACCCCCTCTTCTTGCCCCAAAAACGCATTGCGCAGGTATATAATGAATTTGAATTGATCAAGTTGCAGATAAAAAACATAGGATACAAAGGGGAAATGGACGATGAGAAACCCTACAAATGTAATGGAAGCCCGCGGCAACACCTGTTGCTTCTCGGAGGCCAGCTTCAACCGGTTGCAAGTGATGATGAAAGATCGAGTTATGCCTGAAAGCTCGCATCTGTTCTGGGAAGGAGATACAGCGGATAAGCTGTTTTATATTAAGCGCGGACGCGTGAAAGTAACCAAAACAACGGATGAAGGTAAGGAACTTATTCTATATATGTATCAAAGCGGCGATCTTGTTGGTCAAGCTGATCCATTTTTCGGTACTAAGCATTCCTTTTCTGCTGAGGTTCTGGAAGATAGTGATATTGGCGTAATCGATCATACAGATTTGGAACTGCTTATTTGCCAGCATTGTGATTTTGCGATTGACTTTATGAAATGGATGGGTTCGCATCACCGTATTACTCAGACTAAGTTCCGCGATTTGATGATGTACGGCAAGCCAGGTGCTTTATGTTCAACACTCATCCGTCTATGCAATACCTATGGTGAGCCTCACGGCGAACATATCCTGATTCATAAGAAAATTACTCATACTGACTTATCTAATATGATCGGTGCGACTCGGGAAAGCGTAAACCGGATGCTTAGTGATCTACGTAAGAAAAATGCAGTAGAATACGATAACGGCATGATTGTTGTCAAGGATTTGGAAATGCTGCAAGGCGTGTGTCATTGTGAATTGTGCCCTCGTGAGATTTGCCGGATATAATGAATCGTTATTTATGTAAAAGGGAGTGTTATAAGCCATTATAGCTTATAACACTCCCTAATTTATTTCCACTCCCCCACTTATACAGGAGCAGTAGCGAAGCATTTTAACAATAGTCCTTCTTCTGGCAACACACTTTTTAAAACTGTAAGCATAGATAACTTAAATTCCCCATCTCATAGCTTCTATGGATGATCTTGACTTTGTTTGCAGGATTTCCACTCCCCATCGCAATAAACAACGGTACAAAGTGCTCTGCTCTTGGTACCGCCTGACGAGCATACGGTGCTTCGCTTTTATAGTGATCCAAAGCCTCTATATCTCTACTTTGCACTTTTTCAATAATCCAATTATCAAAATCTATAGCCCAAGGTTCTGTTTTCGTTTCCCCCCATTTGACGATACGCAGATTATGAACAGTCACGCCACTGCCAATGACCAGAATATCCTGTTCTCCCAGTCCACGTAGCACTTCACCAATGACATATTGTGCTTTGGGCGAGAGATATGGATTTACAGAGATCTGAACTACCGGAATGTCTGCCTCAGGATACATACGATGCAACAATGTCCAGGATCCATGATCCAGTCCCCTCACCCGATCAGTTTGTACGTCAATACCCTTTTGTTCATATAATTTTTCCAGCTTATTGGCCAGTTCGACAGAACCATGTGCTGGATATTTCACCGCGTACAGTTCCGGTGGGAAACCACCAAAATCATAAATGGTATCGTACACGTCATCCATCGAACTGATCGTCAACGTTTGCGCTTCCCAATGAGCAGTAAAGATAACAACCGCTTTAGGACGAATGCTTTTCCCCAGTTGCTCTAAAAATGAAGTATAGCCCGTCTGTTCAATAGCAAGCATCGGTGAGCCGTGGGCCAAAAATAAAGATGGCATCATATAAATATCCCCTTGTCATCAATAATTTATTTTATTCATTAAGTAACTTTATGTAAGTAATAGTACATAAGTAACAGAGTTATGTCAACACAGACTTCAACATACACTTAGATCAGTGATTCCATAAATAAAGATTGATATAGGTATAAGGTCATAGTAATATGTAACTAATAAATTTTAAAATTTCACTACACTTCGATACAAAGGACTGGTTTCTATGGAGATACATACTTCTAATTGCCCAAAATGTGGTTCCGTTTTTCGTCAGAACCTTAGAAACCTATGTAGTACTTGTATTCAGGAAGAAAATATATTCTTAGACCGCTGTTCTAACTATCTATGGAAGCACCCTTCTACTCATACCCGCCAGCTCAGTGATGTAACCGGCACACCTATAGAATTACTCATAGACTGGGTAAGAGCAGGCAAGTTTCCCTCCACATACAGTCAGCTTGATTATCCTTGTGAGTCCTGCCGTTCCCCTATTTATGCAGGAAGACTTTGCCATTCCTGTCTGGGTACATTCCGTTCGGCCGCGCTGGATATTCAAACCCGTGTGCCCCGCCGTGCAACAGCAGCATTATTCTCAGTTGCAGGGCGCGTCAAAGGCTATTAAACCGTGCTACCTATGCACATCATTTCTGTGATATGGATAAGTAGTCCTATACACAAAATAAAAAAACAGCCTTTTTCCTAGGAAAAGGCTGTTTTGCTATGAGAAACGCTTATTTAGTTTGGTGCTCATCTAATCCATTCCTCAGCCCAAAATTGAATCTGTTCCATAACCGGCTGAAGTGCACGGCCTTTGGTTGTTAGCTCGTATTCAATGCGGACAGGAGTTTCCGGATATACATGACGTGTAAGAATTCCTTCATTTTCCAAATCTTTCATCCGCTCTGATAACATTTTGTCACTCATTGTGGGAATCAGATTGGAAATATCCTTAAACCGCTTAGGACCGCTCATCATGGATTGAATAATTAATCCATTCCAACGCTTGCCCAAACATGAAAAGGCGGTTTCAAAACGCGGACACATTTTTGCACATTGCGGTTGACTCTCCAAATTTTTCACCTTCTTTTGCATTTCGGTTTGATAAAGCTTTCCTTTTGTTAGTATATATCATTTTAGCATACTTTATCCCGAAAGAAAACACTTTCTTCTTAAATTAAATACCTGCGCCGATAAAGTTGCCATGACCAAAACTGATTATACAACAAACCAACACAGCAGGTATATGTCTAAATCGTTAAATACAAAAAGGCGGAATCCCAAGAGGTTCCGCCTATCAATCTGTTCATTATACAGCTCATCCATATGTGATGATTGTCATTATACCAACACTCCACCGAGAGGCCTTACAGGTTCACTTCTACCATATATTGGTTTGTTAATACTTGTCGGAGAAGTCCAACGAATGCTGTTGGCGATAACTTTCAAAATATCAGGCTGGTAATAAGTCGGATAGGTCTCATGACCTGGGCGGAAATAGAATATCTTACCGCTACCTCGGCGGAA
>RCUF01000036.1_pt1 | contig 115757 bp, 113 predicted proteins | sample 2166311 | NCBI WGS metagenome assembly RCUF01 (sample SAMN09932608, study PRJNA488358) | compost metagenome | feature: garden; material: soil; isolation source: compost soil in 4-hydroxybenzonitrile-enriched culture | place: Germany: Experimental Botanical Garden Goettingen | collected 2016-01-27 | reverse complement strand
GAAGGAAGAAGCATATCAATTGCTGGATCAGGTGCATTAATTCCAAGCGATAAGATCTTGAATCAAAGAAGAGAGGCTCCCGAAGTTTCAGCCGGGAGCCTCTTTTTTTTCCTAAAGCATGTATTCTTACGAGGATTGTGCCATGCGTACTAGCATATGGGCAAGCGCATGCTGCTGCTCTTTGTCCCCCGCTTTCCACAGCTCCTGGAGGAGCTTCTCCTCGCTGTTTCGAGGTTCTTCTTTGGCTGCCAGATATCCAGCTATCTTCTCAGCTGCTTTTGCGATCAATTCTTCATTCAGACCAATATTTTGAGCCATTTCAATCTTGTCGCTCAAATAACTTTTGAATGAATCAAAGTTGCTCAGAATGTCATCCTTTTTGCTGTCGTCTATCCGATTTAATGCGTTATCTACTTTGTTCAATGCCAATTCGCCTTCCTTATTTACAACATGATTGTGCTCTGCCATTTCTAATGCCTCCTCAAGATTGTTTTTAAGGGATAAGGACTTTTTCCGATATAGTGTACTTACCCCGACTAACTAAAGTGAAAACGTGAGAAGCAAGCAGAGTATCGTGGAGTGATGAAGGAAAATAGAGTAGAGAGATTCCAAGAAAAATACAGTTGATCCTACATAAAGTCAAAAAAATAACGGATTACGTGGAAAAAGACGGGCGAGGTGTAGGTCAAGCTATCCACCCGGCTTAAGTAGCTTTTTTTCAAAGCATCGAACTTGTCATCATCGCCGATTAATAAATCCCGCTTCAGCACGGAAACCGTTAAGCTGCCGAAGAAACCGCTCAAGCTGATTAGCATGCCAAAAATAATTCCAAATTTCAGGTCAAACGGCGTCAGGTAGGGATAGATGAGATAGGAGGCCGCTATAGTTACGGGAAAAGCGAATGCAAACCCTTCCCAAGTTATATTGGGATTGGATGTCGGGACGATTTTCCGCTTTCCGAAATAGAGTGATGCTAGATAGTGTACGACATCATTGAGCTGCGTCAGTACCACTAGAAAAAGTACAAGTTTCGCTCCGTATTGCGGCGTAGCAAACTGAAAATAGGCCAGATGACTCAACCCGAAAACCATCAGCATGAGTCCCCATTGGGTCGAGCTGACACTGCGCAAAAAACCAACCGTTCCTTTGTTGATCAATCGCGGGAGCGGTAGCAGCAAGAATACATAGATAGGGATAAAGACAATAAACATTCCGTACCACCCGATATAAATCCAATAAAATTGTACGGGAATCGCCAAGTACGCCCATAGAAACAATCTGCGATCAGCTTTTCTGGATCTAATCATGGAAAAGTATTCTTTTAGAGCAAAAAAGGTGAGTGCCATCAAGGAAAGCAGTGACACGATCGGATTGAAAAGAGTTGCCAAGCAAAAGATAAAGAACATGCCCCACCATGTCTTGATGCGAAGCCCAATAGCTGCATAGTCTTTGTCTGGCTGTGTTTTGACTACTACTATGTAAATCAGATGGATGACCAATAAGGCTGTAAAAATAAGGATTAACGTTAATAGCGAACTATCCATTACCACTCACCAACTTATCGCGAAATAGGGTTCCATAAGGGTTCCTATGTTATTATGAAGGAATAATTCAAACTTGATAAGGGGAAATTTCGTAAATGGTAGCAGATCAATCCGTCTTTATCTTGCTTACGAATACGGGAACGTTTCTTACGAGAGTCATTAAAAGCTATACGAGAGCGCCATACAATCACGCCTCCATTTCCTTCAACCGGGAACTTTCGGAGTTATACAGCTTCGGAAGAAAGACCCCGAATAACCCTCTGGATGGTGGTTTCGTGAAAGAGGATATTAAGACAGGTACATACAGCAGATTTCCGAATACGACATGCGTTATCTACGAGCTTCAAGTAACCGACCGTGAAGTTGAAAAAATGAAGCGAGTTTTACATGTATTTATCCGAAGTCGTCAAAAATATATGTATAACTTACTGGGTTTGATTGGTATTGCACTCAAAGAACCAGTCGAGTTCAGCAATTCTTATTTTTGTTCGCAATTCGTCGCGGAAATTTTACAGCGATCCGGCATAAAAATATGGAACAAACTGCCCGCTCTTGTTACGCCAGATGATTTTCGTCAAAGTGATCGATTCCATTTGATCTACGAGGGGAAATTGAGCGAGTATGATCCTCAAGCTTGAGGACCAGCACCGCATCACTTAAACGTCTTCCGGCACAATTACCTCGATATGACGCGGTAAAATACCAAGCTCGATAGGCAAAGACGGCCCTTCCTCACCATCTACATTCGTACTGACCGGTTCTGTGGAGCTGACACTTACATGCTTTGCGGTAAAGTAAACGATATCACTATGATCCTTCAGGTTGCCTAAAAATAAGGATATGCTGGCCGTCACGGTGTTCAATATATTGAGGTTTTTGAAAATAAAGCAGTGAAGTAGACCATCATCAACAGCCGCATCGGGTGCCAGTTTCTCGAATCCGCCAACTGAATTGGTTAACGTAGCCAAAAAGAGTGGAGAATTCCCTTCCCAGGTCTTGTCATCATAGCGGACGATAAGTGAGTGGGCAGGATGGCTGATAAGCTCTTTCATGCCTTCTTTGAAGTAGGCAAACGTGCCAAACATGGATTTATCGTCTGATGATACAGCTGAGAGCGATTCAGCAAGCGAACCTGTGGCAACCACATTGGCAAACATTCGGCCGTTTAAGAGGCCCATATCTACGTTTTTCACGCGGGCAGAAGTCAGTGTACGGATCGCCAGCTCAGGACTTAGCGGAATTTGTAAGGCACGGGCAAAATCATTGACTGTCCCAAGGGGGATGACACCCAGTCTTGGACGGTGGTCTTGATCCATGAAGCCGTTGATGGTTTCGTGAAGTGTGCCATCCCCACCGATGGAAACGACTAGGTCACAAGCTTCCTCACACGCATTAACGCAAAAACGGGTGGCGTCCAGTTCCTTTGCCGTCTCTTTAACCGTAACAACGTATCCTTGATCACGTAGAATTTCTTCTACGCTTCTGACATGTTGGAGGGATTCCTCTTTGCCAGAAGAGGGATTTACAATGATCATAGCTTTCTTCATATACAGGTTCCTTTCTCTGGGGAAAGTTTGGGTTACCCACTCTTACCCGAAAAGCAGACCTTTAGACTCTAGATTAGACATGTGTTATATTTTTAGTTACTATATAAAAGTAAATAAAATCTGAATGGAGGATTTCATATGAAAATCGCATTAACAGGAGCAACGGGGCAACTGGGTTCCATCGTGGTAGATACGTTGCTTACATTTGTCTCCGCAAACGATCTTATTGTTAGCGTAAGAAATCCAGAAAAAGCAGAGAACTTAAGGTCTCGTGGCGTCGACGTTCGTCATGGCGACTTTGATAAACCGGAGACGCTGGATCAGGCGTTTGCTGGAGTAGACCGGTTGCTGATTATATCCGCAGACGGGGATAATGATACTAGAATCCGTCAGCATAAAGCGGCTGTTGATGCTGCTGTACGTGCTGGAGTAGGCTTCATCGCCTATACTAGCGCTGCCAATGCCGCTGACAGCACTCTATTCCTTGCACCCGTACATCGCATCACGGAGGAGTTCATTCGTGAGTCAGGCATTCCTTACTCCTTCCTGCGTAATAATTGGTATCTGGAAAATGAGGCAGGCACGATCCAATCCGTACTCGCGGGGGCTCCTTGGCTAACCTCGGCAGGGTCCGGTAAAGTAGGTTGGGCTACCCGCGCAGATTATGCGCAAGCAGCTGCAACCGTTTTGTCTGGCGAAGGGCATGAGAATACAATATACGAGCTCTCCGGTAAGCCGATTACCCAAGAAGAGTTTGCAGCGATACTGGCTGAGGTTCTGGGCAAAGACGTTCCTGTACAGCAGGTGGATGATGCTACGTATGCCGAGGTTATGCTCGGTGCGGGAGTCCCGGAAGGTGCAATCCCTATTGTGGTCGGTATTCAACAAGCGATTCGTGAAGGAGCCCTGGATGTCGTAAGCAACGATTTCGAGAAGCTGTTGAAACGCCCCCTTACGCCGCTTAGCCAAGGAATGAGTGAACTGATCAAGCAAACCCAAGCATAATAAACGTGCCATAGAGTACAATTTCAACATATGATACTGCTTATGTCTAAAACGGATGCTGCCTAGAGAGGCCAGCATCCGTTTTAGTTACATGTTCACCCTCTGGGTATTTTCAGAGGCAGGGCGCTTACGTATCGGTACAAAACTCAGATTAATTTCATCCATGAGTGGAATCGTGACTGTTTATCCAATATACTTGTAGGGAACTCCAAGGGAGACTTGGAGCAGGCTTGGTCTATCCAGGAAGCTTAGCATAGCAGTAGAATTTGAAAATGAATGGAGTACATAATACCATGTCTAATTTACCAAATTGTCCTGAATGTAATTCAGAGTACACTTATGAGGATCGCAGTCTTTTCATTTGCCCGGAATGCGCTCATGAGTGGTCTACCGAGTCAGAAGCAAGCAGTGAAGACGTAAAGGTCGTCAAAGATGCGAATGGTAACATCCTGCAGGATGGTGACTCTGTAACGGTCATTAAAGACCTTAAAGTGAAGGGAAGCTCATCCGTCTTGAAAATCGGGACCAAAGTAAAAAACATCCGTCTGGTGGATGGCGATCATGATATTGACTGCAAAATTGATGGTTTTGGAGCAATGAAGCTAAAATCGGAGTTTGTAAAAAAGAATTAAAATGCAAGAAAGGAGAAGCCTAGGGCTTCTCCTTTTTTATGTTTATAATGGTGCTAACCATACGGTTCCTGTTCCCCTGTACACATTTACCAGCCCTTCGCCGGAAGCAGCCGAGCCCATTTTGGTTTTCCCGGATTTTTCGACGGTGAACTGTAAGGTATTGGACCACATGAGGGCAAAGTTACCATCCACCTTCAGCACATCATTTTGCAATTCTACAACGACCGCTTCCTCGGAAGGGATCGGCGCTTGAAGTGCCAGCACTCCTTTTCCGCGGGCGCTTAAATTAAATAACCCTTCTCCGCCCAGTGCAGCAGAGGAAAGATTACTACGTGCAACGACGGATATGTCTAGCGTCGTGTCACAAGCCAAAAACAAGCCGTCTTCGATGGCAATATCATCATTGTCCACATCAATAAGCCAAATATATTGGTAGGTAGGCTCCAGCATGATGGTACCCGTGCCTTTATAGTGTGGTTTAATGGCACCTGTCCCGGTTACAGCACCGGACACCAAGTTTCGCATTAAGCCTCCAACGCCTTTTACACCGGTAGTCATTTCCATGCTACCCACAGTATATTGCATGGCTCCCGCCTTCATCATAATCTCGCTATTGTTGATTTCGATCATGAGTTGTTTGCGGCGCATATTACTTTTGCTCATATAGTAATTGTTTTTCGCAGCCTCCACCGAGGTAGAACTCAAATCTGTTATGTATTCCAGTACCGTAAATCCGCCTAATTGGTCTGTGATGGCAACATTGCTGTTATCCTTTAAATTGTTAATGACAAAAGCCATAAATGTATGTGCCTCCTTGTTGTATTCATGTTGTGGGATGGGAATCTTCTTTATTCCATACAATATTCGACAAAGAGACTTCTTTTCCTGCGGCGAATCTAGACACTTCCCTTGGCTGGTTTTCAGACTCAGAAAAAGAGAGCTTGAAAAAGATGCAAAAAAGGTTCAATATAAAGATATCGGTTTTTAAAATGATTGGCTTCGAAAGCAGCCGTATGAGAATAGGGCATGAAAATAGGGGGTAGAACAAGTGGAGATAGGGATAAGCACGTTTGTAGAAACAACGCCGGATCCCCAAACGGGTGAGGTCATCAGTCATGCACAACGAATACGTGAAGTTGTCGAGGAGATTGTGCTTGCAGATCAGGTAGGGCTGGATGTGTACGGCGTGGGGGAGCATCATCGTAAAGATTACGCGGCATCCGCTCCGGCTGTTATCCTTGCTGCAGCAGCAGCACAGACCCAACGAATTCGGTTAACCAGTGCAGTTACGGTGCTTTCATCGGATGATCCCGTACGTGTGTTTCAGGATTTTGCTACACTGGACGGCATTTCGAATGGACGAGCTGAGATTATGGCAGGCCGGGGTTCTTTTATCGAATCGTTCCCGTTATTTGGGTATGATTTGGATAACTACGATGAGTTATTCGATGAAAAGCTGGAGTTGTTATTGAAAATCCGAGAATCCGAGAAGGTCACCTGGAAGGGCGGACATCGGCCTGCAATTCATAATTTGGGCGTGTATCCGCGTCCAGTTCAAAATCCGTTGCCTGTATGGATTGGGAGTGGGGGTAATCAGGAATCTGTGGTTCGTGCAGGCTTGCTCGGCTTGCCGTTGGTTCTGGCGATTATTGGGGGTAGTCCTGTACAGTTTGCCCCGTTGGTGGAACTGTATAAAAAAGCCGCTAGGCATGCTGGTCATGATGCATCGCTGCTTCCGGTTGCATCACACTCACATGGTTTTATCGCAGAGACGACTGAGCTGGCAGCGGATAAGTTCTTCCCTTCCACTCAGCAGAGCATGAATGTGCTTGGGCGTGAACGGGGTTGGGGTCCTTACACTCGCTCTAGCTTCGATGCCGCACGCAGCTTTGAAGGAGCGTTGTATGTAGGAGATTCCGACACGGTTGCCAAGAAAATCATCCATCTGCGTAAACAGGTAGGCATTACACGTTTTCTGCTCCACGTACCCGTCGGGACGATGCCGCATGATGATGTCATGAGAGCTATTGAGCTATTGGGAACAGAGGTAGCACCACGGGTTCGTGAAGAGATATCCAAGTGGGAATCCGAGAGTAAATAAGCGGGTTACCTCATAGATAAAAGAGAAAGGAGCAGGCCATGGGGGTGAGGTCGCTCCTTTTTTGGGTTCTAAAAAACTATATGTGAGCTGATAGATCGTTTTTTATTTTGTCCGTTTTTTATGCGTGATGCGTTTCTGTAATTGAGGCTTCCCTTGTTTTAGTCTCTTAGGTGTTGCAGGAACTCTGCGCAAAATAGGTTTCTCTTGGGTTGCTTTGGAAGGCAATGTCATGCGGAGTGTGGATGATGCAGGTTTTCTTTGACTGCTGCTCGTTACAAAGTTGATGGTGTAGTCCAAGACGAACGGACTAACTGCGATTCTCCGCAGTCCCACGCTTCTACAAGTGGTACAGCCTGTATCCCAGCACCAATTGAAGGCATTCTCAGGAACTTGAGTGAAATATGAACCCCGCCATTCGCGTCCAAAATCATCTTCAGCGTAATAAAAGAACGTATTACCTCCTGCGAAGCCGCTCCACAACTGAACAGTCTGTCCGGGGTTAACGCGGTACCAGCCTGTTTTAGAGTAGTTAACAGGAGTACAGCTGAAGTCCGGGTAGGCGAAGACCACAAAGATAGCCGCACTAGTACTGTTGCGAAAATTGAGACCCATTTGTCGTCACTTCTTTCCTCATATAGTAATTTACAGTGTATCCTATGAGAGTTTTGAAAGAAGGGAACAGACATGAGTCTCTTAATCGCTAAAATTGAACCATTTGCTGATGTCTATTTTGTGATGTTCATTCATAGATCGCCATTCATTCGTATCTGGTTGATAGATATAATCTTTTTGCCAGGTCGTGATGTTTTCCACGATTGCTCGTATGGAAGAGGCGATATAGGAGACTTCCTGATTCGTCATCATGGGATGGAGCGACAGACGCACCCAGCCGGGTTTTCGAGATAAGTCTCCCGCATGGATCAGGTCTGTCATTTGTTTAGAGGTTTGTGGGTCGATGCCCAGCAAATAATGTCCGTAGGGGCCTGCACAAGAGCAGCCGCCCCGGACCTGAATGCCAAACCGATCATTCAATAGTTTTACAATCAGGTTATAGTGAATATGGCCGACAACGAAAGAAACGATTCCCATTCGTTCTTGGCTGCTTCCTCCTAAAATGTGTAGCCTGGGTATGGTACTCAAGCTCTTTAGTAATAATGATGTCAGTTCCTTTTTGCGCTCCAACAAGCGCTTCTGTCCCATTTGTTCCTTCAGCCGAATGCAGAGCGCCGTTCGAACGGCCTGTAGAAAGGCAGGCGTCCCTCCATCCTCACGGGCTTCAATATTATCTTTATACTCGTACCCACCCCAAGGATTGGTCCAGCTAACTGTGCCCCCTCCGGGCTGATCTGGAGCACAATGGAGGCACAGCCTCGAATCCATAATTAAAACGCCGCTTGTACCGGGACCCCCAAGAAATTTGTGGGGTGAAAATACAATCCCGTCCAGTTTCTCAAGCGGATCTGTGGGGTGCATGTTGATCTCGGCGTAAGGTGCGCTTGCCGAAAAATCAATAAAACAAACGCCACCATGTTCGTGCATTTTGCGGGCTAGCTGGTAAATCGGTACTTCGAACCCTGTAACATTGGAGCAAGCGGTAAAGGCGCCGATTTTGATAGGGCGATGCTGGAATTGAAGCAGCAGTCGTTCGAGATGAGTTGGATCGACCATTCCGCCGGGACCCGGAGGAAGACACACAACGTCTCCAATGGTTTCTGCCCAGGAAATATGATTGGAATGATGCTCCATGTGGGTAACGAAGATAACGGGACGTTCTTTTTCGGCGATGGGGTAGAGAGGCTTTAAATTTTCATGTATTTTCAATCCTAACAGTCGCTGAAGCTTATTCACTGCACCTGTCATACCGGACCCGGCGAACAGGATGATATCATGTTCATTGGCATGAACGTGGCCCTTAATGATTTGTTTCGCTTCTTCATAGGCTTGGGTCATCAGAGTTCCTGTCAAATTAGACTCCGTATGCGTATTCGCCACAAAAGGGCCTAATTCTTTTGCTATTTTCGACTCGATGGGTCCATACAGACGGCCACTGGCTGCCCAATCCGCATAAATCAGCTTTTTTTGCCCGTATGGAGATTCAAAGGTCTGGTGATATCCGATTGTACTTTCACGATACCTTTGGAAATAAGCCTCGTTAGAAGGCTGATACCTACAATTACTGCTTCCAATTCGAGCCATGAGCATACGGCGCCTCCCAAGTCGTTCTGTCTTCTTAGGGTACGTAGGTAGGCCCGAATGGGTTAAAAAAAATAGGCGAGTGTCATCATTTAGTCACAATAAAAGCCTCATCCAAAAGCGGGATAAGGCAGTAGGTCTATCTTATATAAACAACTGCATATCGGATTCGAGCGCATCTTTTAGATACGTTTTGGCCTCGATAATTTCCAGCTCAGGTATAAATTCTTCCGGTTTAAAACCCATAATATCGACCGATAGCTTACAGGCATAAAATTTTACATTTTTCTTTCGCGCTCCTTTCAGAAAATGAATGAGCTTCGGGGCTTCATTATCTTCGATCATTTCCGTCAGCATCAGCTTGCCAAGGCCACTAAAATTCATTTTGGACAATGGCAGCTCCTCGGGTCCTTTTGGAGTCATCCAGCCCATGATTTTTTCATAAATCGTCTTGTCTTCAAACGTCATCTTGTCAGGGTCACGAACCAGAAATAGTCCCCAGAACGCAAAAAACATCGTCACGTCCACATCCAGCTCCCGAGCTGTATTTGCCAGAATCAGTCCAGCCATTGCCTTATCATAATCGCCGCTGAACATAAGCAGATTCATCCTTTTATCCATAATTCCCGCCTCCATTACCAACAGATATATTCAGTATGGATTTGGGAATGAGAAGTATGCCCAGTTCACATATTGATCACAATTACAGGACATGTGTCGGATTCAAGAGCACTATTCAATATATGTTATTATTATCTATGGAAATTACATAGCACCATTGTTTTATGGAATATTAGTAGGATAAATGTGAAAGGAACGGGGTTTGAAATTTATGAAAAAAACATCGTCTATAATGATTTTATTTTTATTGCTGATTGTGACAGCATGTAGAACCCATCAAGAGAATAATCTGGATTCATCTTCAAAAGCTTCGATCTCCAAAAATTTGTCCTCCGAGCAACCGATAAATTCTGAAGAGAAGAAGGGAAATGCAACTGATGCAGGCCAATCTATGAAAGTAGTCGTACCTAAAGAAAAAGCTATTATACGTTCAGAAGAGGGAAATTCGTTAGTTCATGCAGATTGGACGTCAGGCCAACCTGATGTGGAGTTACCCCTCCAAATGGGGGCAACTAAGGCTGAACTCGTATTAGGGATGGATCATCCTAACGGGGTGAAAACGTTGGTGGTATTCCCTTCCGAGTCTACAGGTTGGCCGCTCGACCTGTCTTCAACTGGAGAATCGGAAGCCTTTGACGAGTTTGGGGAATTGAAAGCAGGCTATAGGCTTCAAGCGAGTGTTTACGACTTTGATCATGATGGAACTAACGAGATAGTCATTGCAGCGGGTGACTTGGCTACGAATGCTGAGACATGGGTTTTTTCATTTACAAATGTTGAAAACATTAAAAAGATAGATCCCTTTCATCAGGAGTTAGCTGTAACAGGGCAATCCTATATTACTTTGAATGGACATGAATTAGATGTACCTTATGGCTCTCAAGGTTTATTTGAGGCTTATAAGTATGTAGATAAAGAATTTCTTACTTCTGTCAAGTAGCCCGCCGTTACCAATGTCATATCTACAAACCGCTCCCATCTGTATAATCTCAAGGGAATTCAAGACACAAGCCTGAGATCGGGAGGATCATGAGAAAGTGAGTATAGACAACAAATATAAAGCACTTGAACTGGAAAAGCCGGGCATCTACGAGCTGGAGGGACTGGAAGTGGGGGTTACCTCCAATTGCAACTTCAAGTGTGATTACTGCTGTGCGTATCAGCGGAACGACGGGCAATGCATCAGCAGCAAAGAGGTCATTGATATTATTGATGACATTCCAACGTTAAAACGTGTGCGACTGTCCGGGGGAGAAGTGACCTTGAAATATGAGGATTGTCTGGATATCGTGAATCACTGTTCAAGCAAGGGCATCGCAACCCAGCTCAATACCAATGCCAGCTTGCTCAGCCCTGAACGAATTGAGAAACTGCGTGATGCAGGACTTTCCAATATTCATATCTCCTTCAACTTCACGGATGCCGATAAGTATGCAGCTTATTATCATGTACATCCTCGCATGTATGAGAAGATTGTACAGAATATTCGGTTATGTACCGAAGCCAAGCTAGAAACGGTGCTGGAGACGTTGCTGTTTGCGGAGACGCAGAATAACATGCCAGCTATTAGCGAAAAGGTATATGAACTCGGTGTGCGCATCCATGAAATCCAAAACAGTATCGTGATGGATCATACGAACTGGAACGCTATTTCTACCAAGGAAGCGCTTATTCGTTCCGTTCATGACCTGATTGCACATAAAAAGGACGATACTGTGTTGTATTTCACCTGTATGGACCGTTTTGCAGAAGCACTGGGCTTCAAGGAGCAGCCGGGTGTTTATTTTTCCAACTGCGTTGATGGTAAAAAACAGCTCCATCTTCACGGGAACGGGGACATCCTGATCTGTGAGCTATGCCATCCTGTGGTCATCGGCAATATTTATAATGGAACATCCCTAAAGGATATTTACAAAAATAAACCGAAGCAGCTTCAGGAGTTTCTCGACAAACTGCCTTGTCCTGCATATGATGCGATTTTTCCTGTAGGAAGCAAGTAGACATGATTTAAGATTGTGAGGCTATGAGCATCTACCATCCAAATAGGTTGGATGGTAGATGTCCTTCATGTAACTCCATGAATCCTTTATTATTTCAGGATTTTGCAAAATCCTCATTTGTTTTAATGAAAGGGTTTACATGTTAAAATATAAAAATATGATCTTCTTATGAAAGAAGGAGTAGATATGAAATATAGAAATGTAGGCAACAGTGGTCTTAAAATTAGTGAAATCGGTCTAGGGAGCTGGTTGACGTACGGTACAGCCGCCGAGCAGGAAGCAGCTCATACCTGTATTGCCAAAGCCTTTGAACTCGGGATTAATTTCTTTGATACCGCGAACGCGTATAACCGGGGAGAAGGCGAGAAGGCTATGGGAGCTGCCTTGAAGCCTTATCGAAGAGAGAGCTATGTGTTATCTACCAAGGTGTACTTCCCTATGGACTCCGGTCCCAATGACAGGGGACTGTCACGCAAGCACATTATGGAGCAATGTGAAGCGAGTCTGAAGCGTCTTGGTACGGATTATATCGACATGTACTTCTGTCATCGTTATGATTCGGATACTCCTTTGGAAGAGACGCTGCGAGCGCTCGATGACCTTCAGGCTCAGGGTAAGATTCTGTACGCTGCTGTCAGTGAATGGAGTGCTGCCCAGCTCACGGATGCCTATGGGATTGGAAAAAGGCTGAATTTGCGGCCACTGATTGCCAATCAGCCAATCTATAATATGTTCGAACGTTATATCGAACATGAGGTACTTCCTGTATCCGGGCAGATAGGTATCGGCCAAATTGTATTTTCGCCTCTGGCCCAAGGTATCCTCACGGGTAAATACAAGCCTGGACAACCTTTACCGACGGGCAGCCGCGGGGCTGATGCATCTGTCAATAATGTCATCAGCAGTTACATGAACGATACCGTTCTAAACTGTGTCCAAGAGCTGGAAAAGCTGGCGAAGGATCTGGATATCACCCTGTCACAGCTCGCGCTTGCCTGGATTCTGAGAGAACCGGGTATCAGCGCTGCACTCATTGGGGCTACTAAACCGGCACAAATCGAAGAAAATGTGAAAGCAGTCGAAGTGACGCTACAACCGGAGACATGCGTGGAAATTGAGCGAATTCTGAAGCAAGCAGAGGGTTTTGCACCTTTGCGTTAAGCATTTTTAACTTGCTTCAAGCATGGCATAAATACCTGAACCCACACTAAATACAATCCCGCTCACTAAAACAAGGATCTGCTTTTTACTGAGATCCAGCGGATCAAAAAAGATGGGCAACAGCCATTTTAGGCTGATGACAGCCCATAAACCCTCCAGTAATCCTAGCATCAACACCTTTTGTCCCCAGTGAAACTTCATTTGCGGTGTTAGCGGACCTTCAAGAAACAGGTCACCTGAAGTATGGAGGTTCCAAGAAACGATAACTACGAATATAAGAAGAGTTAATAGGGTTGACATAATATAGGTGATATCTTTTTTAGCCTCTTTCGTAAGTTTCGGCGATTTTTTAAACTCAGGCAAGCCAATCAGGAAAAAGACGATTCCTACGATAATAGCCACGCCTACAGAGGAACCAAGTATGATATTGGCTAAGATGCCGATGCCATTGATGATTAATAATAAAATAAGCTCTCCCCCTTTGGGGTTACGATGATAGTTATTTTATTGTACATGTAGGAACGAAAATGCTCAAATATTTGAAAAAGCCCCAGCACTTTCGCCTGGGACTTTTTTGCTTTTTACTAATTACAATGCTGATTTAATGACCTTTTTATAATACAGGATGGATAGTATCCCAAAAATGGAATATAAGGCGGTGTACAGCACCATAACGATGATCATAGGCATCCAAATTTCAGTTCCAAACAAGAACCAGCCGGATTGGACGGCGAAATAGCTATGTGAAAGGCCAATCACTAATGGGATGCCGAAGTTAAAGAGTTGTTTTATTTTAATGCCTCTAAGCAGGTCACTTTGAGTGAACCCTAACTTTCTTAACACGGTGTAATTGGCTTTTTCGTCTTCGCTCTCATCCATTTGCTTAAAATAAAGGATACAGCCTGATGTAATGAGAAAGGTGAGTCCTAAAAATCCAACTACAAACATGATCACTCCCATGTTCCGCTTCTGATTGCTGCTCATTTCAAGGCGTGATGTTTGTTGATCATTAAAATCCGCAGCTGCAAAGAGACGATTGGCTTCTTCAATCTGTTCTGCATTTATCATATCAATTCCAATATATAAGGATGATTTCTTTTGAATCTCAGGATTTACATCTTTCTTTAACCGCTCAAATATGGTTTCGTCTACAATGGCAGTGGGTATTCCCCCGGCTGTAAAATAGTAGGGAATCACATACTCCTTTTTTAGACCCAAATATTGTTGATGTATGACTTCTTTTTTTCCCTTCAAATCCAATGGACCAAAGTTTTTCAAGGACATAAATTTCTGTAACAGATCATTATAGCCCATTAAAATTGCTTGACCTGGAGATACATCCGTACCCTCCACAGATTGATCGCTTATGACAGGCAACGTCATGGAATTCGCACCGATATTTAATCCTTCCAGAGGAGTGTCCATAATTTGCGCTGTGTTCACGCTGACTTGAATAACTTCAATTTTCTTTTCACGATACTTTATGTCATGCTCCTGAAGTAACGTTTTGAATTTCTCCGCATCCAGTACATTCGTCATTGCAAAATGGGAAGGCACATTGTCCTCAGCTGCTTGATCCGCAGAATAATAGGCGATATAGCTTAAGGAAAGTAAACCGATGGCAAGTGCCGATACTGTTGTAATAATGGTCAACAACAAAGCATTGGATTTCATGCGGAACATAATGGATGAGAGAGATAGCACCTCATTAATGTTCAAATAGCCGCCTTTACTTTTTCTGATGATATTGGAAATAAAGCGGATAGATCCTTTATAAAAAAGGAGTGTTCCGATGATGACAGAGCCCAAAATAAACACCATAGCGATAAATAACTCATTCATGGATGTAAAGTCTCCGCCAAATAATTTGGAGGAAACATAGTAACCTAAAGCGATGAGAGAGATGCCAATGATCCCGATGATCATCTCATAGATCGTTATTTTCTTGATTTTCCCTTCGGTGGTTGAGTTCACTCTGAACAAAGACAAAATACTTTGTCTCTTGATAAAGGAATAATTCATGAGCATGATCAACAAATAGATGATACAAAAAACGATGAGTGTTTGAATCAGTGCTTGGTTAGAGAAATATAGAGTGGCAATGGCTTCGACGCCTGTCGTCTTAAATAAGATCATGATCACTAATTTGGAAAAGGAAAATCCAACTCCGATTCCAATAAACAGGGAACTGAAGTATAGAATTAAGTTTTCAGCACTCAGGATGCGAAAAATTTTGTTTTTGGTCATTCCGATCAATTGAAATAGGCCAATTTCTTTGCTGCGTCTTTTTATAAAGATATTATTAGCATATAAAAGGAAGATGCAGACAATGGCGACCAGTAAAACGGAAGCTGCCCTTATGGAAGCTGCCCCTTTAACAGAACCCTTCACTTCGTCCATGGAAGGATCGTATTGTAATGTGACGAAAGCGAAATAGAGCGCAACACTAAAAATGAGAGCAAAAACATACAGGTAATAATTCTTTAGATTTTTTTTCAAATTCTTTAGAATGAGCAGATTAATGTTCATATTGGACCCCGCCTAAGACCCCTTGGGTTTTCATGATATCCTGGAAGAAGCTTTGTCTTTCCTGCTCGCCTTTGTGAAGCTGCGTATACATTTGCCCATCCTTAATAAAAATAACCCGACTGCAATGGCTGGCAGCGACAGGATCATGCGTGACCATAATAATGGTTGCTTTGCGTTTTTGGTTCAACTGGCCCAGCTTATTTAATAAATCGGAAGCCGACTTGGAATCCAGCGCACCCGTAGGTTCATCGGCAAAAATAATACTGGGCTCATGAATAAATGCTCTGGCCGCAGATGTTCGCTGTTTCTGTCCACCCGAGATTTCATTGGGGTATTTGTCCTTGAGCTCATAAATTCCCAGTTCTGTAGCTACTTCCTGAAATTTTTGGTTGGCTTCTTTTTTAGGCGTTTTGGTGATGGATAACGGTAAGAGAATGTTCTCCTTCACGGTTAGCGTATCCAGCAGATTATACTCTTGAAAAATAAAGCCTAAATGCTGTTTGCGAAATTCAGCCAGTTGCTTTTCTTTCATTTTCGTCATTTCGATATCATTGATTTTAATGGAACCTTGGCTCACTTTATCAATAGAGGAAAGAACATTTAGCAGTGTGGTTTTACCTGAGCCGGAGGCTCCCATAATACTGACAAATTCCCCTTCTTCAATGACGATATCTATTCCCTTCAAAACCTCCTGCATATTTAACTTATTACCGTAGCTTTTATGAATTTTATGGGCTTCTAAAATATTCACTTCGATGCACTCCTTATTGTTCTTGTAGCCTTATTATAAAAATAGAGCCGATGTTTTTCCTTTGATTGGGCGAACAATACATAAAAGCATGTGACATCTCTGTCACATGCTCACCATGCTCACGAAATCATTTCGTTTGGGAAAAATTAAAGTGAAGGTTGTACCCACGTTCAGTGTGGAGTGCACATCTATATGTATGAGCAAGGACTGGGCTGCTTTTTTCGTTAAATATAACCCCATGCCCGTTGAAGTATGATCAGAATGTTGGGTTGTGGAGGTAAAACCTTTCTCGAAAATACGGGGTATATCCTTCGGATCAATACCGCGCCCAAAGTCTTGGACCTCAAGCTGTATTCGATCCCTTTGTTCATAGCTGTGAATGATAATATCACTGGCATCGCTATATTTGATGGCATTGGTTAAGAGCTGTCTGATGATAAAAGCCAGCCATTTGGCATCACTCAGCACTTCCATGTGCTCCAATTGGATGTCAAAACCGATCCCTTTTTGGATGCACCATGACTGTAATGCTTTGATTTCATTAAAAACCAGAGATTTTAAATTCACTTGCTCAACATACAGATCATTTTCAATAAAGGATATGCGTTTGTGATGGAGCTGCTGATCCAGCAGTAAGTGGATTCGTAGCCATTCATAGGTTAACTGAGCTTTTAGGGGCTTATCGTCCAACCGCTCAATCATCAAATGCATGGTGGTCAAAGGTGTTTTTACCTCATGAATCCAGGATAATAATTCATCTTTTTCATGTTCAAGTGTCAATTGATTTTGCGAGATGATCTGTTGTAACCGTTCGGTCTGGTCAGTGATTTTTTGTTCAATGATTTGCTCAAACGGACTCTCCGGTTCGCCTATACCCGTTAGTTCAAGAGGGCTCCTCCATTCTTCTAGTGTTGTATAGAATTTGGTTTCCTTGGGATAGCGCATGATTAAAAAAGCCAAGAAAATCATCATGGATAAGAAGACGATATAAAGGATGGGCATTAACGGAATTGCTGCATCCACATAAGCAATGAACAGGATCAGAAATTGCTGGCATACAAACAGTAGAATCCAGCTCCGCCTCTCTATAAGATATTTTTTAATCATAGGAAGGTGCCTCTTCTGTAGCCATGTAGCCTTGTCCGACTTTCGTTTCAATGAAACGACCCAAATCCAGCTCGTCTAATTTTTTACGCAGGCGGTTCAAGTTGACGGTCAGGGTATTGTCGCTGACAAAACGTTCATCATCCCAGAGGCTTTTAATTAATTCCTCTCGTGCGACAATTTTATTTTTTTGTTCGATTAGCAGCTTCAAAATAAAAATCTCGTTCTTGGTTAATTCGATGGAGCCAGCCTCATTGGCTACTACATTTTTTTCATAATCGACCGTCGCTCCACACCATGTTTTCAGGGAGACGGGTTCTGTATTGTAATTATATACGCGGCGGAGTGTCGCCTGTAATTTTGCAATGAGTACATCAAAATGAAACGGTTTTTGGATAAAATCATCCGCTCCAAGCTGCATCGACATCACCATATCCGTAGGATGATCCCGTGACGATAAGAAAAGGATGGGGACGTTAGAGTGGGATCGAATCATTCGACACCAATGAAACCCATCAAATTTCGGCAATTGAATATCTATCACGATCAGATCAGGTTTTATCGTTGTGAATTCCTGAATGACTTTATTAAAGTCATGGATGCCATACACATCATAGTTCCATTGAGTTAACCGATCCTTCATTTCATGGAACAAAGTTTCATCATCTTCAATTAGTAAGATTTTGAACAACGATTTCACCACTTTTTACTTTTTTTGTTTTTTGGAAAATTCGATTCCAGTCGCTTATTGGATTTTGCAAACTCCTCTTTTATAAAGTGTATAGCAAAAATTGTGTATGTGCTATATGGTGGACTCAACTTGATATTGCGATAATCTACTGTTAATAGTTGAGGTTTATAGTGGGTTTATATTGACTATCTCATATATTTTAAAGGATGGATGCAATGATGGGAATTCACACGTATTTTCGGTCGCTAAATGAGCTGGAAAGAATCATCCGTTGTCCAGGTAAGTTTAAATTTGAGGAACACAGCGTATCGGCTCATTCCTGGAAAGTGGTGCAATATGCCAAAACGCTGGCTGATATTGAAGAAAGAAATGGTGTCAGTATTGACTGGAAAAAGCTATACGAGATTACGAGCAGTCACGATTACGGGGAGATTTTTATTGGAGACATCAAAACGCCAGTTAAGCATTCCTCTAAGGAACTACGGCTATTAATCCAGCAGGTCGAAGAAGGTATGGTTGAGTATTTTATTGAAGAGAATATTCCCGAGGATTTTAAAGCCATTTTTCGCAAACAGCTAAGGGAGGGTAAAGATGATTCTGTAGAAGGTTTAATCCTTGAAGTTGCGGACAAAATGGATCAGGTGTACGAAGCATTTGCTGAGCTTCAGCGGGGAAATACTGAAAAGGAATTTATAGTCATGTACCGTAATGCACTTGTGAAAATCAAGAATATTCAATTACACTGCGTTAATTATTTTTTGGAAAATATCCTGCCCGATATGGTCAAGGAAGAAACGCCCTCATCCATTGATATCAAAAAGATTACGGAAGAAGCCTTAGCTTTGTAAATGAATTCCCCTACCGTCCAGAAGCTACTGAAGCGCTTCTGTTCATACATAATAATTCCCCTTTCAAAACCAGACAACGCTTGACTTCAAGTTAACTTTAAGTAGTAACATACGGAATGTGACGTAGTGATTAGGAAATGCGATGACTATTCTGACAATTGAGGAGTGATACAAATTGAAAAAGAAACAACTGGGTAACAGTGACCTTCAAGTATCTGCACTGGGTCTGGGCTGCATGGGAATGTCCGAATATTACGGTGAGTTGAATGATCAGGAGTCGATCAAAACGCTTCATCGTGCGCTGGAGCTAGGGATAAACTTCTGGGATACTGCCGATGTCTACGGTGTGGGGAAAAATGAAAAACTGATTAGCCAAGTTCTGCGGAGCCGCCGTGACGAAGTGGTGTTAGCTACTAAATTTTCTATTATGCGTGGGGAAGATGGCGCATTTATGGGTGTAAGTGGCCGTCCCGAATATGTAAAAGAGGCATGCGACCGCAGTCTGCAAAGACTAGGAGTAGATGTGATTGATTTGTACTACCAGCACCGTGTCGATCCGAATGTACCTATTGAGGAAACGGTGGGTGCGATGAGTGACCTGGTTCAGGCGGGAAAAGTCCGCTATTTGGGGCTGTCCGAAGCTTCTCCTGGGCTCATTCGACGCGCTCACAAGGTACATCCGATTACAGCCCTGCAAACGGAATACTCCTTATGGAGCAGGGAAGCAGAAGATGAAGTTATACCGACGTGTAAGGAACTGGGCATCGAATTTGTGGCCTACAGTCCACTTGGACGCGGTTTTTTGAGCGGGCAAATTCAGAAGTTTGATGATTTTGCTGAAGATGATTTCCGTCGCTCTGTGCCACGTTTTCAACCTGAGAATTTCCAGAAAAATCTGGATCTCGTGCAGCATGTTAGGGACCTTGCTGCCCAAAAAGGGGTCAAACCTTCTCAACTGGCGTTGGCATGGCTGCTTGCGCAAGAGGGAATTGTACCGATTCCAGGAACCAAGCGGGTTACGTATTTAGAGGAAAATGCAGGAGCCGTCGATGTGGTTTTGTCCGCAGAAGAAATGGAGACTATTAACGCAATCATCCCCAAAGGAATGGCAGCAGGCCTTCGTTACCCGGCCGAGCGGATGCCAAATTGGCAAGCCGAATAATGAAGATAATGAGATAAACCCAAAGCCGTCTTTCACGCGAATCGGCGTGAAAGGCGGCTTTGTGGGTTTCATAGATTAGCAGGACGTACTTTTTCTTTTTACAAAACGGGAGCTTGCAATGCAGTATTGATATTTTGTAGATCCATCGAAAGCTGCTCTTTTACGTTCCAAGGGTGATACCAGCCGCGTTCAATCATGTATGTGGAAATTTGCTCATGCGTATCAATAGCTTCATCCAGTTGCTTTGTAAGAATTGCCTTAATTTCTGGAGTTCCCGCTTCTGTTACGGCCATAGCGTAATTTCTCACACCGCTTTTGGCCGCGTTCAGAAAATCGGCTGCAATGACTTGGTCCGTTAAGGTATTCAGTCCGGTCAAATGCTCCAATAGTGTATTCATGGCTTAACCTCCTGTGAACTGGCTTGATCTAAGAGGGTGCCGAGTTCTTGTAATTGGCGGGTCGATAAGTCAACATCCTGCTGTAATATAGCTTTGAGAGTCGGATCAGAGATCAATGCTTGCATTGTTTTGGACTTGGTAAGACATACTGTTTTGAACGCTGACAGTTCATGGACTTCAAGGGTTTCGTGCAGGCCATACACCATATGACGTTTACCTCCAATACTCCAATAATAGTTAAGGTTTAAGCACCACTTTGATGCAATTGTCTTGTCTGGTATCGAAAATTTCATATCCACGTTTGGCGTCGCTTAACGGAATGACGTGTGTAACAACGTCTCCTGGGTCCACCTTTCCCGTATCAATCAGCTCATACATATATGGCATATAGTGAATAACGGGAGCCTGTCCCGTACGTAAATTAACATTTCGCTGAAAAATGTCTCCCAAAGGAAAACCGTTATATCGTCCGCCGTATACTCCGGTAACTTGAATGGTCCCGCCTTTGCGGACAGCCTGTGTGGCTATGACCAATCCTCCTAAAGCTCCACCGTGAAGTTTGAGACCAGAAGCCAAGGATTCCAGCGGAGACATTTTACCGCTCATGCCGGAGCAATCAATAACTACATCCGCGCCTCCTTTGGTCATCTCCTTCAGGTAGTTGCCAACGTTTTCTTGCGATTCCACATTAACGATCTCCACGTGATTGGTGCGCTTCGCGTGTTGCAGACGATAATCCAGATAGTCTGCCGCAATGACTCGTTTTGCTCCTTTGAACCAGGCGAACTTTTGCGCTAACAGACCTACCGGCCCACAGCCAATAACAATGACAGTATCCCCCTTCTTCACTCCGGCATTATCGACGCTCCAAAATGCAGTAGTCATGGCATCAGCAATCAGGCAAAGCTTCTCGTCAGGATGTTCACAACTCTCCGGAATTTTGAAGTGAGTGAAGTTGGCAAAAGGCACACGTAAATATTCAGCTTGTCCACCCGGATATCCACCAGTTGTTCCTGAATAGCCGAAAAAACCGCCCATTTCTCCATGCTCATTAGAATGATCACATTGACTTTCCAATTGGTTTTTACAATAAAAGCATTCACCGCACGCTATGTTGAACGGAATGATCACGCGGTCTCCCTTTTTCAAGTTGGTTACGCCGCTGCCGACTTCTTCTACAACCCCCATCGGCTCATGCCCAATTACATAATCCTCTTGTAGATTCGGAATCATTCCATGAATGAGATGCAGATCTGAACCACAAATAGCGGTTGTTGTCAGTCTGATAATCGCATCGTCGGCCTTTTGAATACTCGGGTCCGGAACATCTTTAACCACAACGTTTTTGATACCTTGGTAGGTCACTGCTTTCATGCCTGGTTTCCTCCCATATGTTCGTCCGGCGTGCGATCAAACATACCCTTGCGGGTGGTATCGTCTGGGAACAGTTTCATTTTACTGATGTCCACCGTCTTGTTGGCTGATAGTTGATCCAATTGATACTGCTTTTGTAGATCATAAGGATGAAACCATTTTTTTCGTACCATAAGATCGGTAATTTCCTGATGAAGCGCGATGCCTTGATGCAATTGATTGCGCAACAGAGTTCTAGCATCTAGAGAGACGGTTTCCGTCAGGGCTACGGCTATGTTCCGAACCCCCTCTTTGACGCGAATCAGAAAGTCCATTGCAAATGTCATGTCTGCCATTTCCGGCATATTTAATGAGTTTTTTGGATCCACATAATCCATTTTAGCGGACTGGGTCTGATCTAATGTCACATCATTTCACCTCAATTTAAAATTGGTGTTGGTCGGAATTCTGGAACAGGTGCCTGGAACGGCGCTTTAGCATAGATTGCTTGCAGATCGGCAATAGCCTGAATAGATTGCTGAACATCTTTTTCCATTAAATCCTTTAGCTCTTGATCGAATACTAAGCCCTGCATTAATTTGGACTTGGCTAAGCATAACGTTTTAAAATTAAGCGCTTCGTGGATCTCTAGGGATTCATGCGCCGCTAATGTAGGCTGTTGGCTTATCATAGGATCACCTTTCTTTTATGATTCTCAAAGGTATGTTGTCCAGCGTAACTATGTTTATTCAGAGCTATGAAAAGGTTGGTTTACCGGGGTGTAGCTCTTCATGTAGGGCTCTTGCCGACTTCAACCTTGCCAAGCGATTTTTTGGCCGGACCTTCAATGACTTCGCCTTGATATGAAAAGCGTGAGCCATGACAAGGGCAATCCCATGTTCTTTCCGCTTCATTCCACTCGACTTCGCAACCCATATGGGTGCATGTTGTGTCCACTAGGTGTAATGCTCCTTGTGGGTCTCGGTATGCGCCCGCTCTTTTGCCGTTCACCCGAATGACCGCCCCTTCGTCGTGCTGCAGTTCTTCGGCTTTTTTGTAGTTGATCCCCAATTTCCCAGCAATCAAATGTTTAGCCACATTCGCATTTTGAGTCACAAATGTTTTAATGTCGGGGTCCATATGAAATCTTGAAGGGGAGAAAAGATCCTGATACGGGCTTTCCTCTCTGGTAATCAGATTCGTATTTAATAAAGCTGCCGCTACACTTGTGGTCATCCCCCATTTTCTATACCCCGTAGCAACGAGGATGTTAGAAGTGTTAGATAGTTCCTGCCCAATATAAGGGAGTTTGTCTAGTGTATATAAGTCTTGAGCCGACCAGCGATAAACGATCTCCTTTAATCCAAAGGTTTGCTCTGCGAACTTTTGTAAAGCTTCATAGTACTGGAAAGTACAGATTCCTTGTCCCGTTTTGTGGCCTTCCCCACCGACGATAACCATCGGTTCACCGTTTATTAGTACAGAGCGAAGCGAACGTTTGGGGGTTTCCGCACTAAGGTACATACCACCCGGATAGGTTTTGTCCGTCTTGACAGCTAGTACATAAGACCGCTCGGCATGCAATCGCGCAAAATAAAGACTGTTTGGATCATTGAACGGAAAATGCGAGGAGGATACGACATAGTTGCAGGTGATTTTGTGCCCGTCGCTTGTATTAATAATGGAGGGGGTTCCCTTATCCACACCCACAACGGTGGTCTGCTCATAAATCTTCCCGCCTTGCCGGATGACTTGATTGGCTAGATACCTTAAGAAAGGAATCGGATTAAACTGAGCTTGGTTTTCCATCATAATAGCTGCGTTAGTTGAAAAGGGCAGAGGCGTTTGTTCGACATAACTTCCCGGGATGCCAAGTTCCTTGTAAGCTTTATATTCGTCGTTGATTTTTTCCACATGCGTATCCGCACATGTATAAACGTAGGCATCTTCTTCTGTAAATTGACAATCGATATGGTACTCTTCTACCGTTTGTCTGATAAATTCAAGAGCATCGCGGTTAGCTTCATAATAGAGCCGGGTTTTTTCCTTGCCAAAATGTGAAAGAAACTCGCTGTAGATCAAATCATGTTGTGCGGTAATTTTGGCGGTCGTATGGCCCGTTGTTCCATGAAGTATCCGCCCTGCGTCGACGACTGCGACGTTTAGTCCTTTTTTAGAAAGTAAATAAGCAGTGGTAATACCAGTAATCCCCGCACCTACAATGGCAACATCCACCTGAATATCTTCACTAAGTTTGGGAAAGTTGGGGATGTCAGTTGAAGCTAACCAATATGATTCGGGAAATTGCGGAAATGTGGTACGAGATTCGCCTTGTGTCATTTTTACAAATACCCCTTTGATTACAATTTATGCATATTGTTATCATTGTGGGCTTTTATATTCACTAAACGACTCTCTTTAGTATTTTTTTGATACGCAGGGAGTGATGGAAAAGAAACAAAACCGTCCTTAACGCGGATCGGCGCGAAAGGCGGCTTTGTAGGTTTACATATACAGCTAAGGACGTGGCTTAAAAATGCCGAAAGGACGCCCGACGGGCAGGAATGTACGGCCAAAATGAGCATTCAGAACGGCAGCTCCTGTACCATACAGTGAGAGCAGACCAATGCCCATTTCAGCATAAGCGGCGATGGTATGGAACACCTCTGGGGCAACGCCAAATGCATCGAAGCTAAGACCGAGGAACAGAAAATCAATCAACACAAAAATAAAGAATAAAACCTTATGCGTCTCCATCGCTCCAATGGTCATGAAAAGCGTAAAGATGAGATAGCCCGCAAAGGCAAAGCCGAGCTGTTTGCCATCTACAGCAGATGCCAGCTCTGAGCCGAATACGCCCATTTTAATCATCCAGCTACTAGCTACGGCTAACCAGAAGAAGGCGTAAGCACCAAATGCCGTCATGCCGAAGGTATTGTTATGTTTTGCATCCTGAATGGAGGCAAACAGCTGCGCAAAAGCACCGAGAAATATAGCCCAAGGGATGATGAAGCTTAAGCCTTCGGTGAGGCCAAGCTTTTGGGATGAAGCCACAAGCGTTACAATAGCCAAGCCAAACAGGCCGATCGCACTCGGATCGGCCGTTATGATTTTTACGTTAGAATGAGATTCATTTTGCATAAAAAAATAGGAGCCTCCAATAATGTTCAAGTACGCGTCAATCTGCCGATGCCAGAATCACACTGACATATTGTAACGGAAACCGACGTACTCGCATAGTAGGTAAGTTATAAAATTTCTACCGATCTGTCTTGTGATGGGGCAAGGATTATTAAATGGTGTTACCGCAGGATTTGTGATAATATTTACACCTATATAGAATGAGGAAGTGACATAGTGATTAATATAACAATTCCAACTCCGGATATCACGATTACCAAACAGGTTAACCCTGAGCTCAGCCATATTTACGGATTTACCGACTTTCACCTGATCCCTAGAGATAAGGCTGGTATCTTTATGTTCTACAACACACAGGAGGAATTGCTGTTTGTTGGTAAAGCAAGAAAGCTGAGACAAAGAATCAAAAAACATTTTGAAGATACCGTATCGCCGATCAAGGACAAGCGGAACGAAGTAGCGATTATTGAGGTTTGTATTGTGGAAGATGCAGTAGAGCGAGAAATTTATGAAACCTACATCATCAATTCACAAAAGGCTAAATATAACGTCGAAAAAGTATTTTTTAAGTAATGGAGTAACTTCCATATGAAAAAAGAGCAATAAGTCGCAGTGACTGTACTGCCCTTATTGCTTTTTGTATTTCTGCATTTTTGCATTTTTGATCCTTCCAGAGAGGGGCCGTGGTATGAATAAAACAGATCGTATGCTAGCGATCTTGCTAGAGTTGCAGCGTAAGGATATTGTACGAGCCGAGGATTTGGCAGCCATATTTGAAACGAGTGTGAGGACCATCTATCGGGATGTTCAGGCTCTAAGTGAATCGGGCGTACCGATTGTAGGAGCACCGGGCATTGGATATTCCTTGATGGAGGGGTACTTCCTGCCCCCCTTGAGTTTTACTGCAGAAGAGGCTGTGGCGTTGCTAATCGGAACGGATTTTGTCGAACAAAAATTTGATACAGACTACGGTATCAAGGCGCAAACCTCCCGCAGGAAGATTGAAGCCATTTTACCAGAGAGCGTCCGCAGGGAAGTTTCCCGGGTGCGTACAACCATGAGATTGCTCGCTGTGGGTGAAGGGGCAAACCATAGAGAGAAAACCTACTTGGAAACGCTGCGTCTTGCTGTATTGGAAAAACGAATGGTACGGTTTGGTTACTCCAAAAGAATGCCAGAGGCTGACGGGAATCGTCAAAGTGTGCGTGTGGTCGCTCCTTATGGTCTTGTCCTGCTCCGTGGTTCTTGGGTGTTAATTGGGCAATGTGAATTGAGGCAGCAGCTTCGCCATTTCCGTCTGTCACGTATGGACGAGCTTATCGTGCTGGAGGACAGGTTTCAGTTGCCTGTCGATTTTCATTTGCAGGATTACAAGCAAACCGATGACCGTCATGTAACTGTTCGCATACTAGCACGTTCGGATATCGCAGATAAGGTGAAGGAAGCGAACAACTTTTATATGGAGGCCATAGAGGAGCGTGCAGATGGACTGCATGTACTCTTCCGCGTCAGACAGCCAGAGGAACTACTGCAATGGATACTTGGATGGGGCGCGGATATGGTTGTGCTGGAGCCTGAGTCGCTCCGGGAGCGGTTACGTACGGAAGTGGAAAAAATGTTGAAATGCTACTGACATAATGCTGTCAGTAGCATTTTTGTATAGTAAAGCTACTTTGATAGAGAGGGGCAATTATTAATATATGAATACAACTGAAACATTACAGCGTTTCGAAGAAACGGCACAACACTATCTTCTTGAATTGGACAGCTTTAGCTTGGAGCAACTGCAGTACACACCTCAGGAGGGTCAATGGTCGCTTGGACAAATGTATCTTCATTTGGTGAACTCTGCACTGTATATGCATCTTAAGAACATTGATCTTTGTCTACAGCCTAATGGGGAGACCGGAGTTAAAACGGAGGCAGGCACGGCCATTTTTAATCTGGGGAGCTTTCCACCAATGCGTATCCAAGTTCCACCATCCCCGCAGTACACTCCCCAACAACCCACTAGCAAAGAAGAAATTGTGGAGGGATTAAACGTCGTGATCCGCAAGATGAGAGAGATTGAGCCAACCGTTGGGAAATCAACAGGGCCGTCTACCGTCTCTCATCCCAGTTTCGGCGCGCTGAATGCTGGAGAGTGGTTTTCGCTCATCGAGATGCATTATCGTCATCATCTTTTGCAGAAGGAGCGCTTGAAGCACGCAATAGCCGATTAATCGTCTCCCGACGCAGCCCTATAAACTGGCCGATTTCCTCCTGCGTCAGCACGTCCGTTAACGTGGCGGGTGCGATGTAGGAGTGGAACCATCGTTGAAGCTTCCGAAGCTTCTCGGCAGGTGACACCTCGGTGAGCTGGTCAATTCGTTGCTGCATCATGCGCAACTTGTCCTGTAGCTGCAAAGCGATCTCCCGACATTGAGCTGGGTCTTGCTCCAGCTTTAGATACCATTCTTTTTGCGACAAAACCCCAATCTCAGAGGTTACCAACGCCACCGCTGTACCATAATAAGGATTGGGGCTGATCAGGGAGTGGTGCGGGATGATTTCATCGGGCACAATCACATTAACTAAAATTTGCGAGCCGTCTTCATGGACTCGGACAATTTTTAACAAGCCGCTCTTTAAGTGATATAAAGGACCGGATTCTCCTTGTCGAAATAAGGTCTCGCCTTTGTGTAATATCATGAACGTAAACAGCCTCCATTCCATGTATTCCAGCTTTTAGATGAACCCGCCATTGACGCGGATCGTCTGCCCGGTAACCCACTGTGATTTGGCGCTGACCAGGAACTCAATCACATCAGCGATATCTTCCGGTTCGCCGAGCCGACCCATAGCATTCATTTTTTTCATGCCTTCGATTTGCTGCTCGGTTTTTCCTGCTTGGAAAAGCTCGGTGTTCACAGGACCGGGAGCCACGGCGTTGATCGTAATTTGCTTGCTTCCGAACTCCTTGGCTAGCTGACGTGTAAATTGCTCCACTGCGCCCTTGGTACCTGCGTATACGCTATATGCCGGGAACATTTGTCCGATCACGGATGTGGACAGGTTCACGATTCTTCCGTAGTCCTCCATATATTTCATGGCTTGCTGACAGGCAAAGAAAGTACCCTTTACATTCAGTGCGAATTGTTTATCAAAATCAGCTTCGGTTACCTCAGCCAGAGGTTGGGTGATCATCAGCCCAGCGTTGTTAACCAGAATATCCACTTTACCGAATTCAGCAATCGTATTTGTAAATAATGCTTCAATATCACTCATTTTGCCCAGATCAGCGTGAAGTGCTATGGCTTTGCCGCCTTTTTGAAGAATGCTCTTCACGACTTCTTGGGCTTTGTCCGGACTGCTGGCATAATTGATGACTACATTAGCGCCTAGATCAGCCAGTTGCTCGGCAATGGCACGTCCAATCCCTCTGGAGGATCCGGTGATAATTGCTGTTTTTCCGTCCAAATGCTTCATATGTGTTCAGCCCTGCTTTCCATATCTATTTTAAGTGATTCCTTTTTCTAAAAGCGTCCACACATCCGAAAACTCCTGATTAATCACAGGGCTCTTCCATTCGTAAGCATGAGCGGGGTGATGAAAACGGGCTGTGGCATAGAAAAGGGTACGCGCCAGTTGGGCTGGCTGATCTGATATGATGTCCCCGCGTGCAATGATATCAGCGAGATGATCCACAATGTGGGCGATATGCTGGTCGATTAAATCAGCGGCTTGCTCGGTGACCCTCGTATACATCTCGAACATTTCCTCGTCGTCGCGAGCATAATACTGTTTGAGTTCAACCAAGGTCTGTATATATCGTTTTAAATGTGGCGTTCCCAGTATAGATGAATTCTGACAGACCTCCGTTAACGGGCCAATAATCTTTTCATTCAGCCATTTCTCGGTCACGCCTTCAAGAAGCTCGGCCTTACTTTTAAAGTGTCGGTAAATGGTGCCATGACTTACTCCCAATACTTTGGCAACATCGGTTACGGAGGTTTTGGCTACACCAAAACGCCTAAGTGTGTCTTCAGTAGCAATGAGAATCTGTTCCTTGGTTAGCACATCTGAGGATTTTTCCATAGGGACACGGTCAAGTGCCGTGTGAGTCACCTCCTTGAAGTCAGGATAACACAAAGAGTATCAAATGACAAATATTCATTTTTGTCATTTGATACTCTTTTTTTTAAGAATCCAAAGAAATGAACAGAAAAACTACAATAGCGATTCGATGACAGGATCAATGGTGCAGGGTTCCGTTGTTACTTCAAACCTTCCTTTTACCTGGCCATCGCGATCGACCAAGAATTTAGAAAAATTCCACTTGATACCGTCGCCAGCGTATATTTCTGGATACTTATCCCGCAGGAAATCCTCCATCCATTGACCGTCTTTGGTTTGGGTATCGAAGCCTTGAAACGGTGCCTGTTGGGTCAGATATTGAAATAAAGGATGAGGAGATGAGCCTCTTACATCCGTCTTCTCAAAGAGCGGGAAGGTTACTCCATGGTTAATTTGACAGAATCCCTGAACCTCCGAATTGCTACCTGGCTCTTTTTCATTGAATTGGTTACAAGGAAACGCGAGGATTTCAAAGCCTTGTTCCCTCCGTCTCTCGTAGAGCCTCTGCAGATCCGCGAATTGACTGGAGAAGCTACACTTGCTGGCTGTGTTTACAATGAGGAGAACCTTTCCTCTGTAGTCTGAGAATTCAATCGGTTTCCCGTTAATTGAGGTTGCTTGAAAATCATAAATAGACATGTTAACGTTCCTCCTCACGTTATTATTTAATACATCATATATCCAGAATCATTATTGGTCTAATATATTATTAGGATCAACTTTATAGGTATTTACAATAACTTCGTCATGCAGAACACATTGTCCATCTCTCTCTTGAAATCAAAGAAGACTCGCCTTAAAGAAAGTAGGAGATTTGCCTCTTTCATAGCAAACTGTGGCATTCGCCGTTACCAAGATAGAATATAGATGCATATTCATGTAATGTGTGCAAAAACCCAACAGAATCGAGGGATATTCGTGCCCATTGGAAAGATGATTCAATACAAGGAAATGCAACAACATCCCATTTTACGTTCTCACTTGCCCGAAACCCGCTGGATCAGTAATGCAAGGACTTTACGGATGCTGGATACCTATCGCACAGTCTTTATCAAGCCTAATTATGGGAGTGGAGGAACTGGCATCATACGTGCGAAAAAGCTGGGGAGGAAATATGAGGTTCGTTGTGGCTCTAGTCGCAGAGTCGTTAGATCCCACGCCGTAAGAAGAGCAGTTAGAACCTATCGGAGACCTCATCGTCGTTATTTGGTACAGCAAGGACTTAAGCTAGCCAAGTACAAAGGTTCCATTTTTGATGCCAGAGTGTACATGCAGAAGCCGGAATCGGAATGGGTCATTTCAGGAATAACCGGTCGTGTCGCTGCACCTCGAAAAGTCGTTACCAACTATCGGAAGGGAGGACATGCGGCGCCGTTGTCCAAAGTGCTTTTAAGGGTCTTTAAAAATGACAGAATAAAAATGAAAGAGATTCTGGACCAGATCATCGAGCTTTCTAGAATCATTGCCGACACGATAAATAAAAATCATCCGGTTCGCGAGCTGGGTATCGATCTTGCTATTGAAAAGAGCGGTCAAATCTGGATTATCGAGGCCAATCCGCATCCCGGACATATGTTGTTCAGGCAGCTCCCCAATCACAAGATGATTCGCAACATTTTGAGAAACAAACGTCGTATTCATCACTAGGATAAAGTTTTTGAAATCATTCATTGATAAGAAAAGGAGGAGAACGCCCAAGCAAAGATGCGGGAGCGTTCTCCGTTTTTTTTGTTAAATGACTGACGGATTTAAGACGAAGCTTTTATGTTAAAATGTGTCCGCCATCCACATGAAGGACGGTTCCGGTCACAAACTGATTTTGAATCAAATAAAGTACACCTCGTGCAACATCCCCCGCAAGTCCAACTCGCTTCACAGGAAGCTTATGCGCGACCGTATCATAGAATTGATTGCGCGAATTTTCAGGCATTTTGCTGCGGGAAGGTGTATCAATAATGCCGGGTGAGACGACATTCACGCGGATGGGAGCAAGTTCTAACGCCAAGGTTTGACCAAGATTCGAAACCGCTGCATTCACAGCACCGAGCGCAGAGGAGCCAATCATCGGCTTGTATGCCACCACTCCTGAAAATAAAGTAATGGAACCCTTGGTTGAGAGTTGGGAAGCCCCGTATTTAGTTGCATAATATTGGCCCCAAAATTTGTTTTCGAATAGCTTGCGGGCTTGATCCGTCTCCAACTGAAGGAATGACCCGCTTTAGGGAAGTAGTGATATTTAATTCATATAGTTTCCTAAAAGGAACTATTGTGATACCATTGGTTTTAACAGATGATTTTTGGAGGAGTTCCCATGCATGCCCAAGAACCTATTGAATTGACCAAAGGAATACCAGGCAAGCCGTGTCCTATTGCCCAAACACTTGATTTGATCGGAACGAAATGGACTTTTCTAATCATCCGTGATCTGCTTATCGAAGGAACACTGAGATTCAGCCAACTTCAGAAATCCATGAAGGGGATTAGTCCCAAAACGCTTTCTCTACGCCTGAAGGAACTTGAAGATAACGGCCTGTTAGAAAGAAAGGTATATGCCGAGGTTCCACCGCGAGTTGAATATTCGTTAACGGAAAAAGGGAAGCGACTGGAAGGTGTTTTTATTGAGCTGAAGAGATTTGGCTTAGATTTAAAAGCAGATCATTGAGGGATATGAACTGCAACATTCCAAGGTATCGTTGAGCTGAACGATGCCTATTTCTTATATTCTAAAAAAGAAAACGTTTGCCAAAAAGTTCACAGAAAGTTCACTTATGTGGAGGTTTCGACTATTTATATAATTACCAAGGTACACGGAAGGGATGATGGAATTGCCAACAACGAAGAAAGAAGATTTTTATTTTGGTTTAATGATGTGCTTGGGGATGGTCGTATTCATGACATTTTATAATCTATATACAAATGACTTGATTGGCACAATATCTCTAAAAGTAATGTTTCTTCAATTTATTTTATGTTTTATCATTGCTTTCGTATTGGAATTATTTATTGTCGGTCCACTAGCAAAGAAAATAGCCTTCTCATTACCATACGACAAATCTAAAAAGGTATTTGTGATTCTGTCCCTTTCATGCTGTATGGTCATTGGAATGGTTCTCTGTATGTCACTTTATGGATTGGGGACAGCTTACTTTTTTAATGGTCTTTCGGGAGATTCATTATTTAAAAATTACTTATCTTTAGTTTTTAAGAATTTTATTTTTGCTTTCCCTCTGCAGCTCTTAATTGTGGGGCCGCTTGTTCGGTACTTATTTGCTAAATTCGTGAAAGGTACACGAATTGCGGTATCTATAAGCTAAAACGTAGTCAACGACGGTATACGATAGCTCAAAAGCCGCCTTCTGTCTGAGAAGGCGGCTTGTTTTTTTACGCAGAAGTCTCAGTATCTTTAAAGTGTTTGTCCGCTGTCCACCGTAATAATCTGGCCTGTCATGGCTTCCTGTTCCAAAGCAGAGCAGATCATGCTGGCAATATCCTCCGGCGTAGAAATGCGCTGTAGGAGCAAATGAGGAAACAGTTGCTTCATTTGTTCTTCCCTGCCTGCCCACCATCTTGTCGCTACGGCTCCCGGCACGATGCAATTGACGCGAATATCCGGTGCCAGTGCTCGTGCTAAAGATTTGGTCAGTCCGTGGACGGCCGCTTTGGATACCGCATAGGGAAGAGAGGAACCTAGCCCTGTTTGTCCTGCTATACTTCCCAGATTGACGATAGCTCCTTGTTTACTACGCTTCATAAAAGGAGCTACAGCTCTGGCACAGTAAAACATGCCTTTTACATTTACATCAAATAGATCATCCCATACTTCTTCCGTGGCTGACTCCAGATCATCCATAGGAATATGATGTGTAATGCTAGCGTTATTCACGAGTATATCAATCGTACCGAATTGCTGGACAATCTGGTCAACCATAGTTCGAACTTCCTGATCTCGGGAAACATCTGCCTGTAATGCGATAGCACGTCCACCCTTTTCGAGGATCATACGTACCGTTTCCTCAGCATCGTTTTTAGAGCGGGAATAGTTTACGACTACCGTAGCTTTTCGATCTGCCAAGGCCATACATACGGCTCTCCCAATTCCTGTACCTCCACCTGTAACCAGTGCTACTTTTTGATGTAAATCCATATATATTCGCTCCTTCCCATCCAGTTCATTTTGCGTCTGAAAAATAATATGATCTGATATGTATCATTGTAGAAGATGTATTGTGTTCTGTATAATTGAATTAACTGAATTTACAATTCAATAAAATTGAATTAATTGTGCATATAGGAGTTTGAGAATGGACATTAAAACACTCAAAACATTTCAAATGATTGTGAATTACGGGAGTTTTATGCGTGCAGCGGAAGAGTTGAATTATGCACAATCTACCGTGACGATGCAAATACAGAAGCTGGAGTCCGATATGGGAATTCAACTGATCGAACGGGGCAAGAAAATAAAGTTAACTGAAGCGGGCAGGATGTTTTACGAGCAAAGTCTACATATTGTAAAGGATATGGAGCAATTGCAGGAAAATATGGACAATCTGCAAAGAGGAACCGCAGGCGACATTCGTATAGGAGTGACCGAACCGACTGCCAGTTATCGACTACCAGGAATTTTAAAACGTTTCTTAACCCATTATCCGAACATTCGGGTTTCTGTTGAGTTTGGAAATACCCCTACCTTAAGCGAGCGTATTCTCAAGGGGGATATTGACTTAGCGCTGTGTTCTACACCGGAGGTGGGCACAGAGCTATATTTTGAACCTTTATTTAAGGAGAATTTTGTAGTTTTAATGCCTGAAAATCACCCGCTTGCGGAAAAAGAAAACATTGGACCAGAGGATTTACAGGGGCATCGGTTGCTTATTACATCGGCCACCTGTCCATATCGTCGCAAACTTGAAATGGTCATGAAGGAATATGGAATAACCACGCTAGATACGATGGAGATTGGCAGCATGACGGCTCTGAAATTTTATGTGGAAAGCGGTTTGGGTACTGCCCTTGTGCCACAAATTCTGGTCAGTCCTATCCCGGCAGGAGTAGCGGTGAGGGAATTAAGCGGCAGCCTGATCGATATGACCTTCGGCCTTCTTTGCAAAGCAACAGACTATCCGCTAAGGCTGGCAAGCTCAAGGCTATATTCTGTGTTGAGGGAGGAGCTTGGGAAATGGTCCTCGGTGCATTGAGCTAGAGTAGCGAGTATGCAGGGAATTGTGTTATCTGTCACCTTATGATGTAAATGCAGTACGGTATAAAACCGACTGCGATACGCAATCGGTTCGGTTTGTTTACTTTTTCTTAATCGGAATCCAAACTTCACTTCGGTAGTCTTCAGCATGTGAATCTCCCATAGTATACACTTCCAGTTCCGGGCCGCCTGAATGCTCATAATTACTGGCAGGGAACCATTCCTGAAAAATTCTTTGCCATACCTTTTGGATCGAGTGAGGCATAGGGCCGATGGATGTAAACACTGCCCAGGTTGAAGCCGGAATGGTTCTGGATTCCAGCCCATTCGCGGTCGCTACGTCTTCGCTGCCTTCTGCGGCGATTAAGTAACTTAACGTCTCCTCACCATGTTTCATGTCCAAGCATATACCGAGTATATCGTCGCCTGTCCCCAAGGCATGAATTCGATCCGATGTACCATCCGCATTCAGTTCGTTCCAGAATTTTGGGATTTCTCGAAGATTATCGCCGTTCTTAGTGGTGACTTGAATGGACTTGCCAATGACCGTAAAGGCCGCTTTCTCTACAATTTTGTAATCCATTTCCTGATCTCCCTTCAACGATAGATGGAAGGTGATGCGTGGAAAGGCTTTCAGGTTTACCCCAGGGCTTCTGGCCTCAGAGGGAGAAATACCGTGTACCTTTCGGAACGCTTTAGAAAAAGATTCGGGGGAATCATATCCGTATTTGAACGCTACATCCAGCACCTTGGCGGAAGAAAGACTCAATTCCTGAGCAGCCAAGGTCAATCGACGTTTGCGCACATATTCTGCAACCGTGACGCCGGTTAGCATATGAAACATGCGCTGAAAATGGAAAGGAGACGAGTAGGCTGCCTTTGCAATTTCCTCGATATCGAGTGGCTGCTGCATTCTCTCTTCCATCAGATCCAGTGCGTTCTTGATCCGAAGCAACCATTCCAACCGCATCACCTCCTTGGTTGTAATCATATCATTAGGAGTATCTGTAATCCTGTCTTTGCGTGCTCTTGTTGAACAGGTTCTGTCGCATAGTTTAATGTGGCTTGTACTTGGTTTCAAGACATAATTTCACGCTAAAATTTTGGAGAAACAATGTGCCTGCCCCCTTGTGTTCATAATTAAAATTTGGGACAATGAAAGAGGCGCTTAAATAGCGCAGATTGCTTAAACATGCTATGATGCAATGATGGTTGAGACGAATGGTGCGTGCTTAGTTTTATATAGAGGAAGACGAATTTGAATGTTTTGAAAAGAGGATCGAACATGAAAAAAGAATCCATTTATGGATTAACGCTAGATCAATTGACAGCATGGCTCATCGAGCATGGACATAAGAAATCCCGGGCATTGCAGGTATGGGACGCATTGTACCGGAAGCGGGTTACTGATTTTGCAGCGATGGCAGAGGTTCATGAGGATTGTACTCGCCTGTTGGCAGAGCACTTTTCCATTGAAACACTTGAAGAACACGTGAAGCAACAGTCAGCAGACGGGACGGTCAAGTTCTTGTTCCGGCTTCAGGATGGTAATTTGATTGAGACGGTATTGATGCGGCATAAGTTTGGCTTATCCGTATGTGTGACTACGCAGGTAGGATGTAACATTGGGTGCAGCTTCTGTGCGAGCGGATTGTTGAAGAAGAGCCGTGATCTGTCCAGCGGTGAAATTGTAGAGCAAATTATGAAGGTCCAGCTGTATCTGGATCAGGAACGTCCGGGTGATCAAGTCAGTCATGTCGTGGTGATGGGAATTGGCGAACCGTTTGATAACTTCGTGAACTTGTCCGATTTCATTCGGGTCATTAAGGATCACAAAGGGCTAGCGATTGGGCCGCGGCATATTACCGTTTCCACAAGTGGACTTGCTGATAAAATCATTGAATTTGCAGATTCCGACCTGCATGTCAATCTGGCGATCTCCCTCCACGCTCCGAATAATGAGATTCGTACTCGCATTATGAAGATCAACCGGGCGATTCCGATTGAGAAACTCATGCAGGCGATTGATTATTATTTGGATAAAACGAATCGTCGGATTACGCTGGAGTACATCTTGCTGAAGGATGTTAATGACGGTAAGGAGCATGCGCTCGAACTGGCTGAGCTGGTGGGCCATCGTCGTAATCTGGCCAATGTAAACCTGATTCCGTACAATCCGGTGGATGAGCATAGCCAATACCAGCGGAGTGAGTCGGAGTCGATTACGGGCTTCTATGATGTGCTGAAAAAACAAGGCATTAGCTGTAGTGTTCGGCTGGAGCATGGAGTCGATATTGACGCAGCCTGCGGACAGCTACGCAGCAAGCAAATCCATAAGGATGCCAAGGGTAGCCGCAATGCGGAGCGCGAAGCCATTAGTTAAATACACAAGCGTACTCTCTAACAGGAGTACGCTTTTTTATATCACGAGTCGTAGGGCGAAACGTTGCCCTAAAATGTGAAAATAGTCACGTAATAGTTGCTGCTTTTACGTTATAGTGAGTGGTTAGTGGAGGGGTTATATGGCTAACGTAATTTCGAATGTGGCGCTCGTACCGGGCATCTATGTGATGAAAATAGAGGGAAAGTTTAAAGGGGACATGGGGCAGTTTTACATGCTGCGCAGCGGTACAGGTTACCCACTGCTGCCTAGACCCATCAGCATTTATGATATCGGGGAAGAGAGTATTTCCTTTTTGTACCGGGTTGTTGGAGAGGGGACAAATTTGTTTTCCCAATTACAGCCTGGTCAGGAGATTCAGTTAGAAGGACCTTTCGGAAACGGTTTTCCGCAGGTAGAGGGTAGTTTGGCTTTAATCGGCGGTGGCATGGGTACAGCTCCGTTGCTGTTGGCTGCAAAGTACTACCCGCATGCGCATGTTTATCTGGGGTTTGCACAGCAAGCCTTCGGGGTTGAAGCGTTCGAAGCTGTGGCGGCATCTGTACAGGTCAAGGTAGGGGGAAGCATCGTCGAACAGGTCGATCCGACGCTTTATGCAAATATGTTCTCCTGCGGGCCAACTCCGATGTTGCAAGCACTCGCCATGAAAACGGTGGATACGTCGTCCCGTTTATATATTTCAACTGAAAGACACATGGCCTGTGGTATTGGCGCATGTTTGGGCTGTACGATGCGTACCCGTGGAGGCAATCGGAGGGTATGTAAAGAAGGGCCTGTATTCCCGGTGGAGGAGGTGGAGTTCGATGATCTCCATGGCGTGTAATATTGCGGGTGTACCGTTCAAGAACCCGATCATCATGGCTTCCGGTACGTTTGGATTCGGACGTGAGTATGCGGAATTTTATTCTCCTGAATTATTGGGCGGTATCGTCGGCAAGGGACTAACCCTGCATCCGAAGGCTGGTAATACGGGATCACGAATACATGAGACAGCATCCGGCATGCTCAATAGTGTAGGGCTGGAGAATCCGGGGGTTGCCGCCTTTTTGAAGGATGAACTGGATGACATGACTCACTGGAACACGGCTATTATTGCCAACGTAGGCGGCTCCAATCTGGAGGAATATGTTCAGGCCGTAGCGATGATTACGGAAAACGCGCAAAAACGACGCACGATGAATCGAAGAGGCGTCGATATGCTGGAATTGAACATTTCGTGTCCCAATGTGAAGCAGGGTGGAATGCAATTTGGTATCCAGACGGAGGTAGCGCGGGAGGTTGTGCGTCAGGTGCGCAATGTGACGGCGCTTCCGTTGGTCGTCAAGCTGTCTCCAAACGCAGAGAACATCACGCAGATGGCGGTTATGTGCGAGGAAGAAGGCGCAGACGGAGTTTCGCTGATCAATACATTTTCTGCGATGAAAATAGATATACGCCGGCGTCGCAGTGTCTTCGCCAACACGTATGCTGGTCTTTCCGGCCCGGCAATTAAGCCAATTGCCTTGCGCATGGTTCATCAGGTGGCACAGGCGGTGTCGATTCCGGTGATCGGGATGGGGGGGATTAGCTCGGTAGAGGATATTATTGAATTCACCATGGCAGGGGCCGCTGCCATTCAGGTGGGAACGTACAACTTTGTCCATTTACATGCAGGGGCTGAACTGGTACATGGACTTGAACAATGGATGCAGCGGGAAAAGGTGCAGTCATTGGATGAGATACGGGGAATTTTGTGAATTTGAAACCTTTTAGCATACACTAATTCATATAGAACCGGCTTGTCTTTAAAAGACAAGCCGGTTTTATTTATTTACTGAAATAGCCAAGCTTCAACTAGTGGTTAATATCGCACTTGTTCAAGATGAACGAAATTTGATTTTCCAGTCGATGGATGGCATCCTCGGATGCCTGGTCGTTCGCACCTTGTTCCTGAAGCGCGGCGAGTTCCTGTTTGAGTTGATGAAGATCCTGCCCTGCATTGGCGCAGTTGTAGTTACTTTCGAGATTTTCGATCATCCTATATCCTCCATTCGTTAGGTATACGTCCTTATTATGGAGAGTTGATACTTCCTTATTCAGCATATTGTCTTAATTCAGATAAAGTTTACGTTGTTGTCGCTGGAATGCATAGAGCTTGCGAAATAAGAAGGGAATTGTCAAACGGTGTCGAATAACAAGGGATTATAGGGGAAGAGATAGGCTCTTTTTCCTAATGGAGAGCTTGACAAAGAAGCTGGGTGATGGGGTTGCGGTTAATAGGTAAGTCGAAGCCGAGACGACAATTCAAAGTTTCGCTACAATTCATGATTATTATTTTGGTTGTTTTAGTTATTATTATTTCCTTAATTATATCCTTGCTTCTCATTCGTAATTTCGTAATTAACCAACATTTTGATAATACGAAGGAAAAACTTTCGGGTATTGCCAAGGTGGTCGCTAGTGACAACGATGTTATTCGTAATGTTGAGCAGGGAGTTCCTGTGAAGCAGATCCAAGACTACTCGCTTGGAGTCATGCACAACGTTAATGTGGATTTCGTTGTCATTCTGAACCACGATTTAATGCGGCTATCTCATCCGAATGCAACGATGGTTGGCAAACCGTTCTCTGATTTGAATGATGCCAGAAGAGCGCTATCCGGTCAGGGACATTTTTCTGAGAATATAGGTATTTTGGGCAAAGGTTACCGATATTTTACGCCGATATTTAATCAACAGCATGAGGTCATTGGCATTGTATGTGTAGGGCTGACCATGAGGACCCTAAATCATGATTTGATGCAGGCGCAGTATACCATTTTTGGGGGGCTGATGATGGGACTCTTTAGTGGAGTTTTGGGCGCGATCATTCTGGCTCAGAAAATCAAAACGATTTTATTTGGGCTTGAGCCGCAAGAGATAGCAACACGATTGCGCGAAAAAGAAATTATTGAAAATGAGGTCGCTGAAGGAATTATAGCCATTTCGGCGGACAAGAAAATTATGCTCATGAACAAAGAAGCTCAGGCCAAGTACCAACTGGCGAACCAAGAGATAAAAGCCCCGATTGGCGAGCAGCTAGATACCAACTTTTATAACGTACTCTTCAAGAGAGTGTTTGATGATAAGAAGAAGATCAAGGATCGCTCATTTTATGTGAATGGTATAGAAGTCATTGCGACAGTAACCCCTATATATATTGAAAATGAGTTTTTTGGGGCGGTTGCCACGCTGCGCGACCAATCCGAGATGATCCATCTTAGCAACCAGTTAAGTGGTACAAAATATTATATTAACTCCCTTCGCGGACAGACCCATGAATTTATGAACAAAATGCACGTAATATCCGGGCTGATTGAAATGAGGAAATATGCGGAGGTCAGTCAATATATTCAGCAGCTAAATCACCGGTATCAAGACGAGGTAGGCTTTCTGACTGAGAGAATTAAAGTTCCGGCATTAGCAGGTTTTATTATGGGTAAAATCAACGAAGCACGCGAACAGAATATTTCGGTTCTTCTTGCAGAAAGCTCGAATGTCTCTAATGTGGAGATGCAGGATATCGTTCATGATGTCATACACATCCTGGGTAATTTTTTTGACAACGCCATAGATTCCATCTTACAAAAAAAAGAACCCGGCAAAATTGAGCTGAAATTGAACTATGAGTGTGAGGGAAATGTATTTATTTTGAAAGTGAAAGATAATGGGTTGGGGATTGATTTTGAGATGCAAAAAAGAATATTCGAGCATGGTTTTTCAACCAAGGGAGAAGACAGAGGCTACGGCTTGAATCTGGTTAAAACCATGGTGGAAAATCATCAAGGAATCATTGAGCTTGATAGCCAACCGGGTCTGGGAACAAGTATTTATGTAGAGTTGCCCTGTACATTGGAGGTGACAAATGAATGAAAGTTCTAATTGTTGAGGATGATCCGATGGTTGCTGAGCTCAATCAACAGTTTATCGAGCGCATGGACAATTTGGACGTTGTATGTAAGGCAGATACCGTCAAGAAAGCACAGGACTGTCTTCAAAAATGGTCACCGGATCTGGTATTACTGGACGTTTATTTACCTGGAAAAAGCGGATTAACTTTATTATCACATATGCAGGAGCATCAATATCATGCTTCGGTTATTTTAATTACGGCTGCAAAAGATATTCAGACGGTGAAGGAAGCTGTTTTTTATGGTGTTGCAGACTATTTAATTAAACCCTTTACATTCGAACGCTTTAGACTGGCTGTTGAGAAAATCCAGCGCCTAGCCACGGTGATGGAGGAAGGGAACGGAATTAATCAAGCTGTTATTGACCATTATTTTAATAAAGAAGAGCATGCGGGTGTGGAGAAGAAAAAACCTGTTGAACATCCATCGCATAATCTACCGAAAAACCTGTCTAAAAATTTGTCCAAACTGACCATGACTACGATACTGAAGAGTATTCAAGAGCTGGACGGACCATTCTCGGTTGAAACGTTAGCCAGAGAAGTGGACTTGTCCCGTATCACGGTAAAAAAATATATTCAGTTCCTGGTGGACGATGGCTTCCTGGTTGAATCGATAGAATATCACAAGGTTGGCAGGCCGCTAATGCTCTATCAGTTGAATCCTGATATAAAAGAACCGCCATTTCCATTGTAATCTGGAAATAGCGGTTCTTTTTTTGTTCAACAAGAGTGCCGAGCTTCCTAATTATTTATTTCATAGAGAGAACAGGAAGTGGGACTAGGTTATCTGAAGAATGAGTTGTAACGATATCATGGAAGTTGTCGTAGCTAGTTTCAATCATGTTGGATAACGCCGTAACGGTATTCGAGCCAGCATGAGGCGTTACCAAAACTCTTGGATACAGCTCCACAAGCTTCTGGATCGTGGGGTCCGGGAGCATTTGCCATGGTTCAAATGCTCTAAAGAATAATTCATCTTCCTTAGGGAAGACATCCGTAGCGAAGCCTTCCAGATGGTTACTGAGCAAAGCGTCCAAAATGGCTTGGTTATCTTGTAATTCTCCACGTGATGTATTGATGAGAATAGATCCCTTTTTCATTTTTGCTAAAAAGCTGGCGTTAATCATTTTGTCGTTCTGTCCCGGCAGATAAGGAACATGCACACTAACGACATCACACTCTGCCAGTAATTCATCCAAGGTTGTGAATGGAATGACTTCCTTAGCTGCGTCCGATTGGTACACATCATAGCCGATAACAGAAGCACCTAATCCTTTAAATAATTTGGCTTCTGTCAGACCAATGCGGCCGACCCCAATTATCCCAACTTTACAGTTATGGATCTCTTTGCTGAATGTATGCTCGTCCACAATAAAATTTTTGAACGAGCTTTTGGTAGTCATATAAGCGGTGTGTCGGAACAGCATCATTGCTAAGGTTAAGGAGAGCTCGGCGATGGCATTCGGAGAGTAGGATGGCACGCGTGCCACCTTCATTCCGAATTCGCTGCAGGCATCCAAATCAATGTGGTTGATTCCGACTGTTCTGGTAAAAACATATCGAATGCCGTATTCATTGAATTTTGTGATATTTTCCCGATTGGCAGCACAGTTTCCTCTTAGCAAAACGGCATCGTGATGCTGTGCCAATTCTGCATTGCTAGTGGTTAACAACTCTTCTACCAGCGTTAGTTGAAAGTTATATTTATTGAGATCCTGGAAATAGGGTTTCTCATAAGAACGGACACCATAGCAAATGATTTTTAACATGTTGTTTTCCCCCTGATTTAGAAAATTCCAATTTTATCAATGACATTGAGCGTAACGATCCACACTGGAATCATGACGACAGAAGTAATAGTTGAGAGAAGCGATGCATTGGAGGTCAATATGGCTTCCTTATCAAAACTGATCGCATAGGCTGCGGCTACGGTAGCTGTTGGAGTAGCCATCATGATGACAATAGTAGCTAAAGCGACTGAATCGACTGACAGAATATGAGATACAGTCAACAAAGCCAGCAAGACGATGTTAACAATAGGTACAAGCCAAACCTTAACTATGCTGTAATACCAAGAGGTCTTATCAGTAGCTGCCGACTTGAAGCTGATCTCCCCTAATGTCGAGCCAATCGATAACCAGGCTAACGGAGAAGCTAGTCCAGCAAGGTAGGTCATGGGCTTGAACAGCCAGACAGCGGTTTGATCAATTCTTAGAAAGGCGAACTGCTGAATGGCCCCATCCTCTGTAGCTACACTCATCTGTGGCAAATAACCTTGAAACAACCAAACAAACAAGCCTAGAAACGTGGCGATAACGATTGGATTCAAAAACATGGTTTTGAGATTTTTAAGCTCCATTTTCAAGCCGCTCATTTTGATATAGCCATAGGAGTATAAGAAAATGCGGTACCCTATGTTAAAAATGGAACTGTACATCACTCCGGTAGGACCGTAAATGGCTCCGACAATTGGAATTCCGAAGAAAGTCGTAGAACCGAAAATGGTTAACACCCGCAAAACATCCTGTTTATCCTTGTTGTAGCTCAGAAAGAACGGTTTAGAAATAAAGATGAGAATAATATAAATTAGAACTCCCCATATTAAAACATTCATTCCTTGTTTTAACATTGTAGGATTAATGTCCTGCATGAAAGAATTAAAGGCTAGTGCTGGTAGAGCCACGGTTAGAACAACCTTGGATAACAACTTTCCTACTGCTGCGTTAAAAATCCCCTTCTTACGGCAAAAGAAACCAAGAAGGATAATAAAAACGGTGGAAGCGATAGAACTGACAATTTTGTTATCTGTTAAGGTCGCTGTAATCATTTCTAGTAAAGACATAGATAAAACCCTCTCTTGTACCTTTTTTCACATAAATGACGATGCAGAATGTGACGATGCAATTCCCTGATCTTTTGGCCAAAGTGTTGGTTTGCACTTTTATAGTAAAATGACTTTGTGAAAAAAAGAACAATATCTAATTAATTTAACTTATGAAACTAATTTAAAAAATTTATACGTTACATCAGATGGCAAATGAAACGAGAGGGGACGTCTTCACGGAATGATTATTTCTTGGCTTTGTGAGTGCTCATCAACATTCGTGCTATAATGTAAATCATTAAAACCCACTTGATTAGTGGGTTTAGTAGAAAAGACGAGCAGGAGGGGCCGCATGAATCCGATACAACATATACTGGACGAATTTCAGCTGATCGTGCTGGACGGCGCAATGGCGACCGAGCTGGAGCGTCATGGACATGATCTGAACGATAGCTTATGGTCAGCTAAAATCCTTCATGAGCATCCGGAGTCGATCAAGCGTGTGCATAGAGATTATTTTGAGGCTGGGGCAGACTGTGCGATTACTGCGAGCTATCAGGCTACCGTTGAAGGCTATGTTAAACGAGGCCTAAGCGAAAATGAGGCGCTGGAGTTGATTCAATCATCGGTGCGGATTGCTGTGCAGGCACGCGATGAGTTTTGGGCTGACGTGATGGCTACTGCAAGTCAGCGACATCGTCCCAAGCCGCTAGTCGCGGCCTCTGTAGGCGCTTACGGGGCGTTTTTGGCAGATGGATCAGAGTATCGCGGCGATTACAAGCTGAGCGAGGAACAGCTAGTAGAGTTCCACAGGCCGCGTATGAAAGCTCTGATTGAGGCAGGTGCAGATATTTTAGCTTGTGAAACGATACCCTGTCTGGTTGAAGCCAAGGCCATCGCCCGATTGCTGAAGGAATTCCCTGGCACGTATGCCTGGATCAGCTTTAGCGCAAAGGATGGGCAGCATATAAGCAATGGTGAGTCTGCCGCTGCATGTGCTGAGTGGCTGAATGGGCATGAGCAAGTGGCTGCTGTAGGAATCAATTGCACTTTGCCGAAATTCGTTCCATCGCTTATTCACGAAATACGCAGCCACACGGATAAGCCTGTGGTGGTATATCCCAATCTGGGGGAGGAATATGACCCGGTCACCAAGACATGGCACGGCAGCACTTGTACAGAGACATTCGGACAAAGTGCCCGCCAATGGTATGAAGCGGGAGCTCGTCTGATTGGCGGTTGTTGCCGGACTCAGCCGCAGGATATTAAAGAAATAGCATCATGGTCGAGAGATGAATAAACGGAGATAAACGATGGTCCGAAAAAAACAAGCAGGCTGAACCAAGTTGTGCTCCAGTAATGGAGGGGCTTGGTTCAGCCTGCTTTGTTTACTACCTTCGCCGATCCGGTCAGCTTTCTGCCAAACGTTCCAGCAGCGCGTCTCCATTGCGGCTCACCCGAATATGGGCAAAATGTGCGTTCTGTTCTACAGTACGTCCGGTTCCCTCAGGAATGAAATAATTCTCAATACCGTACAGAATACGGGAACCATACCATTGTCCATTTAGAATGACCTCATGGCTGGCAAGTTTTTCACCATCTTGATATAGGCGATCCGCGGCGTATACTCCTTGGCTATCTGGTGTGAGAACGACTTTGACCTTGCCTCGGCTCCATTCCTCCTCCTGAAGAAGGGTCTTGGAAAGCGGGGTAGATATGTCGTAATTCAGTGCCACATAATCGCCTTGCAGCAGGGAGCGCGGGTCTATAGGAGCCAGTTTGAGCTTAATGGAAGCCCCTGTGGCGAGCAGGGTTTCACTTCTCGCCGTCTGATAGCCGATGATCCCCAGCTGTAGCACGATGACAATAGCGATGAGTAACGGGCTTAAGCGCATAAAGCTAAAGCTGCGGTGATCGGCATCGAATGCTGCTTTGCCGCTATGGGCCATTCGCCGATCCGCCCACCAGGTAATTCCGAGCGCAATGATGCCCAGTAGCGCCAGCGTAAAAGATTTATACAGTAGCGTCCACAATAAATCATAGTATTTGAAGCCGATAAAAATAAACCAGAAGACAACGCTCGTGATGGCCTCCGATTTTTGTTTCAGACGGGCAAAGGCAAAGACCATCCCGGTAACGATAACAAAATAAAAAATGTTAATGAACATATAAGAGTGTGGAACGACATCCTCGAAAAACGTCGCCCAAAACAGGAACAGCAAGCTGAAAAATAATGAGCTATTCCGTAGATGTTCTTTTAACTCCGTCTTGGATATAAAGTAACTTACCCCATATAACACGGCATTGACGATGAAAAGAGAGAAGATGATGAACTTATAGGTCCAGTTCCAACCATCCCACTCCTGATACTGCTGAAATAAAATGGTCGCCAGATTCAGGTTTACAAAGGTGTAGGCAAAAAACAACTGCCTTTTCCCCTTGGAGCGAAACCATCCAGCGATGGAAACGATCAGAAATAATACCGAAAGCAGCGACTGATCTGACCATAGAATGGCCGCCAAGCCTGTAATATAGCTGATGGTCAGCAGTGTATAACGTATTACCGAATCCAGCTTGGATTCCGGTATGACAATCATCAAAATCATAAGCAGCAACGACACAACCAACAGTACATATTCGGTGTGGTTTACATTCGTGCTAATCATAATCAATCCGATGAGAGATATACTGCCGATCAGCACTCCAACCACTTTGATCACACGGGATACGGTTTTGCTAATCCATTCACTGCCATGTTCCTCTTGGACGATCGTCTCAGTCTTTGATGTACTAGTGTCCGTTGTCCCTGAATCTGGCAGTGTTTTCCCCAAACGATTCAAATAGCGGAAAAACCACACGTTACCCGTCAGCAGCAACGCCACAAAAATCAAACCAAAAACAAAAAACAGAGATGAGGAGTACGCCTCAGCCAGCTCTATAAATTTAAAGACAGCAAACGCCGAAAGTGCCAATGCATTCAAGGTCAGTAGCGTTTTATTCAGCCGCACCTTGATAAATATATAAAATCCTAAAGCAATCACAGCAATATGCGGTACATTCATGATCAGGCCATACTCATCAAATGCAAAAGAATTGGTCATCGCTAACATGGCTATATGGAAAACCGTAAAGCTCATATATTGTAGTGGAGCAGAATGTATACGATGGAGGAACGTCAATAAAAATAGCAGCAGATTGACTATTGCGAACATTCCGGCAATGGACAACGATTCCAGCTCGCTATAAGGCACACTTTGCATCGTAGGGTAAAAATAAAGCCACAAACCAAGATGAATTAGTACATAAGACAGCATATAAAAAGGATTGTAGCGAGTAATCCAGCTAAGCAGTAGAGCCGGCACCGACCAAATGAAAAACAATCCGTAGCTGTCCGCATGGGAATTGTAAATTTGACCGAGCAATGCCACGGAAACGCCAAAGGCTATACAGCCAGCCACCAAAAACATATTAGACAGAAAAGCTTGTTGACCGGGAACAGCACGTATCCGTGCAAATACAAAAGACAAGCCATAGAACAGAACAATAAGCGCAGCAGCAAGTACAATCTTGAATGTCCGATCCAGTCCGCCCCAATTGGAGGCGAAAAAATAAATAATTGCGGCCAGTATCAGTGAGATGCCCAGCAGATAGCCCGTACGTATCGCATTGAATCGCAGCATGGATTTCACGTACCTTTCCTGTTGGTTTGATGCCTATTATAGCGTTGATAGGGCTCAGAACCAAGTGGGAATTAGGATCAGGTCATAAAAAGAGAGACACCGTATACGGCGGCTCTCTTTAACGTTACTGGATTCCGACTAAGCGTTGACGGTACGAATCTCTTGCCGGGACTGATGTCGGAAGCGATACTCACGCGGTGGAATCCCTGCTGTTTTCTTAAATGCCTTGGAAAAGGTGGACATATCGGTATAGCCGATGGACTGGGCTATGATCGACAAATTGTAAGTCGTCTGCTCCAGTAATCTTTTGGCTTCGTTAATCTTGAGGTTTTGCAAATACTTGGCGGGAGAGATGAGGAAGGTGGAATGGAATTTACGTGAAAAGTGCGCACGATCCACACCTACATGCTCGGCAATTTGTTCAATCGTAACACGGTCACAATAATGCATTTCAATGTAATCTTTCCCCTGCTGGAGCCAATAATCAGAGCATACAAAGTTGCGCAGCACGTCAGATGTGTTGCGGGATAACTCCTCGAAGATCTGGTGCAGTGTAATCAAGCGGGCCAGATCGCTGCCCTGTCTGCTGTTGTCGTGTACGATGGAAAACAGGTTGGAGATAAGTCCGAGGATTTCCTCGCTCACTGCGTTAGCCATAAATGGCGTAGAGGGATTAATTCCGATCCGCTCCAGCAATGCGAGGGACTTGGGTCCCTCGAAGGCAATCCATACCTTTTGCAACGGGTGCTCCTGATCGGTGTAATATTCATGGGCAAGATGCGGAAAAAAACAGAATAAATCAGACTTTTGGACGCGGTACTTTTGTTGCTTATAAATAAACTCAGCCTGACCTTCAAGTACAAAAATCAAATAAAAATAAGGAACAGCCTTGGGACCGACATGGCAGCTTGTTTTCGAAATATCCATACCTAGTCTGACAGGCCAAACGGCGCTGGATTTTTCCAGTTCGGTGGCTGTGAAATAATGGTCTTCCACGATGTCGAAGTGATCTTCATTTTTTGCTCTTTTCATAACTTGTCACCTCTCCTTTGGTGGAGATAAGGGAATTTTGATTTTATTGTATATAAAGGAAAGTATAATTACAAGTTAATTCATTGGAATTAAGGGTTATATCATTGAAACTAGGTAGGCCAAAGGCTCCATGGCCGGTTTGAGACGATCCATGGAGCCTTTTAAGTTCTATATTATGAGATGAAGATTAGCCTATATTTATATGTTCAGGATTCCTTCTTTTGGAGTAACGTTGAAGGCTTTGGCCAGATCGGCCAATTCCTGATCTGTAATCTGTTGCTGAATATTATGGTGAGCAATGAGCATGTAAATTTGCGCCGCTTTTTCAATCGTTTCAATCAGGCCAAATGCTTCATCAATGGAGCTGCCCGTTCCGAAAATGCCATGATGAGGCCATAATACAGCGTGATGATCCTTCATTTTTTTAGCCGTTTCGCGGCCGATTTCGCTGGAACCTGGTACCATCCAAGGGATTACACCGATACCGTCTGGGAAGACGACAATACATTCAGTACACATTTCCCACAGCGTTTTGGTGAATTGGTTTTCGTCCAGACTATGAATGAAGGTCATGGCAATAACATGGGTGGCATGATTATGAATCACAACACGATGGTTAGGATCGACCTTCAAGCGCTCAATGTGGCTCATAAAATGGGAAGGCAACTCACTGGTAGGCACTGCGCCATGTTTGAGGCCCCACAAGACTTCCAATTGCTCGCCATCCTGGGAGACACGAAGGACTCCTAAGTTAGCTTCTGGATCTGCAATTACGTTTTTAAAATATTTCCCTGATCCGGTGACGATAAAATATTTACCAGCCAGTTCATTCACTGGGAAAGCAGGTTTAATCGTCCGAATGACCTGATGAATATCTATATATTTTGCAACCTCAGCTTCATCCAGAATATAGCTTACATTACCTCCATTGCGTTCATCCCAGCCGAATTTCCACATGTTTTGTGTAATTTCCGCCATCTCGCGAACAAATGGGATATCCAGTCCCGATTTTCGTTCTTTTTGATTCTCCAGTACAGTAGTCATGGATAATCTCTCCCTTTTGGATGATATGAATATAAGCATTATCAGTACAGTAGTTAACGTTTCAGCAGTACCTGTTGTTCATAATTTTTAACTTCAGCCAGCCATTCCTCACGAACAGGAACGCCGTTTTGAGCGCAATAGTAATCCCATATGGCACCAAACGGATACGATTTAAACTCTTCGACCAGAGCAAGACGAGTGGTGAAGTCCCGTTCCTCTTCCGCCTGCTTTAATGCTTCAATCGGTTCGAGCATAGCGCGAAGCAGCGCTTTGATCGTGTTGCGTGTTCCGATGACCCATGCTGCTACATGATTGATACTTCCATCAAAGAAATCAAGACCGATATGGGTTCGGGAAAGCAATTCACCGCGAACCAGCTCACGGGCAATGTCCAGCAATTCGTCGTCCATCGTCACAACATGATCACTGTCCCAACGAACCGGTCTGCTGACATGGAGCAATAATTGATCGGTGAACATCAGCACAGAGGACAGTTTGTTCGAAATGACTTCGGTTGGATGGAAGTGACCGGAGTCGAGACAGATGGATTTGCCGCGTGTCAGGGCGTAGCCCATATAAAATTCATGGGAGCCCACGACATAGCTTTCCGAGCCGATGCCAAACAGCTTGCTTTCAACCGCATCGATGTTGTATTCCTCGCTGATTTTCTCGCTGAAAATTTCGTCCAGCGCATCACGCAGCCGTTCTCTTGGAGCCAACCGATCAACCGGAGTATCTTTATAGCCATCCGGCATCCAGTGGTTTGTGACACAGGGCTGACCGAGTTCTTTTCCAAAATGCTCTGCAATCCTGCGTGATTTTTTGCAGTGTGTGATCCAGAAATCACGAATTTTCGAATCCTTATGGCTCAGTGTGAAGCCGTCTTCCGCTTTGGGATGGGAGAACAGTGTTGGATTAAAATCAAGCCCAAGCCCTTGCTGCTTAGCCCAGTCTACCCAGTTCTGAAAATGGCGTGGCTCCAGTTGATCCAGATCCACTTGTTCTGTGGTGTCCGCATAGATTGCGTGCAAATTGACCTTGTGTTTACCCGGAATGAGTGATAGAGCTTTTTCTAAATCCTGACGCAACTCATGCGGCGTGCCTGCTCTGCCCGGGTAGCTGCCCGTTACGGCAATCCCCCCGCTAAGCTGTTTGTCTTTGAACAGAAATCCCTGAACATCATCTCCCTGCCAGCAGTGCAGTGATATTTTGATTTGTGAAAGCTTCTGTAAAATATCGTCAACTTGAATACCGTGGCGGGCATACAGCTTTTTCGCTTCGTTATAACTGGCTTCAATAGCTTCGTTCATGGCTTTACTCCTTTATTGAGATATGTGATTAGAGGATGTTGCTTGTATCTTAAGGTGCTCCCAGCGATCCAAAAGTTCTTGCATGCCTTCCACCGATTGTGGCTCATATAGCCGAGTCGGAAAGGAGCGGGCGATGGTTCGGCCAGCAGCTTTGAGATCCTCAAGAACACCAGAGCTAATTAATTGCACGACAATATTGCCGATGGCCGTAGATTCGGAAGGACCTGCCTGAACCTCAATTCCCAAGAGATCGGCGGTTAGCTGACATAGTAATTCGTTGTTAGCGCCTCCGCCGACAATGTGCAATCTGGTAATTGTTTCGTCTGTTAAACATTGCAGTTCGTGTAAGGCATCGCGGTAGCTTAAGGCCAGACTGTCAAAAATACAGCGGGCGAGTGAACCCGGCGTCCTGGGGATGGGCTGGCCTGTTTCTTCACAGAATCGCTGGATTTCAACGGTCATACAATCCGGGTTTAAAAAGGATGACTGGTTACAGAGGACGAGACTGACAAACGGTGCCTCTGCTGAAGCCAGTTCGGCCAATTCGGCAAAGCTATGTGCGGAACCGCCCTCTCTCCTAACCTCCTGAATCATCCATAATCCCATAATATTTTTCAGAAAACGGTACGTACCGTAAGCGCCCCACTCATTCGTGTAGTTCGCTTGCATGGCCGCCTTGGTATTCAAGGCTTCGGATCGTTCCATTCCCAGTAGTGACCACGTTCCGCTGCTAATATAAGCCCAAGGTTCTTCCCGCTCTGACGGAACACCTGCAACAGCCGATGCAGTATCGTGAGTCGGCGCAAGAATGATCTGACAGTCTGGAAGATCGTATTTTTGAACAAGCTCCGGCAAGAGAGAACCCAGAACCCGTCCAGGTTCGGCAAGCTCTGAAAACTGATTGCGTCGCAGTTGGAGCAGGGAGAGCAGGTCTTCATCAAACTCTCGGGAGTTCACGTTGAGAAGCTGCATCGTGGACGCATTCGTCATTTCATTGATCATGATGCCTGTCAGGCGATAGTACAGATAATCGGGGACCATCAATATTTTATCCGCCTGGGCAAGCTGTTCCCGATCATGGACGAACAGTTGATACAGGGTATTAAAGTTTAATTCCTGAATGCCTGTTTTCTCATACACAGCCTCTCGACTGATGAGCTGATGCAGCCTGTCGGGTGCATGGAGGGTACGTGCATCCCGGTAAGCGTATACCTCATGAATGCGGTTACCTTTCTGATCAAGCAGCACGTAATCTACAGCCCATGTATCAATGCCGAGCGTACAGGAATGAATCCCTTTTTGTTTAGCTTTTTGCAAGCCCTGAATAATCTCATTTAATAGTTCGTCGATATTCCAGTAATCGTGTCCGTTTTTTTCGGTAAAGGAGTTGTTGAAACGGTGAAGCTCTTGCAAGTGTAGCTGGTCACCTTGCAGAGTTGCACTTACGAGCCTTCCGCTTGAAGCTCCAATATCAACAGCAAGATAATTATTCATATCCAATCTCCTTGCATGGATAAAATACGGGCAGCCTGAAAGTCTGCCTTTTGTTTTCTTAACTAACTCCATACTACTTCCGTTTTTCTTTGTAGTCAACAGAAACGGAAGTGAGATTTGTGGTTCTATTTTTGTTTTCTAAAATTATAATTAAAATTAAGTGTTGTTTTGTATGCATTTTTGTTTTTTTATCTGGTTTCTACAATCAGGATAATGCAAAGTCCTCACAATATATATACCTTGAACAAAGTTCGATTTGATTTTACGATATTCCAATTGTGGAAGGTTCTCCAAATGCCGCTGTCTGTATGAAAAATAGTCTTGAAACCGCCCGCCAGAGGGTGTAGTATACAAGATATCAATTTCATATGACTCGTATAATATTGGGGATATGGCCCAAAAGTTTCTACCGGATGACCACTGTAATCGTCCGACTATGAGTGATAGCGCATCGGCTTTGGATGAATGCGGGCATTTATTTGTGCGCCAATCCGTCAGGGATGACAACCCCAAGGACAGGCTTCACTTGAGAAACAACTCAAGGGAGCCTGTCCTTTTTTGGTTTTGGCAGGTTTTATACTATTTTAAAGTACAGAAGGAGCGATACTCGCATAATGAAAGCTTTGGAGGAACGTATTCGTCAAGAAGGACAAATTTTATCTGACACCGTATTAAAGGTAGATTCATTTTTGAATCATCAGGTAGATACAGCATTAGCTTTGGAGATTGGTAAGGAGTTTGCACGCCTTTTCGGCAGTGCTCCGATCACCAAGGTGCTTACAATTGAAGCTAGTGGTATTCAATTTGCTATGGCTACTGCTATTGCCTTGGGGGTCCCGTTCATTTATGCGAAGAAAAAGAAGGCAATCACGCTGAATGAGCAGGTATACTTCGCAGAGGTTCATTCGTTCACTCGGCAGGAAACCTATCAGGTGAGCATTTCTCAAAAATATCTCGATGCCAGCGACCATGTGCTGATCGTAGATGATTTTCTGGCTACTGGCGCAGCTTTGGTTGGACTTACGGATATTGTGAAGGAAGCAGGAGCGGAGCTGGCCGGGGTTGGCTGTGTAATTGAGAAGAGCTTCCAGGAAGGCCGTGGACTGTTGGAGCAAAGAGGCGTTGCCGTCCGTTCTCTTGCGCGTATCGCTTCCATGGCACCAGGCGAGGTTCATTTTATAGAGGAAGCTGGCGCGGTGATTCCTCCCGTTAAGGAGAATGTGGGATGTTAAGTAAACAAAAGTTATTCGCGCTGGGTTTCCAGCATGTCATGGCCATGTACGCCGGAGCAATTGCTGTACCTCTAATTGTAGGGGGAGCATTGCACCTGACACCAGCCCAGATGGCTTATTTGGTGGCTGCCGATTTGTTCACTTGCGGGATTGCTACGTTATTACAGATTATGGGAACACGCTTTTTCGGTAGTAGACTGCCTGTCATTTTAGGCTGTACGTTTACGGCAGTAGGGCCCATTATCGCAATTGCTTCGACCTCAAATTTAGCGACAGCGTACGGTGCCATCATTTTGTCCGGTATATTTGTGGTATTAGCGGCACCGTTGTATGGCAAGTTGCTACGCTTTTTCCCGACGGTCGTTACGGGTTCGGTCGTTACGATTATCGGTCTATCTCTTATTCCGGTGGCGATGAACAATGTAGCAGGGGGTCAGGGTAGTTCGGATTTTGGACAGCCGCGCAATTTGCTGCTGGCGTTAGTTACACTACTGGTTATTCTGCTTGTGAATCGGTTGGCAAAAGGCTTTTTGCGCTCGATTTCCGTGCTTATTGGTCTGTTCGCGGGTACGGTGGTTGCTTATGGAATGGGAATGGTGCATTTTGCACCCGTGGCGGAGGCCTCATGGGTGAGTATTGCGCAGCCGTTTTATTTTGGTAAGCCAGAGTTTAGCATGATGGCAGTTTGTACGATGATTATCGTCAATATTGTCAGTATGGTTGAGTCTACAGGCGTTTATCTGGCAGTAGGCAAAGCGATTGATCAGAAGGTGGAACAGAAGCAGATCGTCAATGGTCTGCGTTCCGAAGGACTTGCGATTATGCTTGGGGGTATTTTTAATGCGTTTCCTTATACAGCATTCTCGCAAAATGTGGGTCTGATCTCACTCACACGCGTCAAATCGCGGAACGTTATTTTTGCTGCGGGCGGGATCATGGTTGTTCTCGGTTTGTTGCCTAAGCTGGCTGCCTTAACGACAGTAATTCCTAACGCTGTGCTGGGCGGGGCGATGATCGTCATGTTCGGCTCGGTTGCTGCATCAGGCATGTCTATTTTGTCAGAAGTGGATCTGCGGAAGGAAAGCAATCTGCTGATCGCAGCATGCAGTATTGCCGTGGGCCTAGGCTCTGCCGTTCTGCCACAAATGTTCGACCAGCTGCCGAGCTTTGCCAAAATGCTGTTGCAAAATGGTATCGTTTCGGGTTCGATTACAGCGATTGTCTTGAACATTGTTTTGACGAGAAAACAAGGGGAATCGGTCAAAAGCGTGACGGTTTCAGAGGTTCCACAGAAGGTTTGATGATTAGGAATAAATAAAGATAGCCGGAGAGAGAACGTATGCCTCTTTTCCGGCTTTTTGGCATGGAGTTATCCAGAACTGGTTATTTATTAAGCAGCATGAAGCTATTGATGAAACCCTCTTCCTGTATAAAGATCGGGGTTTGAATTTTCGAAGTAAAGTCATAATAGTACACGCCGCGTCCTTCCTCCTGATTTTTCTGAGAGGCGCTGCCTAAATAGTAGATACCCTTGCCGTCTGGGGACATATAGATAAAGCTGCGGGATGAAATGGGTAGCTCTAATTTGGTGCGTTTTCCAGTCACAATATCGACAAGGCTATACTCGGGGTTGCTGTGATTAATGAAACGGGCAGTGACTAGGAGCAACTGATCATTACTGCTGGACAATGATAAGATTTGTTCGTTCTTTAGTGTAATGACAGACCGCTCTTGTTTAGTGGCGTTGTTGATTTCTGTAACCTTGTAGTCCGGAGGGAGCATAGTGGACTGTTTCTTGGTTGCGATGTCTCTTTGTTTATCTCGTCCATTTTCGGAAAATTGGGAAATGTACGTTGCGCTTTTGCTAGAGTTGTAAGATACAGACCAAGTATTCATATCCTGATTTTCATCATGTAAGAACTGCATTGTATGAGTCGATTTATTGTAGAAAATCGTTTTAAGTGTACGTTCTCCTTTTTTGACCGCAGCTAGAACAAGTGGACCTTCTGGAGTAGTTGGCACTATACGATTAATGGCAAATAAATTATCGGATAATTGTTCAGTTTTTTTTGAATTTAAGTCGTACGAAAATAGTTGGTCTCCCTTATCATCCACATCGGCAGAGTAATAAATTTTGTGATCAGGTAAGGACACCACGGAAAGTGGGTATTGAGAGGTATAAGGAACATCGGCCAGTTTGGTCATTTTTTTACTGCTTAAGTCATACGTCATGACCCGCATAACCATACCTTTATCTGTATTTTTCCCATTCACATATTCTGTATAGGTCATGGATAGATATTGGCCCTGTCCGGCTAGAGCTGTCTTTTCCCCTGATTGGACTTGTTTGGATGGGACTGGTTCTGCTGATGGAGTAGAGGATGGAGAGCAGGATGATAACAGAGCTGGAACGAGCAAGGAAAGTATAATGAATCCATAACTTCTTTCTTTCAAAAGGAACATCCTTTCTAAGATGTGGATTTGATAATGATAAATTAAAAAAAGGGCAAAAGGGACAGAACATAGGCCCTATCCCTTTTTTGAGGATAAAGAGGTATTAGAATGTGTAGAAATATCTTCCTGAAAATGAAAGAGAAGAACTCCATGTCAACCCTAAATCCTGCACACCTGTTTTCCAAATATCAATGACTGCATCTGGAAGACTTCCATTATCAGCTTTAACAAAGCTAGTAGAAATATTGTTATCTATATTTCTTACTGCAATGCTTGTTCCAAACTCAGGATTATCAATAGCCCCTTTTGTTGCACAGTCGCCTCTTTTTAGTGAATTGGAATTTTCACCAGTTGAGTCCGTAAAATTTGTCCCTCTACCTGTGCCTTGAACCTTGCCGCTCGAAGTTCCGGTAATGACAATTTCATTATTATGTGCTCCGTATGTATAAGTCCCAGGTGCTTTGCGTGTTCCGCGTGGTTCCCCAAATGAATACTAGGAGCTTGATAATCTACTAGAAGAATTTGCTAGAGTGGTAGGAAGGGGCATGGTATAATCTAAATTATGGATTTTGAATAGTGGTGGATGTTTTCGGACCACGGTGCAGCTTCCCGAAAGGGGGTGAAGCCGATGGTCAACCTTGTGTCGTGCTACGATGTGTTGCGTTGGATGGTTACGTTACTAAGCCTGGTGTTTAGTATTCGTAAACTTTATCGCTGGCTACGTCGAAAATTTCGGAACAAGCGAAAACCCACCGCGTAATTAGGTTGGCCCCTAACGGTGGGTTTCGTTTGCATTAACCATTAGTTATGCAGCGCGCCGTGGGTGATCCACAGCCTTTCAAGTCCTAAGAGTCTTTGCCGTTGGCGCGGCGAAGACTCTTTTTAGTATACGGACACGAAGGTTATCTCTATACCTAATTTTAACACTTCAATTGCGTGCACGCAATTGAAGGTTATGTCTTGTTTCTACCTTATCGTTCAAATTTGAATTATTGTGCAGCATTTATTGACAAGCCTGTGACAACAAAATAAGATCGTAATGGAAAGAAATAAAGGAAGAAAACAGGTGTGAGCCGGACGACTCTATGTACGGGGTTTTGTTGAGACCATGTGGATAGTTGTTGAGCGTGTTCACTTAAAAGGGAAGTTCGGTTGATTCCGACACGGGCCCGCCACTGTATACAGGCATCAGCAGGATACTGCTGGAGCTTTCAGAACAGCCACTGGAACTGTGAAGAACCGGGAAGGCCTGAAAGATACGCCTGGAGTCAGGAGACCTGCCTGTTTTGACATCACTGTCAGACCCACGGGATGCTGGGGAGGTGGTTAGGCGTGCTGCATACGGAATGTCTGAAACCGATCTGATCCCTTCTATGTTTTTGGAGTTGGCTTCGAGGTGTGTTTTGACATTTTATAATGAAAGCATTTCTGACTGCTGATCAAGTGGTCCGGAATGCTTTTTTCGCGTTTTGCGTTAGGTTTATATGATTTTACAAGATAGAGGGGGATTCATCGAATGATTAGCAATCGTAGCAGGCGCTCATGGTTGATATGTACAGGGGTGATGCTGTTACTGGCAGTTATGGCTCTTTCGGGATGTACTAGCAATAAGACGTCGAATAGCTCCGGCAAAGATGAGAACGCGTCAGCACAACAAACAGCGACAGGTAAAAAGCTGGTAATGGCGTATACATGGAAACCGTCAGGTGTTGACCCGCACGGAGATAATAGCTGGGATGTGATGCGATCCGGTGCAGGTGAGACACTGGTACGTTTGAATGAAAAGCTGGAGCCTGTGGCTTGGCTGGCAAAGGAGTGGAAGCAGGATAGTCCTACAGTTTGGACGTTCAGCTTGCAGGATAAAGTCACTTTTCATGATGGAAAGAGTATGGATGCAGCAAGTGTAAAAGCATCTTTGCTACGCTCTATCGAGAAAAGCCATCTGGCGAAGGATTTACTGAATGTGAAGTCCATTGATGTAAGCGGCCCGCTGGCCTTAAAGATCACGACAAACCAGCCGAATGCGGCGTTGGTGTCCAATCTAGCTGATCCATCGACGATTGTACTGGATGTGGCATCGATGAAAGATGAGCAGAGTTACCCAGCGATGACAGGCGCCTTTAAAATTAAAGCGTTCAACAAGGACCAATCCTTGATCGTAGAGCGTTATGACGGATATTGGGGCGAGAAGGCACGATTGGCTGAAGCGACGATGAAGTTCATTACGGACGGGAATTCGCGCCTGATGGCGCTGCAATCCGGCGAGGTGGACGTAGCGACGGATATTCCGGTTGATAACGCAGAGGTACTGAAAAAGAACGACAAGCTACAAGTGCTGTCGGCTCCCTCCTTGCGCACCCATATGCTCGTGTACAATATGGAATCCCCAGTATTCAAGGATGCGGCGAACCGTAAGGTGGTAGACAGCCTGATTCCACGCACATCGATTGTGAGCGCCGTCATGAGGGGCTTCGGTACGGAAGCAAGCAGTCCGTTCCCGAGCATTCTTCCCTTCGGTAAAGTTGAGCGTAAAGCGCTGGACGGAACGGCGGATCAGCTGTTAACGAAGGATGGCTGGCAGAAGGATGCCCAAGGGACATGGACTAAGCAAGGCAAGCCGTTCGAGGTTACGCTGCTGACTTTTCCTCAGCGTCCGGAGCTCTCTGTTATGGCTGAGGTCATCCAAAGCCAATTGCTGAAAGAGGGAATCCAGGTCAAGATTCGCAAGGTGGAAAATATCGACGAGGCGTTGACCAAAAACGATTGGGATTTTGCTATGTACAGTATGCTTACTGCTCATACAGGAGAGCCACAATATTTTATGGACATGTTTTATTCTTCGAAAAGTGAAGCCAATGTAAGCCGTTATAGTTCCAAACCGCTGGAGAGTATTCTTAACAGCTTGAAGCTGGCGAAGGATACAGCGCAGCGTAATGCTGTGACACTACAAGCGCTGGATATCATCAATACGAATTTGCCACAGTCGTTCATTGTGCATCCTGACAATGTGTTCGGTGTGAAAAAAGGGGTAGAGGGTTTTACACCCCATCCGATCGAGTATTACTACATTACAGCGCAATCCGATATTGCGGAATAACGAGCGGCGTATCCTATGATTCGTTTTATACTGGAACGTGTGGCGCAGCTGCTCATCATTGTATTCGTTGTATCCACGCTGACTTTTGTATTGATGCGGCTGGCTCCTGGAGACCCTGCTACCATTTTGCTCACCGCGCATAATGTTCCTGCCTCTGAGGAGGCGTTGACGACGCTACGGCAGGAACTGGGCTTAAACGAACCGCTTCATATTCAATATGTGAACTGGCTGCGGGATGTGTTCACAGGGCATTGGGGCACCTCGTATGTATCCAAGGAATCCGTGCTAGCCGAACTGTGGAACAGACTGCCTGCTACTGTGGAGCTAGCTGCTGCGGGCTTTGCCGTCATGACGGTGCTTACGCTGGGGCTGGGGCTGGCTGCCTCGCTAAAAATCAGCGGCCCACTGGATCGTCTGGGCAGGCTGTTCGCCCTGCTGGGATCGTCGATCCCCTCTTTTTGGCTTGGGTTTCTGTTGATCTATCTATTCTCCGTTCGCTTGGGCTGGCTCCCATCCATGGGAAGGGAGGACTGGACACATCTAGTGCTCCCAGCGCTGACTCTTGGTGCAGGTTTGGGAGCGGTACAAGCACGTGTACTGCGTGCTCAAATGCTGGAGCTGGGTGACCGGAATTTTGTGAAAGCAGCGAAGGCTCGAGGCTTTTCCCGTATGCATATCCTGTTTTTTGAGATATTTAAGCATGCGGTTCTGCCTATAATTACACTGCTAGGTACCAATCTATCATTTATGCTGGCAGGTAATGTCATCGTAGAGACCATTTTTTCATGGCCGGGGTTGGGCAAGTATTTTATAGATGCGATTACACAGCGAGATTATCCGGTGATTCAGGGGTATGTTATTTTCGCCGTATTTTTAATTGTAGGAGTTCAGTGTTTGGTGGATGTGGTCCAGACGGCGATAGATCCGAGGCTGCGTTTGCGTTAAGGGGGAAGCTGAAAATGAAAAAGATACGGCTTTCCTTTCAAGGGAGCTTGCTGGCAGGAGGCGTACTATTTGGTCTGATCGTGCTGCTTGGGTTATTAGCTCCATGGGTCGCTCCTCATGATCCGCTTCAAGTGGATCTTTTGAACCGTCTGGCACCACCCAGTCGGAAATATCCTTTCGGTACGGATCATCTGGGTCGGGATGTGCTGTCACGGCTAATTTACGGGATTCGGACGAGCGTGCTAATCGCATGTGCAATTACTGTAGCTACGTTGTGCTTCAGTCTGCCTATAGGGTTGCTCATTGGTTATGTGCGCGGACGCGTGGATCAGCTGGTTATGCGTGGAATCGACGGCGTACTGGCTTTTCCTGATATTATTTTAACGGTGGCAATTGTGGGCATTTTGGGCCCGGGTTTTGTTAACATGACCCTTGCGATTATTGCGGTACGGTGGGCGGGCTATGTCCGGTATATCCGTAGTCTGGTTCAAAAAGCCTGTCAGGAGGACTACGTTCGATATGCCCGTTTATCCGGCAATTCACACGTACGTATACTGGGACGTTATGTATTGCCACAAGCGTTGCCACAGTTGTTGGTTTATGCGGTATGGGATATCGGACGCGTGGTGCTGATGATCGCTGGGCTGTCCTTTCTTGGACTGGGTGTACAGCCGCCCAAGCCAGAGTGGGGCGTGATGCTGCATGATGCAACCTCGTATTTTCAGGTGGCTCCGCATGTCATGATTTTCCCGGGCTTGGCGATTATGCTGTTCGTACTTGCCTGCCAGCTTTTGGGCGACCGCTTTTCGGAAAAGGGGGCGGCCAAATAGTGGAGGATCAAACAGCCCTTGGGGGCAAGGATACGATAGAACAAGTGGCAGAGCGAAAACCGTTGTTACACGTGGAACATTTGGAAATCTGCCGTACAGGTGTAGGAGCAAGCGGAAGCGGGAGCAAACCACTGCTGCGTGATGTGAGCTTTTCCATATATTCAGGGGAGATTGTGGCCCTGACCGGACCGAGTGGATGCGGCAAGAGCCTGACCGCACAGGCAATCGCAGGCATGCTGGAGCCAGATATTAATGTTACGCAAGGGCGTATCTACTATAACGGGGAAGACATTCTCCCGTTCCAGGAACGGCGCTGGCAAAGGCTGCGCCGAGAGGATATTGCCCTGCTCATTCAACAATCGCTGAGCGGGTTGAACCCGATCCGGACTGTCCGCGCCCAGCTGATGGACACGCTTAGACTGCACGGGCGGCGTCGGATGCCGCATGACCAGATGGAGCCGGGGCACGCTGATGCTGTCCCATCCCATACTGCACCGCAGCAAGTTCACCCACTGGGCGTGCTGCCACGGATGCGGCAGATGCTGAGTCGTGCCACGGAGATAGCCAGAGGAGGCGCTACTCCAGTGCGGGAGGCCTATTTGCGCTCTCTGCTCCGCAAGGTTGGGTTTGCAGATCCTGAGCATATTTTGTCGTCATATCCTTTTGAACTAAGCGGAGGCATGTGTCAAAGGGTGCTGCTGGCTGCAATGTTAAGCTCCGGTCCGAGCCTCTTTATTGCCGATGAGCCTACTACGGCGTTGGATGTTATCAACCGCGACAAGGTTCTGGCATTGTTGCAACAATTGAGAGAAGACTTTGATCTCACCATATTGTTGATTTCACATGATCGCCAGGGTATGAGCCGCATAGCAGATCGAGTGTTGGAGATGAGCCCGGAAGGGAGGATGCACCAGTGATGCTGGAATTGAAGAATGTGACCAAAGCATACCCTGTCCGCAAACGGAGAAAAGGCTGGTTCAGCACGCAAGATAGCGAGCAGGCCGTGAAGAAGGTGAGTCTGGAGTTACGACAGGGGGAATGTCTCGGACTGGTTGGAGAAAGTGGAAGTGGCAAAAGCACGCTGGCACAATGTATTCTAGGGCTGGAGTCGTTGACTTCAGGAGAGATTTGGCTGGATGACCAGCCCATTCACACCGGAAGGATGAAGGATATCCATCTGTACAAACGAATCCAACTGGTCGCACAGGATTCGTCGTCCTCGCTCCATCCTCGCATGACCATACGAGATATTTTGGAGGAGCCAATCCACAACTATTTTCCCGGACGAAAAGCGCAGGCGCTGGATATTTGTCTGTCTCTATTGGAATCGGTAGGATTGGAGACTGACAGTCTGGAAAAATACCCAGCACAGCTGAGTGGCGGGCAAAAACAGCGGGTATGTATTGCCCGAGCGTTGGCGGTGGAGCCGGATATTATCTTGTTCGATGAATCGATCGCCAATCTGGATACGACAACGCAGTTTTCCGTACTGGGCATGCTTAAGAGAATGCAGCAGGAACGTGAGTTGTCCTACCTATTCATCACTCACGATCTCCAATCTACTCGTCAGTTTTGTGACCGCGTTGCCGTCATGGTTCAGGGGGAGATCGTGGAAATATTTAAGGAATGGGATAAAGACTTGTTACAGCATGAGTACACACGTACTCTGTTTCAAACGTTGGCGAATTAATCCATAAATTTAATATTCTACAAATTTAAAATAAATAAGAGGATGGCTTGTCGAATGTTGTTGACAAAATAGAACGTGGTACCTATTCTAAATATGATTATGATAATCATTATCACATATATAGAAAAGGGGAAATACATTGATGTCCGTTCGACACCGCAAGACTGCCACCCTTATGTTGGTGGCGCTCCTCTTATTATCCGTTGTTTTGGGCTGCGCGAAGCAGGAGAACACACCTGCATCCACCTCTACTAACGGAGCTGCCAATGAAAAGTCGATCACGCTATCGTGGCCGCGTGACATTGGTACGATGAATCCTCACGTATACAATCCTTCCCAACTTTTTGCACAATCCATGGTTTATGAGCCGTTAGTCAGCTACAAGCAAGGAGGTAAGCTGGAGCCTGCTTTGGCTGAATCCTGGACCATTTCCAAGGACGGCAAAATATATACATTTAAGCTGCGCAAAGGTGTGAAATTTTCGGATGGAACGCTATTTAATGCAGCCATTGTCAAAAAGAACTTTGACGCTATTATGAAAAATGAGAAGACGCACAGCTGGCTTGGTATAGTAGGCGTTCTCGACAAAACTGAAGCTGTAGATGACAGCACCTTCCGAATGACGCTCAAAGAGCCATACTACCCAGTGCTTCAGGATTTGTCTGTCGTTCGCCCGTTCCGTTTTCTGGGTGAAGCGGGGTTCCCGGATGATGGAGATACGTCCAAAGGAATCAAGAAACCTGTAGGTACAGGACCTTGGATGCTGGATGAATACAAGCAAGATGAATATGCAACCTTTAAGCGTAATCCAAATTATTGGGGCACTACACCAAAGGTGGATAAAATTACGGTAAATATCATTCCCGATGGTGAAACCCGTGTAATGGCCTTTGAAAAAGGCGATCTGGATCTGATTTATGGAGAGGGTGTCATTAGTCTGGATGCTTTCAAACAGCTTCGCGACACGAATCAGTATGTTACCACGCTGTCCGAGCCTGTCGGTACAAGAAGCCTGTTACTCAACTCATCCAATCCCAAGCTGGCAGACCTTCGGGTACGTCTGGCACTCCAACATGGCTTTAACAAGCAGGCAATGGTGGAAGGTGTAACCTCAGGTCTGGAGGAAACAGCGGATACGGTTTTATCCAAAAACTATCCGTATACGAATGTAAACTTACAGCCTGTTGGCTATGATGTGGAAAAATCCAAATCGTTGCTGGATGAGGCTGGCTGGAAGCTGCCCGCAGGCGGTACAGTACGGGAAAAAGACGGACAACAGCTTGATTTTGAGCTGATTTTTGATAAGACTGATCCGATCCAAAAGGCGATGGCTGAAACCATTCAGGCTGAATGGGGAGAACTGGGTGTCAAAGTGAACCTGACCGGACTGGAGCTGACGGTTCAAATTAAGCGCCTTAGATCCAACCAGTTTGATCTGTACTTCTGGTACAACTATGGTGCGCCTTATGATCCGCATTCCTTTATTAATGTTATTGCTAAGAAGAGCTTCGGAATTTCCGAGGTGCTGAGCGCCCTTCCGATGAAGAAAGACCTGGATCAGCAAGTACACGAAGCGCTCTCATCGACAGATGAAACCAAGCGCCAAGAGCTGTATGCTTCGATTCTGAAGACGCTCCAGGAGCAATCTGCCATTGTGCCTATTTCGTATATTAAGAAAACGGCAGTATACCAGAAAAAGATTACAAACTTTGTATTCCCGGCTAATCGGGATGAAAATCCGTTTGAGGGAATTGAAATCGGAAAGTAGCTGAAGCCGATAGGTAACGGTAGTTTACAGGATAGGAGGACAACTCATGATCAGCTATATCGGGAAGCGAATGGTAGCGGTCATTCCTATTGTTCTCTTTGCCACCCTCGTTACCTTTGCACTCATTCATATTTCACCAGTTGATCCGGCCGAGGCCTATTTGACGGCTGCTCATATTTACCCTACTCCAGAGATTCTGGAGCAGAAAAGACATGAGTTCGGGCTGGATCAGCCTTTGCTGACGCAGTATATGCATACACTTCAAAGAATCAGTCAATTGGACTTTGGTACTTCGTATCTAACCAACAAGCCGGTGTGGGATGAGGTCAAGGTTCGGCTGCCCGCCACTTTTGAATTGGCTGTGAGCAGTATGTTGCTATCCATTGTGGTAAGTATTCCGCTGGGCGTGCTGGCGGCGATGCGTAAAAATGGCTGGATCGACCTGCTTAGTCGAGGAATTTCATATTTTGGCGCGTCTATACCCCAGTTCTGGCTGGGATATTTGTTAATCTTCTTTTTCTCTGTCCGATTGGATTGGCTCCCTGTAGAGGGGCGAGGAACGTGGCAGCATCTGGTGTTGCCCACGTTAACCCTGTCGCTGGTTCTGATTGCTTTATATACGCGCCTGCTGCGTTCCAGTGTGTTGGAGCAGCTTCAGGAAACGTATGTGCAGTATGCCAGAACTAGAGGAATCCGTGAGCGGGTGATCATGCTCAAGCATGTACTGAAAATTGCCATTGCTCCACTGATTACAAGTATGGGTATGAATCTGGGCAAGCTTCTGACCGGAACAATTATTGTGGAGCAGGTGTTTTCATGGCCCGGGTTTGGCCGTTATTTTGTGGAAGCGATTTTTAACCGGGATATTCCCGTCATACAATGCTATGTGTTTTTGGCGGCATGCCTGTTCATCGTATGCAATTTGCTCGTTGATCTGGTGCATTTGTATATGGACCCCCGAATTTCATCGAAGGGACGAGCAGAGCAGTGATGATAAGGTTGCGTACAATGTTCAAAGGTCAAAAGGTAATCGTGGTCTGCTCTGTCGTACTGGTTGCTCTTTTTATCATTATGGCGCTAGCTCCTTGGCTGGCTCCCCATGATCCGGTTAAAGTCAATTTACTGCACAAGCTGGAGGGACCTTCGAAAGAATACTGGCTGGGGACCGATCATTTGGGTCGATGCAATTTATCCCGGTTGCTGTATGGAGCGCGGATTTCCCTCGGCTTTGCGACATTAATTTTCCTGTCCTCGCTTAGTATCGGCGTTGTGATCGGGTCGCTTGCAGGTTATGTGGGTGGCTGGGTCGATAGTGTGTTGATGCGGTTTTGCGAAGGTATTATGGCGTTTCCGAATTTGGTGCTTGTGCTGGGCATTGTCGGTATTTTTGGGCCGGGCCTCATGCAGGTGCTGCTTGCTTTAATGATGGTGCAGTGGGTGTATTATGCCAGAATGTGCCGCAATATGGTCGTCAGTCTGAAAGAACGAAATTTTATAGCTGCCGCAAGGATTAGCGGGTCCTCCTCAGGGGCCATTATCCGCCGGCATATCATTCCAAATGTACTAAGGCCGATTGTGGTCATTGGTACGCTGGAAATGGGCTGGGCGATCATGGATATTTCTGCGTTGTCTTTCCTCGGTTTGGGCATCCAACCGCCGACTCCCGAATGGGGAGCGATGATTCATGAGGGAACGGGATACATCCGCAGTCACCCGGAATTAATGATCTATCCGGGGGTTATGATTCTGGTGGTGGTGATGGCCTTCAATATATTGGGGGAGGCGCTGTCCGACCGATACGGAATTGCCAAACGTCAGTAAAACAGGAGTGAGTTACAACGATGGACGACAGGGCGAAGGTGCTGGAGGTCAGCGGCTTACAGGTGAAGCTCAAAACCGATGCCGGGGCGGTATCTCTGCTGGAGCCAACTCATTTTGAGCTGAAAAGGGGACAAGTTCTGGGTCTTGTCGGTGAGAGTGGAAGCGGCAAAACGGTGACTTGTAAAGCATTGCTCCAACTGCTGGATCGCCAGACGATGGACGTGGAAGGTAGTGTCCGTCTGAACGGGCGTGAACTGAACGGAATGGCGGCCGAGGAAATGCGGCGTATTCGGGGCAAGGAAATCGCGTTTATTATGCAAAATCCGATGAGCGCCTTTACGCCAGTGTATACGATCGGAGCTCAGTTTATGGAAACGGTCCGCACGCACACTGGATTAACCAAACGACAGGCCCGTGATCTTGCCATAACGGCTCTGGAAAATATGAATTTGCCCGATCCAGCCAAGCTGATGAAGCGCTATTCGTTTCAGTTGAGCGGCGGGATGCTGCAACGGGTCATGATTGCCATTTCCATGTGCCTGCGGCCAGCAGTGGTTATTGCGGATGAACCAACGACGGCGCTTGATGTGGTCAATCAGCTACAGGTGCTACGAGAGCTGGATCGCTTGCGTACGGAATACAATACGTCCATTTTGCTGATCTCGCATGATCTGGGCGTCATTTCCCAATTGGCGGATGAGGTGGCTGTCATGCAGCAGGGTCGTATTGTTGAGCAGGCTGAGGTCCATCAGTTGTTCGATCACCCGCAGGATGAATATACGAAAATGCTGCTGCATGTCAGACCCAAGTTGTCCATTCGGGGCATGAATCAGGTAGGTGGTTAGTCGCCTGTTCGACAGTTACACTTTCAAAAGGGGAGCGAATGCGTATGCTACAAGTGAAGAAAGTAACTCATAGCTATGGAAGACGCAAATGGCTGGGCCGTTCTGAACCACGCCCCCCTGTGTTGGCTAACGTTTCACTTACTATAGAGAGTGGGTTTTGCCTAGGCTTACTTGGAACCAGTGGAGCCGGTAAAAGCACGCTGGGCAAGGTTATTCTGGGGCTGGAGAAGCCGCAAGAGGGTCAGGTGCTGTTCCAGGGACAGGACATTTATAATGCGAGCCCCCAAGTCCGCAGGGGAATGCGACGGGATATGCAGGTCGTATTTCAGGACTGCTACTCTGCTGTAAACCCCCGAATGACCGCCGGGCAGATTATTGGGGAGCCATTGGACAATTACGAACGGTTATCGGTGCAGGAACAAAAAAGAACGGTCGAAAGCCTACTGGAACGGGTCGGCCTCAAGCCAGAGGATCGGATTAAATATCCGCATCAGTTCAGTGGCGGACAATTGCAGCGGATCAATATTGCACGGGCGATTGCGCTCAAACCAAAGCTGATCGTGCTGGATGAGTCCGTCAGCAGCCTCGATATGGTTCACCAGATGCACATTTTATCCCTGCTGGGAGAACTGAAATCATCGTTTGGATTGTCATATCTGTTCATCACGCATGATATTCGGGCAGCTTATGCTGTCTGCGATGGCATTGCTGTGATGGAGCAGGGGAGACTGATCGAGCGCTGTGATGAGAAGGATCAGATTTTTGAATCTGCTCATCCGGCTGTACGACGGTTGATCTCGTCCATTTTGCCGGAACATCCAGCAGAGCGTTTTCCGCTTCATGGATGACATTGGACCCGCAAGGGTCCTTTTTTTGTGCAACATATAGCTAAATAATCAATATGAAATTTACTTGTTGTATTATTTGAATAACCCGTTATAATATAAAATCATAGTAAATTACTTGGATATTAAAAAGGGGATGTCATAATATGAAGAAATCTGCTTTGGTAGCAGCGATTGGCCTATCTCTTGTGTTATTAACGGGTGCCTTGAGTGGATGTTCCTCGAAGGATGCGGCATCGGGGGATAAGGTAATCTATGTCGGCACACAAAATGACTACCCACCGTTTGCTTTTACGAATGATAAAAACGAGCTGACTGGATACGATGTGGAAGTAGTCAAGGAGATCGACAAGAAGCTGGACGGCTATAAGATTGAATTTGTGCCTTCGGGCTGGGATGCGATATTCCTTGCACTAGATTCAAATAAAGTTCAGATGATCGCCGATGAAGTTGCCAAAAATCCCGAACGTGAGAAGAAGTATTTGTTCTCGGATGAGTCCTATTTCTCGGCTCAGTCGGTTATTATTGTGAAAAAGGGTAGAACGGATATTCATTCCCTCAAGGATTTGGAAGGCAAGAAGGTAGCAGCCTCGGTAGGCGACTCCTACACACAGTTGCTGGAACAGTATAATGCGGAGAACGGAAATAAAATTATTTTGAAATACAATGATACAGGTACTTCGTCCGATAACCTTCAAGACGTGCAAAATGGCCGAGTGGACGCTTATGTGAATGATCCGGTTATGGCGGCGGCAACAATCAAGAAGGAAGGCTTGCAAGTGGAAGCTGTGGGTGAGCCGGTGCAAAGCGATAACATCAACCTGGTGTTCAAAAAGGATAAGCAGGGCGAAGAGCTGAAAGCTAAAATCGACCCGATTATTAAAGAGTTGAAAACGGACGGAACACTGAAAAAATTGTCTGAACAGTGGACAGGTGGAGAATTTATTCCTCAGTAATAACAATGTAAAGGGTAAAGTGGGGTTCCTATGGAAAAGCTGTTTGATCTTGATTATATGCTGAAAAGCCTTCCCCAGATCGTCGAGTATCTCCCCGTGACCTTATGGATTGCGTTTGTGTCCATGCTGCTGGGTGGGATCATAGGGTTAGCTACGGCCTTAATCCGGATATACAAGGTGCCTGTCTTGGCGCCATTGTCTACGTTGTATGTCTCGTACATTCGGGGAACACCGCTCATTGTGCAGCTGTTTCTCGTATATTACGGAATACCCAAGTTTCTGTATTATTTCCAGAGCGAATATGGATTCTTACAGCAATTCAATGTCTATGTCATTCCGCCCGAGCTGTTTGCGTTGCTCTCATTTTCATTGAACCTCGGGGGATATTTGTCGGAGACGTTCCGGGCGGCGATTCATTCAGTCGACCGGGGACAATTTGAGGCTGCTAATTCCATCGGTATGAGCCAAACACAAATTATGCTCAAAATTGTATTGCCGCAGGCGTTGACGGTCGCTTTGCCCAATTTGGGAAACACGCTGATCAGTACGGTGAAGGATACGTCTTTTATTTTTATGATCGGTGTCGTCGATATGATGGGACAGGCTAAAATTATGGGCGCGCGAGCGTTGGCTTTTTTTGAGGTATATGTTGCGGTGTCTCTGATTTACTGGTTGGTGTGCATTATTATTGAGCGCGGGCTTGTCGTGCTGGAGAAGCGTATTCGAATTTACGAAAGAAGTGAGTAAGGGTATGATTCAACTTCATCAAATTCATAAGCATTTTGGACAGCATCACGTGTTGAAGGGCATAGACCTGACGGTAGGCAAGGGAGAAGTCGTAGTGATCCTGGGCCCAAGCGGATCGGGGAAGTCCACGCTGCTGCGCAGCATTAATTTTTTGGAACAGCCGACCAGTGGTGTTATTGAAATTGACGGTGTAAAGGTCGATGCCGCCAAGGCGGGAAAAAAGGACATTCTCGGACTACGGATGGCAACGGCAATGGTATTTCAGCAATATCAGTTGTTTAAAAATTTGAATGCACTCCACAATGTGATGATTGGTCTGACCAGTGTGAAAAAGCTGGATCGTAAGCAGGCGAGGGAGATCAGTGAAGGCATTCTGGAAAAGGTCGGGTTAAAGGATCGTATGACTTATTATCCTGCCCAGCTTTCGGGTGGACAGCAGCAGCGAGTTGCGATTGCCCGTGCTTTAGCACTAAATCCACAGGTGTTGTTGTTCGATGAACCGACATCCTCACTTGATCCTGAACTGGTGGATGAAGTGCTGTCCGTGATTCAAAAGGTGGCGAGTGAAGGCAATACGATGATTATTGTCACGCATGAGCTTGGTTTTGCGAGAGATGTAGCGGATCGGGTTGTACTAATGGAGCATGGCGTGATCGTGGAGCAGGGACCCGTGGAGCAGTTTTTCACCAATCCGAAGGAAGAACGGACACGGCAGTTCCTGGGCAAAGCGTTGGTACAGAGAGCGCCACAGGAGCAGCCTGTATCCCCATAAGAAGTACGTGGATGGGTTATAGGTATGTGCAGCGCTGTAGAGTATTGCACCTATAGTAAAAAGCACGTTAGACAAGTCGCAGGAGGAAGGAAGGCCCGCGCTTGTTTGTCGTGCTTTTTTGGCCCCTCATATCCCAAATTCTTTTCCATTGCAAAGTAGCTTATCACACTTATTCATGATAAATTCTAAGAACAATACAGTGAAGATGTAATCGGGAAGGAACATTGGCATATGAAAAAGGTTTTGTTCATTAATACCGGAGGGACCATTTCTTCCTCCTATCAGGAAAACGGCCTGACACCGACCCAATCGGCTGAGAATATTTTGGCGGAAATTCCGGAGCTGAAGGAGATTTGCGAGATTGATGCCCATAATCTGATGAGCATTGATAGCACAAATACACAACCTGAGGATTGGGCTTCTATCGCCCGGATGGTACATCGTTCGCTCGATCAATACGACGGTATTGTCATTGCACACGGCACGGATACGATGGCTTATACGGCTTCAGCCTTGAGCTTCATGCTGGGAACCGTAGACAAACCCGTCGTCGTGACAGGTTCGCAGGTTTCCATTTTGGCGGAGCACAGCGATTCCAAAAAAAATGTAATTGACTCATTCCTGACCGCATGTGGCGAGGTGGCCGGGGTTTTTGTCGTGTTTAACGGCAAAATTATTAACGGCAGCCGCAGCTCGAAGATCAGAACACGCAGCTATAATGCTTTTGAGAGTATTAACTATCCGTATATCGGACTCGTGGAGAACGGTAAGGTGGTCTATACGGAGGGCGTATTTGCAAATCGCGGTACCACTCGTCACCCATACAACGACGGGTATGCTTCGGAGGTATTTCTGCTCAGGCTGATTCCGGGTACGAATCCGGCGATTTTCGATGCCATTCAGGGCTTGGGCTATAAAGGTATCGTCATTGAGGGCTTTGGTATGGGTGGCGTTCCTTTTAAAGAAAGAAGCCTGATCAGCAAAATCGAGGAGCTGATGAAGGACGGTATGAGTATTGTCGTGACTACTCAATGTCCTTATGAGGGCGGGGATTTGACGATTTACGAAGTGGGGCAAAAGGTACTGGAGAAAGGCGTTATTCCGGGGTATGACATGACAACGGAAGCGCTGGTGACGAAAATGATGTGGGCGTTGGGGCAGACGACCGACCCGGCAGGGGTAGCCAAGATTATGGCAACGAACTACGCGGACGAAGTTTCCTTGCCTGCGGATACAGCTTCCTTATAGGAAGCTGATTTCCGTAGATAAGAACAGGCATAAGAAAAAATACGGGGTTAACGCTGGGCTTGCCCCAGTCTGCTTTTAATCTCAACAGCCACTTTCAGCGCTTGTACAGCCGATTCCAGTGGAATCGGGCTTTCCGAATGTCCGCCAAAGCATTCAAGTGCATGATCCAAACTTTTTTCATATGGATTGGCAGATTCGAAAGTTGATTTTTTGCTGTCCTGATGCGGTATACTCATATAATGCGGTAGGTATAAGATCGTTTTCGTCGCTTTCATGAAATACCAGCTTGGCCTTTTCAAAATAAGCCTCATAGGCCACTGTGAAGGGGTAGCTTCCCGGCATGTGGGATGAGGCGATGACTTCTGTGAATGTATCCCGATGCTGAAAGTAAGCCCGAACCTGTGCTTGTTCAGGATGGGTAACTTCTGTACCCCAGACTGTATATGGATCACAGGGGCCTAATAGCCAGGTCAATAAATCCAGTTCATGAATCATGAACTGAGTAGGAATGGAGCTTAGTCCAAGATCCCCCCACAGAGGAGGCGTTTCTCTTTTCAAAGATAAGGAGATGAGCTTCCCGTATTTCTGTTGGCGGTATGCCTCATACAGATAGGTATAGGCGGGATCAAACTTAATGAACTGGTTGACCAGAATCTTTTTGCCATATTGCTTCTCAGCTTGTTGCATAAGAAGAGCGTCTTCGAGATCAAAGCAAACCGGTGTTTCACAAAATACATGCTTACCGTGCTTCAGCGCATCCACGGCATAGGACCTATGCAGCTGGGAGGGCAGGCATAGATCGACGATATCCACGTCTGGGTCCAGCAGAATATCCTCTATATTTTGTGTGACTTCTACGTTTAGCTCCTCTTTCAGCTTTTGCAGCTTGGTTTCGTTCCTTCCAAATACCATGATTCTGTTTACTTTGGGATGGTTGTTTAACAGTGAGGCATGATACGCGCCGAATCCCGTCCCCAATATTCCAATATTCATCATCCATTACACCCCTTTACTTCTATGATACACACCTATTACTGCCAACAGGGTGTCAACAATCTTTGCATCATCTTTTCAATTCGGGTTAACCATCTATTGTGGAGGTATGATTGTGAGACTGCATCGTTTAATCGCGATTTTATTATGTATCGAATCTAGAGGGAGAATGAAGGCCAAAGAATTGGCGTTGGCACTGGAAACCTCTGTACGCTCTATTTACAGGGACATCGATCTCCTGGCTGAAGCCGGCGTTCCGATTGTTACCGCATCCGGCCCGAAGGGCGGAATTTATTTAATGGAGGGTTATACGGCGAACTTGAAACAGTTGAATGGCGGGGATGTTATTCACTTGTATTTAACAGGGATGGGCATTTATACAGGCGGGCCCACGGAATCGGGTTTGAAGTTAAAGAATGCTCTGCTCAAACTGGAACAGACGATGCCAGACCCGTATCAGTCCGATATTAAGAAAGCCAAAGCGCGGTTTTATTTTGATGATACGCCGTGGTGGACGGAACGTATAGCCATTCCTTGTCTTGAGGCCGTGAGAACTGCAGTGTGGGGGTCACATAAAATAACCATTCAATATGAGAAAGCTGACGGAATCTGTTCTTCCCGTCATGTGCATCCCTATGGACTTGTGGTGAAAAAAGGAGATTGGTATCTCATTGCCTTCTGTGAAGTTGGGCAGGAGATTCGGACCTTTAAATGTGAGCGAATCAAGGAGGTTCAGCCGTCTGCGGAAGTCTTTGAGGTTCCGGTGGATTTTTCGCTGGAACATCATTGGATGAGGCAAGAAACCGCGTTTAAGCAGCTTTGTACAGAGAAAGAATACTATCCCGTTTTGATCCGAACGAATAAGAAGCAAGCGGGAATTATAGCGAAAAGAATGGAAATCATCCAGTCTGTACAGGAAGGCAGTCATTTCATTCTAACGGTCAACATGTATAGTTATGAAGCGGCTTGTCGCGATGCTATGGATTGGATCGGTAGGGTTGAAGTTGTGGAGCCTGTAACACTCCGACAGTTTGTGAAGGAAGAAATTAACCGACTCCAGAGGATATATGGATAAATGATTAAAAAAACACCTGCCTAGGGCAGATGCTTTGCTTGTTAAGTCCAGGCCCAGAGAAATCCGTCACGATCCCAGGCAATTCTGCCACCATGAAGCTTGCGGAATGCCTTTTTGATTTCTTTTTCCAGAGATACATGACCATGCTCGCTTATAAACACATACTGCTCTCCATACTCAGAGCGTACATATGCAATTGCATCTTCTTGTTTCAGGGTGCCCACTTCACGTATCTGCGCGACCATCCATTGTGCAATCTCTTGTTCTGTTGTAGGGGTGTTGTCCATTTGTCGTATCCTTTCCTGCGTACCGATTGGGTGTAGCTGTTCGGCTCACCTCCCCGTAGTATACGGCAATTCGGAGGATTATTGAATTTTTTGATATAAATTTACTTGAGCGGTTGGCTAAGTGGGCTTTCTTTTGTATAATTAAGGGAATATTCACGGGAATTTTCTTTTTTTGTATTGTAATCATGCAAGTAATCCCTGGGGGTGCCTGATTTGAAGGAAACAACCACAATTCGCGCAGAGCTGGAGCAGTACATCAGACGAGAAAGAATTACGATTAGTAAGTTTGGGGAGAACACAGGTATTAATGCAGGAACGATCAGTGCCATTATTAACGGTAATCGTCCGATTGCGATGCTGCTGTTGGATCGGATTGGTGCAGGCATGGGGCTTGAAGAAGGGAGCCTCTATGAGTTATACATTGATGAATTTATACGGAATACGGCACCGAATTGGCGACGGGTTCGTCCCTTTTTGCATCGCTGTGCAGAGCTGAACAAACTGGATTGTATTAAGCAAGTCGTGGAGTTTATGATGGACTATCTCATATACGCCCCAGCTTTGTTTGAGACAGCAGAAGAATTATTCAGTGAAGGTAAGCTTGAGGCTGCGGCAATTATTTATAAAAATGTTTCGGAAAGTGAGAAGTACCAACATTCAGAGCGTCTGGCGCTCTGCCAATATCGTTTATTTACGATTGCCGTTGGCGATGACCAGGACGGAAATTTATGGGCAGCCACACACTTCGAAAGCTTTGTGGACCGACTGGGTGAAGCAGACCAACTGGATGCCTTAAGAGACCTGGCTAATACCTATGCCTCCTTGCGGCGTTGGGATAAAGTAGAATGGTTTGCTGAAAAAATGGCTCAAAAAGCCAAGGTACAATACGAGCAAAAATACGGAAATACCAGAAGACCGGAGCGTGGCAAGGAACCTAAGGGTCCTTTGTTTATGTATATTGTATATTCTTACGTGCTGCGTGCCGGGGTGTGGGATGAGCGCGGGGATTATCATAAGGCACTGGAATTTGTATCCCTATACTCTGATTTGAGCTGGGTGCAAGAGGATACGGAAGAAGCTCGGCGTTTAAAGGCCCTTTGTAGCAACTGGGCTGAGGCCAACGGGTATTTATATCAGTTGATGTCAGGCAGCCTGGATGTGATTCCACAATATGTGGATTATTTGGAAAAAAACGAAGGCGAAATTCTGGTGGGGTTGCATAAAATTATGGTAGCGGCCAACCGTTATGATTTTAATGTAGATCATGTACTGTTGCACTTTGAAAAACAAATTGAGGCATTTGCAGATCAGCATGTCAAGGTAGGCACCTATACGGAGCAAATGTCAGCAGATCTTTATGCACGATTTTTGGCAGAGATGGCTTGTTATGATCTCAACAAACACCGTTATACCAAAGGCATGAAATTCTTGCTTGAGAGTCTTTCCTATTCTGTAGTGCTGAATGGTAATCCTGTCACCATTAAATGTGTAGGACTATTTGAAAAGTATCGGCATACTGCCACTTCTGAGGACAAAGAGGAATATAAAAACTTACTTGGAGAGGTAGAGTACATCCATGATAAAAAAGATCGTTTTTTCTCTGCTCGCATTTAATGTTTTTGTCTTATTGAATTTTTCACCCGTTACCCCCCCTATGGAAGATCCTAGCGACGTCCACAGTCATGGGTTGGGGGGATGGGCTTTTTCATCCCTTGAACCATCCGCTTAGAGGATCAAGAAAGCGGCATTCAAAAAGGTATTCTCTTATGAAGAAGAGGATACCTTTTTTTGATGTGAAGTGCATTTGAAGGAGCACTTTTTGCCGTCAAGATTGAGGAGTTGGAAGTTGAGCAGGCGGAAACCAGACATGACGCAGATCTACCCAGCCCTGACTGTTAAAAGATACGCCACGCACAGAAGGGAGATAGGCCGTCTGAACGGGCTTTTCATATAAAATATGCAGCTGGTGCTCATCCATGAGCCGAGTTTCGATATGTTCGAATTGCTGCGCCCTAACAGTATGATCGGCCTCCCGTGCAATTTCACGCAGCAGTCTTTCGATATCCACACGGCTATGAGGCTCCACATGCCCAGATACATTGAGATACAAGTCAAACAGGCGTAATTGCTCATCACGGTCACGAAAGAGAGAAAAGATGATTAAGTCTGACTCCATACGGATAGATGAGCTTTTGAATTCGTTCATAGATGCAGCCACGATGTTACAGGTATACCCACAGGATTCGAGCTGAGCCGCAACCCGGTCTGCGTCTGCTTTATACTCGGGAATGGTAGCAATTTGCAGCGCCGCCAGTGGTTCATAAGAATCGTTAGATGAATCCACTGCTGGAGGAAGGGAGCGATGATCCAGACATGCTACAATGCGGGCACGTATTTCTGGATTGCGTAGTGGTCCATCCTTGTGTGTATTACATGTGATAAATTTGCGTACCGAAGCCGCCGAGTGAATCTGGCTCCATGCGGTATCCGTATCTCCCGCCGATACGGGATTATGGATAATGTGAAAAGAAGAAGCGGTGTCTTCCGTATCCGACGATTCCAGCTTAGTCGCCCATGGGAGTTGGACAATTTCCACTCGGTCCAGATGAGCCCGGCCTTGAAAATAAGGTGCGAAAGCCTCCAGTGTACACAGGCTTTCATTCATTTCCGTGACTTTGAATGCCCCTGTACCGACAGGGCGGATGCCAAAGGCGGCTTCACCCACCTGATTAAGCTCACGCGGCACAATCGCAGCCCGGCTGGTACACAGGAAGGATAGAAACAGCTCGTTCGGCTCCTTTAGTACGAAGCGTACTATCGTTGGACTTAGCGCCTGGACGTGCTGAATTTGCCGGACGATAAAATGGTAAAGTCTCCTTCCCGGCGCCCGACTCAGTCGCTCAAAGGTATAGACGACGTCTTCAGCGGTCAGTATTTTTCCGTTATGAAACAGCACTTCTTTACGCAGGAAGAAGGTCCACTGTGTACGAGTGGTGTCCACCTCCCAAGCGTGCGCCAATCCCGGCAAAATCTCGCCGCTTTCGTTCGCCCGGCGGGCCAGACCATCAAAGACGTGGCTGGATACGAAGGACTCGGCGAGCCAGTTCAAATACAACGGGTCCAGCGTATAGAGCTGCTGGCGAATAGGCAGACGCAGCGTGTCGATCTGCTGCTGATCACTGCGCACCTCTGCGTGATGCCCAAAATAATTTAGCAACCAGCCTTGCAAATGCTCCTGCATGGTGGAGGAGCGTGAATGAACTCGAATTTCATCCAGCGCGCGTTTGATATCATGGCGGTCTATGGCTTGCATCATGGATTGCACGGCAATGTCTTCCGGTTGAATGAGGAAGCGCAGACTGGAGCGACGACCTCTGCCTCGGCGGGGAGTCCATTGTATCCAGTCATGCTGCTCCATTTTCTGAATGATCATCAGGGCGTTGCGGTGAGTACAGTCAAAAATAGCCGCAAGCTCATCCAGCGTCGTCTCTATGGTATGGTTATCGTCCTTGTCGTCAGCTGCGTGGGAGTGAAGCCGTAAAAATTGGGCATGGAGTTTCATTCAAGGTTGCTCCGTTTCCCCTATATTTGATTAAAAGCGTCGTCACTTTTATAAAATAGGAAATTTTGTTTGAATTAATTTCTCTTTATCTTCTTATTTTATCATCTACAATAAGGGTTATAAAGCATATTTGTGGAGGTATTTACCATGCATGACAAGATGAATGGAACGTCTTTGCCGAAAACGTCGTTTCTGTCCGCCTTTGCTGGCGCAATTGTGTTGGCGCTGGTTCATCAATATCTGTTTTACGGACATGGGCTGGGCGTGTCTATGCCAATTTTTGTTATTGGGTTTTACGCCTATATGTATGCCTTTAATCGAGATCGTTTCCAGTCCAGATCATGGATAGGGCGTTTGCTGTTTGTGATCATTATGATGCTGGCATTGACATACGCGCTGTTCAATAATCCGGTCCTATACGTGTTAAATGCGCTGGCGATACCTGCTCTGATTAGCGTACACATGGTGCTGCTGTTTGGGGAGAAAAGGCATAGCTGGTCAGAACCCGGTATTATTGGTCAGGCGTTAAGCCATTGGTTTTATCAAAACTTTCGTCATATCGTGACCCCCTTTCGGATGGTCAAGACAGTAGCTCTTCGGAATGTAAAGGATGAGCGTAAGCGTGTATTGGGTAAAGTGATGATTGGTTTACTTATTGCCTTGCCGCTACTGTTCATTATCATATCTTTGCTGGCTTCGGCGGATGGGATGTTCGAAAAGTTGTTAGCTGGAGTACCCGAATGGATCGGAACGCTGTCCTTTGGGAGTGGCATGCTGCGGCTGATCTGGACCTGCTTTTTCACCTTCTGTTTCTTCTGTTATTTGTGGGGATTTGTACAGCCTGCTTCGCGTAATACGCAGAGAGAGACCCAATCATGGCACGGGTTAAATGAGCGCACGAATGGCCAAACCACCGAGCATGATGGTCACTCTTCAGTGATGATTGACCGACCAACGGTGCCTTACCACGAGCCGGTCGCGATTAAATTTGACCCTGTCATTACCGCTACGGTGCTGATTGTCATGAATCTGGTGTATGTTGTGTTCGTTGTGTTGCAGTTCGGATATTTGTTTGGTGCATGGGAAGGTGCTCTGCCCGAAGGAACCTCGTATGCCGAATATGCGAGAAGAGGATTCGGGGAGCTGGTTATGGTAACAGGTATCAACTTTGTGCTGATGATCAGTGTATTGAAGTGGACTGAATTTGGCTCAGGTATAGTGCAAAAAATGAACAGCGGCCTGCTGTACATACTCGTGGGTTGTTCGGGTGTGATGCTGTACTCGGGATATACCCGGCTGGTTATGTACGAAGAAGCATACGGCTATACGTACACCCGCTATTTGGTACACGCGTTTATGATTTTTCTGGGCTTGCTACTGCTTATTGCAGCAATGCGCATTCATTTCCGTCAACTGCCGTTGGCGAAATATTATATTGTACTCGCTCTGGTCGCCTATGTCGTCGTGAACTATGTGGGCATTGATATACGGATTGCTGAAAATAATCTCGAACGATATCGCACGACATCGGTGATAGATAAGGAATATTTGAGTGAGCTATCGGCGGACGCGATTCCGCTGCTGATTGACTTTAGCCGTAAGGAACATGGATCACTAGATGAGTTTTTACAAGCCCGTTTGACGAGCATGACGAGAGAAGAATCGGCTTGGCCTGAATTCAATTGGGCAAAGTATCGAGCGCAACGGGAATTGCACGACTATATTTTGGAATGAGAGGTGTTTGGGAATGATCGGAACAGAAACGGTACAGGGTATGGTATTGGAGCTACAGGATGAAATGTCACAGTATCAGCATCAGTTTGGTATAAGACGGAACGATTTTCTCGTGGAGGCTATGTCTTACGGAATGAGTGAGGAGGAAGCTCGGTCTTATGCTATCCAGAGTATCGGTCCGGTCGTTCCCGTCGCCTATATGCCTACGTTGGCTCCCGGTAAAATCCGACCACTCAGTCCAATGCTGGCAGCGCGGTACCGATATGCGGGGGATTGGAAGGATATCGACGAGCATTTGCTCCTACCTGACGAAGTTCTGCGGATCGCAGGTACAGAGCAGTTCCGCAGCTGGATCAGCGATATGCGGAATTACTGGGTGGAATCGGCTCCATACCGATTCGGGGATGATCGTCTTTCGCTGCTATCGGTTGCGAGCGAGGAAGAGGGTCACTTTTCCATGCTCGTCTGGAAGGAGCCCGGTGAAGAGCCAGAAGTATGGACGTATGCCTTGCAGCATGAATACCGATTCAGTCATCTGCTCCATTGGTTCAAGTGGCTGAACGGGCGCAGTGAAGAATGAGAGGTACAGATGATGAAAAAGAATCGTAATTGGGTCGTGCTATTTATCGGCATCGCTCTGATGATGGGGGCAGCAGACTATTTAACACAAGCTAAGCCTACGACTACTCCTGAGCTTATCGTTCCAACCGTAATCAGTGAAGAAAGCCTTCAGTTATGAGAATGAAGTGTTTTTTTGTAGTATTACGTTGTTAAAGTAAGCCGGAAATCACCCTAATAGTTGAGAGGGAATTGAGGCCAACATCAATGAATGTGGAGCCATTCAGATGTTCAAGCGACTCCGTCGTTTCCTCTACAACTTATATTCAGGGGGAATTTCAATGGCTAGAAGTGCAAGTACTTACGCATCTGTAATTGACGGTTTTAAGGTAGAAACGAACAAAAAGTATTCGCCAGTAGGTGGAACGAAGTGTAATATTTTTGCACAAGATGTGATGTCTGCGATGTCGGCTTCCCTGCCAAGTGGCTTAGCCAATCAAATGGCTGATGCTTTACTGGGCAACAATGCGCCGGGATGGTACACTGTAACCTTTCAGGATGCTCAAAAAAGAGCAAATCTCGGGTATCCTACCATCGGAATCAAAAAAGCAGATGGGCATGGTCATGTGGTCGTTGTCAGACCGAAGGGTTCATCGATCACGATTTTGAAAGAGGTACAGGTTGCACAGGCGGGGACCAAAAATTACAACAGTAATACCATTAATTATTCGTGGGTGGCAGCAGATCTGCCTGGAGTAAAATTCTACACACACGACTAATTGTATACAAGATATTGGAAATCTAATGACCCCGGAAGCAGATTCACTCGATCTGCCTTCGGGGTCGTCTTTTTTATTTTGAAACGGAATGTTTAGATACAATAAACGCTTTGCCTGGCTTGATAAAAGCAACAGCATAGCCATTGGAGAAGGAGGAGGATTCCACTCTGTACTCAAGTTTAGTCAGCAGTTGTCCCTGACGATTGATGTAACCGAATTTGCCGTCTGAGACGGATGATTGTGTTTGTTTACCGACTAAAGCAAGGCCTTCTTTGAACGGAGTAGTAACATCATATTTTTGTTGATATTTAATGACCAGTGCTCCACTTTTATTAATAAATCCGACTTCGTTTTTTGCATTTTTCACACTCGCCAGGCCTTCACTAAAATCCTGGGCATCCGTAAATTTAAAGGGAATCACGACTTTTCCCTGTTTATTGATGAATCCCCATTTACCCTTAGTATTTTGCACAGGGGCCAATCCTTCCGAGAAGTCTCCACCGGATTTATATTGAGGAGGAATGGTTTCTTTCCCTGCTGTATTGATATATCCGTATAGCCCTTTGCTATTCTGAACAATAGCCAAGCCATCCGAGAAACCACGACTGTATTTATATTTATAGGGAATCGCTAGTTGACCAGAGGTATTCACAAAACCGATCTTGCCAGTGTTGGGGGCGTAGGCGAGAGCCAGACCGTCTGTAAATACATATTCTGACTCCACATTTTCTTTAAAATGAGAAAGAATTTTTCCCGTTCGATCTATAATTGCATTTTCTTTGGTGTCTGCTATGGTAACCTTGGCTTTTCCTTCGGAAAAGAAATTGGCTTCGGTATATTGGCAAGGGATGACCAGTGTCCCTTTGGTGTTAATGTATCCATAGAGATTGGTTTTTGTATTTTTGACTACGGCTCGCTGCTCATGAAAATCACCAATGGGTTTAAGCTCGGCGGGAAGTGAGAAAGCTTTCTCTCCTTTGGTATTGTAATACACGAGGTTTCCAGCAGATGTTTCAGCAGCCAATAAGCCATCATGAAAAGCACCATCGCTCAGCGGGCGAGCAACGTTGTAATCCAGAGCAGTTTTAGAAACTTCAATGGTTGTTGTGCCGGATGCGGCCCAGCCTGTTCCCATAACGGAGAGGCTAGTAACCAGAATCAATGCAGCTAATCCTAACTTTTTTAACATGCATAAGCTCCTTTGTGAGTTGATTTTTTAACTTTGGGCTTCGAAAAAATCTTACCTTCATACGTAATGTATTCCATAATATAGACGATAAAAATGTAGGAATGTTTCTTGATATTCTAAATTTTTCTAATTTTCATCTCAATAACCAGAAAGGGAGCAAGCTAATCGCTTGCTCCCTCTACACCTAAACCTGCCCTATATCTTTCGTATGCTTAACAGAGAGTTGCCGTTACGCATAAACTCATACGGAACCTTGGCCTCTGTTACCCGTAAGCCTTCTGCCTCCAGCTCAAGAATCAAACGATCTAGCAGATCGTAACGAGTTCCCGTTAAATCGGTCAGGGGAAAAATGCGGACTTCCTCTGAAGCCACTCGCAGCAGTTCGTGTACCGTATTCTTATGAAACTCATAGTCGAGTCGATCACTATACATAAACAGAAAATGGGCAGACAGCACGATATTAAACTGTTCATCTTCAAAGGGAAGCTCCGGCAGTACCGCAGCAACGTAGCGTTCTGGGTGCTTCCTCATATCCTGCGTGCAATCCTGGAGTGCTTGATGGCGCTGCTCGCTAAGCCCTTGCACATCTCTATAACAGCTCCAAACATAATTATCTTTTGCACGTTCTAGCGTTTCCATTGCATGCTCAATATCCAATAGGCCTTTGCGTTTCAGATCATCAATCTTGTGATCGTAGGCGATATCACTTGCGGTGATATCCAGCGAGGCTTTGGTGCCCAGAGCGGTGAAGGAACATGCTCCCGCAGGACAGTCCAAAATCTTTTTGCCTACAAGTTCAGGAATGTGCAAATTGAACATTTGGACGTATTCCTCAAACGTGCGGCCGATGAACACGACCCGGTCTAACTCTTGCTTGGTTTTACTTTGACTCTACTCATCTCTACTCATCTCTTCTCACCTCAGCTATTCTTTGGCTACGGAGGAGCAACCAAGTTTACTCCGTAAGCTCATGTTAACATTTTACAGAATCGAATAACATATCATTTGGCAGAACCTCTTATTGTGAAAATCGATTCTATTGAGAGATTAAAGATAAGAGATCACGTTCATTTTCAAGAAAAAAAGTGAAGAAACAGTGTCATTTTAAAAAAAGTCTATACATATATATTAAATGTATAGACAAATCAAAAAACTGGATTTATAATTACGCTGTAAACGTTTTCTAGTAGTTAACATCCAATCAGACCTTGAAGGGAAGGAACAATCATGAAGAAAATTTTGCTGGCGTGCAGCTCAGGTATGTCTACAAGTTTGCTGGTTACTAAGATGCAGGATTATGCTAAGTCCATCGGAGACGAGGCTGAAATTTGGGCAGTAGGTCAAGATCAGGCGGCAGAAGACATGGCTAAGGCTGACGCAGTATTGATTGGCCCGCAAATGAGTTTTCTTAAAGGACAGCTGGAAAAGGAAGCAGCCCAATATGGTATTCATGTAGAAGTGATTGACATGATGGCCTACGGGATGGTTGACGGTAAGAAAGCCTATGAGCAAGCAGTGAAGCTGGTGGAACGCAAAAATGGATAAAGTCAATATAGCCGAACTGACGGAAGAGCAAATTAGTTTCCAACTTATTCTTCATAGTGGAAGCGCTCGCAGTAAAGTGATTCAGGCGCTGACCGAATACCGAAATGAGAATGTAGAGGGTGCGGACGAACTGCTCAAACAAGCCAAGCAGGATTTACGTGCTGCGCATGATATCCATTTTCAAATGGTTAAGAAGGAAGCGGGAGGTACCCAAACTCCTTTCTCGCTCCTTCTAATGCATGCCGAGGATCATCTGATGTCCACGGTTACCATGAAGGATCTGGTTCTAGAATTGCTGGAGCTGTTCAAATCCAGAAATTTATAACGGAACATGTAAGTTTGTGAAATTTGGGACATGAAAAGCTTGCAACCCTATTGATGCAAGTCACTTCGCGGGGAGGAATAGGCTTTGTTTGAGAAATTAAGCCGGATACTGATACCTATTGCCGGTAAACTGAACAACAACCGCTATCTTACTGTACTGCGTGATGCATTTATGTTGTCATTTCCATTAACAGTTTTTGGCTCTATCATTGTCGTTATTATCAATCTGCCGTTTCTAAAAGATTGGATGGGCGACGGTAATTATGCGACTTTTAACAGTCTGCTGAACATTGCGCCGAGTGCCACCCTGAACATCATGACCTTATTCGTGGTTGTCGGGATCGGCTATTATTTATCCCGAAGTTATAAGGTCGAGCCCATATTCGGTGGCATGATCGCGTTGGTCAGCTTCTTGATGCTCACCCCGTTTGTGCTGACACAAGAAAGCGGTGCCACGATTGCTGGTGTCATTCCGTTGGATCGGATTGGGGCCAAAGGCATGTTCCTTGGCATGATCGTTGCTTTTATAGCTGCTGAAATTTACCGAAGAGTGACACAGCGGAACATTGTTATCAAAATGCCTCCAGGCGTTCCGCCAGCCGTTGCCAAATCGTTTGCCGCTTTGCTTCCGGCGTGTATCACATTGGGCATATTTTTGATCATTAATGTTGTAGTTACACTGACTCTTCATAATAACCTGCATGATCTGATTTATCATGCTGTACAGGCACCTCTGGTGCACTTGGGCAGTGGTATTATACCTACATTAATTGCTATTTTCTTTGTTCAGCTTTTATGGTTCTTTGGGCTTCATGGTCAGATTATTATCAACTCAGTCATGGAACCGATCTGGAATACGCTGGCACTTGAAAACTACGAAGCGTACTCCAAAGGAGCGGAACTGCCGCATATTATCACCAAGCAGTTTGTGGATATTTATACCGTAGGTATCGGTGGTACAGGTATGACACTGGCCGTAGTGCTCACGATTCTGATCTTCCTGAAGAGTAAGCAATTGAAGCAGGTCAGTAAGCTGGCCCTTGGACCGGGTCTGTTTAATGTCAACGAGCCCGTCATATTCGGTTTGCCGGTTGTGATGAATCCGCTTATTTTTGTCCCATGGGTCATTGCTCCAATGATCGTTACGCTGATTACTTACTTCGCCATGTCTACTGGGATTGTACCGCCGCCAAACGGAATACAGGTTCCTTGGACGATGCCGTTGTTCTTTAGTGGAATGATGGCTACGGGATCTCTGATGGGAGGCGTACTGCAGTTGTTTAATATGGCTGTCGTCTTTGTCATCTGGTTCCCGTTCCTAAAAATTATTGATCGGATGAACGTTCGTAAAGAGCAGGAAGAGGAGCTTAGTCAAGCAGCCATTGCAGGTAAGGATCAAACTGTTGGAATGTAATGTGAATAAGCAGCTGGATTAGCAGCTTATTCATTGCAAAAGAGAGAGGAGTAGAGCTGTGAATCATACCGAAATGAAAGATATAGAGCAGCAAACCATTCAATACCGTTTTCCATCCGACTTCTGGTGGGGCTCATCGGCCTCGGCTACCCAGACAGAAGGAACCGTGGAGGGAGACGGCAAAGGACCGAACATTTGGGATTATTGGTTTGAGCAGGAGCCGAACCGTTTTTATGACGGCGTTGGACCTGGCGAAACGTCCCGTTTCTATACCCGTTACAAAGAAGATATTGCACTCATGAAAGAGCTTGGTCACAACTCCTTCCGGTTCTCTATTTCCTGGTCGCGTCTGTTTCCGGCAGGGAGAGGTAAATTGAACCAGCAGGCAGTTCAATTCTATAATGCCGTCATTGAAGAGTTGCATCAGGCGGGTATTGAGCCGTTTGTGAACTTGTACCATTTTGATTTGCCGATGGCTTTACAGGAAAATGGAGGCTGGGTGAACCGGGAGACGGTTGAAGCTTACGTGGATTACGCTAACACTTGCTTTGAGCTATTCGGGGATCGTGTAGCCAAATGGTTTACGCATAACGAGCCGATTGTCCCGGTGGAAGGCGGCTATCTATACGATTTCCACTATCCGAATGAAGTGGATTTCGGTAAAGCCGTACAGGTGGGATATCATACCTTGTTATCGAGCGCGAGTGTCATTAAGGCTTACAGAGAAGGCGGTTATAAGGGCAAAATCGGAATTATTTTGAACCTGACGCCGACTTATCCGCGTAGTCAGCATCCGGCAGACGTGCAGGCTGCTGAAATATGCGATGCGTTCTTTAACCGTTCCTTCTTAGACCCATCTGTGACGGGAGAATTCAATCCTTTGCTCGTGGAGCTGTTACGCCAAGAGGGATATGTACCAAGCATGGAAGACGGAGATCGGGAGATTATACGCCAGGGCACTGTAGACTTGCTGGGTATTAACTATTATCAGCCGCGCAGAGTCAAGGCTCGTGAAAGTCTGCCGAACCCGGATGCACCTTTTGTGCCGGAACGTTTCTTCGATTATTACGTCATGCCTGGTCGCAAGATGAATGAGATGCGGGGCTGGGAGATTTATGAGAAAGGCGTTTACGACATCCTGACCAATGTCAGAGAAAATTATGGAAACATTGAATGCTTCATTTCAGAAAACGGAATGGGCGTTCAAGGTGAAGAAAAGTTCAGAGATGAACAGGGTATGATCCGCGATGACTATCGCATTGATTTTATCCGTGAGCATCTCAAGTGGGTTCAACGGGCCATCTCAGAGGGCTCCAATGTAAAGGGCTATCACTTATGGACGTTTATGGACAACTGGTCCTGGACGAATGCTTATAAGAATCGCTATGGTTTTGTGTCTGTCGATCTTCAGAACGGTGGCAAGAGATCCGTTAAACAGAGTGGGCACTGGTTCAAACAGGTGATCGAGAATAACGGATTCTAAGGTGGTCCTCTGGACCGCCTTTTTTTCTTCATCATCGTCATAGAACTGTGCTGTACGCCGCTGGTGAGAAAGTATAATGTTCGGTATACTTACTTATACCGTGATACCTTAACGTCCCGCCTGCAGAACAAAAAGAACCAGCGCTACCGATGTTTTTGGTAAAATGCTGACATAAAACAAATTTTAGTACAGGTGGTAGACCAATGAACAAATACGAACGGATTGCACAAGAGGTCAAGAAGCGTATTATAGACAAGACCTATAGCAGTGATGATCCGATTCCCGATGAAATTTCACTGGCCAGTGAGTTCCGGGTAAGTCGGATGACGATTAAGAGGGCATTGGATACGTTGGTGTCGGAAGGGCTGTTGAATCGTAAAAGAGGACACGGAACCTTTATTGTCAAATCGGTCTACAATGGCCCGGTTAATGTCGTTGTGAATGAAATGCTGGGGCTGACAAACGTACTGCGCGGGAAAGAAATCAAAAGTAAAATCATAGCCTTTGACGTTCAATTTCCATCTGAAGAGGTAGCGGCGCATCTATTTATTGATGCCAATTCTCCTGTGTATCGTGTAGTCCGTCTGCGTATTGTAGAGGGCGAGCCGTATGTGATAGAGCGCACATACATGCCAACGAAGCTGATCAGCGGTATTACCGAGCAGGTGTTGCACGGCTCAGTGTACAAACATATTAAGGAGGAGCTGGGCCTTAATATTGTCAGTTCACATCGTACCATCCGCGCGTCCAAGTCGACCGAGCTAGATTGGGAGTATTTGGATTGCGGTGCGGATGATCCGGTTTTAGAAATTGAGCAGGTAGGTTATCTGGATACGGGTATACCGTTTGAATACTCATTCTCACGGCATCGGTATGATAAATTTGTGTTTACCACAGTAAATCGGATACGTTGAGCGAATGAGTACGAAACAGGTGGTAAAGCAAACATGGCAGAAGAAGCCTATCTAATATGGGATTCTCCTGCCATGTTCTTTTTTAATGAAGCAAGTTAATTGCCAAGCAATCTTACTTCATGCACCGTCGGGGTATACCAGTTGTTCGGATTATTGAATAGCACTGCATTTACAAGGTTGATTCGCACGTAGCGAGCTTGAAAGTTGACTTTGTCACTGGTAAAACCATACGTGGTATTACCTGTGCGGTCAATCGTGGAGTAGTTAACTCCATCCGTGCTGTATTCAATTTTATATTTGTAATACGCTTCAGATCCTTTGTACATAAACCATGAAATATCCACTTCGCTGATGGTCTTGGTACTGCCCAAATCGACCTGCCACCAAGCGGGCCAGGATGCGGAAGCAGCTTTCCACGAGGTTTGGGCGTTGCCATCGTTCGCCAGTGAAGCTGGAGAACTGGATGCGGCTGAGCTCGCAGTCGCTGTTTTGCCCTGTGCGTGATTCACAAGGGACGGTAGGATTACTGTGCCTGTCGCAGCATCCAGATCCCAGCTACTGTACCAGTTCAGGGTTGCTGTTTTATTGGAGTCATTCAGAGTTAGCGGCAACCAGATGAATTTGTGGTCGCTCAGATTGAGCGGATTCCAGCGGTCGCCCATATAGATGTAGCTGGTTCCTGCGCTACCCGTAATTGTGGCGATGGAATGGATTTGCGAGCCGTAAGCTGCCGGGTCACCGAAGGGCGACAGAGCAGACCAGCTCCCAGTCATGGAACTGGCGGTTGCGTAAGCGCCCTGATTCGGATACCAGCCGGAAGCCTGCGAGGTGAACAGGTAGTAGGTATTGTTCTTTTTCACAACAGCAGGAGCTTCGCGATAGCCATTTTCAAAAATCCAGCCAACGAACGACTGCACGCCTGTATAATCGGCTGTCAGCTTGAAGATCGCCATCGTATCGTTGGCGCCGCCATTTTTACGGGAAGCTGTAATAAGGTAGCCGCTACCGTCCGTATCCGTGAACACCGTCATATCACGAGACTCGTAATTCAGCGGGCGGAAGCTGCCTTGATAGGCAAAATTTCCGTCGGGTGTATCGCTGGTAGCGACGGCTACACGACCGAGTGAGTAGTCCATGCCATTTTCATAGTGCGCCCATAGTACATATTTTCCGGTGGTTTTGTTGTAGATGACTTTGGGACGCTCGATTTTGCTGGAATTCAGCTCAGGGGCGGAATCTTTGGTGAGAATACTGCTGCGGAAGGACCAATTTTTCAAATCGGTTGAGGTATATACGTTCACTTTTTCAAATTTCCAGTTTTCGGCGTGCTCGCCGTACCAATAATAAGTAGAACCTACTTTTAGAATATTACCGCTGTTCGCCTGAATCGGGTTACCTGCGGTGTCTTTCCAATCCGTTCCGTTCGTAATGGCTGTGCTTGCTGTTGCGCTCAGGGATAGTTCAGCATTGGCGACGTCCAAACCATTCAGCGCTTGGTTCACCTCGGTCCCGTAGGTTGCTTGCATAACGCCTGTTGTATGGGCATGTGCTGTATCGGGTTGAAGACCCGCACTGGCCACTGCGAATAGGATACAAATCCATGCGGCTAACCATTTGCTACTGTTGATCCACTTCACGATATCGTCTGCCTCCTTTAACACGGATAGGATGGGCCGAAACGGCTTGTCCGGCACCTCATCTTCAATTTTATCCTAATTGGGAGCGTTTACAAGTGGAATGAATTGAAGTCTTTAGCATGGTGAAACTGTTGTTACGAGAAAGGACAAATCTGATCATTACATACAAAATAGGTATATAGATATTTGAAACTTTGGGGAAAGCTCGTCAGTTATGTGGGAAGTGTGTTTTAATTGTGCGTTTTGTCATTGACACGTTCACATTGTTTCAAATTTAAAGTGACTGGAATCACATAAACGGTTACTTTATGTGGGTATACTGGGTTTTAAATTGAGGATTAACAAATGGGACATATGTTGAAATACCCTTTGTTATCTTATTTTGGAGAGAAGAGGGATACAAAGATGCTAAGTGAGCAAACCATTGCAACGATCAAATCGACTGTACCTGTTTTGGAGGTACACGGAACTACAATCACCAAGCGTTTTTACCAGATGATGTTTGAGGCCCATCCCGAGCTTCTCAATATATTCAATCACGCGAATCAGAAGCAAGGACGTCAACAGGGAGCGCTGGCCAATGCTGTATATGCGGCTGCACAGCACATTGACCGCCTGGAGGAAATTATTCCGGTGGTACGCCAGATTGCACATAAGCATCGCAGTTTGGGAATTAAGCCCGAGCATTATCCTATCGTCGGAAAATATCTGCTCGCTGCGATCAAGGACGTACTGGGAGATGCTGCTACAGACGAGATCATTGCCGCATGGGCCGAAGCCTACGGTGTGATCGCTAACGTATTTATAGACATGGAAGCTGAAATGTACAAGGAGGCTGGTCAGCAGCAGGGAGGCTGGTCAGACTTTAAGAGCTTTGTTGTGCAGAAAAAGGTTAAGGAAAGCGACCAAATTACGTCCTTTTATTTGGTGCCGCAGGATGGGCAGGTGTTGCCTGACTTCGAGCCTGGACAATATATCAGCTTAAAGATGGAAATTCCGGGCGAACACAATACCCACATTCGTCAATACAGTCTTTCGGATGCACCGGGCCAATCTCACTACCGGATATCTGTAAAGCGTGAGGATGCTGTAGAGTCCCGCCCGGCAGGTAAAGTATCCGTGTATCTGCATGAGCAGGTGCAAGAGGGCGATGTGCTTCAGGTATCTGCACCGGCGGGTGATTTTACGCTGGATCGGGCAGATCGCAGACCTGTCGTGCTGATCAGCGGCGGGGTCGGGCTAACCCCGATGGTCAGTATGCTGGCTTCCTTGGTGAAATCTGCTCCGCATCGGCCTATCACCTTTGTCCACGCAGCAGTCAACGGGGATAACCATGCTTTGCGTAATGAGGTAGAAAAGCTGGTCGCCACACATGCACAGGCTGCAGTTCGCTGGTGTTACAGCAGACCAACGGAGCAGGATCGGCTGGCACAGGCTTTTCACAAGGAAGGTCGTTTGGATCTGGACTGGTTGCAATCCGTGATACCGGAACGTAACGCACAATATTACTTTTGCGGCCCTGAGGGATTCATGCAATCGGTATACGGCCTGTTGAAGGAGTGGAATATCCCTGCTTCGGATATCCACTATGAATTCTTTGGCCCTGCCAGCGCATGGGAAGCAGAAGCACAATGACACAATGGGACATCAAAAAAGACGAAGGATAGTTGTCCTTCGTCTTTTTTGCGATGATTACAATGGGAAATCCTGCTCATTGGGTACTACTTTTCAAAGTGCGCTCCTGTTTTCATAACAAGGGAGTACGCAAAAATTCCATACCTCGCGGCATATATGGGCGTAAAGCCTCCGGAATACGGATCGAACCGTCCTCTTGCTGGTGATGCTCCAGCAACGGAATCAGAATCCGGGGTGAAGCGACCGCTGTGTTGTTGAGCGTGTAACAATATTTCAATTTGCCGTCCGCATTGCGGTACCGGATGTTGGAACGACGTGCCTGGAAATCAAGCAGCTGGGACGACGAATGTGTCTCGCCGTAAGCTTGGCGGCTGGGCATCCATGTCTCAATGTCCACCTGCTTGTAGGTTTTTTGCGCCATGTCGCCTGTACAGACAGCCATCTTGCGATAAGGCAGCTCCAGCTGTTGAAGCAAGTCTTCCGCATTGCGCGTAATTTCTTGAAACATCTGTTCCGAAGCGTCCAGGCTAGCTTCGCAGATGACGACCTGCTCAACCTTGGCAAACTGGTGCACACGATACAGTCCGTGCACATCCCTTCCGGCCGAGCCGACCTCATTGCGGAAGCATACGGACACGGCTGCCAGCCGTATCGGGTCCGTAACATCCACGATCTCACCGCTGTAATACGAGACCAGTGGCACTTCCGAAGTGCCTACAAGCCACTGATCCTCTCCTGTGATGCGGTACGTCTGATCCAGTCCGAGCGGGAAGAAACCAGTGCTGCGCATCGCCTCTGCACGTACCACCAGTGGAACGTCCAGTAACTGGAATCCACCCGCAGTCAGAAAATCCACCGCAAGCTGCTGCACAGCCCGATGCAATGCAACCCCTGCTCCCGTCAGATAGTAGTTACGGGTACCGGCTGTTTTGACACCCCGAGGGACGTCGATAAGCTTGTGAAGCTCACCGAGCGCCATATGATCCTTTGGTTCAAATCCGAAGTTCGGAACCGACCCGACCCGCTCCAGTTCTACATTATCGTCATCCGATCTTCCCCGTGGCGTATCTGGCGATACGATATTAGGCATCAGAAGCAAAAGCTGTTGAAACTGTTCCTCTACTTCCTGTTGCGGGGCTTCCAGAAGATCTAGCCGTTCGTTAATTTCTTTGACCTGCCGCTTTGCCCCTTCTGCCTGTTCACTCTTCCCAGCATGGATTAGCGCGCCAATATCCTGACTACACTGATTACGCTTCTGTCGAAGCTGTTCCACTTCCTGAAGTAGCTGTTTTCTCCGATCATCCAGGGTCAACAGCTCCACGACCGATACCTGTATTCCTTTGCCGTCTGCTGCCGTCTGAACTTGCTCTTGATGCTCTCTGATCCATTTGATATCCAACATGACACCGCACTCCTTTTCGGATAAAAATACAAAAAGCGCCCTCATCCACATGGGACGAGGAGCGCTTTGATCTCGCGGTGCCACCCAAATTGACCGGACAGCATGACAGATGTCATGACTCTCCAATCCACTTTGCTCCGCTGTAACGGGCGGGTCCGGTTTACTTAGGTACATATCGCCATATCCTACGCTAACGTATGGTCCTTGGCGTAAACGCCTCCGAGTTGGATGCTCTTCACAGGCATAATATCGTTTGCTTTTTTGTTAGTATACGGATTTTCGGCAGGGTAATCAAGGGCATGAGTCTGCACATTGGATTAATTCCTTTTTTCATCGTGATCTTTCCAATAAAAATAAATACACAGCGTAGACTCTGCAACACATCCATGCGGATTTCATGTTTGCGAAGGGGAAAGGTAGGCTTTATTTCATATGTATATCCATTCTACTTCATCTGCGATCATGAAACTGGAAGAATATATAAGTAAAAGCCCCAATTTAACGTCCAAAATGGGCTATAGTCTCTATAATGCCTTTTTAATTTCATGTAAAATGTAATGATTACCAAAATGGACAGCGATGGAGGAGAACATGGAGGATTTTAAAGATCGTTTACATACGATCCGCCAAGAACAGAACAAGCTGCTCAAGGAGTATCAAACATTAATCGCGGACTATGAAGCCTCAGATATCATTTTGGAGAATGAGGTTCTGCGAAAAAAGTTCGAGGATTATCAGGCTCGCTGCATTCACTTGGAAGAGCGAGTACGACATATTGAGCAGGAAAATGGAAAGCTGCGCACTGCGCTGACGGAGCAAATGCTGAGTGAAAAGGCAAATATGATTCGCATTTCGCGTGAAAAGCTGGAGACCTATTTTGCTTCCAGAACCGCAGAAGGGAAAAATCGGCTGACATCCTTTGAATATGGGGCTAAAAACCGGGTGGACCAGCTTATTCAGCAAACTACGCATGAGCTTAAAGAAGATCAGGACGAGATCGTCGCCAGATTACGATTGTTCTCAGAGGAGATTCGTGACCGGATCATGGAACAACGCGAGCGGTTTCAGGAGGCCGAGCGCAAATTGCTTCATCAGACGGCAAGCGAGTTTCAGCAACTCGGAGAAGAAGAAATCAGCGAGGAAACGATGCAGAAGCGCATGAAGCAAAATCAGTTTGAAATGAAGCTAGGCTTGAACTGGATCAACAAGCTGGGGATTTTGCTCATTATATTGGGTGTGGGAGCCGCTTTTAAATACTCATATTCGAACTGGTTTACAGGAAATATGAAGGGTGTGGCCTTCTTTCTGCTAGGAGCGCTGATGCTGGGAGGCGGCGAATGGCTGTATCGCAAGCAGAAGCAGACCTTTGCGCTCGGTATTTTGGGCGGCGGTATTTCTGTACTGTACGGATCGATTTTTTACAGCTACTTTTTGTTAGAAATCATAGGAATGTATACAGGCATAGGCTTGTCCGTACTAGTTACGGTGACTGCTGTGCTACTGTCATTAAGGTATGAATCCCGAACGATATGCTCTTTCGGTTTAGTAGGGGGGTATCTTCCGCTCTTTTCTTATATGGCAGCCAACGGGCTGGAAGGGAACGCCGTGTATATCGCCATGGGCTATTTGTTCCTGTTAAACCTGCTGATTCTGCTTGTATCCTTCCGCAAACGGTGGGTCGTCGTGCAATATATCAGCTTTCTGCTTAATACGCCCTTGATGATTGTGCTGGCGTGGTTATCGGAAAGCACCGTAGCGAGCATGCTGTATGCAGTCATTACATTTGCGATGTACCTCGGGATGACACTGTGGGTGCCGTTCCGTTTAAAAACAAAACTGTCATGGCTGGATTTCTCCCTATTGGCTCTGAATACAGTCGTGAGCTGTTCCGTTCTGTATTCTCTATTCGGCGATGCAGGCCTGGATGATTATAAAGGTTTGCTGGCTCTGGTCTTTTGCTTGGTGTACGGAGGTCTGGGACAATGGGTCCGTCGATATATTCCAGAGGAGAAACAAACCAAAATATTATTTTATGCGACTTCTTTGACCTTTGCCATCCTCATGATTCCGTTCCAGTTTGGAGTTAGATGGTTATCTATGGGGTGGTTGATCGAAGCAGTTCTTCTTACATTATATGGACACCGTTACCGGTTGAAGGAATTGGAACGAGCTGGCTGGGGCATTTTATTACTGTGTCTGGGCGCATTCTTTTTCGTCGATTTCCCTATATATCTGTTGTCAGGATTTGAGACAGACTATTTTGGACTCAAATATACGCTCATTACACTGGGAATGTTGATCGTTACCGTCTTCTATGCGATTGAATTTAGCCGTCCGAATGCTTTCAAAAACAATCGGTTGTACGAAATGCATATCATGCAAGGATTTAAATATGTAGCTTTGGTGAACGTGTATTTCTACCTTTTGTATGAAGCCGGGCATTGGTATAACATCGTTGTATCCGACGGGTTTGTCCATTACACCTTGTACAAAGTGTTGTTGTACACCTGCGTATCGCTGGTGTTGGCTTATTTCCTGCCTAAGGTGAGGTTGCTGTATGATCGGGTGATTAAATACTACAGCTTGGCGTTGTACGTCATAGGCTACGCGCTGGCACTGGTGATTACTGTAACGGTTCCGACCTTGCATGAAAATTATGCGCAAAATACGGCTGCTGATTATGTGGCATTGGTGGTACTCGCAGCCTTTAATGTGCTGGTATTCTTCAGCAGCAGGGATTTCCTGAACGCACTGATGACCCGACATTATAGAAGTAATGAGTTGTATCCGGTCATTATGGGTGTATATTTGCTGGGCATCATAACCGCCTTTCTCGGAGTTCAGTTCCGCCTGGGGGATGCTGGTCTTGTGTTCAGTCTGGTGTATTTGCTGCTGGCCATTTTGTATATTGTATACGGCTTCCTCAAGCGAGTGGTCTACATTCGCAGATTTGGATTGGGCTTGACCTTGCTGTCGACAGGTAAGCTGCTGTTGTATGATCTACATCTGTTAACGACAGGAAGCACGATTGTAGCCTACTTCTCTTTTGGTGTTGTACTGTTGGCGATTTCGTATATTTATCAAAAAGTATCTAATCGCATGGGAGAGACCATAATAAAGAAGGATGTTGAAGAAAATATGTAGTTTTCTGTTGTATTTTGTAGATACCGAACATTATGAAAATAAATCCGGTAATAGTGAAAAATTATGCATGACCTTACATCCTACTTACGCTATAATGAGTAAAAATTATTTATGTACGCATGCTCATGTTTATGCGTAAGTAGAGAGAATGAGGGGGATATAATGAATTTGAGCAAGGGGCAGAATAGCCTGTCTGATAAAAATGAACGCTTCTCGTCTGCTGGATTTATATTGGCGGCGATCGGCAGTGCGGCAGGACTGGGTAATATTTGGAAATTTCCGTATATTACAGGACAATATGGTGGAGCTGCATTTTTCTTATTGTTTATTGTCTGCCTGTTGCTTGTTGGTTTGCCTGTACTTTTAGCGGAGCTTGCGCTTGGTCGTGCAGGTCGAGGAAGTGCTGCTTCTGCAATGGTAAAAGTAGGCGGTCATCCAATTTGGGGCAAGATGAGCATCATGTTTGTTATCGTGCCGTTTGTTATCTTGTCGTTCTATGCCATTGTAGGGGGCTGGACACTGCATTATGCCGTTGAGGCATTTAGCGGAAATCTGTTTTCGAATAATGATTTTGCTGGACAGTTCGCTTCTTTTTCCTCCGGCTATGCGCCGTTGGTTTGGCTGTTAGTTGTTTTTGCATTTACAGCAGTCGTGGTAACTCTTGGGGTATCGAACGGGATTGAAAAGTTCAATAAAATTTTGATTCCTGCCAAGGTCATCCTGTTGCTCGTGTTGATGATTAACGCTCTTATGCTGCCAGGCTCTGGTGCGGGCGTATCCTTCTTTCTGAATCCCGACTTCTCTAAGCTAAGTATAGAGTCTGCATTGGTTGCTTTGGGACATGCCTTCTTCTCACTCTCACTGGGGATGGGAATTATGATCACGTACGGTGCGTACGTAGATCGCCGTCAATCGCTGGGTGGAGCTATGCTGGCAGTTGGTGGCGGAGATTTAATCTATGCGTTTATCGCAGGTATGATTATTTTCCCTACAACCTTTTCCTTCGGAATTAATCCGGCTCAAGGACCATCGCTGGTTTTCATTGCTTTACCGGCTGCTTTCTCGGCAATGCCTTTTGGTGCATTCTTCGGCGGTTTGTTCTTCGTACTGCTGGCGGTTGCTGCATTAGGTTCTATGGTATCCTTGCTGGAAGTTCCAGTAGCCTATGTCATGGAGCGTATGCGTTGGAGCCGGGTTCGCTCCGTTCTCGTCGTATCGGTCCTGTGCTTGATGCTGGGCGTCCCTTCTGCATTGTCCATGGGGCTGGTGCCTGAACTAAAAGTAGGGGATAAATCATTCTTTGATTTCGTAGACTTTACCGCATCCAACATCTTCTTACCGTTAGGCGGTTTGTTGATTGTTATATTCACAGGTTATTACTGGAAGACTGCGGCTGAGCATGCGAACATCAAACCCTTCTGGTTCAACGTATGGTTATTCGGTCTTCGGTATGTTGCACCGATCCTGATGTTGTTGGTCTTCCTTCATACCTCAGGTATCATCAAATTTTAAGAGAATAGAATATTAATAAAAAGGCATTTTCTCCCTAAGGGAAGAGATGCCTTTTTTTGTATATCTATCAGTGGTTACCTAACTGTGGAAAGGAATGATATAATAAAAACATTGTCATTAATTTTAACTTCATTGAAATCATTACGATTATGAAGTTTTATATAATGAATGAAAAGGCTACAGGGCATCGCAGACGATGTGCAGGAGAGGGAAAGGGCAGAAGAGCATTGAAACAGACAGGGAGCTTGAATTTGCAAGAAGGACGGCGGCTGAAATGAAGTCTAATCGGTTGTCGTCACAACGTCGTTATATGCCAGGTTTGGATGGTTTAAGAGCGCTGGCGGTCATCGCAGTCATTGTGTATCATCTGAATCCGGATTGGTTGCCGGGTGGTTTGTTGGGTGTAGGCGTGTTTTTTACTTTGTCGGGGTATCTGATTACAGATATTTTGGTTAGTCAGTGGGATACATATCATAGTTTTAAAATGAAAGATTTCTGGTTGCGTCGTGCCAGAAGGTTGCTGCCTGCCATGTTGACGGTTGTGGCTGTCATTGTCCTGTGCTCGTTGCTTTTCGATCCGTCACGGCTCACGGCCTTGCGCGGAGATGTACCTGCCGCATTGGTGTATATGAGCAATTGGTGGTTTATTTTCCATCAGGTTTCGTATTTTGAAAGTTTTGGCCCACCTTCTCCGCTTGGGCATCTGTGGTCGCTGGCGGTGGAGGAGCAGTTTTATATCCTGTGGCCCTTACTGCTGGCGCTCGGGCTAAAATTCATGCCCAAGCGTATTGTGCTCGCAGGCTGGGTGACTTGTCTGGCGTTAATATCTGCGCTCCTGATGGCCGTGATTTACGTACCGGGAAGCGACCCGAGCCGGGTGTATTACGGCACGGATACGCGCGGATTTGCTTTGCTGATTGGTGCGGCACTGGCCTTGGTGTGGCCAAGCGGCAAGCTGAAAGAGCAAGCTTCTGCTAAGGCGCGTATGCTTCTGGACAGCATCGGTGCAATAAGCTTGCTGTTGCTTTGTCACTGGGCGTGGGCCTCGAATGAATATGACCCATCTCTGTACCGGGGCGGCCTACTGGGCATAGCTTTAGTCACTGCTATTGTGGTCGCAGCGTTGGCACATCCGGTAAGCCACCTTGGTCGTCTCCTTGGAATCAAGCCGCTACGTTGGATTGGAGCCCGTTCCTACGGACTGTATCTGTGGCATGTTCCGGTTATCACGCTAACGACGCCTCAGGTAGATACCGATGGCGTGCATGTGCTGCGTATCATTTTACAATTGCTAGCTACCGTATTGCTGGCGTCTCTCTCGTTTAAATATATCGAGGAGCCGATTCGCCATGGGGGATTCCGCCACTGGATTACAGAAATCCGTTCAGCGGTTCGTAGACAGGCGCGGTGGAGATGGATGCCTACAACTACAGCGGCTGTGCTGTTTGTAGGTATTCTCGTGGGTACCGTCCACCTGTACGTGGCTTCTCCTGACGCAACTATTCAGGCGGCATCAAGCGATGAGAATCCAGTCGCAAAGGCAAAGGCGATGCCGCCGCTTCACGGAACGGTATCCGTGGCTTCCAAGGAGCCCCAAGCCATCAAGCTGCAAGGGTCCGAGGGCAGCAAGGCGCAGACCCCAGTCCCGTCTCAAACCCAGACGCCTAAGAATACGGCGGTCCAGGCTGGTACTACGGACGATGTTACGAAACCGACGGAACCTTCGGACAAACCCAAAGAAGCTACGCCTATGACAGGTGATGGCTCGAGTGTTACCGCCATTGGAGACTCTGTCATGTTGGATGTACAGTCGTACATTCAGGAATCCTTCCCGGGAGCTGTTGTAGATGGACGGATCGGCCGTCAGATGGCGGAGGCGCCTGCCGTACTGGAGCAGCTAAGACAGAACGGACAGTTGGGTAAGACGGTTATTATTGAGCTAGGCACGAACGGCGCTTTTACCAAGGACCAGTTATCCGATCTATTGGCTAGCCTGAAGGATGCGAAGCGTATTATACTCGTGAATACCCGTGTACCTCGGCCATGGGAGAGCATTGTGAACAAGCATCTTGCCGAAGCAGCGTCCCAGGATCCGCGAATTACAATGATTGACTGGTACGGAGCCAGCTCTGGTAAAAACTCCTATTTCGAGCATGACGGAGTACATTTGAAACCTAAAGGTGCTAAAGCTTATGCGTCCTTGTTGGCTCAGGCCCTAACGAAGCAATCGTAATAAACTGCAATGATACTCATAAATTATGTAAATGCAAGACAAGAAAGCCACCGGGAGTAGGTTGTCCTCTGGTTGAAGCACATCCCTAAATTTTCATCGGCTAAACCTAAGGGTTTTTCCAATGTCTATTCTAAGGTGTGTATATCAACCCTGATCCGGTGGTTTTTCTTATTTTAGTATGGAGGTACATAAGCTAATGGAAAAGGGCTATTCACATAGTAGGACAATGGAGCACCGCTTGAAGAGGAACAGAAAAAGGCTCATTTGGATTGCTATTTTATTATTTGTGGCAGGTTGTATTACTTTCATTGCAATAAAGGTCTCAGATAACAAAACACATGCGCCAACACAGGAGCTTGCTAAAAAAACAGATTCCGTATCCAAGGACTCATCAAAAGGTAAAGCGGTCTCTCCAAAAAGCGACCCCGAAGTAGAAGATGGTGCCTTTGTCGAAAAATATTTAAAGCAGCAAATGCTAGGGCAGATGCCCGATGGAGCCGATGGTAAAAAAGTGGCCTACTTATCCTTTGATGATGGTCCATCCGTGACGGTAACACCTAAAATATTGGACATTCTGAAAAAACAGAAGGTCAAGGCAACCTTTTTTATCGTAGGAAAAGAAGCCGATGAAAATGAACATACCAGGAACATTATCAAAAGAATTGTTAAAGAGGGTCATGCGATAGGAAACCACACGTACTCTCATAATTATAAGTATTTATATCCTAACAGGCGGGTAAGCACGGACCATGTTATGCAGGAAATTGAGAGGAACAATAAGGTGTTAAAAAGTATTCTGGGGCCAGAATTCACCACAAGAATGATCCGGTTTCCTGGGGGCCACATGACATGGAATAGAAGAGATCCACAGGGGATGGCTGCTTTGGATAAAGTCTTACTGCAAAAGGACTATCACCAGGTAGATTGGAATGTATTAACGAAGGATGCAGAGGGAGCATCCAAGAAAGCCCCTGGACTAATCAACCAATTTATGAGATCAGTGAAAGGTCGAGAAAAAGCCATCATACTCATGCATGACACCTATGGTAAAGAAGAAACTGCAAAAGCTTTGCCGCAAATTATAGAATATCTAAAAAAACAGGGATATGAGTTTAAGGTTATGAAGTAAGATATGTTTATATATAAGAAAAGGACGGGGCTGATGGCCACCGTCCTTTTTGCTAATAAGGTATATCGTTCGCGTGTTTTAGATGCGCTCTGCTTCACCCATTGCCTGAATGAAAGCACCGATACCTTTGGGATCATTAGTTATAATTGGCTCGCTGATATAGTAAGCGAAGGTACCGTCCCGACGATCTTTACCACCCAAACCGCTTACTTGCACCGTTTTGTTCAGATTCACGAGTCCTTCTTCAGTGATCGTGATAAATTCATCGATAATACCCTTACGGATGATTTCTGCCTCTTGACGATATTGCTCTGGCAGATAGCCTTTGCGAACGCCCTTGGCAATAGCATAGAGAATCATGCAGGAAGCAGAGGCCTCCAGATAGTTGCCTTTCACATGGCCCAGGTTGAGCACTTGATAAAAGACTCCACTTTCTTTATCACGCACTTTCAGCAGGGCTTCCAGTGTTTCCGTCAGCATATCGATCAGGACGGGACGGTCTGCATGATCCTCTGGAATATAGTCCAGCACGTCAACGAGTGCCATAACGAACCAACCCATCGAGCGTCCCCAGAAATTTTTAGAGCAGCCTGTTTCCGGGTTGCACCAATGCTGCTCACCCTTCTCATCCCAAGCATGGTAGAGCAGGCCTGTTTCAGGATCACGCGTATGTTCGTAGCAAAGCTTGAATTGCAGGGTCACATCGTCAAACTCTGATGGATCTCCGAATTCGCGGATGAATTCAGCATAGAACGGGGCACCCATGTACAAGCCGTCGAGCCAAATTTGATACGGATAAATTTGCTTATGCCAGAATGCGCCCTCGCTTGTGCGTGGGTGTTTTTCCAGCTGACTGCGTAATTGGTAGGCTGCCTTTTTGTATCGTTCATCTCCTGTGGCACGATACAGCGAGAAGAGCAGCTTGCCGTTATTCACGTGGTCAATATTGTACTCATCTACTTTATAGCGCTGAATTACGCCATTTTCGTCAACAAAATGGTCCATATGTTTTTTTATAAATTCCATGTACTTGGGATCGCCTGTCAGTTCGCCAACCCATTCCAGACCTCTGTAAATGACACCGTGGTCATATTCCCATTTTTCATAAAATTCCGGGCTCCGTTGCAGAACGGAATCGCTCATACGTACAGCCCAAGAATCTGTTTTTGTAGGACTGGTGGTTGGTTGTGATGTTGGATTTGCCATGATACAGTCACCTCTTTAGTAAATGTTTAATCTGTAATTGTTATTGTTGTTACATAGATGGAGTGTGTGTCTTAGGGTCAACGGGTTTGTTCTTGAAGCCCACGTTATTGTTACCCCAGCACCGATCGTAATGGAAGCCTGTCAGTTCCTCGAATACCTTCCGAGCTTCCGGTTTGGCTGATTTCATGGAGCCACCGTTTTTGAGGCGGTCAATTTCGGCGATTAGCTTCTTGTGGCTGTCAATATCCAGCTTCATCACGACAGAAGCAATCATACCGATGATCGCGAGAATGATAGTACCAACCACAAGTACATAAAAGATGGCGTGCTGAGCAGCGACGGGCTGACTATCAGCCCCGGATACAAAGCCAAAATGCTGTAACACCCAGCCGAGAATGAAGACGACAACGGCCCGCACCATTTTTCCGGCAAAAGTCATCATACCTGCATAAATACCTTCCCGGCGACGGCCGGTCAACGCTTCATCCACATCGGCAAGGAACGTGTATTGATTCCAAGGGATGTAGTAGACGCCCCCAGTACCAAGCCCCATGAACAGGGTGATGACATATAACCATACCATCGTATTCGAGGCTCCCGTTATATAGAGCAGGCCATAACCTGCTACGCTAAAGCAAACGACAACGAGTGCGGCGATGAAAGGCATACGGAACCCTTTACGCACGCAGAATTGGATGAAGAAATAGGTAGAAATCAATTGAATGACAGAGTTAAAGCTGTTCAAATTAGATACCATCTCCGAGCTTTGGAACAAGGAGAAGACAATAAAGTACGTAAAAGCAGAAGTAAACAGCCACTCAGCTGAAAAGCCGCCCAGGTACATCCCGAGATGATGACGGAACGTCTTGACTCGGAAGGTAGAGGAAATGTCGACAAACAACTTTTTCATCGAATCTATAAAGGAAAGCGGAGCTTCACCTTCCAGTTCCTTTTGCAGTTCCTCACTTGGACGTTCCCAGGAGTTTTTGTACAAGAATGCCATCGCAATCAGCAGAATAGCTGCAAAAACGAGACCGGTATAAAAGAAAGGCAATGGAGAGTCTTTGCCATACTCGGCAATAAAGCGACCAGGGATAAAAGCGGCAGCGAAATTGGCAATTTTGCCAAACATAGCCTTCCATCCAGTCAATCTGGAGCGTGCGCCGAAGTCCCGTGTCATCTCTGACGCTAGTGCTTCATACGGCACCATGACAGAGGTATACACCAGTTCAAACAGCACGTACGTACTCAGGTAATACCAGAAGCCCAACCCATCTACCCAAAGCATCGGATACACGAGCATCAGCGGGATACCCATCATGATGAAAAAGCGGCGTCTGCCGAATTTACGGCCCAAGCGGGTCCGGTGAAAGTTATCGCTGATAAAGCCCATGACCGGATTGCTGACCGCATCTATGATGCTGGCAACAGAGAAAATGGCCGCGGCCTGAACGGGAGACAGTCCGCAAAAGGTTGTATAAAAGTACATTAACCACGCACCGCTAATAGCAAGTGCGCCACTTCCCAGCATGTTACCGCTTCCATAGGCGAGTGTATGTTTCAGTGTGATTCTTCGTTCCATGATCTGTTCACCTCATATTTTGTCTGGTTATGAGGACAATCACCGGTCGCTATATTATGCAAAATTGTCTGAGTTGGTAGATGGGCCAGGGCGTCCTGATTAGGCGGGGCTTTTAACGTGCCCCTATATTTTTTCCGCTCGGAGTACCCGAGCCGATCAGATCGCTTCCTTTGGCCAGCTTAAGGAAATCACCGAGCTGGATGGAACCGTCTGCACTTCGAGTGATAGAAGGCGTGAGGCTAACAAAGTCGTCTGCACTGACTACCAGACCTTTGGCATTCGTCGATTTCTTGTTTTTCCACCAAACGCTAGAGTTGTCTTGATCTGTACCGCTTGTTTTATCACTTGCTGTTCCTTCAAAAGAAAGATTGTTAATGAACACGTGATCACCCTTGTCAAAAGCAAAATTACTTTGTCCATTGTCCCACGAGGTATTATTGGTCAACGTAATGCTGCCGGGGTTGCTATTGTAGGTGAAGCCGTGCTTTTTGTTCTGGAAAGCAATACTGTTTTTCACAATATGGTTGACTTTGATTTTGTCTCCACCCAGCTTAAAGCCGTTGCCGTCGCTGTTCGCGGTAGACGTTCCATCTGCGGTCTGCCCGTTGTGGTGGGCCACACTGTTCAAAATGGTTACTTCGCCGATGGGACCCGTTTCGGTTTTGCTATACAAATCCCAGCCATCGTCTACGTTGTACGCAGCCAAGCAGTTATCAAACACATTGCCTGATCCTACAGTTAATTTAGCCGCGAAGCCATCGGCATCCTCACCATTATCGGGATCAGCGTTATCGTGAGAGTAAGAATTCAAAATCAAATTGTTCGATGGCCACTCACTAGTGGAAGCGTTAGGGGAGTAACGTCCAAGCTGAAGTCCAGTATCCCGGTTGTGGTGGGTTTCCACGTTTTCGATTCGGTTATTGCTGCCGCCGATATAGATACCATTATCTCCGGCACCCTTTACTTCAAGGCCCTTTACCAGCCAAAAGTCTCCGTTAAGCTGAAGTCCACGATTGGCTGAACCAAAGGCTTGAGCAGAGAAATCAAGTACCGGCTTTTCACTACCGTAAGCGACCAACCCTTTGAGTGAGCCGTTATTGCCGCTATTTTCACGCTGAATTGTAACCGTTGAGGAGTAGGTGTAGTTACCACCGCGCAGGTAAATGGTTTTACCAGGAGCAATTTGTGTAAGTGCTGCTTCGAGCGTGGTAGGACTGGATATTGTACCCGGATTGGACACGTTACCATTTGGCGCCACATACAAATCTCCTGCCGCTAATGTTATGGAGACGGTGGTTGAGTCGGTTGTACTAACTGCCTCTTCTGTAAGTGCGGAAGAAGGGGTGTCGTTGGATAACGTATCTGCGTAAGCGGTTCCAATAAGGCAAGAAGAAGCAAAAACAAAAGAAACACCGAGTCTTAGAGCGCTAAAGCCGGTTTTTGGACGATCATTTCGTTTAAACATGTAATTTCCTCCTTATTTGAGCTCATATTTTAAAAGAAGATAGCATCTATAAAAGTGACTCATGCTGTCTTTCCACTAAAAACAGGACACCTCCTGGGGGAACAGATTGATCTACCATTAGTCCAAAACGCTCTAAGAAGTATATGCACAGTGTAATATATGTTAACGTTTGCATCAACAGTTTTTTACTGTTTTTATGATATTGTGAAAAAAAGTTCACACTTTTGTTTCAACTAAAGTTGTAGTTTTGCCATACTGGGAAAATTTGATTATACTTAAACATTATACATATAATAGGAATGAAAACTGTGGGAAAGGGTGAGTGTAGCGCATGGAGAGTGGAAATCATTTGACGGATTCAACTGTCGAACAATTGCAGGAAAAGCAGCCACGAGTGAAAAATGAGATGATCGATTGGCTTAAGGCCATTATTGTAGCCATTGTGCTCGTGTTCATTATACGTTGGCTATTATTTGCGCCATTTATTGTTGAGGGAGCGTCCATGGAACCAAATTTCAAGACAGATGAACGAGTGGTCGTGAACAAGGTGATTTACGATTTTCGTGATCCCAAGCCGAGTGAGGTTGTTGTATTCCATGTGAGAAAGGAACAAAAAGACTTTATTAAGCGTGTTATTGGAGTGGCTGGAGATACGATTCAGTATCAAGGCGACAATCTTTATGTGAACGGTAAGAAAGTAGAGGAGTCATACATTCAGGGAGCTATTCAGGATGCGCACGCCAAGGGAGAACTATATAACAATGTTGATTTTCCAAATGGAACCATAACCGATTCCAAGGTACCTGAGGGGTATATTTTTGTGATGGGCGACCACCGCAATAATAGTAGGGATAGTCGTGCTATTGGCTTTGTCTCTATTAAAGATATTGTTGGCCGTGCGGATGTGATTTTTTGGCCGGTGGATAGCGCACAATGGGTTAAGCATAAATAATATAAGAGCGCCTAAGAGGGGGGGATTCCTCACTTCAGGCGCTAGGCCAATTTAAGGCTTAGCATGTGTACCATGGACAAGCCTGTTTAGGCCTGAACAGGTTGAAACCAAGAGGACTTGCGCGAACAACACGCAAGTCCTCTTTTTTTGCATCTGGCTTCGATTCCTTGACTCAGCCTTTGACGGCTCCAGCGACGACGCCTTTGACAATGTATTTTTGCAGAAAAATAAATACGATAATGGAGGGCAGCACAGCCATTACCATCGCGGTCATGGCGTATTGCCAGTCTGACGTATACTGTCCGACAAAGGTGTAGGCGGCCAGTGTCAGCGTCTTGGTGCTAGGTGAGCCGTTAACCATGAGAAGCGGAAGTAGAAAATCGTTCCAAATCCACATCACGTCGATAATGACAATGGTAGCAGTGACTGATTTCAGTAAGGGGAAAATCACGGAAAAGAAAAGCCGGAATCCCGAAGCTCCATCGATCTTGGCACTTTCATCAATCTCGACCGGAATACCTTTCACGAAGCCGTGATAGATAAACACTGCCAGCGGTGCGCCGAAGCCCCAATACAGCAAGCCAAGTCCCCAAGTGCTATCTGCCAGATTTAAGTCTTTTGCCAGTCGCAAGACAGTGAGCATGATGGACTGAAACGGGATCAGCATCGGCATAATGCACAGCATGTAAATCACGGAGCTCCATTTGCTTTTTGTTCTTGCCAGCTTGTAGGCCGCGATGGAAGATATCAGTACGATACCTGCCAGTCCGACGACGGTGATAATGGTGTTATTCAGAAATAGGCGTGGATAGTCAATGAATTTCCATACATATACGTAGTTATCCAGCGAAAGCTGCTTGGGCAGCGCAATGACGTCGGTCATGACCTCAGCGAAGCTTTTGAACGAATTGTTAATGGCGAGAAACAGCGGGTACAAAAATAACAATGATAATACAATCATGCCCGCTTCTAGCAAAATACGTCCCGTACGGCTGCGTTGCATCAGGCTTCAACCTCCCTGCGTTTGAAAATAGACAATTGAATAATCGTAATGATCAGGACTGCAACGAATAAAATCAATGCTTTGGCTGTTCCGTAGCCATACAGATTGTTCTGGAACGTGTCCCGGTAAATATCATACGCAATGCTGTATGTTGTACCACCTGGCCCACCGCCGGTCAGGGATAAAATGACGTCAAACACTTTGATCGAGTTGGTCAGTGCCATGAAGACTGAGATCGTAATGGAAGGTGCGAGCATCGGTAGAATAATACTGAAAAATCTCCGAATCGGCCCCGCGCCATCGACAATGGCAGCCTCTTTTAAATCCTCTGGCACAGATTGCAAGCCTGCAATATAAATGACCATGTAAAAGCCAATGGATTGCCAGATCGATACCGCCAAAATGGAAATAAACGCGAGCCCTTCCTCACCCAGCCAGCTTAGCTGGAAGATGCCCCAGCCTGTACTGTGTCCCAGTGACTCAAAGCCTTGCATGAAGATGAATTTCCATATAAAGCCGACAATCACGAGACTGAGGATATACGGGATAAAGAAAGCCGCCCGCAGCCAAGCCGAGCTTTTCAGCTTCATATCGAGAACGAGCGCCAGCAAAATGGCCAGCACATTCACCAATACAATGTACAGGATGGCATACTTGACGGTAAACCAGGCTGCATGTGCAAAATTGGCGTCCCCAAGCAGGATTTGCTTGAAGTTATCCAGACCTACAAATTTCGGATGTTTGGATATGCCGTTCCACTTCGTCAGGGAATAGCGTATCGTCATCAAAAACGGAATATAAAATGCAATCGTAATGCACAGGATTACGGGCAGTGTGAATAAACCGAATTCCAGTTTACTGCCCTTGTCGCCCCGAGTTCCCCTTTTTTTCAGCATAACGCACCTCTTTTTCTCAACATTTTCCGCTCTTTCGCTCCAAGCTGTTTAAGATATAATGAAAGTATAGGATAGCCCCTAGGGCCGGACCAATGGATTTAAGAAAACAGTTGAGGGTAAAAATGTGTACGCTTTCAAAAGGAGCGATTATCATGATGTCAGAGCGTGTAGGAACGTTTCTTCGCTCTATGTGGAGGAGAATCACGCAAAAATTAGTGAACAAGCTCATTCTACTTTTTACCTCGGTGATTATTCTGGTGGTGGGCTCACTCACAATTATTTCCTATCAGATGATTGAAAAGGAGTCGGTTAACCATAGCATCGCCAGCACGACCAATAATCTGTTGCTGGTCAATCAGAATTTGGAGGATTACTTGGAGGGAATGCAGCAGTTGGCTCTTCCACAGCTACGTTATAACGATATCATGAACGCGATTGCCAATGAGAACCGGGACTATGCTTCGAGAATGGTCATTGAAAATTACTTGCGCAGCATGTTTTATTCACGTAATGATCTGGAAGCGATCTATCTGTACGTGGCGGACCGACATCAATACTATGTGGTTACCAGGGAGACGTACAACATTACGGTGCGCAAAGGAATAAACACAGATATTCCCAAGCTTCCTTGGTATAAAGAGGCGATGGCTAGTACCACGAACGAATCATTTCAATCCTTTGTAGGGTCCCGCTCTGATATGGGCTATGTGGCGCCACAAGCCAGCTTTATGGCATACCATCGAGTGCTGAGGTCGATTGCATCCCGCCACCCGCAGGCGGTGCTGTCTTTTTATTACAATACGAGCGCCGTGGATGAAATCATGCAGAACATTCCACTCGGCAAAGGGGATCAATTGATGCTAATGAGTCCTAAAGGAGTCCCCTTTTATGTGAACAGCTTTCCGCTATATGAGCGGATGCGTGATTCTGGAGTGTTGACACAGATCGGCAAGGGAGGAAGCGGGCGAGTAACGTGGTCAGATAGCAGTGGGGATCAGGAGTATTTGGTCGTCTATGATGCTGGTGAAAAAGATGGGTGGCAGCTCATTAAGCCCATCCCATACCGCCAGATTTATGAAGCAGCTACGACAACACGGAATTGGAGCTATGCCATCGGGGCTTTATTTTTAGGAGTGTCTATTGTATTAGTGACACTGACCTCGAACGCCATTACCCGACCCTTACATAAGCTGTCTACCCAGATGAAGCGGTTTAGCACCGGGGATTTTGGAGCAACAGCTCCTGTGAAGGGACATGACGAGATTGCATATTTGTCGCTGCATTTTAACGAAATGGTCCAAAGAACCGAAGAACTTATTAATGAGCGCTATCGCATGAAGCTGGTCGAAAAGAACGCCATACTCAAGGCGTTGGAGGCTGAAATTAATCCTCATTTTCTGTACAATGCCCTGCAAGCCATATCCACACAGGCATTAAAGCGGGAGATGTTCGACATGGCGGATATGGTGGATGCATTGGCCCAAACGTTGCGGTATTCCATCAACGGCAAGGATATCGTAGCTGCCCGCGAAGAGCTCAAGCACATTGAACGGTATATAGGTCTGCAAAAAGCAAGGTTCGGAGCGAGACTGCGGGTCGAAGTGGTATGGGAAGAAACGCTGATGGAGCTGCCGATTCCGAGATTATCTGTGCAGACGTTGGTGGAAAACGCTATCAAGCATGCGTTGGAAAAAGTATCAAGCGATATTCTGATCGTCATTTCAGCCGAATCGAGTTCTACAAATGCCACAATTACAGTCAGGGACAACGGACCTGGAATTTCAGAGGACAAGCTGAAAATGGTGCTGGATTCATTCCATGAAAAATGGGAAGAACGGGAGAGCGAGCATATTGGTTTGAAAAATCTGAACACACGGCTGAAGCTTTTGTACGGAGATCAGGCAGGATTATTCATACTTACGGATGAAACGGGAACGGAAATGAGAATGCAAATTCCCCGGGGAGGAAGTATTCATGTATAACGTATTGATTATTGACGATGAGGAGCCGTTGCGCGAAGCCATTCGTATTATCGGGGACTGGGACGGTCTGGGCATCGAACATATTTATGAGGCGACGAATGGAAGGTTGGGACTGGAGCTGTTGGGTCAGCACCATATAGATGTGGTGATGGTCGATATGAAAATGCCTGAGCTGAACGGTATCGAATTTCTTCGTGCGATCGAAAAGGCATATCCCCATCTGCTGACGATTGTCATTAGCGGCTACAACGACTTTGAATTTACACGGCAGGCGATTCAATCCCGGGTGGTGGACTATCTGCTCAAACCTATTAATCGTCACGATCTGAACCAGGCACTGCGCAAAGCAGTGGACATTCTGGAAAGTCGAGAGCAAAGCAAAAACAAGTTCATTAGCCAGAACATTACACTGAATATGTCACTGCCGAAGCTGAAAGAGAAGCTATATTTGTCCATTTTGGACGGTAGCTTTAAAAGGCAGGCCAATACAGCGTTGCTCCCATTGATCGGAGCGGATCAGCCGGGGAATCGCTTTGGGGTGATTGTGCTGCGGCTGCTGAACAGGGATGAGATTCGCAGGACGCGTTTTCATGGCGATGCCGATCTGATGGATTTTGCCCTGACCAATGTGTTAGCTCAGACGTCAGATGAACGGTTGAGTTGTTTTAGCTTCTCCCATCCGCGACGGGAGCGGGAGGTCGTTTCGATCTGTACCTTGGCCCCAGGACAAGAAGAACATATGGCCTTACTATTGGCACAAGTGACACAGAAGGCGGTGGCGAACCTGCATGGGCTGTTCAGCATGGTGGTAGTTGCCGGATTGGGTAAGCTCTGCACAGATGTATTGGAGCTAGCGTCTGCTTATATGGATGCCAAGACGCTCATTCACAGCACGGATGTGTTGAAGCTGGAGGGGGAATCCATTCTTCATACAGTGCCACGGCAAATAGTTACGTTAGAGGAAATGTCATGGACGGAGCGACTGCTGTCGATCCAAAAGGATGCTCAGACAGGTCAGGCGAACCGGGCAAAAGTACTGCTGGGCGATCTGCTGAAACAATTGGCATCAGGCCCTATTTTTCGTTTACAGGATGCGGATCGAATGATGAAGGAGTTCCATTTTTTACTGAGAGAAGCTGCGATTGAGTTGGGTGCGTCTACGTCAGCGTTGAATCAAGATGGAGCTTTGGAAGATCTGGAGCAAGTGGGGGAAAGCGATTTGTCTGCTGATTTTACGAGCTTTGTCCACTACGGTCAGAGATTGAATCGGATGCTGGAGCTTTACATTGCTGGGGTCCAACATGCTCAAGCGGGGAACCAGCCCTTTGACATAACGGACATCAAAAGGCACATCGACCGTTATTATTTTGAGGATATCAAAATTTCGTTTTTTGCCGAAACCTATTTTTTGAGTCGGGAATACCTGATGAAGCTGTTCAAACAGCAGTTTGGTTACGGTATTCACGAATATGTACAGAAGGTTAGAATGGACAAGGCGAAGGAGCTGCTGGGTGATTCTAACCTGAAAATACAGGAAATCTCGGATATGCTCGGCTACAAAGATAAAAATTATTTCAGTAAGGCTTTTCGTAATTATTATCAGGTGTCACCGTCTGAGTATCGGGTGAGCCTGCAATAAACCACTTTTTTACCCTTAACGCTTCACTAATCTGCCTTTTTAAATTGGAGTATATTTTTTAGAATGATCGCATGGACGTTGATCACAAACAAATGGGGGAGTATCCATGTTAAAGAAGATGATGGCGTTATCCGGCAGTTTGCTTTTGACGGTCGGTTTGTTGAGCGGATGTGGAAGCAACGGCGGCACGGATGCGTCAAAAGAAAGTGCTGGCGGCAAAGAAGATTTGAAAACGGTTACAATAAACATGTTCACAGCTTCACCAGAGTATACCGATGCTTTTAACGCGTATATCGAGGAGTATAAGAAGGTCAAACCTAACGTGAAGATCAATCTGGAGATCATGCAGGCAGACTACAACACGATTCTGAAGTCGAAAATAGCCTCAGGTAGTACACCGGATGTATTCCAAACGACGGCAGGAGGCGACATCGACACGTATGCGGATTATAGCGCTGATCTGACCAATGAGCCGCTGGCAGCAGCCATGACGGATGCTGTTCGAGCGAATATGAGCTCCAGTGACGGCAAAGTATTAGGACTCCCGGTAAAAGGGAACCTGTTTACGCTGATTTACAATAAGGATTTGCTTACCAAGGCTGGGGTAACCTCCCCGCCGAAGACGATTGCAGAAATGCAGGATGCGGTCACCAAGCTAGAGGCGAAGGGCATTACTCCATTTGCCAACGCATATAAAGAGTGGTGGGTATGGAAACATATCTTCCAACACTATGTAGATGCTGCCGCGCAGGATGCAGGCGTGGAACCGAAGCAACTCGTTAGTGATTTTATCGCAGGCAAAGCAAAAATCAAGGACTACCCAGTGCTGTACAACAACTTCTTTAACTTCATTGATTTGACGGTGAAACATGGCACAGATAAGCCACTGGAACGGGACAGCAATGCGGAAGTAAGTGATTTTGCATCCGGAAAAGCTGCATTTATGACGGGTAAAGGTGCGTGGGATGAGGAAGCAATCAAGAAAATTAATCCTGATCTCAAGATTGGCATCATGGGATATCCGGTGAGTGACAAAGCTGATCAATCGGTCATCATTACCGGTGCAGATCAGGCGCTGCGTATCAACAAGGATTCCGAAGTATCCAAGGAAACAATTGAATTTTTCAACTGGCTGTACACTTCGGAATACGGTAAGAACTGGTTCTCCCAGGTAGCGAAGGTGATTCCTCCAATTAAGGATGCACCGCTTCCTGATCTGGAAATGCCTAAGGAAATGGAAAGCATTTTGAAAACGTCGAAGTCCGGTGATCTGTCTGTTAACTACTCGCTGGATACGTTCCACCAAAAATTTGGTGAGCTGATGCAGGCATATATCAGCGGTAACATGAACAAGGATCAGGCGGTTGCAGAGATTGAGAAGGCATGGGTACAATTAGGTTCAGCACAATAAGATTGGTATTGCAGAGGCGTCCGTAAGGGCGTCTTGTTTGTATTATAGCTAGGAGGCGGAGAGGGGAAGGACAAAAAAATATTTAATAATATTTAAATATTTACTTGCAAAAAGTTATTGAGTTGTGGATAATAGGTTGTGTGCAATATATCTACAACATACGACATACATAATGACTGCAAGTTGCAAATGTGAGAGATCCCCCGTTGGAGGAATCTCTTTTATTCCGTTTGGACTATGCCGATTATGTTTTTAATAGACCGTGTAATTTGGAGCGTGTTTTTCGTTTATGTGACGAAGATAAAAAGGAGATGAACGTTTTGACGAATTCGTTGTTTACACCGTATACACTGAAAGATTTGGAATTAAAGAATCGTGTGGTGATGCCGCCGATGTGCCAATACTCGGTGACAGCCAAGGATGGGATTCCGAATGATTGGCATCATGTTCATTACCTGAGTCGGGCTATTGGAGGCACGGGCCTGATTATTATAGAAATGACGGACGTGGAACCGGATGGACGGATTACAGATTATGATCTGGGTCTTTGGTCAGACGAGCATGTCCCAGCTTATAAGAAGCTGGTTGACGGCATTCATGCGCACGGGTCCAAGGTAGGCATCCAGATTGCTCACGCGGGCCGTAAAGCTGAGGATGCAGCTGATCCGGTTGCTCCTTCCGCGATTGCATACCCGGATGCGAATTATAAACAGCCACGCGCGCTTACGACGGAGGAAGTCCGTGGCATGGTGCAGAAATTCGCAGACGCTACCCGGCGTGCAGTTCAAGCGGGCGTGGATACGATTGAACTGCACGGGGCACATGGTTACTTGATTCACCAATTCCATTCGCCAGTTACAAACAAGCGGGACGACGAGTACGGTAAGGATTTATCCCGTTTCGGCGTTGAAGTCATTCAGGCTGTACGCAAGCAAATGCCTGCGGGTATGCCGTTAATATTACGCATCAGCGCGATGGAATACGTAGATGGTGGGTACGATGTGGATCATGCCATTGAGCTGAGCCGTGCATATCAGGCTGCAGGCGTAGATGTGATCCATGTTAGCTCGGGCGGGGAAGGCCCTGCTGGCGCCAGAAAGCCGGGCAACTATCCGGGCTATCAAGTGCCGTTCGCACGCCAAATTCGCGAGGCACTGAACATCCCGGTGATCGCTGTAGGCGCACTGGATGAGCCAGCCTTGGCGCAGTCCGTTATCGGCAACGAGGATGCCGATCTGGTCGCTGTGGGACGCGGATTGCTGCGCGATCCATATTGGGCGATTCATGCAGCAGTGACGCTGCGCGGCGAGGAGCCTTCCATACCTGAACAATATCAACGTGGCTACTGAGGCCTAAGTAATCCCACGTTGTTTATATATAAACAAGGCACCTGCAACGAAGTGTACGCTTCGTCAGGTGCCTGTTTTGTTTTATGGACAGATGGTACAGTGTAAGCAATCTTACAGGTAGTAGTGGTTATATTTTGTATACTTGTATTATTTAGTGATTAGGAGGTTTGAAAGTGGATTATATTATCGAAACGAAAAAGCTCCGCAAACAGTTTGGGGGGGCTGTAGCTGTAGACGACATATCCTTACATGTGGAGCGTGGCAGTATCTACGGTTTCCTCGGTGAAAATGGAGCTGGTAAGACAACCACTATCCGCATGCTAATGAGGCTAATTGAGCCTACAAGTGGGGAGGTTTTTTTATTTGGCGAGCGGCTGGAGAAAAACTATCCTTCTATTTTCTCGAAAATAGGTACAATTATCGAAACGCCCGGTTTATACGAAAATTTGAGTGCACGCGATAATTTAAGAATTTGCTGTATGTATATGGGGGGGCAGGACGATGGAAGGATAGAACGTACCCTAACCACGGTGGGATTAGAGCATACCGGCAAAAAAAAGTTTAAGGATTTTTCCCTAGGGATGAAGCAAAGATTAGGGATTGCAAGGGCGCTTGTTCATGATCCTGAGTTGCTTATATTAGATGAGCCGACGAACGGACTGGACCCATCTGGAATTAAGGAAATTCGTCAGCTATTGAAGCGGTTGTGCGAGGAAGAAGGAAAAACGATTCTTATTTCCAGTCATATCTTGAGCGAAATTCAGCAGTTAGCTACACACATCGGGATTATACATAATGGAAAGCTGTTAGCGGAAGACCGTTTGAGTCGGTTGGAGGAAGGTTTTGAGCAATACACAGATGTAAAGGTAGACGATGCAGAAGCAGTACAAACATTTCTGCAAGAGCACATGAAGCAGCTTCAATCTAATGTGATATCCCCACAACAACTAAGAATTCATAGTCAGATTGAGAATACAGCTGCGTTAAATAAGCAGTTAATAGATCATCAGTTTTCAGTCTATGAGATACACACCACAAAGCAGACACTGGAGGAGTACTTTCTAACACTCATTTCAGAAGAGGGTGAGCGGCATGATTAGAGCAGAACTTATTAAACTTAAAGGCTCTAAAGCCTTCTTGTTGAGTTATATTATATTGCTGGCTGTTGTGCTGTTGGAATTTGCGACGAGCGCTATTTTTTACAGATATTCAATTGATAATCTAGGTTGGGACTACTATTTTACAAATATTGTTTCCTTGGTCAATATTGCAGCCGGATTTATCAGCTATTACATTTTAACGGGTCATATTTTTGCAAGAGAGTATCAGGAAAACACGCATCTGTTTATGTTTACCACGCCTGTCACCAGGGTTAAATTTTATTTTAGTAAATTGATCATTATTTATGGATTTATTATTGTATCCTTATTTCTCGTTCTGTTTTTGTCTGCCTTATTAGGCATGTCCATTACAGATCGACCTTTAACGATGGCTATCTGGGTATACCAAATCCAAGTGTTTGCTAAAATGTGTGTGATGCATGCGATGTTAATCCCAATCGCCTCTTTTTTTGCTATACGCTGGAAGAGCATCATGGTGGTTGTACTCGTAGTTTGTACTGCAATATTTTTGGATTTTATATACAAAAGTGAATGGTACCCTTGGATTGTGCCCTATCTCTTATCTCCTAATGAAAGAAATGCGACTATACCTACCAATGTTTCAATAGCATGGCTCAGCTTATCCGTGATCTTTCTTCTTGGATTGTTTTTATCCATATGGACATATCAGAGAAGAACCTAAATGAAGATTTTTTGAAAGGAGGGCTACTATGCTTGCCCTGTTCAAAGCAGAATGCTTGAAGCTAAAAGGAACCAAAATTCTTTCTCTAAGTGTGTTTATCTTAATTGTAACCGTATTTTTAACTTTTAGTACTTTCGCTGTAAGTCCCAAGTTTTCCTTGGAGCGTAACGGATGGAATGATTACTTTATGGATTTGGTGTTTTCCATAAATTTTATAACGGGGTATATGAGCTACTACATTTTGACTTGCTATATCTATGCGAGGGAATATCAAGAGAAGACCCATATTGCACTGTTTACAAACCCAGTTCGCCGAACTCGGATTTACTTCAGCAAGCTGCTCGTTATCTATATGTACATCGCTGTTAGCCTGCTGTTAGCATTTGTGCTATCTACAGTATTGGGTACGTTTATTACGACCAGACCGCTAACCTTTGAAATTGTTATGTATCAGCTTGGGGTATTTGCTAAGATGATTCTTATGCACGCTATGCTCATCCCGATCATCACATTCTTTGCTATTCGCTGGAAAAAATTTGTACCCGCCATTATTGGGATGTGTACGGTTATGTGCTTAAATTTTGTTTTGATTAATACACCGGGGAATACCTTTTATCCATGGACAGTGCCGTTATTGTTTTCTCCCCATGGACAAATGGGCAGAACATTCACGTATGTTCCTGGAGGGGTCATCAGTATTTTCTTTATATTTGTGCTGGGACTTTTTTTAGCGTTGCGAAGTTATGTTCGTATAGAAAAATAAGTAGAGTATAACAAAAAGAAATAGACCGCCCTGGAGAGTAAAGTGCACCCCTTAGAATAGACATTGGAATAAACCCCTGGTTTATCCGATGAATT